>ERZ773043.217-NODE-217-length-32768-cov-34.813866_pt1 | contig 32768 bp, 33 predicted proteins | sample MGYA00580636_ERZ773043 | MGnify/ENA primary metagenome ERZ773043 (study PRJEB29015, sample SAMEA2737992) | human oral metagenome | biome: human oral; feature: human-associated habitat; material: dental | place: China | collected 2065 ...
AGGTGATCGTGGGAACCCGGTTCGGTGACATCTTCCGTTCCAACTCGGGCAAGGCCGGGTTGCTCGTGGCTCTCGTCACGGAGGAGGAGCGGGACAGGCTCTGGGCGGCCATTGAAGCCGCCCCTGAAGAGCCGGTGACGGTGGACCTGCCGGAGCAGACCATAACCCGCGGGAATCTCGTGATCGGGTTCGAGATCGACGAGTACACCAAGTACCGTCTGCTGAACGGACTGGATGATGTCTCCATGACCCTGCAGCATGACGAGGAGATCGGAGCGTATGAGGCGACCCGCCCGGGATTCAAACCGAAGACTCTGCCCGTGCGGACCGCAGACACCCTGTCCTGATGGCGGCCGTTCGAACGGGTGGCAAGCCCGCCGGTATTCTCCTGCTCCGTGGAAATCGATAAACGCCCTTGGCGACGTTCTCTGCGTGAGGTGAACCATGAACCGGCGCCCCGCGCCTACCGTTTCCTGGCGCGGCTGGTCCATCTAGTGATGGGCGGTCTGGTCAGGCGAACCTGGCTGGGGCAGGAGAACATTCCGCCAGGCGGAGTGCTGGTGGTTTCCAATCACCTGTCGAACTTCGACGTCCCCACAACTGGCGAGTTCCTCATCTGGTCAGGGCGCTGGCCGCGCTACTTGGGCAAGTTCGAGATCTGGAAGGTGCCGGTTGTCGGCTGGTTCGCACGTCAATGCCGCCAGATTCCCGTCGTGCGTCATTCCGAACAGGCCAAGGACTCGCTCGTGCACGCCCGAAAAGCCCTGGAGACGGGGGAGTGCGTCGCGATTTTCCCCGAGGGGACCATAACGGCCGACCCCGATGGATGGCCCATGACTGGGCGTTCTGGTGCTGCCCGTTTGGCGCTCACGACCGGAGTGCCGGTGATCCCAGTCTGTCAGGTCGGGACAGACGCCCTGCTGGGCCGGAAGAAACTCGAGTTCCACCGATTGTTCTCCCTGCACAGACGTCCCGTGATGGTGCAGGCGGGGCCGCCTGTCGACCTCAGCGCCTTCCCGGTGAGTGAGGAGCCCATGCGGGAGGATGTGGAACGAGCCAGTGTCGCGATCATGGACGCGATCACCGCGGTCGTCGCCGAACTCAGGGGTGAACCCGCTCCCGAAGGGCGCTGGGACATGCGGGTCGGGACCCGTGTGCCCCAGCGGGGGTGACTCTCAGGCGGGGTCGTTCATCAGGGCGCGGGCTCGCTCCATCAGCTTGACGGTGGCGATGGTGGCATCCAGCGGACGCAGCGGGGACTCGGTCAGTCCTGCTGCGATGCAACGAGCCACCTCCACGGCTTCATAGAAGAGGCCCTCGTGGTGGATGCGTGGCTCATCCCAGGACAGCACCCGGCCATCCCGGAACCTCACCTCGACAGGACCGGGGCGATAGAACGGGCCGTCGAGCACCAGGGTCGCGGCACTGCCGCCGATGACGGCGAGGCTCGGAGTGTCAGCCAGCATCGAGGCGAACACGCTCGCCTGACGCCCCTCGCCGTCTTCCAGTAGCGCCATGAACTGTCCGACGGCACCCGTTGCGTGTCGGGGGCCAACGGCCGCCACCACATCGATTCCCGGCAGGACCCAGTCGGTGAACATCAACGGGTAGATTCCGAGATCGTTCATGGCCCCGCCACCCTGGGTCGGATCCATGGCGCGACGGTGATTCACTAGGTACTCGCCCATGTCCACGGTGACGGCCTCGATCCTGCCCAGCAGATCCGCCGCGAGCACCTGCCGGACCACGTCGAAGCGTGGCAGGGCCAGCGACCACACCGCCTCCATGCAGAACAGGCCCTTGTCGCGGGCCAGCTCGACCAGTTCCCGCGTGGCCTCGACGGTGGGGGTCATGGGTTTCTCGACGAGCACGTTCCGCCCGGCCTCCAGGGCGAGCCGGGCGTGGGAGGCGTGATCCAGGTGGCCCGTAGCGACGTAGACGACGTCCACGTCCTGGGCCACGAGTTCCTCGTAGGAGCCACAGGCCATCTCGATGCCGTGTCCTTCGGCGAACTCGCGTGCCCGTTCCGGGGAGCGGGAGCCGACGGCGACAACGCGCTGGGAGGTGTTCCGGGTCACCGTGGTGACGAACTGGTCGGCGATCCATCCGGTTCCGATCACGCCCCAGCGAAGGGCGGGCACGGAGGCCGGGTCGGTGGTGCGGGGCTGGGGCAGGGAGTCAATCATCTGCGGTCCGTTCCGGGCAGCAATGCCCAAATTGTCAGGACATATTCTCCAGCAATTCTATCCCCGGTGTGTTTTGGTGCCGTGGCGACCCCGGGAGGTAACGCCAGCGGGATCCGGCCACAGCGGCCGCCCGGCCGCGCAATTGTCCGCAGGCGTGCGCGTTCAAGGCGGTTCCCGTCGTTGACCGGGACATCCTGCCGTCGCGGCGCAGCCTTGATGCACCGCCCCGCCGGGCGGTCCCGGAGAATCCGCAGCAGCGGATAGCAAACCCTTCTTGGATCTGTGGATGCGGATTTAATCGCTAGAATCTTCCTGATGTCAAAGGAGATACCCAGGCGGCGAGTAGCGATGTTGCTGCTGTTACTGGTGGCGGCCAACCTGGCCACCATGGTCGGCGTGTTCACGCTGGGGCGTTTTCACACGGATCCCGCGACCCTGCTCGACTACCTGGGCTCCCGGCTGCTCGGCTCCGAGTGGACCGGGAACCCGGAGGTCGCGCACGTGATCTGGAACATCCGCTTCCCACGCATGGTGGCGGCCCTGCTTGTGGGCGGCGCGCTCAGCGTCGCGGGGGCCGCCTACCAGAGCCTGTTCCGGAACCCGCTCGTCTCCCCCGACGTGCTGGGTGCATCGAGCGGGGCGGGTTTCGGGGCCGCGCTCGCGATCGTGCTGGGGCTGGGACCGACCGGACTCCAGGGGGTCGCCTTCCTCTTCGGGCTGCTGGCTGTCCTCGGGGCGTGGGGTGTGTCCCGGATGACCCGCAGGGACCAGGTGCTGGCCCTGGTTCTCGGGGGCATCATCGTCAGCGCCCTGTTCTCCGCGGGGGTGTCGATCCTGAAGTACTTGGCGGATCCGGACAGGGAACTGCCCGCCATCACCTTCTGGCTCATGGGAGGACTCAACGGAGTGCGTCACGCGGACCTGCCCGCCCTGTTCGCCCCCATCCTCACGTGCGCCATCGTGCTGTGGCTGCTCCGCTGGCAGCTCGATGCCGTGACCTTCGGGGAGGAAACCGCGAAATCCCTGGGGACGAACGTGACCTGGCTCAGGGCTGGGGTAATCGTGTGCGCCACCATCCTGACCGCCGTTTCCGTCTCCATCTCGGGGGTGATCGGCTGGGTCGGGCTCATCGTGCCGCACGTGACCCGGATGCTCTTCGGTCCCCAGCACCGGCTCCTGATCCCGGTTTCCTTCCTGCTGGGTTCCCTGTTCCTGATCGGGGTGGACACGATCAGCCGAACCCTGCTCGATGCGGAGATCCCGCTGGGGATCCTGACGGCCCTGCTCGGTGCGCCGTTCTTGGCGTGGCTGATGATGGGAAACAGGTCATGGTGAACGCGCTGATGGTTCGCGGTCTCACCCACCGCTATCCCGGGCGCGGAACCCCGGCCCTGGACGATCTCGGGTTCGACCTCCCGGAGAACCGGCTGGCGTTCGTGCTCGGCCCGAACGGGTCGGGGAAGTCAACCCTGTTCCGGATCCTGCTGAGGCTGTTGCGCGCAGACTCGGGCGAGGTCGAGATCGGCGGGCGTCGGCTGGAGAGCTACGGTCCGGCGGCCCTGGCCGGGGTGATCAGCTACATCCCGCAGTCCAGCGAGGTGCCCTTCAACTTCTCCGGACGACACACCGTGGTGTTGGGCCGGGTGACCCGTCGGGGTTTGCGGGCCAGCCCCCGGGAGGCCGACTGGAAGGCGGCCGATGAGGCACTCGAAGCGGTCGGGATGACGGGGCTCGGGGAACGCGGGATCCAGGAACTCAGCGGCGGCGAGCGGCAGCTGGTGCTGATCGCCCGCGCCCTCTGCCAGGGCGGGCGGTTGCTCGTGCTGGACGAGCCCACCTCCGCCCTCGACGCCGGCAACCAGATCCGGGTGTTGAGGCGGCTCCGCCGGCTCGTGGACCGCCAGGGCCTGACGGTGCTGCTCAGCTCCCACCAGCCCAACCACGCCTTCGAGTTCGCCGACGACGTCCTGCTCCTCAAGCAGGGGCGCAGCCCCGGACTGAAACCCGTCGCCGACCTGACGGGGGAGGACCTCAGCCACCTCTACGACCTTCCCATGAGGGTGGTGGACCTGACGGACATGCCCGGGCTCCGCCTCTGCGTGACCCGGCCCGAGACCAGAGGAGACCAGTGAACAATCCGTGGCAGCTCTACGACGACCTCATCGACCTGATCCCGCCCGGGACAAAAGTGCGCGACGCCCGTATCGGCAACTGGGCCTGCGTCACCTCCGACGCCGGTACCGGGGTGGCGATGATCTACCGCGGCGGCCCCCGGGCCGGTTTCGCCGAACGCGACATGGTCGGCCGCGACCTCCGGGACGCCGCGTCCGCCGTGAAGTCCTGGGACCTGGAACTGGCCGCTCTCGGGGTGGCCGCCATCAACTCCTTCCTGACCACGGAGGAACGGGTCGGTGCCCACCCCACCCCGGGCGAGGACGAGAGATCCACCTTCGAACGTCACGCGGAAACCCGTCCGGATCTCAGGATCGCCACCATCGGTCATTTCGGTGACATCGAGAAATACGCCGAGGGCCGTGACCTCATCGTCCTGGAACGGTCGCCCTCGGGAAACGATCTCCCGGACCCTGCGGCCGAGTACCTGCTGGCCGACCGCGAGCTCGTCTTCATCACCGGCTCCGCCCTCACCAACAAAACCCTGCCCCGGCTGCTCGAGCTGTGCAGCGGGGCCAGGGTGATCCTCGTCGGCCCGAGTGCGCCCTTCGCGCCCGAGGTGCTGCCCGCCTGTGTCGCCGAGATCGGGGGATCGTTGGTGATCGATCCCGGTCACGTCCGACGGGCCATCGGCCTCGGAGGCGGGATGGCTGAGGCCCGCCAAGGACTTCGCACGTTCAACCACATCATGAGGAACCCATGAAAACGCAGAGGAACCCATGAAAACGCAGTGGAAACCGTTGTTCGCGGGGCTGGTCGTCCTGGCCACGCTCCTGACAGGCTGCTCGTCGGTCCCCGCGCAGACGACCGGGTCCCAGACCCCCGCGGTCTCCGCATCAGGAGGCCCGCTCAGCTTCAAGGACATGGGCGGACGTGACACCGAGCTGGCGGCCCCGGCGAACCTGGCCTTCGGGGCGAGCCCTCCCGCCACCGTCATGATCTACACCTTCGGGGCGGACAAACTCGCCGGCTGGAACACCAAGGTGACCGAACAGGTCTCCCGGTACGTGACCCCGGAGGCCGCGGCGCTGCCGGTTCTCGGCAGGGCGAACGGCAAGGACGGCACGTTCAACGCCGAAACCCTGCTGGGTCACGGGGTCAACGTCATCCTCGACGCGGGTGAGGTCTCCACCGAGTACGCGAAGATCGACGACGATCTCGAGCAGCAGAGCGGGATCCAGGTGGTCCAGCTGTCGACGGAGCTCCAGAAACTGCCGGAGTCCTACCGGATGATGGGTCGCATCTTCGGCGACGATGCGCGAGGCGAGCAGCTGGCTGGTTACACCGAGAGGATCAACGCCGAACTCGCGCGGGGATCGGCGACAATCACCGACGAGCAGCGCGTCTCCGTCTACTACACAACGGGCGATGCGGGCCTGAGCACCGCGGGGGGCAAGAACATCCACGCCCAGGTGATCGACGTCATCGGTGCCAGGAACGTCTACGGAACGGCCGAGAAGGCCTCGGGCCGGGTCGACGTGAACGCCGAGTAGCTGCTCACCTGGGATCCCGACTGGATCATCGCCATGCCCGGGAAGGGCGGGACGGACCTGGTATCGAGTGACGCCTTCAAGCCCTTGCGGGCGGTTTCCCAGGGCAACGTGCTGATCTCCCCGCAGACCCCCCTGGGCCTGGATGGACGGCCCGCCCTCGGTGAACCAGGTGATCGGCGCTGTCTGGGCGGCGGAGACCATCTACCCGGACGTCTACAACTTCGACCTCCCGAAGGAGGTGAAGGAGTTCTACTCGCTCTTCTACCACCACGAGCTGACCGATTCCGAGCTGAACGAGATCCTCGCCGGAGCCGGCCACAGGAACTGATCCGTCCGGGCCATGCGGCAAGTAGGATGAATCGGCAATCGAGCTCAGGAGGCCCAGTGTCGGAACGAACCAAGATCGCCCTGGTTTTCGGTGGAAAATCGTCGGAGCACGGCATCTCCTGCTTGACGGCGGCCAGCGTGCTCGGAGCCATCGACCGGGAGCGGTTCGACGTCGTCGCCGTCGGCATCTCGAAGAGCGGCCGGTGGTCCCGGATGTCGTTGGAGGAGGTCGCGGACCTCCACATCACCGAGGACGCCACGCCGGAGGTTCCGGAACCGGAACACGACGCGGTCTGGCTGGTCGGTGAACACGGGGGCGAGATCGCGACCCGGGTCGGCGACCAGCTGGTGGACGTCCAGGACGTGGATGTCGTCTTCGCCCCGCTGCACGGCCCCTACGGCGAGGACGGCACCATCCAGGGGATGTTCGAGATGATGGGTATCCGCTACGTCGGGCCGGGGGTGCTGGCCTCCGCGGTGGGCATGGACAAACACTTCATGAAACTGGCCTTCGAGGCGGCGGGGCTCCCGGTCGGTCCCTACGTCGTCGCCTCGGAGCGCCGGTTGCGCCTCGAACGGGAGGCCGTGCTGGCCGAGGTGGCCGGGCTCGGGTTCCCGGTGTTCGTCAAACCCGCGAGGGGAGGCTCCTCCATCGGAATCACCCGGGTCACCGATCCGTCCGGGCTGGAGGCCGCCATAGCGGAGGCGCAGCGCCACGATCCCAAGGTGATCTTCGAGCAGGGATTCGTCGGAACCCGGGAGCTGGAGGTGGCGGTGCTGGGTGATCCCGGATCCCCCGAGGGATGCCGGGCCTCGGTGGTCGGCGAGATCCGGGTCCAGGACGGGGACGGTTTCTACGACTTCGCCACCAAATACCTGGACGATGACGGGGCCGCCCTCGACGCCCCGGCCAGGACCACCCCAGAGCTGGCCGCCATGCTCCGAGAACTGGCCTGCCGGGCTTTCAACGCGCTCGACGCCGAGGGGCTCGTGCGCGCCGACTTCTTCGCCACCGAGGACCAGGCGTGGATCAACGAGGTGAACACCATGCCCGGATTCACCCGGATATCGATGTACCCGGCCCTGTGGCAGGCATCCGGGATTCCGTATCCCGAACTGGTCACCAGGCTCATCGAACTCGCCCTCGAACGCCCGGTGGGGTTGCGTTGATGAGCGCCGAGTTCGAGATGATCGCCGAACTCACCGATGGTTTGGCATTCGGCCCCGATGTGCGGTTGGGCCCTGGTGATGACGCGGCGGTGCTGGTGCCGCGCGGCGAGATCGTCATCACTACCGATGTGCTGATCGAGAACGTCCATTTCAAACGCTCCTGGTCGCCCGCCTTCCAGGTCGGTAGGAAAGCTGTGGCGGTCAATGTCTCGGATGTCGAGGCCATGGGGGCCGAACCCAGCGCGGTGGTGATCGGGCTGGCCTTCCCGAGAAACCTGGACCGGCGCTGGGTCAGCGACTTCCAGGAGGGTGTGGTCGAGGAGTGCGCCCGGGCCGGGATCAGCCTCGTGGGCGGCGACCTGTCGTCGTCGGCGCACATCGCACTCGGGGTGACCGCGCTCGGGAACCTGTCCGGGCGTCCCGCGATCACCCGGGCGGGCGCGAGGGCCGGTGACCAGGTCGCGGTGTGCGGCCGGCTCGGCTGTTCGGCGGGTGGCCTGCTGGTCCTGCAGCGGGGATTCGGTTCCCCCAAGGACTTGGTCCTGGAACAGCAGTGCCCAACCGTTCCCTACGGGCAGGGAAAAGTGGCCGCGGAGGCCGGTGCCACTGCGATGATCGATGTCTCTGACGGCCTGCTGCAGGACCTCGGGCACATCTGTGAGCTCTCCGGGGTGGGCATCGATGTGAGGACCGGGGCACTGAAGATACACGACAGCCTGGCGCGCCTCGCGGCCGCCACGGGCAAGGATCCGCTGGGCTTCGTTCTCGCCGGTGGCGAGGACCACGCCTTAGCGGCGACCTTCCCGGCGGAGGTGGAACTCCCGCAGGGCTGGCTGCGAATCGGCACGGTGACCTCAGGTGCGGAGGTGATTGTGGACGGCATGCCGTGGACGGGTAGCGTCGGCTGGGATCACTTCGCATGAAAGGAAAACCAGTGAGAATCAGCGCCCGCAATCAGTTCAGGGGAACCGTCGTATCCATCGAACAGGGAGCAGTCAACGGCATCGTCCAGATCGAGGTCGCGCCGGGGCTGATCATCAGCTCCTCGATCACGAACGAGGCCATCCGGGACCTCGGCCTCGAGGTCGGCGGGGAAGCGGTTGCATTGATCAAGGCCTCCTCCGTGATGGTGGGTGTGCAGGACTGAGGGGTTCCTCCCGCCGAGGCCGGAGAAATCGCGTGCCAAACCCCGGCCGGGCGGGTTATCGGAGTGGGTCTCGCATCTGATCCGCCCTCTGGACTAGGTTGGAATCATGGCGACACGCGGCTCTTCCTCTGCCAGGAGTTCTTCCAGCAAGTCGGGTGCCGGGCAACGGACCAAGAAAGCGAGCACCGCATCCCGCGGTGGTTCGAAGAAATCCGACACCCGAAAACCGGCTGCCAATTCATCCGATACCCGAGGGGCCACGGAACCGAATCCTGTGTTGCAGTTTGTGGGGAGGATGCTTCGAGGGCTTGCCCACGGAGTGGGTGCGCTCGCCAGGAGCTTTGGGGGAGTGGAGAAGGACGTCGAGCCCGAGCGACGCCGGGATGGCACGGGTTTGTTCATCCTGGTGCTCGCTCTCGTATTCGCCTCACGAGCCTGGTTCATGTTGCCGGGGCCTGTGGGAGAGAGCATAGGGGCTATCACCTCGACCCTGTTCGGAATGACTGCCCCACTGATACCAGCGGTTCTGTTCTACGGTGCCTGGCGGGTCCTGCGACACCCGAGGGACCTGGACGGGGCTTCCCGCAGGGGCTTGGGCTGGTTCCTTCTCACCATGGGTGCGCTCGGGCTCATCAATCTTTCACGTGGGCTGCCCCGCCCGGACCAGATGGCGGAGCTGCAGCGTGCAGGCGGGGTGCTCGGTTTTCTGGCGAGTAGTTTCATCGCCGACCTGACCTCGGCATGGGTCGCGGTTCCTGTGCTTCTCGTCGTCACTCTTCTGGGTGTTTTCTTCGTGATCGGTAAACCCTTGCGAGTGGTCCTTGCCGGGATCCGGGCGGCCTTCTCATCGTTGGTGGAACGCCCGGAGGTGCCACAGGAGAAGCTGAAACTCGGCGTCGACGTGCCCTACGACACCCCGCTGATCACCGAGAAGGACGATCCTTCCCATGAGGATTCGGTTTACGACTACGAGGCGGACGAGGACTACTCCTTGGAGTCCGGTATGGAACTGGATGACTCGCAGGTCCATGTCCCCACTGTTCCCCGTGCGGAGGAGAAACCCGACCTGCCCCCGCCGGTGCATACCCCCATGGCAGGGCGGGCTGAGCAGCTACAGCTCAGTGGTGACATCATGTATCAGCTCCCGGATGAATCGCTGCTCGCACCCGGAACCCGTCCGAAGGCTCGGACTGAAGCCTCCGACCGGATCGTGCGGCAGCTCGCTGCCACTCTCGAGGAGTTCAGTATCGATGCCCGGGTCACCGGGTACACACGAGGTCCCACAGTCACCCGTTATGAGGTCGAACTCGGCAATGCCATCAAGGTTTCGAAGGTCACGGGACTGGCCGACAACATTGCCTACGCCGTCGGCAGCAATGAGATCCGTATCCTCACGCCGATCCCCGGGAAGTCCGCCATCGGGATCGAGATCCCGAACCTCGACAAGGAGGTGGTCAGTCTCGGGGATGTGCTGCGTTCCCCGAAGGCGCGTTCTGATCATCACCCCCTCACCGTCGGACTGGGAAAGGATGTCGAGGGCGGGTTCGTTCTGGCCAACATGGCCAAGATGCCGCATCTGCTGGTGGCGGGTGCCACCGGGTCTGGCAAGTCCAGTTTCATTAACTCGCTGATCACATCGATCATGATGCGAGCCACCCCGGAGGAGGTGCGGTTGTTGCTGGTGGATCCCAAACGGGTGGAGCTCAACCAGTACGAGGGTATTCCGCACCTGGTCACCCCCATCATCACAAACCCGAAAAAAGCGGCGGAAGCCCTGGCCTGGGTGGTTCGCGAGATGGATATGCGCTACGACGACCTGGCTGCTTTCGGGTTCCGACACGTTGACGACTTCAACAAGGCTGTCAAGGCCGGACAGGTCAAACTTCCCGAGGGGTCCCAGCGGGTGCTGGCTCCCTACCCATACCTGTTGGTCGTGGTGGATGAGCTCGCCGACCTGATGATGGTCGCCCCACGGGACGTGGAAGAGTCGGTGGTGCGGATCACGCAGTTGGCGCGAGCTGCGGGTATTCACCTTGTCCTGGCCACGCAGCGGCCCTCCACGGACGTCGTGACCGGGCTGATCAAGGCCAATGTGCCCTCACGCCTGGCCTTCGCCACATCCTCCATGACCGATTCGCGGGTGATTCTCGACCAGCCGGGTGCAGAGAAACTGGTTGGCAAGGGTGATGGGCTGTTCCTGCCCATGGGGGCTGGCAAACCAATTCGTGTGCAGGGCGCGTGGGTGAACGAATCCGAGATTCGCGAGATCGTTGCCCATATCTCGGGGCAGTTGCAGCCCACTTATCGGGAGGACGTGACCACGGCAGCAGCTGAGAAGAAGGTCGTGGATGACATCGGTGACGATCTCGAGTTGGTGCTGGACGCGGCCCGTCTCGTGGTGGAGCTCCAACTCGGTTCCACATCGATGCTGCAACGCAAGCTGCGCGTCGGTTTCGCCAAGGCGGGACGTCTGATGGATATCCTCGAATCCCGCGGAGTGGTGGGCCCCTCGGAGGGGTCCAAGGCGCGCGACGTGCTAGTGAAACCTGACAATCTTGATGACCTGCTCGCTTCCCTCGGAGCCGGGTGAGTGATACTGGGAAGATCATGAACAAGGTCCACATCCAGACGTTGGGCTGCGCCCGCAACGACGTTGATTCTGAGGAACTCGCGGGCCGGCTGGCGGCGGGGGGATTCGTCCTGGTGGATGACCCGGCGGAGGCAGAGACCGTGGTGGTCAACACCTGCGGTTTCATCGAACAGGCCAAGAAGGATTCCGTTGACACGCTGCTGGCGGCCGCCGACCTCAAGGAAACCGGCACGACGAAGGTGGTAGTGGCGGTGGGATGCATGGCTGAGCGCTACGGCGTACAGCTTGCGGGGGCCCTTCCCGAGACTGATGCGGTGTTCGGGTTCGATGACTACGCGGATATCGCTGATCGGCTCCGAGTGATCCTCGCCGGAGGCAGCCACGAGGCCCACATCCCGAGAGATCGACGGGAACTGCTGCCGCTCACGCCAGTGGACCGTCCGCAGGCCGCCGGTCGGATTGTGACACCGGGACACACCCCCTTACCTGAGGGACTGGCCCCTGCAACGGGGCCGCGCGTGACCCGTCGCCGCCTGGGATCAGGGCCTACGGCTCCCTTGAAGATAGCCTCCGGATGCGACCGACGCTGCGCCTTCTGCGCCATCCCTGCTTTCAGAGGCGCCTACCTCTCGCGTCCCGTCTCCGACATCATCGCCGAGGCGCGCTGGCTCGTGGAACAGGGAGTCAAAGAGGTGTTGCTGGTTTCCGAAAACACATCCAGCTACGGCAAGGATCTCCCCGGCGCAAGCCTGGAGACCCTGCTGCCCCAGTTGTCCCGGGTGGACGGGCTGGAGTGGATTCGGGTCTCCTATCTACAACCCGCCGAGATCCGCCCCGGAATGTTGGAGGTCATGCTCGACACCGACAAAATAGTGCCCTACTTCGATCTCTCCTTCCAGCATGCAGCGCCCGGCGTGCTTCGGCGTATGCGACGTTTTGGTGACCCGGATACTTTTCTCGGACTGATCGAACGGATCAGGGAGGCCGAACCAGCAGCCGGTATTCGCAGCAACGTGATCGCAGGGTTCCCTGGGGAGACCGAGTCGGACGTCGAGACTCTCCGGGAGTTCATCATCGAAGCCAATCTGGATGTTCTTGGAGTTTTCGGCTACTCCGATGAGGATGGTACGGAGGCAGAGGGCCTGGACTCCCACCTGGGCCAGGCAGAAGTGGAAGCGCGGCGGGAGATGCTGGCAGATGTCGCCAACATGGTGTGCGAGTCCCGAGCCGCGGAGAGGGTGGGGGAGCGGAGCGTGGTTCTGGTTGAGGAAACCGATGCCGACGGGGCGTCGGGGCGCGCGCCGCATCAAGGCCCCGATACTGATGGGGTAGTGGAGCTTCCTCCCGGAGCCGATCTCCGGATTGGGCAGTTCATCGAAGTTGAGTTCATAGATGCCACAGGAATCGACATGGTGGGAGAACCCTGATGACCGAAAAACGGTCCAGTAATCTGAACGTTCCCAACGTGCTCACGGTGCTCCGCATTATCATGGTGCCGTTGTTCGTCGCGGTGTTGTTCTGGCAACCGGCGAACCAGGGGTGGCGTTTCACCGTTTCCGGAATCTTCGTGGCCGCGATGCTGACTGACCTGGCGGACGGTTACATCGCCAGGCGCTACGACTTGATCACGGATTTCGGAAAGCTCTGGGATCCGATAGCTGACAAGGCCCTAACCGGCGCGGCCCTCATTTCCTTGAGCCTGTTGGGCGAGCTTCCATGGTATTTCACGGTGCTGATCCTGGTTCGTGAATGGGGAATCACGTGGCTGCGGGCAGCCATTGCGAAATACGGGATCATGGCTGCCAATCGTGGTGGCAAGCTGAAGACCGTCACGCAGTCGTTGGCCCTGATCGTTTTTCTCGCGTGGCTGCCAAGCCTGCCGGGAGCGGTGCAGTTTCTGGCCTGGGTACTGATGTGGGCGGCTCTGATCCTGACGCTGGTGACCGGTGCAGACTACATTCGCGAGGCCATCCGAATCCGTGCCCGGGGGAAGCAACCACGGCGCTCCGCCGAGTGAACACGGGAGCGATCAGCTGCCGGTAGTGGTCTTCGGTTCAGCGGGAACTGGGACGACTACCACTTCGACGCCCAACTCTCGGATGTGAGCCAGCTCCTCTTCCGGGGCGTTGGAGTCGGTGACGAGAATGTCGATCTCGCTTAGATCGGCCATCTTCGCTAGGGTAACGTGCCCGATCTTGGAGGCATCGGCTACAGCGATCACTCGTTGTGCCCGTTCGATCATCGTGTGGTTGGTGCGAGCCTCGATGTCGTCATGGGTGGTCAGCCCTCCGGACGAACTGAGTCCGTCGACCCCCACTAGGGCGGTGCCGACATTCACGAGCCGGAGTGTCGCCTCGGCCAAGGAACCCACGAGTTCCAAGGAGTTGGAACGCAGCACCCCGCCGGCGATGAGGACGCGACTCTGCCCCTGCTCGGCTGCCTCCAAGCCGATGCTCAGCGAGTTGGTGATGATCGTCAAATCTGTTCGATGGTGCAGGGCTCGAAGTACCTCGGCGGCTGTGGTTCCGCCACTGAGACCGATGGCGTGCTTGCCCTCGGGGACGAGCTTGGCTGCTGCTGCTGCAATACGAGATTTGGCGGCTTGATTGCGCCCATCCCGCAGTCGTACAGGAAGCTCACGACTGCCCTGGATTGGACGGGCGCCACCATGGGTACGATCCAGCAGTCCCTGAGAAGCGAGTACGGCCACATCGCGCCGGATGGTGGCCTCAGAGGTTCCCAGCTCGGTGGCGAGACTGGACAACGACATCTGTCCATTTTCCTGTAGCAACGCGAGCATCGCGAGCATTCGATCGGAGCGCTTGTGGGAATGCGTACCCGCAGCGTTCATGTCGACTCCTTCGTGCGCTTTCTGAGCATTTGGTGATCGTGTTCGTGGGTCAGTGTAACGAGAAACTTCCTCGGTTTGCTGTAAGCCACTTGGGATAAGAGGTTTCTTGATTGCTGGATGTTCGGATTTCCTATCCTGTGGAGGTGTTTCGCGAACGGGGTTTCGCTGTCGCTGATGCTAAAATACGCAGCTGTTCATGATGGGCTATTTAACAGCACCCTGAAACAAGGGGTGTGGAACGGGATGGTGTACGTGGTCCGGGAGTTGCAGGCTGCGTAAGGTTGCCTACATGCGCGAAGTGGAATTGTGGTCGAGACTCGTGGCTGCGCTTGGTGGAGAGTATGCCCGGAGCTGGGCGTCGACGGTTGCTTTACAAGAACTTGAGAGCCGCACTGTGGACGAGGCCTTAGCTGCCGGCGTTTCATGCAAAGAGATCTGGAGGGCTGTGTGGGTTGCGCTTGAGTTGCCGGCAACGATGCGTTGAAGACAGGATGCGTTGGCAGGTATGTGTCGCGCACTCTGCCACGAGCAGTTTCACAGGCAACTTGGATCGCACCTTTCGGGAAATGTGTGATTGGGCTGGCGTGTCGAGTCCGCAGGATGCAGGAGGCCGGCGGGACATCCCCTGGGGCTTTGTGACGTGTCATCGCGACACGTCGCGATGCAATCGAACACATGTTCGGCTACACTGTGTATGTCTTCGGGTTTTCCACAGCCTGGAGGTGAGCCGAATTTTTGTCACCCCCGATTCCTACAGTGAGGGTGAAGGTTGAGCTGGGCCTGAAGGAAGGCTCGGGGAATCGAAAGGAATCACACCATGGCTGTTGCGGACCGCGCCAAGGCGCTTGAAGCCGCCCTCGCTCAGATCGAGAAGGTACACGGAAAGGGATCGGTGATGCGTCTGGGGGAAGATACCCGGTTGCCCATCGACGTCATCCCCACCGGGAGTGTCGCCTTGGATGTGGCTTTGGGGATCGGTGGCCTGCCGCGAGGTCGGATCATCGAAATCTATGGTCCTGAGTCTTCGGGAAAAACCACCGTTGCTCTCCATGCCATTGCGAATGCGCAGGCTGAGGGTGGGATCTGTGCCTTCATCGACGCGGAGCATGCGTTGGATCCAGATTATGCGGGAAAGCTCGGTGTCAACACCGATGAGCTCTTGGTCTCCCAACCGGACAATGGAGAGCAGGCCCTCGAGATCGCAGACACTTTGGTGCGTTCAGGCGCCTTGGCGCTCATCGTCATCGACTCGGTGGCCGCGCTAACTCCGCGCGCTGAAATTGAGGGCGAGATGGGAGATTCGCACGTCGGTCTTCAGGCGCGTTTGATGAGCCAAGCCCTCAGGAAGATGACCGGAGCCCTGAAATCTGCCAACACCACTGCTATTTTCATCAACCAGCTGCGTGAGAAGATCGGTGTGATGTTCGGATCTCCCGAGACCACCACGGGGGGGCGTGCGCTCAAGTTTTACTCCTCCGTCCGTCTCGATGTCAGGAGGATCGAAACGCTGAAAGACGGCTCGGAGATGGTTGGTAACCGGACCCGAGTGAAAGTGGTTAAGAACAAGGTCGCCCCACCTTTCAAGCAGGCTGAATTCGACATCATCTACGGAGAGGGGATCTCGCGGGAGGGGAGCCTGATCGACATGGGTGTCACCAATGGAATCATCCGCAAGGCAGGTGCTTGGTTCACCTATGAAGCCGACCAGTTGGGGCAGGGCAAGGAGAATGCCCGGAACTTCTTGAAGAACAATCCAAAAATTGCGGAGGAGATCGAACGCCGGATTCGAGCCGTTCTTGGCGTAGCGGAAGAGGCTCCGGAAGGTGCGATCAATCCCGAAACAGGTGAGGTCAAGGTTGTGTCCTGAAACCAGCCGTGCGGAGCAGATCGAATTCGCTAGACGAATAGCGCTCAAACTTTTAGATCTCAGGAGTCGTTCGGAGGCAGAACTTCGGGAGCGACTGGATGCTCGAGGCGTGCCGGAGGATATCTCCGAAGAACTGATCGGGCGTTTCCGCGAAGTCGGGTTGCTGGACGATGCCGTTTTCGCGGATGCGCTCACGCGGACCCGGCTTCAGGTAAACAAGCACGGCCTCGCCCGGATTCGGACGGAGTTGCGACGTCGCGGGGTGGGTGAGGATGCGGCGACGGAGGCTTTATCCAAGGTGGGGCATGAGGAGGAGCTGGAGGCAGCGCGAGCCTTTGCGCAACGTCGTGCTCGTGCCTTGGCCGGACTGGATTCCCGGGTCGCGCGCCGGCGTCTGTTCGGGGCGCTTGGGCGCAGAGGATTCAGGGGATCCGTGGTGTCGTCAGTCCTCGATGAGGTGCTTGGGGAAACGGACCCCGACACGGATGACATGGCCTTGTGAACTAGCCTTGGCGGTCGTAAGGTCATTGACTCACGGTTCGAGACATCTTGGTTGGTCCCATGGGCCCGTGCGCGGCCCGGCACGACGTGCTCACGTCTGCCGTTCAGCAGTTCGGGGTGCCCTGAACCTCCAGGTCACTTCGTCAGGTGCAAAGGGGTAGCCATGGAATGGCTGGGCTGGCTCATCGCCGGGCTGCTGGGCGTCATCTTGGGGATTCTCGCTTGGCGACAGAGGAGGGTTGCTCTTTCATTTATTCAGGAGAGAGCCCGCATCGAGCGCCGGAGCCGTTCAGACGCTGCATCGATTCGCAAGCAGGCAATCGAGGCGGCCGAGCAGCTCAGGGCGGATGCAGCACGCACACTTGAGCAGGCGAAGGAATGGGTTCAGGAAGCGGGGGCGGACATCGACAGGCGCCGAGAGGAACTAGACGCGTCAATCGCAGCGCAAAGGGCCGAGCTTCGCGAGCAACGCAGCGCGCAGGAGCGACAGGAAGAGCGCCTCAACGAGAAGGAGGACCGGCTCGCAGCAGAAGCAGAGGGACTCGTCACACGGTCGGAACTCCTCGAACGGCAGCGTGCGGACCTCAGGAAACAGCGTGAGGAACTTGTAGCGGAGCAGAAACGAGCGACCACAGAGCTTGAACGAGTGGCCGGGCTGACGGCGAGCGCTGCTCAGGCTGAACTCATGGCCGACGTCGAAAGACAGGCTCGTTTGGCAGCAGCCACTTTGGCGCGTGACATCGAGGAAACAGCGAAGAAGGAAGCCGATCAGCGGGCCCGTGCGATAGTCGTGACCGCTATTCAGCGATGTGCTGCTGAACAGACGAGTGAATCTGTGGTCTCGAGCGTCGATCTTCCCAGTGACGAGATGAAGGGGCGAGTCATTGGGCGTGAGGGTCGTAACATCAGGGCTTTCGAGCAGATCACTGGTGTCAATGTGATGGTGGATGACACTCCGGAAACCGTGTTGCTTAGCTGTTTCGATCCGGTGAGGCGTGAAGCTGCACGATTGACCCTCATGGATCTGGTGGCTGATGGGCGTATCCATCCGGCACGCATCGAGGAGGTGCACGCCCGTAGCATCCGGGTCCTGGACGAGCGCATCAGGGCTGCGGGAAACGAGGCCCTCCTGGAGGTGGGGATCACTGATCTTCATCCGGAGTTGCTGCCTGTGATCGGTTCCCTCGCCTACCGCACCAGCTTCGGGCAAAACGTTCTCGCCCACCTGGTCGAGTGCGCACACTTGGCTGGGGTCATGGCGGCTGAGCTGGGGCTCGACATTGCACAGTGCAAGCGAGCAGCGTTTCTGCACGATATCGGCAAGGCTCTCACTCACGAGTCCGAAGGGCCTCATGCGATTATTGGAGCCGATTTGCTGCGTCGTCACGGTGAAAATCCCGACATCGTTCACGCCGTCGAGGCGCATCACAACGAGGTGGAACCCCGTACCGTTGAGGCCATCCTTACCCAGGCTGCAGACGCCATCTCTGGGTCACGCCCAGGAGCGAGGCGTGAGTCGCTGGAGGCCTACGTGGAGCGGATGCAACATCTTGAATCCATCGCCATGGCTCATGAAGGTGTGACCCGCGCCTACGCGATGCAGGCGGGAAGGGAGGTTCGGATCATGGTTGCTCCCGAGGTCGTGGATGACGTGATGAGTCGGGTGCTTGCGCGTGAGATCGCGGCCGAAGTGGAGGCGAATCTCACCTATCCGGGACAGATTCGTATCACGGTGGTGCGTGAGTCACGTGCCACGGAGTTGGCTCATTGAGCGTGCCCATGTGCGCGCACGCCCCAGACCGCATTCGCTGAATCACCCGGGCGCAGCATAATTCGGTCCCTATACGTTGGCCCTTCGTTGAAGGCGTCAGGACCGCACGTCATCGGTTCCACCGCAATGCTGTCGCGGTGCGGCGCGGTGAACACTTGCGCCCACTGGGTGGTCGCTTCACCCCACACGTCGATCGTGCGACCGTCGCCGCTCAGACTGATGACCCAATCTCTGGTCAGGGGATCAGTGAAGGCAGTGTCCAGGACAGCTGTCTCTATGGCGCGGGGCTGGAGGAAATCGTGTGCGGGTGTTACGGGACCGAGCCGGATGGGGAGTCGCCTGTCAGGATCGACTGTCAGTTCCGCGTCGAACGGCACGGTCAACTTCACATTCGAGATGTCATCGAAACGGAAGTAGGGATGGGCGCCATACCCCCAGGGAACGGGTGAGGTTCCGATGTTCGTGGCGGTAACCTCCACCCTGAGGCCTCCTGCACCTAGCTGGTGCAGGACCTCCACGGCAAGGATCCCGGGCCAGCCGCGTCGGGGCCAGAGAACGACCCGCTGTCGAACAAAATCTCCGAAATGTGCCAGGGATTTCCACGCCAACCCCACGTTGAGGCCATGATTCGCATTGTTCCGGGCCGGTTCGTTGATGGGCAGCTGGAACTCCTGGCCACTGAGACGATAGCGTCCGTCCCGGAGTCGGTTGGGCCAAGGAAATAGATGTGCTCCCTCCCAGCCCTTCGGGGCCTGGTCGGGTCCATGTGTTGCAAGGAGCTCTGTTCCGTCAAAGGTGAAGCTGCGCAGTCTGGCACCCACTTCGGTGATCACGGCGCTGTAACTCCCGGCGTTGATCTCATATTGCTCGCCTGTTGGGAAGACCATGAATCAACACTAGAGGTTGTGTCAACAAGCGAGATTGCTGGTGGCGTCAGGAAATTGATCAGCGCGTGCGGGAGGAACGGCATGGGCGTGATACGTGAAGCACAGCCAACAGGTCCCCGAGTTGCGGCGGTTCGGCGTTGCACACCACTAGAGTTGGGCCACCATGACTTCACGCACTTACCACGTCATTACCTACGGCTGCCAGATGAACGTCCACGATTCCGAACGGATCGCGGGTTTGTTGGAGGAAGCCGGCTTGATGCGTGCCCCTGAGCCCGCAGAACCTGTTCTCGGAGCAGGAGCAGATGTGGTGGTCTTCAACACCTGTGCGGTGCGCGAGAACGCTGACAACCGTCTTTACGGCAATCTTGGGCACATGGCGGCAATCAAGGCACGCCATCCCGGGATGCAGATCGCGGTGGGTGGTTGTATGGCCCAGAAGGACCGGGATGTGATTCTGCGCAAGGCGCCATGGGTGGATGTTGTCTTCGGTACTCACAACGTGGGCAGTCTTCCTACGCTGCTTGAGAGGGCCCGCGTAGAGGAAGCCGCCCAGGTGGAGGTGGTCGAGGCCCTGCAGACCTTCCCCAGCAACTTGCCGAGCCGTCGCGAATCGCCCTACTCCGCCTGGGTGTCGGTGAGTGTCGGATGCAACAACACATGTACCTTCTGCATTGTTCCGCAGCTCCGTGGAAAGGAGACTGATCGACGTCCGGGAGACATTCTTGCCGAGGTGCGGATGCTAGTTGACCAGGGTGTGCAGGAGATCACCCTTCTGGGGCAGAACGTGAACGCCTATGGAGTGGAGTTTGGGGACCGACAGGCCTTCGCGAAGCTGCTGCGTGCATGCGGCCAGGTTGAAGGTCTGGAACGAGTGCGGTTTACATCCCCCCATCCCAAGGATTTCACCGACGATGTGATCGTCGCCATGGCCGAGACCCCCAATGTCATGCCGCAGCTTCACATGCCCCTGCAATCTGGCTCGGACGCGGTTTTGAAGGCGATGCGGCGCTCATACCGCAGGAAACGGTTCCTTGGGATCTTGGAACGTGTTCGGGAGGCCATGCCGCATGCAGCGATAACCACGGACATCATCGTTGGTTTTCCCGGGGAGACCGATGAAGACTTCGAGGCCACGATGGATGTGGTGCGTGAAGCGCGTTTCTCCGCCGCATACACCTTCCAATACTCGAAACGACCGGGAACCCCGGCAGCTGAAATGAAAAATCAGGTGGCCCCTGAGGCTGTCCGGGAACGCTACGAACGGCTGGCCGAGCTGGTAGGAAAGATTGCTTGGGAGGAGAATCGTCGCTTCGAGGGCGAGGAAATAGAGGTCATGTTTGCTCTAGGGGAAGGGCGCAAGGACTCCGCAACCAACCGTATGAGTGGGCGGGCCCGTGACAACAGGCTGGTGCATGTGGCGGTTGGTGAAGAGCCAATGGAACGTCCGAGGCCCGGGGACATCGCCTATGCGACCATCACCCATGCCGCTCCGCACCACCTGAATTCCGATGCCCCGCTCAGGGGACTGCGGCGAACTCGGGGTGGCGATGCGTGGGAAGCCGCCAACACGGAGGTGCCTGAAACCACGGGAGTTTCTCTGGGCATGCCAGGCCTGCGGCGCCCCTGAATAGAAAACAACCCCCGGCCTGAGGCCAGAGGTTGCCGAGGTGAGATGTCAAGAACCGCCCCGGTGGGGAGCGCCGTGGTGGCGGGCCGGTGAGACGGTGCGATGAGGAACGGGCCGGGCGACCAAGAGTATCGGTACACAGCCGCGAAACCCCCGTTCGTATGACCTTCTACTCGCCCTCCTTCTTGTTGGCCAGACCGCCAACCTTGTCCTTGACGAAATCGGCGGCCTGATTGATCTGCTCGCTGTGTTTGCCGCCAGTCTTCTCATCGATGAATTCGGCCCCCTTCTCGATTGCCTGATCGATGGTTTCGCCGTGTTGGGCCACCTGCTCGCCGATGTTGTCGAAGATTCCCATGTCATTGCCTCCTGGTCTGAGTGCCTGGCGCACCGTAGGGATCCATCATGCCTGTTTCGGACAAGTTCCGCACCGGGACTGGCAGGATGGTGCTCATGCATCCGCCCCTGATAGTGCTTGTCGGACCTACCGCGACGGGCAAGTCGGCGCTCGCGGTCTCGCTGGCCCGCGAGCTTATTGGGCGGGGGAAACCCGCCGAGGTGGTCAACGCGGATTCGATGCTGGTCTACCGAGGCATGGACATCGGTACCGCGAAACCTTCCGAGGTTGAACGAGGTGGAGTTCCGCACCACCTGATCGACATCCTGGAGGTCACCGAGACCGCATCTGTTGCTGATTTCCAGGCCCGCGCCAGGGAAGTCATAGCGGATTTGCGGGATCGTGGAGTCGTTCCGATCCTGGTCGGTGGTTCTGCTCTTTACACTCGAGCCATCACCGATGCCTTCGAATTCCCGGGCTCAGACGCGGTTCTCAGGGCAGGGCTGGAAGCCGAACTGGAACGTGTTGGGGTGGAAGAACTGTACGCTCGCCTGACGGTTCTGGCCCCGGAATCTGCTGCCCGCATCGACCCCGGAAATGGCAGACGCATCGTGAGAGCGCTGGAAATCCGTGCGCTGACGGGGGGGCATCAAGCAGTGCTTCCCGATTGGACCTACGAACTCGATGGGGTACACCAGGTCGGGCTGGAACTGGATCGGAATGAACTGGACAGCCGCATCGATGCACGGGTGGAAGAGATGTGGCGCCGAGGCATCGTGGCCGAGGTCGAGAACCTGATTCCTCGTGGCTTGCGGGACGGGCGGACGGCCTCCCGCGCGATCGGGTACCGACAGGTTCTCGCCTTCCTTGACGGACAGTGCAGCGAGGAGGAGGCGAAAGAGGAGGTGAAGCGAACCACCCGGAGGTTTTTCCGCAAGCAGCTAGGATGGTATCGACGGGACCCCAGGATCGTGTGGCTGCCTGCGAGGGATTCTGGTAACCCCGCCCGAATCATCGAAATCTCCGGGACGTAGAATTGTTGAATCGGGCTGGAAGGGATAGGTGGGCACTTTGTTCCGGTACACGTTCGCCAAGGGTCACGCCACAGGCAACGACTTCATCATCATTGATGATCCACACGGGATGCAGGATCTGAGCGCCGAAGCAGTTGCTGCGCTCTGCAACCGCCACACCGGTGTCGGAGGAGACGGGCTGCTGCGGGTGGTGAGGGCCGGCCAGGTGGCCGGAGAAGAATTCGATCCGGAGCTGTGGTTCATGGACTACCGCAACGCCGACGGGTCGATTGCTGAGATGTGCGGGAATGGTCTGCGACTGTTCGCCCGCCACCTCTTGAATGATCAGCTGGTCCAGAGCGGGGAGTTCACCGTCGCGACCCGGGCGGGGCTCAAGCAGGTTCGGGTCGCCCGCGGAGGACTGATAGCGACGAATTTGGGTGTGGTTAGCTTGGGAACGGAACCTGTTGCCATCACTCACGAGGAGCGGATGTTTACGGGTCGGGCTGCCGATGTCGGCAATCCACACGTTGTTGTGTTCACAGACCATGACGTCCTCCGGCGACTCGATCTTTCCAAAGCTCCATCATGGAGCCCCACGGATGCCTTTCCTGCGGGTGTGAACGTTGAATTCGTTCATGAAGTCTTGCCCGGGGAACTGCTCATGCGTGTTCATGAACGCGGCTGTGGGGAAACCCTGAGCTGCGGCACGGGAGTGGTAGCCGCTGCAACCGCTTATCGTGATCGCAGTGGATTTGATGGTCCAATCCAGGTGCGTGTCCGTGGTGGAGATCTGACCGTGAGCTTTGAGGGTGATGATGCCTGGTTGACGGGACCGGCTGTGATCGTAGCGCGCGGTGAGTACTGGAGCTGAGAATTTGTCGTCGGGGCCTGAAAGAATGGTCCGACGATGAGCACTTCCTTTGAGACACAACCGCACCACGACGGTGATCAAGCTGAGCTTGCCGAGCGGCACTCGCTCAGACGAGTCATTGGTATGCGCACCGAATTGGAGGATATCTCCGAGGTCGAGTACCGCCAGCTGCGGCTGGAACGGGTGGTGCTGATATCTGTGTGGACTTCCGGGACCCAGGAGGACGCCGATAACGCGATGGCCGAGTTGAAAATGCTGGCAGAGACCGCTGGCTCCGAGGTTCTGGAGGCCTTGGTGCAGCGGAGAAATCAACCCGATCCCGCCACCTACATCGGACGCGGCAAGGTGGAAGAAGTGGCCGATGTGGTTCGCGTCACCGGCGCCGATACGGTTGTCTGCGATGGCGAGCTGCAACCGGCGCAATTGCGGAATCTGGAAGATCGCATCAGGGTCAAGGTGGTGGACCGGACTGCGTTGATCCTTGATATTTTCGCATCGCATGCGAAATCTGCGGAGGGCAAGGCCCAGGTGGAACTTGCCCAGCTGCAGTACCTGAAACAGCGCCTCCGTGGCTGGGGTGGAAACCTGTCTCGACAGGCTGGCGGTCGCGCCGCTGGCGGCGCGGGTATCGGTGGCCGCGGGCCCGGTGAGACGAAACTCGAGACGGATAGGCGGCGCATTCACCACCGGATTGCACAGCTTCGCCGCAGGCTCCGTGACATGGATGTCACCCGAGAAGGCAAACGCGCTGAACGCCGCAGAAACAGGGTGCCCAGTGTAGCGATTGTCGGATACACCAATGCGGGCAAGTCTTCGTTGCTGAACCGGCTGACTGGCGCGGGTGTGCTCGTGGAGGATGCGCTGTTTGCCACCCTGGACCCCACCACCCGCCGCACCGAGACCCGGGACGGGAGGGTGTTCACGTTGACCGACACTGTCGGATTTATTCGTCATCTTCCACACGACCTAGTGGAGGCGTTTCGTTCGACCCTGGAGGAATCCACCACCGCGGATCTTCTCCTTCATGTGGTCGATGCCTCGGACCCGGATCCCGAGGGGCAGATTGCGGCGGTGCGTCAGGTCCTCGGCGAAATCGGCGCCGGCGATGTGCCAGAACTGCTGGTCTGTAACAAAGCGGATCGTGCGGATGACGCCACACTACTGGCTCTACGGGCCGGGCATCCCGGTTGCGTGGTGGTTTCCGCTCGTACAGGTCAGGGCCTGGAGGAGCTGACCGAGGCCCTGGAGACCAAGCTGCCGAACCCGGAGGTACACGTCGAGACGCTCATTCCGTACAGCCGCGGTGACCTCATGGACCGCATCCACCGGACAGGAACCATTGAGGCACTGGAGCACACCGGTGATGGCACCAAGGTGCGCGCTCGAGTCCATCCCGGCTTGGCGGAGGAACTGAGCGAATACGGTGTCTGACCTTGCGGGACGGATCCTGGAGCGGGCGATCTCCGGGATTGATGGAGGCAAAAGGCCTGGCCAGGTGGCGATGGTGACAGCTGTTGCCGACTCCTTGGAGGAGGGCACCCATCTGCTTGTCCAGGCCGGAACCGGAACTGGCAAGTCCCTCGGCTACTTGGCGCCAGTGCTGGCGCGGATCGTGGAGCGTGGCGAGGTCATTGTGGTCGCAACGGCCACCTTGGCGCTTCAGGCCCAACTGGCTGGATCCGACATTCCGGCCGCTCTGGACGCGGTCGAGCATGTGGCGGGACAACGTCCCCGGGCCTGCGTGCTGAAGGGACGCAACAACTACGCTTGCCTGTTCCGTGCCCGTGATGGGTCTACCGAGAACGGTCAAGGAACTCTCCTGGGGGCGGCCGAGCTGAGCGAGTCCCATGAATCCGGGTCGCCTTCAAAACTCGGAGTTGAGGTGTTGATGCTGCGTGAGTGGGTGGAGGAACAGCTCCTGGTGGGAGGGGCAGGTGATCGTGATGAGGCTCCGCCCCACACAGCCGCTGCTTGGCAACAGGTTTCCATCCCTACCCGGGAATGCCCAGGCGTCTCTCGGTGTCCTTTTGGCGGGGAGTGCTTCGTCGAGAGGTCACGGGAGTCGGCTCGGACCGCGGATCTGATCGTTACCAATCACGCCCTGGTGGCGATCAACGCCATGCACGGTGGCACTGCGCTTCCGGAACACGATGCGCTGATAATCGACGAGGCGCACGAGCTGATGGGTCGCCTCACCACGGCTGCGACTGGGGAGCTGAGCGCTGGGGTTGCAGAACGAGTGGTGAAACGCTGTTTGGCCTGGCTGGATGATGAACTGGGTGGTGACTTGTTGGATGCGGTCGAGGAACTACACGATGCCCTGGCAGACAGCCCCACGGGACGCATCACTGGGGCTGACGTGCCGTTGCCGGCGGCCTGCGCTGGCCTTCGCGATGCCTCGCGCCGGGCGATCAGCGATTTGGGGAAAGACAGGGACAATCCTGAACGTTCTCAGGCGGCTGGGGCACTGGGGGAAATCTTCGACATTTCCGAACGAATCGCGCGACTGGCCGATCAGGATGTGGTGTGGGTCAGCCGTTCGGACGGGATGGGGGAGACTGTCCATGTTGCTCCGCTCTCGGTGGCAGGTTTGCTGCGGGAACAGGTGTTCGGGCAGGCAACCACGGTGCTCACATCCGCGACCCTCACACTGGGAGGTGATTTCCGGGTCTTCGCTACCAGCATCGGGCTTAATACTGCCGATGAGCTGAGCGGGTACGCTGGAGGAGCCGAAGGTGACGCCAGCTGGCGAGGGGTTGACGTGGGGTCTCCCTTCGACTACGCCAAGCAGGGTATCCTTTACGTCGCTGCATCTTTGCCTCCACCCGGTAGGGATGGGCTCACCGACGCCGTGCTGGCCGAGATCGCGCAACTCGTCTGGGCGGCTGGCGGACGGACCCTGGGGCTGTTTGCCTCGCGTCGGAACGCCGAACAGGCGGTGACGCACTGCCGTCGGGTGTTGCCGGAGCTCGAGTTCCTATGCCAGGGGGATGCGCAGCTTTCGGAACTTCAACGAAACTTCCGGGAGACACCGGCCACGAGCCTGTTTGGCACCATGTCCTTGTGGCAGGGGGTCGATGTTCCAGGAGAGACCTGTCAACTGGTCATCATTGACAAGATCCCCTTTCCACGTCCCGACGACCCACTGATGCAGGCGCGCAAGAAAGCTGTGGACGATGCGGGAGGCAACGGTTTCATGGCGGTGGCAGCCACTCATGCGGCGTTGCTGCTGGCGCAGGGAGCCGGTCGGCTGATTCGGCGTGAGGATGACCGCGGTGTGGTCGCGATACTTGACCCTCGGGTCATCAGGGCCCGTTATGGAGGATTCCTCACTAGCTCTCTTCCGGGATTCTGGCGCACGAAGAACCTGGATATCGCTGCCAATGCGCTCTTGAGGCTGCGCGGCGCCGAGTAGAAGACCCGGCGCCGCGCAGCTGCTTGAGAGGAAAAGGGAGAAACCTCACATGGAAATCCCGATTGATCGGAGGTAGCTCATCGGGTTTGTGGCGGAGTAGACATCGCCAGGGGTGACCCCGGAGGGATAATACTCGAAGTGCAGGTGAGCGCCGAAGCTGCGTCCTGTACTGCCCACGTTCCCGATCTTTTGCCCAGCGGTGACCTGCTGGCCCACCTTTACATCAGTACCGCTCATATGCGCGTACAGGGTGGAAGAGCCATCAGCTGCGCGGATGACGACGTAGTTGCCGGCCCAGGAACCGACATTCCCGCTGATTACGGTGCCGGAGGTCGCGGCGTAGACGGGGGTTCCGCTACTGGCGGCGAAGTCCTGACCAGTGTGGTACCGGGACCAGCTTCCAGTGGCTCCGAAGGCTGCACCGATCCGGTAGCTTCCCTTTGCCAGGGGTGCTGCTGCCCCGCTGGTGGTTGTGGTGCTGCTGGGGGCAGCCGCGTCGCTGCTGGCGGCGGGGCTAGTGGATGATGAGCTGGAGGAGCTGCTCGACTTGGAACTACTCTTCGTGTAGGAATAATTTCCCGAGCGGGTGCTGCCGTTGTAAGAGTTCTTGGAGTGCCCGGCTCGTTTCTTGTTGCTGGTGGACCCGGAGTTCTTCTTGGCGGAGCTCGATTTGTTGCCGGTGGAGCTCTTGCTGTTGTAGCTGCTCTTCTTGTTGGGTGAGCTTGAGCCCTTGCGGCTGTACGAGGAGCTGCTGATGCTCTTGTCACCGTCAGTGGACGTCTGAACGGATTCGGAGTGCGCGCGTCGAGGAACGGACTGCTCATTGCACTCGTGATTGCTGGCGGCAGCGCGCTTCGGGGTCACAGCATGGTCAGAACCGGACTTCTGGGTGTCGCGAGACGTGGATTTGGCAGAGGCCGGATTCTGTTCGCCAGACTTGTTGGTAACGGCATCATGATGCCCTGCCGACGGGTCGATCTCGGCGGCAGCTGCGCTCTGGGATGCCATGCCCATCGTTCCTATGCTTCCTGCCAATACCAGCGCGGCGAGCGGGCGACGCCAAGGAGCAGGTGGAGTCGGGAGGGCTCGGCGCGGGATGGCTCCCGGACCAAAGGCTGCGCAGCCACGACGAGGCTGAGTGGGCTTCAAGAATCCCATGGTTGGTCCTTTCGGTTGGAAGATGCCATCAATCCTGAGGGTTTCTCAGGATGAGTTCAAGTTTACTTCAGGGTTCTGCGGACGGTCGGCGGAGGTTGAGTGTTCAAATCGCTTTGACTAGGGCTTTTGTCAAAATTCTTCACAGGAAATTCATAGGTTGGTTGAGGTTGGGGTGCATGTGGGTGAGCGTTAACTGAGAAATTCCTGAGGATGTGCTTCTTGCTGTCGTGCCTCGGCGTATCGGAGGTGTGGGTACGGAGGGGGCCGGTCTGCTTGAGCAAGATGTCCCCGGTCGATGGAGTTTGGAGGGTGTCAACTGTGGGCTGCGGCATGAAAAAGACGTCGGGATGAAAATCCCGACGTCTGTGATTGCGTGTCCGAGGTTCAACGACCATCGAGCCAGCTGGTCAGAGGACCCGAGCATAGTAGCGGGGACAGGATTTGAACCTGTGGCCTCATCGCCGAGGTCGCCGCGCACAACGAGCGGGGCGAGCACCCCGCCAAGATCGACATCGTCGGCTTCGACGGCCGGACGTCCAACGACACCCGCTCCTACAGGTACAAGATGATCGACCGCCTTCTTGCGGACGGCTACCTCCGCGACGTCCGGACCACCGCCCGGGCGTACGCCCTCCAGGTGACGGACCTCGGCCGGTCCGTCATCAACTGATCCCCCTTGTCTGTCCGGCCCCGCCTATGGGGCCGGACAGACCCCCCAGCACTCACTCTTGATTCGGGCAACACCACTAGAAGGAACACAACCATGACTGCCCATGCTTTCAACGACTACCGCCTCGAGGTCCCGGAATACGATTCCGAGGGATTGGAGTTCATCAACACCCTCGCCGAGGAGGGTGGCGTCAACCTCCGGGCCGCCGCCGTGCTGCGCTCGTTTGCGACCCGGCACGGATGCAACGTGGAGGGGTCTGTGCACCCCGTCCGCGACTGGACTCCCCGAGAGACGTGGCTGGGCGGCCACGGCCGCTTCGCAGAAGCGGCGGAGTCCCGGCTGATCCTGCGCTGGACCAGCCAGGCTGGGTTCTTCACCCAGCGCTGCTGGGTGGTGGAGATCCTGTTGTCGACCAGCCCGCAGGGCAGCGTCACGCAGGAGAGTCTGATGCTGCCCGGGGACGTCTTGTACCCCGTCGGCCTGGGTGCCGCCACCACGTCTGGTGACGGCACCGGCTGGCACATCGTGCCAGCGCTCCAAGACCCCAAGCAGGTCGGGCAGCTCCTGCGACGCCGGTTGATCAAAGATGGCGTGGCGGCCCGAGCTGACTGGCTCGAACGCCACGACCGCGAAGAGGAGATCTGGTATCTCGGGTGTTACCCCGAGATCGTGCCCTGGGACGAAGGTGCGGATGAGTATGCCGCGGCCTTGGATGAGGGCATCACCGCCCTCGCCAAGCACTGGGACCAGGACACAGCAGTCCCCAGCGACTGGTACGACCGCAGCACCTACCAGTCACCACTCCCCGGAGTGGTGATCGCCCACCAGTAACCCCTCAGTGTCCGGGCCCTGGGTAGGGCCGGACAGACCCCACCCGAGACGATTCGCCCCGCCAGAGGTAGTCGGGGAAACGCTCACACTAAAGGAAAACCCATGAACTCAAACGCAATTTGTGAAGCGGCAAGGGATTTGTGGCTTCCCTTCCATCTGTTTGCCTCATTGGCAGTCGTATATGTCACGATCCAGAAGATCAGATGCTACGGGGAGCCGGTGCGGCATCTCATAGGGGCAGGTATAGCACTAGTAGTGCTGGCCTTCGCCAATCCTTTCTATTGGATTTTCCGGGAGTCTGGCGAGTCCCCTGCCCCGGTGGGCTCATCACCTGCGCCAACTCCCGAGCCCACGCCGACAGCGCAACCTACCCCTACACCCACGCCTACTCCGAAGCCACCGGCAGAGCCTCCGAGATTGCCTGATTGGCTGCCTATCGCAGGTTTCGTGCTGGTTGGGGTGCTCGCTGCTGCGCTGATCGCGCTGGCTGTCTGGTGGTTGACGCGACGCGTCATCTCATGGATCCGGAAGCGGCGCGAGCAGCGCGCGGAACGCAAAGCTAGTGAAGCCCAAGCCCTGCGGTGGCGGGCCCAGGCCAGAGATGTTGTTGAGGCGATTCAGCAGCAGATTGGCGAAGATCGCTGTGATCCACTCTACGTGCTGGAGAACGGCGCATTCTTCGACATCAAAGTGCACCCGAGCAGAATGTTCTTCACCGCGCTCACGGCATGGGAAGACAATCAGGCTTCCTACACTCCTGACGAGGCAGCAAAAGCCGCTGCCGAACTGAAAGTCCTGTATGACGCCGCCAAGTTGAATGCTGAACGCATCGGCTTGGCGCATCTCCCCGGCAACCGAATCAACGAGGGGAAGAAGGCCCAGCACCTGCTCAACCTCGCCCGGACCACCCCTTCGGCAGGGGAACGCGAAGCGGCCTGGGCCGCGGCCGCGAAGATCCTGCTCGGCCTGAACCTGGCTTACATGCCCCGCCAAGCCGTAGAGGCGCTCACCGCGCCCCAACGCCCCCAGATCGCAGCCGAATCCCACTGAGGATGAGACCGAAGGTCTTCTCCGTGATCGCAGTCGACTGACCTGCGATCACGGGGAAGACTAGGGTCGCCATCGCTGCCGCCCCAGCAACCCTCGACCACACCTTGGCCCGAGAAGAGGAGACATGAAGCCTCCCATGAGTTATGCCGGCGGGAAGCAGTTGATCGCTCACCGGGTGATCGAGCTGCTCCAGCCGCATGATCACTACGTCGAGCCGTTCTTCGGTAGCGGCGCAGTGCTGTTCGCGAAGTCTCCTTCCCGGTTGGAGACCGTCAATGATCTCGACGATCGCCTGGTCAACTTCTGGCGGGTCCTTCGTGACCGCCCCGAGGAACTCGCGTGGGCGTGTGCGATGACTCCTCATTCCCGGCAAGAGTTCCTCCTGGCTCACCAGCCCTCCCCCGACGCCCTCGAACAGGCTCGTCGCACGTGGACGCTCATCACCCAGGGGCGGGGTGGTCGTGCGACCCGTGCCGGGTGGCGTCACATAGTCACCCGTTCGGCCCGCCAGAGTCTTCCCAGCAAGCTCGACGGCTACATCACCCGACTCCTCGATGTCGCTGAACGTCTTCGCGGTATCTCCATCGAGCACCGCGACGCCCTCGAACTCCTTGTCGCCTACGACGCCCCCGGAACCTGTTTCTACCTCGACCCGCCCTACCTTCCAGCGACCCGCCGGGACGGTCTCTACCGGATGGAGGCAACCACCAGCTATCACGAGGACCTCCTCGACGCCCTACAGAAGGTCACAGCGCAGGTGATCCTCTCCGCCTACCCCCATCCCCTCTACACCGAAGCCCTCACCGGCTGGGTCCAGTACACAATCCCGGCCAGAACCGGCAACGGTACCCTGCGCTACGAAACCATCTGGACGAACCGCACCCCCGCCGACACCCTCGTCTGAAGAACTCACTCGGCCGGCGAGTGGTTCATCGCGCCGTTGCTTGAGCTCGCGCGAGGTAGGTCAGGCCGGCGCGGTGCAGCGCAGCGGCCGCCAGAGGGTCGTCAGCTGCCGCGGCGCGTTGAATGATCGTCTTGGCGCTGGAACTGTTCCAGTAACGCCTCAGCTCGGTCCGCGCGGGAACGTTGCACTTGGACCTGGTCGCGCAGCTGTTCGATCTCGGTGCGCAGCTGCGCGACCAAGGCGGCGAGCTGGTCGTTCTGGGCCTCCGCTCGGTCTGCGCGGGACCGCTGCCCCTGCACTTGGGTCTGGAGGTCCTCAACCTCCCTGTGGAGTTGCTCGACCTGGGTCTCGGCGCCTTCGAGGGCGGTCTCCAGCTCACGAGCCTCGTCCTGGGTCTCGGCGAGCTGGGCCTCCCAGCCCTGACGGGCGGCGTCGTGCTCGGTCCGCGCGGCGGCAACGGCCTCGCGCCATACCCCGGCGAGTCGGAGCTGGACAGCTTCGGGTACGGGCGGCACATCCTCAGGGCCCTGCTGTTCGTTCCAGCCCCTGGCCGCGGCCGCGGCGACGGTCATGCTCACCCCAGCGGCCTCTCTGATCGCGCGGGCGGTGACCCGCCTGCCCTGGGCAGCGACTTCCTCGGCCGCCTGCCATGCACGCTGCTCCGGCGAAGTGGGGGTGTTCGTCATGATCCAACTCCTTTTAGTAACATTAGTAACGATGTTTCCTGTTTCTGATGTTACTATATTTCAGCTGGCACCGCAGCCAGGCCCGCCGTTGCAAGCTGGGCCGGGCTTTGACATCAGCAACCGTCAGCATGGCGGTGAGGAAGCGGCTGGTGGCTGCGATCGCGCGGGCGGTTTTTCGTTGTTGCGTTGGGGTACACCCAAACGCAACACACACCCGCCCCGGCGATGTGTTGCAGAAAATCCCCTGAATCGGGTTTCTGCCACAGATGTGTGTCATGATCTTAGACATGACGCAACAAAAAGGGCAGGTAGTGGGGTATGTGCGGGTCTCCAGCCGGGATCAGAACCCCGCCCGCCAAGTCGAAGCCCTCGGGGAGGTCGACAAGCTGTTTAGTGATCAGGTCACCGGCTCCACCAGGGATCGTCCGGGCCTCACCCAGCTCCTGAACTACGTCCGGGAGGGAGACACCCTCCGGGTCACCTCAATGGACCGGCTGGCCCGGGACCTGCGAGATCTCCAACACCTCGTCGACCACTTGGTCCGGGGTGGGGTGAGTGTCGAGTTCCTCACCGAGGGCTTGGTCTACAAGCCGGGTAAAGCTGATGCTCTCAGCAATCTGATGTTGCATCTTCTAGGAGCACTCGCCGAGTTCGAGCGTTCCCTGATCCGTGAACGCCAGGCCGAGGGAATCGCGGCAGCGAAGAAACGAGGCGCCTACCAGGGCCGGCGGGGGCGTGGCCGCAAGCTGACCCCCCAACAACTCCACGAGGCCCGGCAGCGTATCGCTGCCGGAGTACCCAAAACCAAGATCGCCCGCGACCTCGGCATCAACCGCTCCACCCTCTACCGCGCCCTGAAGCACGAGACGAAATTGTCAGTCACAACCGAAACAATGAAATCACTAGAGAAGGAGGAACCATGAAAAATCTTAGTAGAGCGGGCGGGGAGGTATTGTCGCTGGTTTTCTTGTCAGCGCTGATACTGGCTGTGTTGCCGCTGATGAATTCTCAGCGGTTCATTGACTGGCTGGCTGCAACCGGTGCGGTGGTGTTCCTTTCGGCTGAGATGGTTGTGTTGGTCGTCTGGTTCGTGCTGCGGCGTGTCCTTGCATGGCTTCGGTTGCGGCGTGAGCAGCGGCAGCGAAAATCCTGGCCGCAGTGACGAGGAACACAACCCCGAGATGATCCTCACAGCACTTGCTGCTCGCAGGCAGCAGAAAGCCTTACATGACGCTGAG
>ERZ773043.218-NODE-218-length-32667-cov-29.906967_pt1 | contig 32667 bp, 36 predicted proteins | sample MGYA00580636_ERZ773043 | MGnify/ENA primary metagenome ERZ773043 (study PRJEB29015, sample SAMEA2737992) | human oral metagenome | biome: human oral; feature: human-associated habitat; material: dental | place: China | collected 2065 ...
TCGTGATTTCTCGGTGATGACAAGGTGTGTAGGAACCCTCATCATCCCAGAATCCACAGGCTCCACGCCCCCATCACACCTAGCCACACCCCAGACACCACGACTTTGCCGAGGCCCTGGGGTGGAGTAGAGGCAGTCGACTTGCGGTTAGGGTGACTTCCTGCATTGCCAGTGGTCTGGTGACGAATATGGCCGACCGGTCAGAGCGCCGTAGCCAACAGTTTGTTCTGTAAAGGGGGAGGAAGCAGTGAAGTGTCTGGGGGATTATTCAGTGAATCTGAAATCCTTGCAAGAAAGGCAGGGCTTAAATAATCGCAAGAGCGGCTCATTTAGATAGAAAAGAATTTGACAAGCTTCCGCGTCTGCGGCGTCCTTGTCATAGCCCAGATAAGGCCTAGCGCAGTGAGCGTGATCGCATCGTAATGGGCGAGCACTGAAACTGGAGAATGAGAATGGTATGGGGTGTTGCCAGTGATGCCGTGGAGGTTGACTGATGGTTGAGCCCCTCAAACTCAATGGCTTCGAAGAACTCCCCCCACGGACCGTGCCGGTCTGCTGCTCCATCACGTTTGCCCGTTGTGATGCCAGCAAACAGAGCCATCGTGGTGCTCTCGGCGTGGAAGAGTGGGTGCCGTGCTGGATGATCTCGGTTCTGATGTTGCCCTGCGTGAGCCACCCAGGCGGGTGGTGTCGCTGGTGCCGTCCCTGACGGAGGCGATCGCCGTCACTGTGCCCGGGGTGCTCGTCGGGGCTACGGACTGGTGCACCCATCCCGCTGGACTCGACGTCACCCGGGTGCGGGGCACCAAGAACCCCAATCGCGACCTCATCGCCGCGCTTCATCCCGACCTCGTGGTGGCCAACCAGGAGGAGAACCGCCGTCTCGACGTCGACCGGCTGCGGGCTGCCGGAATCCCTGTGTGGGTGACCCGCATCGACAGCATCGCCGAGGCCCTCGATAGCCTGGACCGGCTGTTCCGGGAGGCCTTCGGACTGCGTGAGACCGACTGGATTGACAAGGCCCGCGAGGTGTGGAACCGGCCGCCGAGGCTGACCGGCCGGGTGGCGCTCCCAGTGTGGCGGGACCCCTGGATCTGGGTGGGCGCAGGCACCTACCCCAACGATGTGCTGCGCCGCCTGGGCCTGGTCAATATTGTTGATGAGTTGCGGTATCCGCATCTTAAAATCAGCGACGCCCTCCGCCGGAATCCCGACCTGGCCCTGCTTCCCGACGAGCCCTACCCCTTCACCGCAGCCGACGGCCCGGAGGCGCTGGGGCCGGTGCGGCCGGTCGCGGTGAAGGGCAGGTCGCTGTTCTGGTACGGCCCCGCGATGGTCAAGGCCCGGGACGAGCTGGAGGCCGCCCTGCTTACGTAGCCTTACACGATGGCTTGCTCTTGGCGCTGAAAGGCCCCTGCCTGCCAGTAGATGCCCAGGGCCAGGGTGAAGGTCGTGGCGGTAAAGGCGCTGATACCCCAGTAGCCGGGCAGGATGGTCAGCAGGGTGCCACCGATCGCGCCCGTGACGGAGGTTCCCAAATACATTGCGGTGTTCGATAATGACGACACCGTCCCTCGGGCCTGTCCCGCGTGACTCTGCAGCTGCCCCATCATCACCGGGAGCAGTGCGCCCCCGGCCAGCATCGTGATGGCGAACGCAGCGGTCGCGCTCCACCGGGACGGCATCGCCGAGGCGGTCAGGAAGCCACAGCCGACGACGATGATCCCGGCCCACAGCGAGGTGCGTTCGCCGATCCTTGCCACCAGCCTTGGGCCGGCGAGCGACCCTATTCCCTGCCCGATACCGATGACCATCATGGAGGTGCCGAGCTCGGTCTGCGCCGCGCCGAAGTCCCTGGCCAGCCACGAGGCGATGAACGAGAACGCGCCCAGGCAACCCGCCTGGAAGACGAGATACGCCACCAGCGACCACCTCAGGACCCGCGACCCGAGGACCCCCCGGTAGGGGTCGAGGATCCTCTCTGAGCTGGTGGATGGTCGGACGTTCGGGAACGCTGCGAACAACGTCATCCACAGCAGGACGCTGGCTGCGGCGATCGCGAAGAAGGGAAGCCGCCAGTCCTGAGCCGACAGGTAGGAACCGATCGGGATGCCAGCCACCTGGGCAATCGCCAGGCCTGCCGTCGCATACCCCATGACCTTGATGACCGACCCACGCGGCACCACCATCGGGATGGCTGCCCAGATCTGCGGGCTGACGAAGGCTGCTCCCACACCCGCCAAGAAACGCGTGGCGAACATGGACCAGAAGCTCCACGTCAGACCGCAGGCGCCGGTGAACACCGTGAAGGCCGCCACGCCGGCCAGTAGGACTGCGCGGCGGTCGTTGCGGTCTGAGACTGGGCCTGCGACCAGGGCGAATAGCGCATACCCGAGGGCGTAGGCCGACACCAGCCAGCCCGCCTGCGCTAGTGGGACGCCGAACTCACGCTGCAGCAGCGGCAGCAGGGGAGTGATGAGAAAGGTGTCGGTTCCGATCACGAAAAGGGTGAAGAACGACAGCACCCCCATCACCGGCTCGCTGACGGTTTTCTGATGGCTGGGCATGACCACTCCTTTCATTCGATGTTCGTCGAACTAAGAATTGTTCAACAGGGTGGAGTAGTCAAACCTGGTGTGGCGATGGGTTGTGTCGCACGAGGGGCGAGCTGGTAGCGTCAATGGTTGGGTTCTCGTCGAACAATCGGTGGATCGGAGTGTGTGGAGATGGCCAGGGAGGTATCCCATCCGGCTGCGGCTGACCTCAGTCTGGACGCGGTGCTGGGCGCGCTGTCCGATCCACTCCGCCGCGACATACTGCGCCGCATCGCCGACGAAGGGCCGCTCTACTGCGGTGATCTGGAGTATGACGTCGTGAAATCCACCCTCTCGCATCACCTGAGGGTGCTGCGGAAATCTGGGCTGATGCACACCGAGGTCTTGGGCAAGCATCGCCGGATCACCCGCCGCGACCACGTCGTCGGACGGCGTTTCCCCGGTCTGCTGGAGGCAGTCGGACTGCCACCGGGGGAGGGCCGCTGGGAGGAATAGCCCCAGCGACCCCGTGTGTGATTTCTCAGGTGGTCTTGATGATCCCTCCGTCGGCGATGATCTCGGTGCCGGTGATGTTCCCGGCCGCCGGGGAAGCCAGGAAGGCGATCAGCGCCGCGACCTCCTCCGGCTCGCTGATCCGCCCGGACGTGATGCCGAAGGTGGCGGGCATGGCGGTCAGGAAGTCGGCGTGGGGCGCGCCGTTCGCGGCTGCGACCTGGGCGCCAAAGCCGTCGGGGTCGCGCCACAGGCCGGTCCCGACCGGGCCGGGGGAGACGGTATTGACCCGCACGCCCTGCGGACCGAACTCCTCGCTGAGGCGTTTGCCAAAAGCGACGAGCGCGGCCTTCGCCTCGCTGTAGCCGACCGGGCCGGTGGAGGGGAAACGGGCATTGACCGATCCCAGGTTCACGATCGCCCCCCGGCGTTCGATGAGGCTCGGCAGCGCCGCCTTGGAGGTCCAGACCGCGCTGAAGAGGTTGAGGTTCAGCAGGTGGTGCCACTGGGAGTCGTCGCTGTCCAGGAACCCGCCCAGGCCCATGTGGTCGAGATCGCCGGCGCCGACGTTGTTGACCAGGATGTCGAGGCCGCCGAACTCCGCCAGCGCCGTCCCGACCGCGGATGCGGCCCCCTCGGGCGTCGACAGATCTGCGGCGATGGCGGTCTGGGCCACTTCTGCCAGCTCCGGCGTGATGGTCCGGGCAGCCCCGGCAACGCGGACCCCCTCGGCGGTCAGCGCCCGGGCGACGGCCAGCCCGATTCCCCGACTGGCGCCGGTGACGAGTGCGGTCTTTCCCTCAAGGTGTAGGTCCATGTGCAGCCTTTCTTTTTGAACTATCGGTCTAAAACTTGGGTGTGTGAAAGCGCGGGCTCCTGTGTTCATGACGTCAGAGTCCCGTGAGTGCGGTGTCGATCACCCCGTAGAGGGTCGGGGCATCGTGGGTCATGGCCATTACCCGCAGGCCTGCGAGCGTCGTGGCGAGGTGGTGGGCGAAGGCGTCCGCGTCGAGGTCGGCCCGGACGTCGCCCGCGCACTGGCCGCGCCGGATGCGTTCTGCGAACCAGCTCGTCGACTCGTTCTGCATCCGCCGCAGCTTGCGGGCGATCTCAGGGTCGTGGCCCGCGAGCTCGACCGCGGTATTGCCGATCAGGCAGCCCCGGCGCTGCGGCTGTGCGAGGTCGGAGTCGACGACGGACCGCAGCGCGTCGGTGAGGCATTCCCTGGTGCTGCCCGGATGGTCCAGGAGACCCTTCGCGAGATCGGTGATCTGCTGGTGGTACCGGTCAAGACACTTGTCGAACAGCGCCCGCTTGCTGGTGAAGGCGTTGTACAGGCTGCCCTTCGCGAGCCCCGTCACCTCTGCCAGGCGAGCCGGGGAGGTCGCGTGGTAGCCGTTGGCCCAGAACTCCTCCATGGCGCGGTCGATGACCGCGTCGTCGTCGAAGGTCCGAGGCCTGCCCATGACGTCGAGGGTAGCGGTATTGGACCCATGGGTCAATAATTTTCTGCTGCGGTGCTGCGCCGTCAGTAGAAGGTCCAGCTGGGTTCTCTCACCTCACGCAGGCCAGGAAGGTCTTGTCGGGGACCTGGCTTGTGGTGGACCACCGCGCCTTGCTCTGGGTGATGACGCAGCCGGGGGCGGCCCAGGTGTCAGGAAGAATGCGCCAGTCAACCAGCAGAGGTGTGGCCGCGGGCAGGTCGGCAGGGATGTCGGTGGATGCGCCGGGGCGGTGCAGCCTCAGATGTGGGCCATCTGACATGCCCCAGGTGATGGCGTAGAGGTCGCTGGTGGGCCAGGCCTTCTCCAGGTCTTGCAGACCCAGGCTGTCTGGTAGGCCAGCGGGGGGCGGCATGAGGTCTGTGATGCCGCCGGTGCTGGGGTCGAAGACTGCTACCTGGTCGTCGCGGCGCAGTGCCAGCCGGGTTCTGGAGACGTCGTCGACCTCGTTGAAATGACCCAGGGGAATCGTGCGGCCGTCCGCCAGGGAGTATGCCTGGATGTGTGGGTATGAGTCCTGTTCTGTGCTGCTTGGTGTCTGCGTTGCCTGCGCCACCCAGCCGTTGACCTCCGGCACCCTCAGGCGTCCCCCGTGGAGAAGCAGTTTGTTGACGAGAAGATTTCGCAGCTCTGCTGTCCTGCTCGGCTCGGATGCATTCACCACTTGGGCTTTCACGAGAGCAATCTTGGGATTTGGGGAATTGCTGGAACCGGATTGTTGAGGCATCTCGACCTCATCGATGTAGTGCGTGCCGTCGCTGCCTAGTAGGCGGAAACCGGCCAACGCCTTTGACCAGGAGAGGCCGACGGAATCCATCGGCTTATCGTCGATGGTGGTTTCTTCGGCGGCGACTTCGCCGGTGGCAGTGTCCAGGATCTCGATTATGCTGACCTCCTTGGTCTTTTTCCTATCGTTTTCTCTGGAGCAGAAATTCACCATGGCGAAATGGCGGTCGGAGCTGGTCAATAGGTACTTTTCTTCTTCTTTGCCGTTCCAGTTCTTTAAATTCAGTTCGCATATCTTCAGGTTGGTGCGGTGGCGTTCCCAGAGCGTGTTGCCGTCTGCATCGAGGGCGGTGATGCCGTGTTTTTGAACGATGATGGGGCCTCGGAGCCCGGGTTCGCCGTCGAATGAGGCGCCATCGAGGACCTTGACCCAGGCGACTTCGCCGGTGACGGCTTGGGGCAGGTCGGGATAGGGCTCGGTGCCAGGTGCGGCGGTGGCGGCTATCAGCTTAGGGGTGAGCTGCCACATCATGCCCGTGATGAGTGCGAGTGCCAGTAGCGATGCCAGTCCGCCCAGCCAGGCGCTGGGTTTGAGGATTTGCTTGAGGGGGTTTCCTGGGTTTGAGCCTGAGATTTTCACCGTGGCGTCGCAGGTGGCGGCGCCGGTCAGCGCCAGGACGGCGAGGCCTGCCGTGAGGCGTCCGGGCTGAGGAATCGTCACCTGTGTTGAGCCAGCCCACAAAGCCAGCAGCCGGTACGACGCCAGGGCTCCACCCGCGAAAGTGCTCGTGACGGTAAACCATCGTGGCACCACGGCGAGCCACTGCGGCACTGGGATCCGGAAGCTCTCCCGCCTGGCGAACAGCCACCATGTGAGGGACCAGCAGGTTCCGAGGACGATTGCCGCCCAGTCGGCTTCTGATGGGCTCATGGTGATGGGAAGCGTCGGATATAGGCGGGTGCTCCAGATCACCAGTCCGATCCCTACCAATAGCAGGATGATCCGGGCCCCGGACAGCAGGGCTGATAAGCGGTTCATCCCTTCATCACCTCACACAAGCCAGGAGGGTCTTGTCGATTTTGCGCACGCTATTTCGCTGTCTCGTCGTGTTTTGGACCATGACGCAGCCGGGAGCAGCCCAGCTGGTGGCCCGGACAATGTCTTTCAGCTTCGGAGCGTTTGCGGGGAGCTCCACAGGCACATCGACGGATGTGCCCGGACGGCGCAAAGCAAGGTGAGGACCGCCTGTTGTTCTCCAATCGACGGTGTAGAGGTCGCCGGTGGGCCAGGCCTTTCCCACGTCGTTGATGTCCTCAGAGTTGGGAGTGCCATCGGAGGGCTCCGGGTAAGGCATGGGATCGCTGATGGTTGCGGTGCCGGGGTCGAACACCGTCACCTGGCCATCGCGGGCCAGCGCTAGGCGGGTCTCGGAGGTATGCAGGACCCTGTCGAAATCGCCGAGCGGCACCGTCTGGCCTGTGTTGAGGGAGTAGGCCTGCAGCGTAGTGGCTTTCGAAGTCCCAGGATCTGAAGTCCTAGGCGCGAGTTGCGCCATCCAGCCGTGGGCAGTGTTCACGCGGTCCCTATTGCCATCGATGAGGTTGTCGACGCGCTGGTAGTCGTCCGGATCGGAGTCAGAGAACATGACGATAGAGCAGGGAGCGGCGCGGATGCAGTCCGTCTGGCTGATGAACTTTGAGTCCAGACTCGTGACATTTTCCTCTCTCTTCGGGTGCATCTTGTTCCAGATGATGCTGCCGTCCGACAGGCGGACGCCTTCGTCGCCGATCCACGCCACCTGGTTGGTGAGCTGCACCCCGGGCTTTTCCCACATAGATCGCTGAGCGACGACGCGGCCGGTAGCTGTCTCCAGGACCTCCACGACGTCTTCGCCGTCGAACATGATGGCTGCGTAGACGCCATCGGGGCTGGTCACCAGGTACGGATTGACGGTTGAATGAGTGTCACCCAACTCCCCCAGTTTTGAGGAATTCCGCCGGTGCTCCCACAGGACGTGGCCGTCGGCTGCATCGAGGGCGATCACGCCGTTTTCGACCGCGATGAGCGGGCCGCGCGTGCCCGCAGCCTCATCCAGCGGGGCGCTCTCCACGACGGTGGTCCAGGCCACCTTGCCGCTGACCGAGCCGGGCATGGCAGGGTAGGGTTGCTGGCCGGGCGCGGTGGTGGAGATCGGCTGGAAGCTCATCGACAGCAGGCTCCCGGCGACGACGGTGAACGCCAGGAAAGCTGCCAAGGCACCTACCCAGAAAGCCGGGCGGCGTAACTTGGTGACGAATGTCCGCAGCCACACCAGCTGTGACGGTTTGTCATCTGGGGATGATGTGGTCTTCTCAGGTGAGTCGGAAGTTCCCGAGTCGTTACGGCTTCTGATGTCCCGGATGATCAGGTCGCAGAAGGCTGCGGTTGTCAGGGTCAGTATTCCCAGCCCGGCTGCCAGCACCCCGGTGGGGGTCAGGACATGTTGCGCTCTTTCGCCCCACAGGTAGAACAGCCGAGCCGAGACCAGATATCCGCCAATGACCACCGGCCAGGGGAATTCGTTCTGAATATCTGCCTTATCAGATGACAAATACAACCACGTCAAGGCCGATACCGTCACTCCGATGAACAGCCACACCCATTCAAAGAACCCCAGGCTGATGGGGGATGCGGGTGTTGTCAGTGACTGGAACACATCCCAGCCGATCAACACGGCTCCTGTCACCGCCAACGCAATCCGGGCCCCCGACAATGTGATCGATATGCGGTTCATCGTTGCACCTGCCTTGCCTGCGGATTGAGGTAGGAGACGGCTCCTGGAGTCTTCGGCTCACGTGGAGCACGTTTCCCGGCCGACTGGTTCTTGTCGCCGAACAGCGCGAGGTCCCGTCCGGTGTTGAGTCTGGTGGGGAGGAGAATGACTGTGCGGGTATGCGGCAACGTGGCCCCCTGGGAAGAGAACCGGCAGGCTGCTGCACCGCAGCCGGTGGCCACGATCAGTGCAGCAGGCAGGAGCCATCCCATAAGCCAAGTTTGCCATTGCAAATAGAATATGTCACGTCGGAGACCCTGCTGATGGAGTCGGCGGGGATGAATCCAGCCAGCGCCTAGCGCCAGGCAGCCGGTGGCCAGGGTCCTGTGGAGCGCATCGGGTCCACCGCATGGGCTGGCCCTGTCGTGTGCGGGCGAGCGGCCACCGGGAAGCGGCGATAGCGACATCGGCCAGGGCGATGCAGCGCCCTGGCCGGAGGACAGCCGATTTTTGGAAGTGAACATTCATTTTGATATGAGTATGGATGTCAACTAAAGCTAGGCGTAGCTTGGTGAGCCCGTGATTGACCGTGCTAGCTGAAAGTGAATGATGACTGAGTCTGCAACACCAGAGGGCACTACCACTGTCCGCTCCTCCTCGCGCAAGGGGCTGGCCAACTCGGTGCTTGGCACCCGGAACCTCATGATGACCGCGGCGCTGGCCGTCGTCTCCCTGATCCTGGTGATCCCCCTCAACTACGTCGGCGGGCCGCTGATGGCCACACCCGGCGGAATCATGATCGGGTGCGCCATCATGGGGCTCTGGGTGATCCCCTACCTGCTGCCCGCCGTGGTGGTCAGACGCCCGGGAGCAGTCATGATCGCGTCCCTGATCATAGGTGTCATCTCCATCTTCACCACGCCCTACGGGCCCTCGGCCATCGTCGGGAACTTCCTGGGCGGCCTCTTCGTCGAGGTACCCCTGGCCATCATGCTCTACCGGAAGTGGACCTGGTGGGCCTACCTGGCCAGCGCCGCCGTCTTCGGGCTGCTGAACGGGCTCATATATGCCGCGGCCCTTTCCGCGCTGGGGAACGTGGGTCTGATCTCCGTCGGGGTCGCGATCTCCGTGGTCTCCGCGCTCGCTGGCGGCGGGATCTGCATCCTGCTGGCGCACCTGCTCCACCGGGCCGGCATCGCCATCGACCACGATGCCTGAGCCCGGCGACGTGCTCACCGGGCCCAGTGACATGGCCGGTTCCCAGGCCCAGGTCGCCGGGGACGATGTCCTGGCTAAGGTGCGTGATCTTTCCGTGCACTACCTGGGAAGGCAGGAGTGGATCCTGAGGCAGGTCAGTTTCGACCAGCTGGCGGGGAAGGTCACCGCCGTGATCGGCCCGTCAGGCTGCGGCAAGACCACCCTGGTGCGTGCGTTGTGCGGGCTCGTGCCCCACTGCCTAGCCTCCGAGTACTCCGGCAGCCTCCAGCTGGCCGGCACCGAGATCGCCGACGCCTCCGTCCAGCTCATCTCCGGTCACATCGCCTACGTCGGGCAGAATCCCGACGCTGCGGTGGTCACCCGGACCGTTCACGACGACGTCGCCTTCCCGCTGCAGAACCTGTGCCTTCCCCGCGACGAGATCAGCTCGCGGGTGGTGGACGCACTGAACAGCGTCGGGCTCCTGGACCGGATCTGGGACGACCCCTGGACGCTGTCCGGCGGGCAGCGGCAGCGCCTCGCGGTGGCCGTCGCCCTCGCCATGCGTCCCAGGCTGCTGGTCCTCGACGAACCCACCAGCACCATCGATCCCGCTGGCCAGCGCGACTTCTACACGTTGGTCGCGGGGCTCGTCGCCGGCGGCATGGGGGTCGTCGTCATCGACCACGACCTCGACCCGGTGCTGCCCATCGTCGACCAGGTCCTGGCGCTTGACGCTGACGGCCGGACCATAGCCTGTGGGCCACCGGGCGAGGTCTTCGGCCAGCACCGTGACGAGCTGGTCGGCGCCGGGATGTGGCTGCCGCGAGACCTGCGCGCCGGGACCGCGTCCGGGCTGGCCCCGCAGCTCAGCGACTTCTGCGCCCCCGGCGAGGTGCGCAGCTTCGAGCGCAGTCCCGAGGGGTGGCGTGAGATCCCAGTCATCGACACCACCGACGACCGGGCCGCCGACGAGACGCCCCACGTCGATGTGGCCGGCCTAGACGTCCCGGGACGATCCCCCGAGGTGACGATGCGGCTGGGTGGCGGCGAGTTCGTCGCCCTGATCGGACCCAACGGTGCCGGCAAGTCGTCGCTGCTGTCCGCGCTGGCAGGGCTGGTGGGCTCCACCGCCACCCGCGCCACCGTCTGCGGGCAGCCCGTCAGACATGGCCAGCATCCGGTGGGATACGTGTTCCAGAATCCCGAACACCAGTTCGTCGCCTCCACCGTCGAGGCCGAACTGTCCGTCGGCGGCACGCCGGCTGCGCGGGTCGATGAATTGCTGGAACAGTTCCACCTGACAGGGCACCGCTCCCACCATCCCCTCACCCTGTCCGGCGGGCAGGGCCGCCGCCTCACCGTCGCCACCATGGTCAGCGAGGAACGTGACGTCGTGGTCCTGGACGAGCCCACCTACGGGCAGGACTGGGACAACACCCGCGAGCTGATGGCTTTCATCGACGAGCTGCGCGCCCAGGGACGGACCGTCATCATGGCCACCCACCACCTGGAGCTGGCCCTCAGCCACTGCACCCACCTGCTCGCCCTGCCCCTGACGGCTGAGGACAGGCCGCCGGCGTCCGCCGCTCCCGTCGAGGCCACGGTCCCAGAACGTCCCCGAAAACGGCGTGGCCTGCTCACCGGGCTGAACCCCCTGACGATGTTCCTGGCGCTGCTGCCTGCCATGGTGGCGGTCTTTGTCCTCAGGAACCTGGCACTGAACCTCGCCATCATGACGCTGGCCTGCGTGCTCATCGTCGCGGCCCGCGCCACGCTGCGACGCACCATCGGCTCGGTGGCCGGCATCTGGGCTATCGCGGCCCTGATGGTCTGGGCGTTCTCGGGTCTCAGCGGGACCGGTGCCGAGGCGCGTTTCTTCGAGCGAGGCGACACCCTGACCGCGGGCACCGGGATCGCGGCCCTGATCGCATTGGTGCTGCTGTCCGGGATCAGCACCGACCCCGACAGCCTGGTGCGTACCCTGACCAGCACATTCCGCCTGCCCTATCGCGTCGGTTCGGCGGGGATTGCAGCCATCGCCTTCGTCACCCGCTTCCGCCAGGACTTCGTGATCTTGCGCACCGCACGCGCCCTGCGGGGCATCGGACGTCGCTGGGGTGTGCTGGCGCCCGTCGCGCGCTGGCTGTCCTCGGTGGTGCCGCTGATGATCCTCGCGATCCAGCACGCGGAACGGGTGGCCCTGTCCATGGACTCGCGTGCCTTTGGCGCTCATCCGAGACGAACAGAGCTCATCGACGTGCCGTGGCGGATGCGCGACGCGGTAGTTGTCGTGGCCGTGTGGGTGGCGACCGCGGGTCTGTGGTGGTGGCTCGGGTGATCCAGCCTCAACCGTATTTGAAATATCAGCAACAGGAGGAGAAACAATGGCTGTCACCATCGGTGACCTCATAAGACCCGCTCGCGGGGCGATGATCCTCTCGGGCATCCTGACCGCGATCGGGGCGGTCTTGGCGGTGGTGCCGTTCATCGCGCTCAGGCACATGGCGGCCATCTGGCTGCAGGAGGGCGACCTGCAGGGCTGGGCGTCCAACCCTTGGGTGTGGGCCGTCATCGCCGTCGTCGCGCTGTTCGCGTCCCAGCTGCTCTACCTGATGGGTTTGGGCGTCACCCATCTGGCCGAGGCCAAGCTGCGGCACCGGCTGCGCGGCCTCCTGGTGGAGGCCTTCAGTCGCCTGCCCCTGGGCAAGGTGGCGCAGATCCCCCACGGCGCCATCCGCAAGACCGTGTGCGACGACACCGCCGCCATCCACACGCTCGTGGCGCACGTGCCGGGCGACGTCACCAACGCCCTGGTCGGGGTCGCGACCGGGGGCATCTACCTGTTCTGGACGGACTGGCGCTTGGCCCTGGCGCTGCTCGGCCTGTGGGCGCTGGCTTTCGTGGTGATTGCTGGCACCACCATGCGCGGCTACGGTGACATCACCGCGCGGTTCGGCGAGGCGCAGACGGGGCTGGCCTCCGCGACCGTCGAGATGCTGGAGGGTATCAAGGAGATCAAGAACTTCCAGGCCACCGACGCCACCCGCACCCGTTTCAGTGCCGCCCGCCACCGTTTCTCGGACCTGTCGTACCAGTGGGTCAGCCAGTCCGGGAAGTCCATCAGCCTGCTGGGCGCGCTGCTGCGCCCGGCGACGGTGTTCGCCACCGTCGCGATCCTCGCCGTGGTGTTCACGTCCCAGGGCTGGACCGAGCTGTCGGCCACCCTGCCGTTCTTCCTCCTGGCCCCGGGACTCCCCGAGGGCGTGACGGTGATGATCGGCCTGGCGCAGCACATCTACGAGTCCAACATGGCCGCCAAGTCCACGGCTGCTCTGCTGTCCGAGGACCCCATGCCCCAGGGCACCTTCGACCAGGGTGATGGCGACGCCCCCGGCCGCGTCGAGGTCGATGATGTGACCTTCGCCTACGAGCCCGATACGCCCGTATTGAAGGGGGTTTCCTTCACCGCCGAGCCCGGGACTGTGACGGCGCTCGTCGGCCCATCCGGCGGCGGCAAGTCCACCCTGGCGCGGCTCGTCGCCCGCTTCCACGACGTCGGCCAGGGGGCGGTCAGGATCAGCGGGGTCGACGTGCGGGAAGCGACCTTCGCGTGGCTGCTGTCGCGGGTTGCGATCGTGTTGCAGGATGTCGCCCTGACCAATGACTCCGTCTTCGACAACATCGCGCTGGGAAGACCCGGCGCCACCCGCGAGCAGGTCGAGGCCGCCGCCCGCGCCGCCTGCGTCCACGACCGGATCATGCGCCTGCCGAAGGGCTACGACACGATCCTGGGCGAGGAGGGTGGGTTCCTCTCCGGCGGCGAGCGGCAGCGCGTCACCCTCGCCAGGGCGTACCTCCAGGACGCGCCCATCCTGGTGCTCGACGAGGCCACCGCCCAGGCCGACCCGCAGTCCGAACGCGACATCCACCAGGCGCTGACGAGGCTGGCGGAGGGCAGGACCGTCATCATCATCGCCCACCGGCTGACCACCATCCGCGACGCCGACCAGATCCTCGTGCTGGAGGACGGGCAGATCACCGAGCGGGGGAGACACGACGAGCTGCTGGCTGCCGGCGGGCGTTACGCGGCCATGTGGCACAGCCAGGACCTGGCTGTCTCCGCAACCGTCACCGAGGAAGGGGAATGACCATGTGGAAACTCGTCTCCCGGGTCGTCAATGCTGCCGAGATGCGCGTCATCGTCGGCTGGTTCGTGGCATCCGCCGTCCTGCAGGGTGTCACCCTGGCGCTCATGATCCCGTTCCTGCGGGCCCTTTACGCGCGCGACGGCTCCCTGACGGCTTGGCTGGTCGCCGTGCTGGTGCTGGGGGCGGTCACGTTTGCCGTCGACACCTTCGCGATGTTCCGCTCCTATCGGGTGAGCGTGTTCGAGGTCTGTGACACGATGATCGACCGCGTCGCCGAGCACGTCCTGGCGCTGCCGCTCGGCTGGTTCAACGCCAAACGCGAGGCCGCCGTCGTCAACGCGATCTCCAAGGAGGTCAACACCTTCTCCCACCTGTGCTCGATGGTCATCCCGAACCTGTGCAACGCCTTCATCGTGCCGCTGGTCATGCTGATGGCCGTCGGATTCGTCGAATGGCCGCTGGCCCTCATCATGGTGGTCGCGATCGTGCCGCTGTACCTCATCTGGCGGCTCATGAGCGCGGCCACCACCCGCGCCAACGAGCTGGAGGACCAGGCTGCCGCCGCTGCGGCCGGACGGCTCGTCGAGTTCGCCCGCCTGCAGCCGGTGCTGCGGGCCACCGGGGTGAGCGAGCAGGGCTGGGCGCCCGTGCAGGAGGTCCTTGAGGCCGACTCCAAGGCCACCCTCGACGGCCTGCGCATCAAGGGGCGGCCAGCCCAGGTCTTCAACCTCGTGATCAACGTTGTCTTCGCCCTGGTGCTGGCGCTGGGGCTGTCCTTCGTCAGCGGGCACAGCCTCGATGTGGTCGCCTACCTGGCCATCATCACCGTGGTCGCGCGGATGCTGCTGCCGCTGACCAAGGGTGTCCTGTACGCGTCGGAGGCCGACAATGCGGTCGTCGCACTGAAGGCCGTCGGCGCCATTCTCGACGCGGAACCGCTGCCCGAACCGGCCCCTGACCAGGTCGGTCATCCCGACGGGACCAGCATCGTGCTGCGTGACGTGTCGTTCTCCTACGAACAGGGACGGCCGGTCCTCGACGGGGTGTCGCTGACCGCCGAGCAGGGCAAGGTCACTGCGATCGTCGGCCCGTCCGGTGCCGGCAAGTCGACTGTATTGCGGCTGGCTGCGCGGTTCTGGGACGTCACGGCCGGGTCGGTGACCATCGGCGGGGTCGACGTGCGTCACCTGCCGGCCACGAAGATCATGGCGATGACGTCGATGGTCTTCCAGGAGGTCTACCTGTTCGACACCACCATCCGCGAGAACCTGCGCATCGCCCGTCCCGACGCCACCGACGAGGAGCTGGAGACAGCGGCCCGCCGCGCCAGCCTCGACAAGGTCATCGAGGCCCTGCCCCACGGCTGGGACACCTCAGTCGGACCTGGCGGGGTCAGCCTGTCGGGTGGGGAGCGGCAGCGGGTGTCCATCGCGCGGGCGTTCCTGAAGGACGCCCCGGTCCTGCTGCTTGACGAGATCACCTCGGCCCTCGACGGCGAGAATGAGTCGGCGATCACCGAGGTCATCCGGGAGCTGTCCCGGGGACGCACGGTGCTGGTGGTTGCGCACCGGCTGTCCACCATCCGGCAGGCCGACCAGGTCGTGTTCCTGGAGCCGTCGCCTGCTGGCGCGCGGGTCGCACAGGCCGGGACGGTGCCGGAACTCACCGGACAGGACGGCCCCTTCCGCGGCTTCGTCGAGGCCTACACCGCGGCCTCCCGCTGGCAGCTGTAGGACCTACGGTCCGGTAGGTAGCAACACAAGGCTGGTCTGCCTGCCAAAACCCGCTACCTACCGGACAGTAGGTTTGCCCCTAGCCTGGGCCGGGCGACGAATTACGATTGGTGGGGGTGAGATAGGAGGACCAGGTGCTGTCTGCTGATGCGGCTGTGCTGATCCGGGAGATCCAGGAGTCGGAGCTCCCTCTGCTGGAGGACTTCCTCTACGAGGCGATCTTCGTTCCTGAGGGGATCCACAGCCCGCCTCGCTCGATCATTCGCCATCCTGAGGCGTGGCCCCTGATCGATGGGTTCGGCACCCTGCCCAGCGACCACTGCCTGGTCGCGGAGACCAGCGACGGCGTGGTCGGCGCGGTGTGGGCGCGCACGGTCAAGGCGTACGGCTACCTCGACGAGAGGACCCCGCTCCTGTCCATCTCCCTGCTTCCCGGATATCGCGGCCGGGGGATTGGGACTGCACTGCTGGGGCAGATGCTCGACGACCTGCGGTCGCGTGGCTACCAGCGGGTCTCCCTATCGGTCCAGCGGGCAAACCCGGCCTTACGCTTGTATTGCCGCGCTGGTTTCGTCGTCCATCATGACGACGGCGACGAGCTGGTCATGGTCCGCGACCTGGCAGGCGCGGACCAGTCCGGTGCGTCAAACCCGGGATGAGCGACCTGCGGAACGCGCAATGCGTGATGCCTCAGGGCGGTTGGCAGTGGGGAGAGCCGGTGTGTGCCATGGCGGGCCCAGCCTTCGTGATCGGTCCAGGCCCAGAGGATGGCAGCGTGGTGACGGTGACTTCAGGTGGCTGGCCTGGTGCCCTGAGACGGGTGGCTCACTCGCGCCGGTGCTCTGCCTGCGCGTTCTGCAGCTGTCTCGCGTGCTCGTCGAGGAGGTCGCTGACCCTATTGGCCAGGGGGACGCGGTCAGCCTTGGTGGGCTGAGAGGCCTGGAGCATGGCGGAGATGCTCATGCCCAGGACCCCAGCCCGGTCCTCTGCCATGCCCGGGGAGATGGTGCGTGTCTGGGCGGCGAAATAGCCGATCAGGAGCAGTTCAAGAGCGGCCGCCTGTTCCTCGGCCGACCAGTCGGTCCGGACCGTGCCGTGCTCCCGCCACAGGGGGATGAGGCGGCGCAGGATCGCGGGAGGCCCGCTCTCAGTGGCGATGGCGTGGGCGCGGGGATCGTCGAGGAGCGCGCCGAGCACGTCGGCGTCCGTGACCTGCAGGGCACGGACCAAAGGACGCCCCAGCCAGGCCTTAGCGAGGGCCACGCACAGCCGTTCCGCGACCGCCAGCGCAGGTTCGGCGCGGACCCGCACCGCCAGGTCGTGGAGCACATCGGCGAGGCTGCGGACGATGATCTCAAGGAAGAGGTCCTCTTTGGTGTTCCAGTACAGGTACGGGGTGCCCTTGCCGACGTGGGCCCGCTGGGCGACCGCGCTCATCGTCACGCCCTTGAACCCCTGTTTCACGACGAGCTCCTCCGCGGCTGCGAGGACCTTCGCGGCCCTGCTGCTTTTCTGCGCGACAGACATGGTGGTCATGACCCAAGCTTCGCTTAGGCCAGGTCCGCGGCCAAGTCGCTGTTGCGCAGCCGGAAGTGCTTGGATCGGAGCATCAGGTTCATCAGCGCCGGGAACTTGAACATGAACCGGCGCATCGCGACGCTGATGCCCTGCCTGCGCTGCTCCTTCGCCGAGGTCTGCGTGAAGATCGCGCGCATGGGGTAGGCGGACTGCTGGAAGTCGGCGATCGCCGGGCGGAGCTTGTTCTCCCAGGCCGACAGCGCGGTCTCGACGTCGTCTGGGTGTTTGGCGAGCATGAGGCCCGGCGCGTCGGCTCCCGCCAGCGCAGACGTCGCCCCCATCCCGGAGTACAGGGTGGGGCACCAGGCAGCGTCCCCGAGCAGCACGACCCGGCCGTCGTGCCAGTGATCGACCTTGACCTGCTCGACCGAGTCGAACAGGAACTCGTCCGTGTTCTCCAGGTGCTCGATGGCAGCGCTCATCATGTCGCCCAGGGGCTCTGGGCCGTAGACCTCGCGCAGCCGCTGGGAGACGCCGGTCTGCCGGGCCTTTGCGCGCTCAGCCTCCACGTCGTCGACCTGGTACGAGAACAGCACCGTGGGGGCGTGGTCGGCGAGTGGGAACACCCAGAACGAGCGTCCCGGCTCGGAGAGGACGGCGCCCTCCTGCTGCACGAGACCTGGCAGCGGCTCTGGGAGCTCGAAGGCGCAGATCATAAACCCGAGCCGGTTGAGATAGCGCTCATGTGGGCCCCAGGCCAGCTGCCGCACCGTCGAGCGGATCCCATCCGCGCCGACGACCAGGTCGAACCGCTCCGTCGTCGACTCCTGGGTCTGGGTGTTTGTCAGCACGACTGACACCCCGTCGCCGTCCTGGGAGATGGCGGTCGGTGTGGTGGAGAAGCGGATGCTCACGTCGTTAGGCAGGGCCTCGAAGGCAGCCTGCTCGACGTCGCCCCGGAGCATCATCCACGGCCCGTTGGGCAGGTCCTGGAAGCCGAGACCAGGTTTGCGGTTGCCAGCCCGGTCCACCGTGCATGTCTGTGCCCGGGCTGGGGTCCGGTTGGGGATTCTCTCCAGGCCCATCCGGGCTGCGGCGATCCGGCCACTCCCGAACATCGCGATGAAGTACCCGCCGCGACGCCTGCGGGCCGCACGTTCGACGACCACAGGGTGCCAGCCCGCCTTCTTCAGGGCAGTCGCGGCGGACAGCCCGGCGATGCCGGCCCCGACGATCAGTGCTTTGCGTGAGGTGCCTGTTGTCTGTGCCATGCCTCCAGATTAGACATACTGACCAAAATACTCAAATGGTCAGTATGTCGATAGGATCTCTGCGGCCTCGGCTGTTCCGCGTTTGGTCTCGTTTCGCAGGGCGTGCCGGATGATCCACCGGCGTTGGGGCGATGGATCATCTGTCCAGCGGCCCAGTAGGGCCAACGCCGCGGACCGGTTGTCCTTGAGGTAGTCGTTGACGTTGTTTGCCACCGACTTCTGGACGAAACGGGAGGGGTCGTCCTTCAACGTGTCGAGTACCTCAAAAACCGGCTCAGGTTCTTGGGTGAACAGCGACAGTCTCTTCGACCAGGGAAGTCGTGGTCTCAGGCCCTCTGACGCGAGCCGTCGCAGACCGGGTGTCGGCTGCGGCGGAGCAGCGCAGCGATCCCTGGGATAAATTGGTGGCAGGCTGCGAGGCCTTCCTCGCGTCCAACGCCGACCCCGAGATACGGCAGATCATGTTGATCGACGCTCCCGCCGTGTTGGGGTGGGACGAATGGCGGTCCATGGATGAGGCCTCGTCGGGAAAGCTCCTGGTGGAGGTGCTGGGGGAGCTGATCGACCAGGGGATCGTCGCCCCGCAACCGGTCGAGCCGATCGCGCGGCTGTTGTCGGGGGCGATGAACGAGGCGGCGGTGTGGCTGGCAGAGACCGACTCACCCAATGCCCTGGCTGACACGCTGGCTGCGCTGCGGCGGCTACTTGAGTCGCTCCGCATATCGCGTTGATGCGGTGTCTGCGTCGCAGCAGCTGCGGAATTGAGAGCTAGCATTTCAGCATGTGCCAGACAACGACCCCGCAGGAACCCGCAGGTGTCCCGGAGGGGCAGACCTTCGACTCCTACCCGGAGTTCCTGCGTGCCATCGGCCCCGGTATGAGGTTGTGCACCAGCGACTTCACCGGCTGGGCGGAGATCGCGGAGGTCCGCGACCACAGCGTCCTGGCGGTGCGTGACAGCGACCGGCGCAAGGTCGAGGTGCCCCAGGAGGCTCTCCTCGACATCCGGGGCGGGCATTGCGTCCGGGTCGATCGAGTCCGCGCGACCATCGACAAGCAGGGCTGGGAACGGGGCTGACCGCCGGGGACGATGATCCGCTCCGGCTCGATGAGGCTGTGAGTACGGAAATGGTGGCAGACGGTGTGAAATCCGGCGACCCGGAAGAGAGGTAACCAGTGTCTGTGTCGATCAATCACGTCGCGGTTTTCGTGCGAGACCTGGAGGCCGTCCGGTCTTTTTACGAGACCTATTTCGAGGCGGTGGCCAACGACCAATACCACAATCCGCGCACTGGCCTGCGCACTTATTTCCTGACCTTTGAGGGTGGCTGTCGCCTTGAGCTCATGACGAGGCCAGACGTCCAGGCGTCTGGATCCGCCGACCAGGTGGGCTGGGCGCACACCGCTTTCTCTCTCGGCTCTGCCGAGGCCGTCGATCTCCTGGCGCAACGCCTAAGTGATGACGGTTTCACGATCGTCAGCGGTCCCCGGACCACCGGGGACGGCTACTACGAGGCGGTCGTCCTTGATCCTGAGGGAAACCACGTCGAGATCACCGTGTAAGAGATTCCGCTTAGATGTTGAGCTATTCAATGGGGTCTTTGGGGTTGTGGAATTCTGTGGTTGATGCCGGCCCGAGGCCCATCTGGCGCTCCGCCCTGCGTCAATCGAGTCGGGAAACTCTCAGATGGGCCTAGGCGTGATGCCTGTGCGGTTTGATTCCTCGCAGCTTATCCGTATGGTCCAAGGAAGCGTTCGCCGTTGTAGTGGATCATGTGGGTGGGGTGATCTGCGCACCAGACTTCGGACTCCCAAGCGAGCTTGTCGACATACTTGCGGAACTCGGCTCGGTCGGGGAAGCAGGAGATGTACACGAGCCCTGCCGTCGAGCCTGCGAATAAATTAGCGAGTTCGGCTTGTCGTTTGGAGTCAACGGGACCGTGTGAGCTGGCCGCCTCTAGGAGCACGAGCCAGTTGCGGTCTGGCAGGTAGATGACGAGGTCGGGCATCTTTCCGTGCTCTTTGACCTTCACGTTCAGTGACGCTAAGGCGTTGCGTTCGAAGAGAGCCCATTTGTCGCCTGCATCGCCAATGTACAGCACCTGTCCGCCGGGGGTGAAGCGAGGGCAGAAGTCCTCGACCATCACCTTGAGCAGCACATTCTGGCCACCGGGCGTCAGCGTGAAGGTCGACCCATCGGGAAGCGTAAGCGGGATGCGATTCATTTCGCGCGCAGCAGCGTAGCGGGACTTGAGGCCCGGCAGATCAGCGAGATATTGGTCCACAGCTGGCTGCCAGTTGTCGGTACCATATGCACGCAGTACGTCCAAGGCCTCAGCCGTGATCTGGTAGTTCCACTTCGGTGAGTTGATGGGGCGCCGTGGTTCGTCGGGGTTCTGCACGACGAGTTGCGCCTCCACGAACTGATGCAGTGTGAACCGGCGGACTGTCTCGCGTGTGTTCGGCGCGTACTCTTTACCGTACTCATCGCGGATGAAGTCCATGATCGCCCGCGTGCCGAGCATGGGGTTGGCGGCCTCGGCCCAAGACTCGGATGGTGTGAGTCGCAGAAGTGCTAAGAGCACCAATGCCGATCGCTCATTGCTGCGCTCGGCGTCCATGCCGAGCGTTTCAAGAACGATTCTGGCATCTTCCACATATTCAAAGGCAGCCTCGTTTAACTCGTTCATGCGGCGATCAACTTCATGATCAAGGAGTCTACTTCGACCTGGGAGACAGCCGTGTTACATCCAAGCGCGCGCAATGTGGCTCCTGAGGGGAATCGTAAGGTTCGTAGGTCGGTGGCGTTGACTTGGGTGTGACCAGAGAAGGTGCGAAAGAATTTGTCGATCACGGACGAGTTGAGCCACACGCTGATGCCCTTGGCGAGGTCTTCGTCGAGGCCTTGACCATTGACGTGGAAGACGTTGAGGTGGTTCTCAAATGCCACCTCCCCAGGGTTGTCCAGAGGTGACCAGAATGAAGCAACGATCCGTCGGCGTTCCTCCTTCGCGCTGAATCGCTTGACGATCGTGTACCAGCCCTCCGGCAGTAGCATCTTGCGATCCTTGTCATCATTGGGGTGGAACCATTGTGGCTTGCGAATTTTTCGCGGCCAGAGTACGCCTCCGTCTCGGAGGTTGCCGGGATAAACCAGTGGTACGGCGCCTGGCCGGTTGACGGCACTCAACGCATGACGTGACCGGAAGTCCACTACCCGGCCAGTGGAGACCTGAAGACCAAGATCGGTCAAAGAACAAGGTTGAGAGAGTACTATTTCGGCGACAGCTGTGTCGTTGGCATCTGTGGCTAGGCGGATGAATCGGTGGGGGTCGTTTGGGAAGACGACCTCCTCATAGGCAACGTTGCGGGACGAGACTTTGTGGGCACAGGATGTGTCAGCATGGTTGTGGCTAACCGAGAGCTCAACGACCCCAGGGATTGCGCCACGCGTTCCTGCGAAGATTACGTTCTCTTGGAGGACACCGGTGTCTGCGAATACTGTGGAGCGGGAATCGAAAACATGAACACGATCGAGCGCGATTGAATCAAGTAAGTGAGCACGAAATGCGCCGAAGTAAGGGCCGTTGAAGAACGAGCGTGGAGTGATCGCTACAACCTGTCCACCTTCCCGAAGGGCCGTAACGGACAAGGAAAGAAAAGCTGCATAAAGATTCGGTACATCGATTCCAGCGGCGCGCATAGCAGCTCGACGTGTGCTTGACACCGCTAGTTTCCCATATGGGGGATTCTCGATCACGAGGTCGAACTGACCATCCAGGTTGAGTGAAGCACCCAAGCCGACGGTATCAAGAATGAAGTCTGCTTCAATGATCTCAGTGCGGACCCGTCCTCCACCAGCCCGTTCGCACGCAGAAAGTGTGGCCTGGAGGTTTGGCAACACGACCGGGTCGCACTCAACAGCGACAATTTCAATCGACAACTCCGGCTGCTCCGCCAGTACACGGCTTGCAAGCGCTGCGGTGAGCACACCGGAGCCCGCACCAGGATCAAGCATACGTAGAGTCCCAGATGCGGGTAAGCGAGGCATTGATGCGATCAGCTGAGCCGCTGCTATGGGCGTGAAGTGCTGTCCAAGCTCGCTCTGGGTGCGCGCATCAAGTCCTTTGAGGGCGGCAACTCGCTCGCTCTCGGCGAAACGCAGAAGATTCATCGCCAACACCCTCTCATCGTATCCGGGGCCACTGGCAAATACGTAGGTGGCGGTGTGGAAGCCATTCGACAGGGCCAGCGCCGGAGTGGTTCACGTCTTGTGCCCTGCGGAGAGCAGTTGCCCTGGCAAGCCTGAAAGAGCGTTTGGTGTGGTATCTGCTGCTTAACTGGCTGGCATGTCCATGGCTGATAGCCTGCTCCACGACGCCGAAGCCAGGTACTTCGTTCCCTTCGGGAGCAAACCGGCCGTTGCCATCGGCCACCGAGCTATGACGGCGGAAGTTTTCACTGTGGAATTAGGGCTGGTGCTATGCGAGATACGCGCCTTCGGCAGCGAGCGGGACGAGCGTGGCAAAGTTGAGACGCTCCACGAGATCGGTGACCTGATCCCCGCCGCGGTTCCTGATGGTCATGAGTGGTTTCTGGTGTTGTGTCGGTGAGGTGTGTTTACGTTTCTGTGGGCCTAGGCGTGATGCCTGCCCGGGTGAGACGACGTTCGCGGTCCCACCGGTTGTACTCGTCGGGGTCGTAATGGTGTTTCTCCGCGCCGAGGGGAGCGAGGATGCGGAAGCCGATGAGCTGCATGATGACTCCCGTGAAGAATCCGAGCAGGAGAAGCCCGAGGACCCAGTCCCACCAGTGGATGATGCCCTGCTGATAGACCTCGATGAGGTACCAGACCGCGAGGGGCAGGTGCCCGAGGACGACGGCGCCAAGCCCGGGGTTGTAGAAGGTCCTCAGCCTGCGATTCGTGATGATGCCGTGGGCGATGAACTGCGCGGGAAAACCCGCCAATATGGGCGCAAGCCCTAGCCAGACCTGATTGGGGAAGAGCGTCGGAAGAAGGTAGAAGACCCAGGCTGCCAGGTTGATCCAGATACAGCTGAGCTGGTTTGTGGGGAGCCGGTCGGCGGGCACGTCCTTCTTCGGCATCCTCCACAACGTCTCGCACAGCACCTCGTTCAGGACCCAGGGCTCGCCGCCGGGGAACCGGTACTCCTCGAACTGGTGGATGAGGATGACGGCGAGGTTCAGCACCAGGATGAGCTGTACGGTCGGGAGGTTGCCGAGCCATGCCCATAACAGGACGGGGATGACGATCACCCCGCCAATGTCGAACCAGTGACGCAACAGAAACTTCATGACCCGTCCACTCCTCAGTTCCTCGGGGGAGCAACCGCACCGCTCCCTAGGTCTCTACAATCATCACCTCATCAAACGATGATGTCAACAAATGATGATTTCTGGGTAGAGTCTTCTCATGAGCACTACGGGCAAGCGCACAGGACGTCCGGCCGGAGGCGGCGACAACCGGGCCGTGATCCTGGCTGCGGCGCGCCAGGAGTTCGCGGCGGCTGGTTTCCGGGGGGCGACGCTGCGGTCGATCGCGAAGCGGGCTGGCGTGGACGTCGCGTTGCTGTCGCACTACTTCGGCAACAAGGACGGCCTGTTCGCTGCGACCCTGGAACTTCCGGACGGCGTCGGTGACGCCCTGGTGCAGGCAGTGTCCGGCCCTGAGCGAGGGCTGGGGGAGCGGGTCACCAGGTGGTACCTGGGCATGTGGGAGCGCCCGGAGACCAGGGAGCAGATGCAGGTGCTTGCGCGTTCCGCGCTCGGCAATGACGTGGCAGGCGCCCGGATGCGTGACCTGCTCACCGGGGTGATTCACCGTCCTGGCCTGGCTGTGTTGGATGAGAACCCAGAGGGAGTGGGACTGGCCATGGCGCATCTTGTCGGGGCCGCGCTGGTGCGCTACGTGATCCGGTTGCCGCCGGTCGCTGACATGGACTTCGAGACGCTCGTAGCTCGCACTGCGCCGGCAGTCCAGCTTCACTTAACCGGTCGTTCCAGCTGACGTGCTCGGTCCAGTGGACCCGGCTACTTCGTCCCGGCCTGCTCACGGCGACCGCCCGTCACCTCCTGGTCCGGGGTCATCGCTGGTGGGCTTCGATGAAGGAGATCGTCTGCCCGGCGACGGACGTCGCGTCGTCGCCGCTAAAGGAGTGCCCGGCTCCCTGCACAGTCACGAGTTGCGCGTTGGAGTATGAGGTGTTGACGGCGTTCTGGGAGTACGAGATCGGGACGATGTTGTCCTGGTCGCCGTGGAAGATGATCACCGGGCCGGTGTAGCCAGAGATCAGGGAATAGGGATCCATGCCGTAGACGTCCGCGAAATAGATCCGTCCGACCGGGGTGCCGAAGAGGCTGTATTTTTCGGGGATGTCGGCTGCGCTGGCGAAGCGGGAGCGGGCGTCGTCGGGGATGACGAGAGCGGGGAAGTACAGGATGAGGCCCGCGATCCGGTCCTCCAGGTCGGCGGCCTCCAGAGCCGAGACATACCCACCCTGGCTCGCCCCGAGTAGGAAGATGTTGCTGGCATCGACGACGTCGAGAGTCTGGATGGCGTTGAAGACGGCGTTCAGGTCCGCTTTCTCGGTGAGGACGGACATGCGGGTGGTGTCGTTGCCGGATGCGCTCGACGTCGAACCACCGACGAAGTCATAGACGTAGCCGGCCATGCCCACTTGAGCCAGCCGCTCGGCGAGGGGAGCCATCTCGCTGTGAGTGCCCGAGAAGCTGTGACTCATGATGACCATGGTCCGCGTGTCTGAACTCGCGGGCACGTAGAGCTCTCCGTAGAGAGAACCGTTCGGACTCGCGATCCGGTATTCGTAGCGCGTATAGGCGTCAGTCGTCTCCAGCGCGGTCAGGTCAGAGGTGCTTGTTGCCTGGGTGCTTTCGCTGCCAGTCGTCGCGGGTGAGGTCATAGGCTCCTGCGGTGTCGGCTGCGTCTGCGAGCCCGACGGCGACGACGCGCATGCTGCGATCCCCAGCGTGGCGGCTGCGGCAATAGCGCTTGTCACAAGAGTTCTTCTGCTCGTGGTCATATTCATCTCCTTCGAAAGATGAAAGGTGGCAAAGTCGGTTCTAGCAACAGCCAGTACTGATGGACGAAACCCCTGCCCGGCCTTCAACACTATGCGCTCGCTGCGGTTACGGTGCTTAGCCTTGGTCTAAGGCGTGAATGCGCCTGGTTTGCTGTCATCGCAGCTCTTGACCTGATCAGCCGGTCCGAGGCCTGGATCAACCGCAGCGTGGGATACAGGTCGCATGTCACCTGGCCCCTTATTGGCGGGGTTTCTTGGCCAATGTGTCAGATCATCGGCGGCCCATGTGTGGACCGTCGGCAACTCGGGTCAGCGCGGCCCTCCCCGGGCCGGTCCTGGCGCTCGGCTGGGTCGTCGCTGGGGGTGAGATGAACCCCATGCTGCTTTGTGTGCTGCGGGGGCTCTCGTGTGGTGACGACTCCAACCCAGTGCGATTCCCTGGGCTTATATGGGGCATCTGGGGCAATGAGGCTGTAGAGCAGACCCGGAAGGGAGGTGTCAGGAGGTCGTGGTGTTCCGTGGCGAGGTGCTGTCTGTGAAGGAGCTGCTAGAGCGTGCTCTGGCCGAACCCGACCAGGCACTAGGTGCGGGTGCCGGGGTGTTGCACTCTGCCGCTGGGAACGCTGCATACTGCTCTCGGTTGCTAGCAGCGGGTGATTCGCTGGATGCCTGCTGGCGGTTCGGTGTTTTGCAGACGCTGGATGACTACAACTCCACGTTGCATCGTGGCGGGACAGGGCTAGCAGCGCAGGTTTTCACTGATCCACCGGACCCCACCGGTTCGGTGGAGGTGGACGCAGCGTTTGCTGCACTAGCCGAGCATCTGGCCGAACGCGATGGCTGGGATGTGCCGGCCTGGGTGCAAGATTCGTGGCGTGTCGCTGCTGGCTGGCTCCCTTCTGTGCCATCTATCTTCCATGCTGACGCACTGCGAGAGAGTCCCAGGGCCTTCCGGGAACGGGGCATCTTCATCACCGCACGCTCGTTGGACCGGGCATGACAGAGCTGAACGCACAAAGGGTCGTCGAGCTGTTCGAACGGTTCACGGGTTACCCTCTTGATGGGACGACAGCAAAACAAGCTCAAGAGCTAGAGGAAATCCAGGGGTTCCTTGTACCTGATCACGGATAGTCCTGCCATCTTCCGTAGGGCAACAGCGTCTCTCAAAGAACAATCTCGGTGCGCCACGCCGCCATACATACATCAAGTTTAGATAAAAGTTATCCATCCTTAAGATGGACAGTTAACGAAAGATAATCTAGTTTCGATTCATCGCGTGTCTTCGGCCCCTTGGCATGGTGGTCTACGGTGCTCTGATGATATGTCTACTCAGGTCACTTTGTCTAAGCAAAATGGTGGCGAACGCCGCCTGTCCCTTCCGTGAAGCTTATTCACAGCTACGGGCAACCAGGCTCTGACGAGGGATTTCACCGCCCCTCAGCTACCCATGAATAAACCTCCGTGGGTTGTTGACGCAGTCAAAATGACATGATAAAGCTACTCTATGAGAGTATTGAAGCAGATCACTTCAGTAGGGTCCCTGGCCTTCGCAATAATCTTGGCACTTCAGCCTGCGACATCCCATGCCCAGACGGGCTTTCCCAGTGAAGCAAGTTCATCGTCTCAGCTTGAGGAGATGGATCAGGAAATCCAGACGATCTTCACCCGCTATTTGTCTGCGGACAAGGATGGATTCCTACATGTCAATGCTGAAGCAATCAATCAAGATGGTAAGTCGCTATCTGAATATCAGCAGATAGCTGATGGATTGAACCACAATCCCTACCTGAATATCGATCATGAACAGGACAGTTCCTCATCCCTAGATTCGTCGCAAGATCCTGGTGGCACTACACCTTTACACACGTTTGGCTCATGGGACTGGGTGAAGTGCACCATCAATGCTGTAGTTCCGGTGAGTGCGGTTGAAGTTTTCCTGAAGGGGTGGCAAGCCTGGATCAAACGTGGTGCCTACGCAAAAGTCATTTCTGCTCTGATTCGGGTTGTCGGCCCGGCCGCGATCAAGGGAGGTATACCGGTAGCCGTTGCCTCACTCGCGGCAGGTGCTGCATGGTGTACGACATCATGGGCAAACTAGGTAAATCCAGTAGTTCCCGGGCGCTGCATTTTGCGCGCTCAGCGGTTGTAGCTGCAGTGTTGCTGCTGGTTATGGTGCTATTCTTAGCGTGGTGGGTATTTCAGACCATGCAAGCTATCGCTTTCGGCATTGCGATACTATTCGTAATACTGCTCTTCGAGGCCTATCGCATCTTCGTCAAGAACTCAGAAAACCCAGGACGGTGGTATTGGGCGCTGCTATCGTTTACTCCGCTGGCTGGCGGTGTAGCGGCAACATTAATAGCCCCACTACCGCAAGAAACTTGGCTTGCACTGGGAGCTTTTTGTGTTCTGACTCTCATTGGAACGTTCTTGCGTCGAGAAAAGCCTTCCTCGACGTCTCCTTAGCAGAGCCAAGTACTGATCAAATTTCCACTATATGCCCCTGATGATATTCACATCGGGGGCATATAGCATTCCTCCTCGGATAGCGGAATACCACGAAGTTTATTCAGTAATGCGGTTGAGCTTCCGCCGACCTGTGTTTGACAAGGGGAGATTCCACGAAGGCACGATTCCTGAATAATCCTCCACAAGTAGAGAAACCAATGCGCCCGGGAGGCTTATTCAGGAATCTGGCCTTGCCTCCGCGTAACCCCTTGCTAAGATTCGGCTTGCCAACACTCGGTTGACCGTGGTTATGAATGGGCTTCCATTAGAAGCCTTCTTGCAGTGCTGCTCGCAAAATCTATAACACTTCAAAATCGCCCTGCGAGGATACGGGGGTAAGGATCAAAAATTTCTGACTCGGTGGACGTAATGGAGCGCTGTGGGAACGGGCGGCTGTGGGTCGAGGGGTGTGTTTTGCGTGGGTTCAGGGCATCTGCACTGATGCGGGGTCTGGGGGTGGGGCTGATGATCTGTTGATTGAAGCGTTGGCGGAATCAAGTAAACGATCTCGAACACGTCTCGCTGAGGAGGAAGTGATGCTATGCGGGCAGCCTGCGTGCAGGGCGTGAGCGTGAATGCGCTGGCGCGCTGGTTCGGGGTTCACTGGGGCACGGTGTGGGCGAAGACGCGATGACACTTAGCAAGTTCCCTTGCGACAAGTAAACTTGCGGCATGGAGTCGGAGCCCGGCATCCTCGACAGTGCCTACCGGCACGGCGTCACGGATGCGGTGATGCTCCATGCGTTCCGTTTCCCTGTCCGCTATTTCGTGCACAACGACTCGATCCATGTTCATCGGCCGCGATGAGACCGGCACCCTCGTAGAGGTTGGTGTGATCGAGTGGCACGGTGTTATCGCCATCGCTCACGCCATGCGCCCGGCCCGAACCAAGTATCTGAGGTAAACCACATGACTCGACGCTCCATTGAAGACATCACGGCTCGTGCCGACGAGTTCGCCGACGCTTTCGAGAACTACGCCCCGAAGCTCGGCGATCAGGACGCGCCGCTCCCGCCTGCGATGGCGGTCAAGCTCGCCGCCTGGCGGCGTGACGCCGCCGAGAAAGAGCTTGCCGAGGCCGTGCGCGCTGCGCGCGAGCAATGCCTGTCCTGGCGCGAGGTAGGCGAGGCGATCGGCACGAGCGGCAAAGCCGCCCGGCAGCGTTATAGTGCGACGGCATGACCGGCGGCTCGATCATGCGACGCATCAACGGTGAGAAGTTCGGACGGTGGAGCCTTCGACTCGACGCCGCCTACTGCACGATGCTGGGCGCTGCCGTGGCACTGTTCGCCGGGCCAGTCTCCGAGGGTATCGCACTGCCCCCGCCGCTCATCGTTGCCACCGGTGTTGCTGTGGTGGTGTGGGCGGGCGGCATCATGTGGATGCTCGCGCGTCTGCCGCTGCGCTCCGCGCTTCGCTTCGTCATGGCCGCCAATATGCTCGCTGCTCTTGCAGTCGGGGTCGTCCCTGCAACCGCCACGACGCTACTGACCATGCTTGCAGTCGTGACGGTGGCGATCGACATCGCACTCTTCGCCACAAGCCAGACGGTTGCGTTGCGGGCACTCCCCGCCAGGGGCTAACGCAAATGAGCACCTGGAAGGCGGATCAGGATGTCGTAGAGTTCCCCTACGGTCGACGCATCCGGGGCCGAGGGCTGCGCAAGAACTCACGCGGAAGCATTGAGCCAGAGTTCGGCGTCTACCTGCTCGGTCGTAACCCGAACATCACGAACTGACCCTCACACTGATGCGTTCTGGTGACATCGCCGGAGGGTCCAACGCGAACTGAGATTTCCATCGTCGCGTTGCTGCGCCCTGCGAGAGACCAGCGATCATTCAGACGCTTCAAGTGGGTGGGATCGTGTGACTGTGGGCATCCGCCACACGCATACGGGCGAGTCGACGATTAGACTGCGAGCATCGCATGAATCTCGATGCTCTGAAGTTTGGTCATGCTGACGCTGCCCGCAAGGCCGCCGAGATGCACATCCTCGCCATCCGAGACACACTGCTTTCACTCAAGTAGAAGGGACAGCATGCCCACCCACAGCTATGCACTCACGATCACTTGGACAGGAAACACTGGCGAGGGCACCACGAGCGCACGGGCGTACTCGCGAAACCACGAAGTTGCGGCAGACGGGCTTCCCACGATCTTGTCATCGGCCGACCCTGCGTTCCTCGGAGATGCAACGCGTTGGAACCCCGAGCAGTTCTACGTGGCCGCTCTCTCACAATGCCACATGCTCTGGTACCTCCGATTTGCAGCGAACGCCGGAATCGTGGTCACCGCTTACGAAGATCGGCCGACTGGCGTCATGACTCAAGACGCATCGGGAGCCGGGCAGTTCGAGAACGTCACGCTGAACCCTGTTGTGACGATTACCGCGGATAGCGATCCCAAACTCGCCGAGGAACTTCACCACCGCGTAGCGGACTACTGCTTCATCGCACGCTCGGTGCAGACACCTATCCACCACAATGTCACGATCAAAAGCGCTGGGTGAACACACGTTATTCCGAGCGCTGGCCGTCAGCTATGAGCGGACGGTAGCTCGGTCAAGCGATCAGCGAGACTGACTATTCACCGGACAGATCCGCTTCGCTGACTGACGTGATGATGCGGGGAACGGCGCGTCGATACAAGCTCAAAGAGACGCTGAAAGTGATCGCTCGTGATCTTGGCGCGAGCCGTCATTGCCTCGTCGCCTGGCTTCGGGATCATGGGGTCACGATCCGTCGAGTAGTGTCCTTTGCTGAGCAGACGAAGGAGATACGCCACCGCTATTCGCAGGACAAGTCTCTAGTCACTATTGGAGAGAAAACCAGTTTCGATGCAGGAACAACATGTGATCACCTGATCGCGGTGCCAATGAGACTTCGAGGTTGTCACAGCTATGAACAGTAGTTGGGTCCGCTCGTTCAACTGGTTTGTGACTTACGAGGCAGTCAGCTCGTTGGTAGCGTGGTTAGGGTGCCAGACTCTAGTGACGAACAAAGTGATGGTCCGTGCTGATGAGTAGTAGTTCTTCGAGAGGTGCGTCTTTCAGAGGTACCCAGGTAAGACCATCTGCGGGTCGCGGGTCCTGTGGCTGCAGGGCAACGAGGCTAGAAGATGTTCGAAGCGCGTTCGCCACTAACGTGCTCCCGGCCGGGTCAAGTCGATGCAGCTCAGGGCGCCAGCCGCGGGAACGACAGTAATCTAGAAGCCATTTAGCGTATTCAGGTGCTCGTCGTTCATCGAACCAAAGCAACGACTGTCCCAAGAGTTCGGCCCAGTTGATCTGCTGTTGTGCTGCGAGGTGATGGTCACTCTGAACCAAGACACCCAGCGGCGCTGTGCGCAGTTGTTCCGTCGTGGTGTGCGGCTGGCTCAAGGTAAGGGGGCCTCGTACGATCGCGGCATCGATCTCCCGCCCGAGTAGCTTCTCAGCGCGTGAGGAGTCAATTGGCTTGAAGCTGACATGAGCCCCGAACCTATGGACAAGGCTATCCAGCGTGTCGCGGTCGATGCCTCGCGGTACTCCCACCCTCTGCACGAATATGCCGTGTTGTCCGAGATCATTGAGCGCTTGAATTGTGCGGGTGGAGACCCCCACGAGCAGATTCCCAGCATCACTTAGACGCATGCCCGACGAAGAACGGTCGAACAGGCGGACGCCAAGCCGTCGTTCCAGTTGAGCTACCTGCTGGCTAAGACTGGGTTGACTAATGCCGATCCGTTCGGAAGCAGCTCTGACGGTTCCTTCTTCCGCGACGGCGAGAAAGTATCTCAGATGCAGCATGGAGATCTGGTCTATGGCACTCGGTTCATCCATAGTCTGAAGCCTATACCCCCGTATCGAATCTCGACCTTCCTGCTACATGCTGTGTATGGTGAACTGAGGCTATGTTCATTATCGAAATCCATTACTCCGCGCCACTCACTGCCATAGACGAGGCTCTTGAAGACCACAAGGCGTGGCTCGACGAACAGTACGATGCGGGTCTGTTTCTTGCTTCTGGAAGGCAAGAACCACGCACCGGCGGCATCATCATCGCTGCGGACCAGCCAAGAGACCAGGTTGAGACAATAGTGAGGGCAGACCCGTTCGCTGTTCGTGGTCTGGCACAACACACGATCATCGAGTTTTACCCGAGCCGTACGGTATTCAGAGAATAATAGGATGTCATTTCTCATTGGTGGGCCACCGCAACCGATAGCACGAAGGCGATACTCACCAGCGACCAGGCTGCTTCTTGATGTCGTGGTCTATGCCGTGGCTGCGGGACGCTACCCGTTTCTTTCCGAGAATCAACAAGGCCCCGTCGCGTTCCTTCTTGTGTTCGCTTATGGTGCCCTTCTCATTGCGCCTCACCTCGTATTCAAGAGACCAGAATAGAGAGCCGCGAACTAGGAGGGCTATTCACGGGGGTGGAATCAACAAGATTTCTTGCCAAAGTTCGGTTGTTTGTGATTGTGAATAGGCTTCCACTAGAAGCTATCTTGCAGTGCTGCCCGCAAAATCTATAACACTTCAAAATCGCCCCGCGATGATGCCGGGCAAGTATCAAAAACTTACGATTTGGTGGAGCATAGGGGACTCGAACCCCTAACTTCCACCTTGCAAAGGTGGCACTCTACCAATTGAGTTAATGCCCCAAGACTGGTACAGCATACCTGGTCCGCTGGGTTCTGGGAAACCAGCGGACCTGCGCCGGTCTTCAGCGCGGCTTGCTGGGGGACCGCCTCTCATGGCGGTCCAGCCGGTGCGGGTTCGCTGCGGCAGCAGTGAGCAGGCCGTCACCGACAAGGTCGTCCAAGTCTCCGACGTGGGAGAGGAATCCATCGGGTCACGGTTCCCTGCGATCATGTCGGAGGACGTGACCACTGCCGCTCCCCGGCGGCAGGCGGATCGCCCTCGTGGGATCCGACGAGTTCAGCGTCCCGGGGTCTGCTGGCCGGCGTGGCAGGTGCTGCCCCTACTCCCTCCGGGCCTTGGGCCCGGTGCTCTTGCTGATGAGCTACACGCCGCGCGGAGGACTCTACCGGTTTCCCAGGGCCGGGTCTAATGCGGTCGTATTGCTCACGTGGATGCGGTGGTGCGATCGTATTCGCCTGGATATGGAGTGTTTCCTCACATCGCCTGCGGATCGGCCGTAGAGTGTTATTCCATGTCACAACGAGGATCGGTTGAACGCATTCTCGACGCCGTCGT
>ERZ773043.219-NODE-219-length-32657-cov-4.461015_pt1 | contig 32657 bp, 28 predicted proteins | sample MGYA00580636_ERZ773043 | MGnify/ENA primary metagenome ERZ773043 (study PRJEB29015, sample SAMEA2737992) | human oral metagenome | biome: human oral; feature: human-associated habitat; material: dental | place: China | collected 2065 ...
GCGATGAGGGACCACCCTATGGATCCGACCCCGAGGTCGAGACCTAAGACTTTTTTCATGCTATACCTTAATTAAGACCCACTTTATTGAAGGCCTGATACAAACGTAACTAAAACGGGGCAGTAGGCCAAATCCCTTAGGCTGCAGCTCTCGCAGAGGAAGGAGGTCGCTAGCCCTTGCCTAGGATGGGGACTCGATATTAACTGGGAGCGGCTTCCCTCCCTCTCTTATCTTCAGCCTTCGATCGACCAAGCCCAGTCCGCCTCTATGAGGGGGACGAAGCGACAGCCTAGCCTCGGCTGCCGTGGGAGCTATCCTTCAGCCTCCTAAGTGATATCCCTCACGTGCGCCACTGACGACACTCAGCCTCCTGACTGATATCCCTCAGGAGCCCTCTCCCTTGAGGGCCAGAGCTGCTGGAGTGTCTTCGCCTCCTCCTCTATACTCGGTAGGGGCAAGGTACTAAGGAGCTAATTTATGTACCTTCGCAGTAGCCATCCAACTTCGTTTGCCATTGCATCTCTGTGAGCGTTGTTGTGATTGGCTTTCCGCTTATGTGCCTTCGCAGTAGCCATTCAACGATGGCCATACGCGTCGTGCTGTCGGCAATGTTGTGATTGGCTTTCCGTTTATGTACCTTCGCAGTAGCCATCCAACCAGGCGGTCATACGCATGGCCACCGCTACGGTTGTGATTGGCTTCCCGCTTATGTACCTTCGTAGTAGCAATCCAACCCTTGGTATTCTCGATGAGATGCCCCTGCCGTTGTGATTGGCTTCCCGTTTATGTACCTTCGTAGTAGCAATCCAACTTTACAGACGTAGGCACCCCGCGCACCGTGGTTGTGATTGGCTTCCCGTTTATGTACCTTCGTAGTAGCAATCCAACCTCCGAGGATAAGGGTATTGATAAGGGTATTGTTGTGATTAGCTTCCCGTTTATGTACCTTCGTAGTAGCAATCCAACTGGCCGCCGTGTCGCTGGTGGTGGTGAGCCGTTGTGATTGGCTTCCCGTTTATGTACCTTCGTAGTAGCAATCCAACTCTCGCTCCTTCATGAAGTTCTTACGTTCTGTTGTGATTGGCTTCCCGTTTATGTACCTTCGCAGTAGCAATCCAACTCTAGCTTACAAGTGGCCTCGTGCATGAGGGTTGTGATTGGCTTCCCGTTCATGTACCTTCGCAGTAGCAATCCAACGCGACCTCAGTAAGCCGATTAGGGACAGCTACTTATTAAGGGATGCGAAGAAAGAAAAAGCCAGTGGGTGACCACTGGCTTTTTCGTGTCTGGACTCATTTTTTGCGCCCAAGGGCTGTCTTGGGGGAGATGGGGAGGATAGCGAGGACCTAGCTTGGATCCCAGCAGGGCCTATAGGGCGCCGTGGGGTTCTTGCCGAAGTCCGTCGACCTTCTCCCTTCCGTAGCTTGAGTGTGGTATAGGCGATATCCCCTAATAGAAGCAAGCCTGGGCGGGAGTGTGTAAGAAGAAGACTCCGTATGGGATGCGGTAGCCTCCTTGCCTTTGCGCTTGCGCTGGGGGAGGGAGTCTTGGCGGCGTACTGGAGGTAGGGCTGGGTGATGCGCCCTGCTCTTCGTATCTTTGTAGTCCTCATGATCATATATAGACGGAAGTAGATGAAGCTAGGATTCTCTGTACGACCTATGCTGCTGGATAGCCTCAAGGGCTACAATCGAGGGATGCTGACGCGCGACCTCCTGGCAGGACTCATCGTAGGGATTGTCGCCCTACCTATGGCTATCGCCTTCGCCATCGCCAGTGGCGTCTCCCCAGAGGTGGGGCTGATCACGGCTGTCATCGGGGGCTTCGTGGTCTCTGCGCTGGGCGGGAGCTCGGTGCAGATCGGAGGACCGACGGGTGCCTTCATCGTCATCGTGCTCGGGATCATTACCGAGTACGGCATGAGTGGGCTGCTCGTGGCGACGCTGATGGCGGGGATCCTCCTCGTGCTGATGGGGCTGCTCCGATTGGGGACGCTCATCAAGTTCATCCCCTATCCCATCATCCTAGGCTTCACGGCGGGGATCGCGGTGACGATCTTCACCACGCAGATCAATGACCTCTTCGGCCTCGGCCTCACGAGCCTGCCTAAGGAGTTCGTCCCCAAGTGGGGCGTCCTGCTCTCGAGCCTCGGGCAGATCCATTGGCTGACGCTCGCCGTAGGCCTCGGGAGCATCGTCATCATCCAGCTGACGCCACGGCTGACGAAGGTCATCCCGGGCTCGCTGGTCGCGATCGTCGTGATGACGATCCTTGGCTACGTACTGAAGACCTACTGCGGCATCACCGAGCTGGTGACCATAGGCGACCGCTATCAGATCTCCACGAGCCTGCCTCCGCTCGTTGCCCCCGAGCTGAGCTGGGAGCTGGTGGAGCGCCTTATATCGCCTGCCTTCACCATCGCGCTGCTTGGCGCTATCGAGTCGCTCCTCTCGGCCAGCGTCGCCGATGGGGTCATCGGGGAGCGGCACCGCTCCAATACCGAGCTCGTGGCGCAGGGCGTGGCCAATATCATCGTGCCCTTCGTCGGTGGGATCCCCGTCACGGGAGCTATTGCCCGCACGATGACCAATATCAACAACGGCGGGCGTAGCCCCATCGCGGGGATGACGCACGCCGTGGTACTCCTTGTGACCTTCCTCTTCCTCATGCCGCTGATGGCCTATATCCCTATGGCTGTGCTGGCGGGGGTGCTGGTGGTCATATCCTATAATATGAGTGGCTGGCGCTCGGTGCGCGCTTCGCTGCGCGGGCCGAAGAGCGATGTGGCCGTGCTCGTGGTGACCTTCCTGCTGACGGTGATCTTCGACCTGACGATCGCCATCGAGCTGGGACTGCTGCTGGCCATGCTGCTCTTCATGCAGCGCATGGTCGAGAGCACGCGTATCCTCGTCTCGCGGGGCGAACTGGAGCTGCATGCCTCGGGGGATGACGGACATCAGGGCCAGAGCGAGCGCCTAACGCTGCCCGAGGGGGTAGAGGTCTACGAGATCGAGGGGCCCTTCTTCTTCGGCATCGCCAATCGCTTCGAGGAGGTGACGTCGGTGACGCAGGCCGCTCCGCCCGTACGTATCCTGCGTATGCGCTCGGTGCCCTTCATGGACTCGACGGCGGTGCGCAACCTCGGGATCCTCGTCGCGACCTCACAGCGTAGCGGCACGCGCCTCATCCTCTCGGGGGTCAACGAGCGCGTCCACAGCACGCTGCGCGCCACGGGGCTAGCAGATCTCATCGGAGATACTTATATTTGTCCGGATATCCATCGGGCACTAGAGGTGGCCTCAGTATATATAGTAGAAGGAAAGAAGGGATGAAGATAGGACAGAGCCTAGAGCTAGGACAGGAGCCGCTACTGCTGGCTCCGATGGAGGACGTGACGGATGCCGCCTTTCGGCTGATGTGCCGCCGCTTCGGTGCTGACCTTGTCTATACCGAGTTCCTCAGCGCCGATGCCCTCATCCGTCAGGTGGCAGGCACGACGCGCAAGCTAGCCATTGACCCCGAGGAGCGCCCCGTAGCCATACAGATCTATGGGCGTGAGGTCGCCCCCATGGTGGAGGCGGCACGCATCGCCGAGACTGCGGGACCTGACCTGCTGGACCTCAACTTCGGCTGCCCCGTCAAGCGGGTAGCGGGCAAGGGCGCAGGGAGTGGGATGCTTCGTTGCCCTGCCCTCATGCTGGAGATCGTACGTGAGATCGTCAAGGCGGTGAAGATCCCCGTGACGGTCAAGACGCGCCTCGGCTGGGACCACGACAGTCGAATCATCGTCGAGCTGGCGGAGGCCCTGCAGGACTGCGGTATCCAGGCACTCACCATCCACGGCCGTACCCGTGCCCAGATGTACACGGGGCAGGCGGACTGGACGCTCATCGGCGAGGTGAAGAACAATCCCCGCATGCACATCCCCATCATCGGCAACGGCGATATCACGACGGGCGAAGAGGCTCGCCGTGCCTTCGATACCTACGGTGTGGATGCCGTCATGGTGGGGCGTGCGACGATCGGGCAGCCCTGGATCTTCGAGCAGATGCGCCACTACCTCACCACAGGCGAGCAGCTGCCGATGCGTGCCAAGAGCTACTACGTCGAGGTGCTGCGCCAGCTGGTGGACAATAACATCGCTAAGCTCGACGAGCGCCGCGGCATCCTCCACAGCCGCCGCCACATCGCCGCCAGCCCTATCTTCAAGGGCATAGACCATTTCCGCCCCGTGCGCATCGCCATGCTGCAGGCCACGACCCGCGAGACGCTCTTTGGTGAGATCGCCCGTGCCGAGGAGCTGCTGCTCTCCACGGGGGACTACTGGACAGAATAAGGACACACACGACCATAGACACATGACCAAGCGAATAGGACGACTACTGGGGCTGACGCTAGCCCTCTGCCTGCTAGCCAGCTGCTCGGGCCATAAGTCCAGCGACTTCATCGCCGAGGGCACCATCAGCGGAGCCGCCGACCAGATGCTCTACCTCGAGGAGACGATCTCCGAGGAGCCTCGCATCATCGACTCGGTGCGCCTTGATAAGCAGGGGCACTTCTCCTTCCGCGGCGAGGGGCACAGCTACCCGATGCTCTACCGCCTGCGCCTCGGGGAGCAGCATATCCCCTTCGCGGCGGACTCGGCACGCCGCTTCAGCATCACAGCCGAGGCCTCGCGTCTCTTCGATAGCTACCGTATCACTTCGCCCGAGGACTACAATAAGCAGATCCAGGAGGTCTGCCGCCTCAGCAAGGCTACCAGCCGTCAGCTGGAGCCCATCGTGCAGGAGGCCTGGGCGAATAGGCTCAATGCCGACTCGGCTCGGACACGTAGCTCGGAGCTCATCGCGGCGCTCAAGAAGCAGCTCACCGAGCGCTTCATCTACGCCGACCCCAAGAGCCCCGCAGCCTGCTTTGCGCTGCTGCAGACCATCGGGTCGGGCAGCTATTTCTCCCCACTCAATCCAGACGACGCCGCGGCCTTCGCCGCCGTAGCCACCGCCTACGATACCTTCTATCCCGAGGCTCCTTATGCGGCACTGCTCAAGAAGGCTGCCCTCCAGGCGCGAGCCATCAAGCGTGGCAGCTGCGTGATCGACGAGCCTGGCTACGAGCTGCCTCAGCAGCCCGAGGTCGTCGCCTACCCCGAGCTCAGCTATCCCGACCGCACGGGGCGCAAGGTCTCGCTCAAGGAGCTCGCGGCTCAGGGCCCTACGCTCGTCAGCTTCACCTCCTACGCCGAGCCTTGGTCGCCCGAGCTGGTGGCAGAGCTGCGCCAGCTCCAGCAGGCACACCCCGAGCTGCGTATCTACGAGGTCTCGGTGGACGCCGATAGCTACTTCTGGAAGAACGCCACCCGCACCCTCCCCTGGACAACTGTCCATGATGCCGAGGGTCGTAGCCTCGGTCTGTACAACGTGCAGCGCCTGCCCTCCTTCTACGCCATCCGCGGCGGAGACCTGCAGCGCCTCAGTTCGCCGAGCGCCTTCTACCGCTAATACTCACCTCCCCGAGCTCTCCCTCCTATGTCAAAGAACTCTGTCGCGCACTATCAGCGCATCAATGGGCGTCGCCTCCTGCCCTCCAAGTACCGCGGGCACCGCTCCAGCTACGGGCGTCGTCGTCCCTGGGGACGCTACCTCCTGCTCCTTGTCCTGCTCTTCGTCCTCCTAGGGCTAGGTGCTGGGGGCTACCTCTATACGGCACCTGCAGGACGCCCCGAGGCCGACACGACCTACATCCTCGTAGCTCCAGGGGCGAAGTACCCCGAGCTCCGACAGCAGCTGCAGTCCAAGCTCTGGCTGCGCTACCCCCGCCTCTTCGGTTGGCTGGCGGACTACCGAGGCCTGAGCTCTGGGCCGCTGCGTCCCGGCCGCTACGCCATCACGCGCGATATGAATATGGCTGGGGTCATCGACGAGCTGCAGCACGGCGCGGACGTGCCCCTCGTGCTCCAGCCGGGGGCGCTGCGGACGAATGCCGAGATCCTCGACTTCTTCGCCGCCCAGCTCTGGGTCAAGCGCGATAGCCTGGAGGCGGCCTTCAGTGACCCTGCGCTCCTCTCCCGCTACGGCATGACCCGCGAGACGCTGCGTGCCCAGCTGATGCGCCAGCCGCTCACGCTGCGCTGGACGGCTACGGGCAGGGAGCTGCTGGATAGCATCCACAGCGGCTACCAGCGCTTCTGGCGCGGTGCCCGCAGCGAGGCCGCCCAGCGCCTCGGGCTCACGCCGCTGCAGGTGACGACGCTGGCCTCCATCGTGGAGAGCGAGTCGGCCAAGCGAGACGAGTATAGCCGCATCGCAGGCCTCTACCTCAATCGTCTCCGTCAGGGCATAAAGTTACAGTCCGACCCGACAGTGAAGTATGCCACGGGCAACTTTGCCCTCAAGCGCATTAAGGGTGAGCACCTAGCCACCGAGTCGCCCTACAACACCTACCGCGTCGTAGGCCTCCCCCCTGCCCCTATCGTGCTGCCCCACACGGCGACCATCGACAGCGTGCTGGCGGCCGAGGCGCACGACTACCTATATATGTGTGCCCGCGAGGACTTCTCGGGCTACCATCGCTTCGCCGCACGCTTCAGCGAGCATCTGGTCAACGCCAAGCTCTACCAGCAGGAGCTCAATAAGCGCGGCATCAACTAAGTCCCCTCGATGAGTCAAGCCAAAGCCTGGACGGAGCGCACGAGACTGCTGCTCGGGGATGAACGTGTGGACGAGCTCGCTGCCTGCCATGTCCTCGTCGTGGGGCTGGGAGGCGTCGGCGGCTACGCCAGCGAGCTCCTCGTACGTGGCGGCATCGGTCGCCTCACCATCGTCGACGCCGACACCATACAGCCCTCCAATATCAATCGCCAGCTTGTCGCTACGCATAGCCATATCGGCGAGCCCAAGGCGCGTGTGCTCGCTGAGCGCCTGCGGGACATCAACCCCGAGGTCCAACTGGAGGTCGTCGAGGACTTCCTCAAGGATGAGAACATGGTCGAGCTGCTCGACCGCCATCGCTATGACTTCGTCGTCGATGCCATCGACTCCCTCTCCCCCAAGGTCTACCTCATCGCCCTGGCGCGGGAGCGCGGGCTACCCATCGTCTCCTCCATGGGGGCAGGGGCGAAGAGCGATCCCTCCAAGATCCATCAGGCGGACCTAGCGCACAGCTACAACTGCACGCTGGCCCGTGCCCTCCGCAAGCGCCTCCGTAAGCTGGGTATCAGCCGCGGCGTGCCCGTCGTCTTCTCCAGCGAGCTGCCCGATGAATCGGCCGTGCTGGAGATCGAGGGCGAGCGCTGCAAGCGCTCCACGGCAGGCACTATCTCCTATATGCCGGCCCTTTTCGGCTGCCAGCTGGCGGCCTATGTGCTGCAGCATATCCACGCCTCTTCCGCTATCCCCCCACAGCATGCTCCTACAGGCAACTAACATACACAAGCACTTCGGCTCGCTCGAGGTGCTCAAGGGCGTCGACCTTAGTGTCGAGGCGGGCGAGATCATCTCCATCGTCGGCGCTAGTGGCGCGGGCAAGACGACCCTGCTGCAGATCCTCGGGACGCTGGAGCAGGCCGAGCCCGGCGCCTCGCTGCGTATCGAGGGCGAGGAGGTTGCCCAGCTCAGCGAGCGCCGACTGGCCGAGCTCCGTTGCCGCCGCCTCGGCTTCATCTTCCAATCGCATCAGCTGCTGCCTGAGTTCACCGCCCTGGAGAACGTCATGATCCCCGCGCTGCTGCTGGGGCGCTCGCGCTCCGAGGCGAAGGCGCGGGCTCTAGAGCTCCTCAGCCGCCTCGGCCTCTCGGAGCGTGCGGGGCATAAGCCCAGCGAACTCTCGGGCGGCGAGAGCCAGCGTATCGCCGTGGCGCGTGCGCTGGTCAATGAGCCCGCCGTCATCTTCGCCGACGAGCCCTCGGGTAGCCTCGACACGGCCAATAAGGAGAGCCTACACCAGCTCTTCTTCGACCTGCGTGCCCAGCTGGGGCAGACCTTCGTCATCGTCACCCACGACTCCGAGTTCGCTGCGCGTGCCGACCGCATGATCGTCCTACGAGACGGGCGCATCGAGCAGGAGCTGCGCCGCGATAGCCTATAGCCAGAGACCGACATGCGACAGGGCGACCATCCCATAGGCAAGGCAGAGCGTATTGTCCTCATGCTGCTGGTCATCGTCCTAAGCTCTGCCCTCGCGCTCTACGCCTGGACGCAGTACCGCAGTCCTAGTCCAAGGGCGGTCGCTACCCTCGGGCAAGCTCCCTTAGCGAATAGTGCTGCTGCCTCCCAGCCTACTCCCGAGCTGCAGCGGGGAGCCCAAGCGGCACCCGAGCGGCACGACTCCACCCAGCGCCTCGTCACGAGCCCCGACTACGTAGGCCCGCCCTCGGGGACGGAGCGCGCCGTAGCTAAGTACACCCGCTACGTCTCGCTCGACCTCAACGCCGTGGACTCGCTGACGCTGCTGCGCGTCCCAGGCATAGGCCCTGCCTTCGCCCACCGTATCCTCTCGCTGCGTAGCCGCCTCGGGGGCTACTATACGGTGCTGCAGCTGCAGGAGGTCTACGGGATGGATGCCGACCGCTTCGTCCAGCTGCGGCCATGGTTCGCCGTCCGTACGCCCCCGCGCCAGCATCCGCTCTCCGCACTGCATGCCGACTCCCTGCCCTGGCATCCCTACCTCAACCGCGCGCAGCTGCAGGGGCTGCGCCTCGGGGTGCTGCGTCAGGGACGACGCCTCAGCTGGCGCCACCTACGCCAGAGCCCTGCCTTCAGTCGTGAGGATAGTATCCGCCTAGCGCCTTACTTCCCCGACAGCCTTCACTCAGTACATTGATCACATCCTATAAGCTAGCTTATGTACCCTACGACACGTCTACGCCGTATGCGTATGACCCCTCAGCTGCGCAGCCTCGTCCGTGAGACGACGCTCAGCCCCTCCGACTTTATCGCGCCCCTCTTCGTCGTGCACGGCACGGGCATCCGTGAGGAGATCTCCACCATGCCTGAGCAGTACCGCCTCTCGGTGGACGAACTGGTGAAGGAGTGCACGGAGCTCTACCGCCTCGGCGTCCTCTCCGTCATGCTCTTCGGCATCCCCGAGCACAAGGACGAGACGGGTAGCGAAGCCTACAGCGACCACGGCATCGTCCAGCAGGGCATCCGCGCGCTGAAGGCGGCACTGCCCGAGCTCATCGTCATCGCCGATATCTGCATGTGCGAGTACACCGACCACGGACACTGCGGCATCCTCCACGAGCACTACACGGTGGACAACGACGCTACGCTGCCCTACCTCTGCCGTCAGGCCCTCTCCTTCGCCCGCGCTGGGGTGGACATGGTCGCCCCCTCCGATATGATGGACGGGCGTATCGCCGCTATGCGTGAGGCTCTCGACCGCGAGGGCTACGAGCAGCTGCCCATCATGTCCTACGCGGCGAAGTTCAGCTCCGCCTTCTACGGCCCCTTCCGTGACGCTGCTGACTCCGCCCCTGCCTTCGGCGACCGACGCAGCTACCAGATGGACCCCGCGAACATCCGTGAGGCCATGCGCGAGATCGAGAGCGACATCGCCGAGGGTGCCGATATCGTCATGGTCAAGCCCGCCATGCCGTATCTGGACGTCATCCGCTGGGCGCGCGATCGCTACGACCTACCGCTGGCAGCCTATCAGGTCAGCGGTGAGTACGCCATGATCCAGGCTGCGGGGATGAACGGCTGGATCGATCGCGAGCGCATCATGATGGAGAGCCTGCTGTCGATCAAGCGTGCGGGCGCCGACCTCATCCTCACTTACTTCGCTCGCGAGGCAGCCCTGCTGCTGCGTGAGGCTAAGTACTAGCGCGCTATGGCCTATCGACGACCGCTGACCACGCGGCAGATGCTGCTCTTCGCACTGCTGTGGCTGAGCCTTGTGGGCTATACGCTGTGGATGCGCGGCGGGCGGCTGGACGGCCCTACGCTGCTCACGCTGCTGCTCTCGGCCGTCTTCGTCTTCTACCCGATCATCAAGAGCTGGCGCCAGCGCCACCCGCGTCGCTAGCCTAGCTCCCCCCGTACGCACGCTCGAGGAGCGCTGCAGGTCACTGTCCCTCGGGGCAAGGCCTGCAGCGCTCCTCGCTTTGTGTGCGCCCCGCGCCCCTTGTGGGCCTCAGCGGGCTAAGCCTATTTGTCTGAAGGAGCCCAGCAGCCCCTCGAAGCACCCCGCACTTAGTCCTGCGGTAGACTCGGCTAAGCCCCGCCGCACGCGTCTCCTTGTCGCGTCGCTCTGAGGGATATCCCTCGGCGTGCTGACTGATACCCCTTAGCGTGCTGATGGATGTCCCTCAGATGCTTGACTGATATCCCTCAGCAGTGGGAGGCTGGGCTCGCGCTGCGCTGGCGCAGCCTCGGGCGTGCTGTCCCTTAGGGAGCGGGCAGGTGCTGTGGGGAGGCTGCATCCGCAGCTCGAGCGGTGGGGGAGGGGCACTGGGCTGCTGTACGGCCTGCCTCGGGGGCATAGTGTGCTCGAAGTCTTGCTTTTCCCTGCCAAAATGCTTATATTTGTTAAACGTCCTCGGGCGCTCATGCAGATAAAGCGAATAGAATAGCACTAGATGACATTGGACCTCTTCTCCTTTGAGTTTTTCCTCCTCATGGGCTCGCTGCTCATCCTCGCCGGGATCCTCGCGGGCAAGGTGGGGACGCGCTTCGGCGTGCCTGCCCTCTTGCTCTTCCTCCTGACGGGTATGGCCTTCGGCAGCTCGGGGCTGGGTATTGAGTATAATGATGCAGGGCGTATGCAGGACCTCGGGATCCTCGCTCTGACGGTCATCCTCTTCACCGGGGGGCTGGAGACGAAGCTCTCCGACATACGCCCTGTCCTCGGCCCGGGGATCATGCTCTCGACGCTGGGGGTGCTGCTGACGACCTTCTGCCTTGGGGGCTTCTTCTACGGGATGGACCTGCTGGGCTGGGCGCCCGTACACCTCTCTTTCCCCATCGCTCTGCTGCTGGCAGCGACAATGTCCAGCACGGACTCGGCCTCGGTCTTTGCGCTGCTACGCTCGCGCAGGATGCACCTCAAGGAGAACCTACGCCCCATCCTCGAGCTCGAGAGTGGGAGTAATGACCCCATGGCCTACATGCTCACCATCGCGCTGATCCAGTACATCACGGGCGGAGGCGAAGGGGCGTGGACGGACATCCTGAAGACCTTCCTCCTACAGTTCGGCGTGGGCAGCCTGCTGGGCTATGTGCTGGGGAAGCTGACGGGCTGGTTCCTCAACAAGGTGAACATCGGCAACGAGTCGCTCTATCCCATCCTGCTGCTCTGCCTGGTCTTCCTCACCTTCTCGGTGACGAGCCTGCTGCAGGGCAATGGCTACCTAGCCGTCTACATCATGGGTGTACTGGTGGGGAATAGGAAGATCGTGCACCGCAAGAGCATCTCCACCTTCTTCGACGGTATCACCTGGCTACTGCAGATCACGCTCTTCATCAGCCTGGGGCTCTTCGTCAACGCCAGCGAACTGCTGCCCATCACGGGCTTCGCGCTCCTCTCGGGCGTCTTCATGATCCTCTTCGCGCGTCCGCTGGCCGTGCACCTCTGCCTGCTCTTCTTCCCCCGCATCTCGATGAACGGGCGCCACTTCCTGGCCTGGGTAGGCCTGCGCGGCGCCGTGCCCATCATCTTCGCCACCTATCCGCTGATGAGCCAGGTGGAGGGGGCGGAGACGCTCTTCAATATCGTCTTCTTCATCACCCTGCTCTCGCTGCTGATCCAGGGGACGACGCTGCCGCTGGTGGCGCGCTGGCTCAAGCTCGATGAGGAGATCAAGGAGGAGGTGAGCCTCTTCGGCGTCAAGATCCCCAAGCATACGGGGGCCCGCATGGAGGAGCGTCATGTCGATGCGTCCATGCTGGCGGGTGGCAGCCTGCTGATGGAGCTCGACCTCAGGGAGGAGGAGCTCGTCATCCTTGTGCGCCGTGGCGATCGCTATATGGTGCCTAAGGGCAAGCTGGAGCTCGCCGTGGGCGACATCCTCCTCATCGTCTCTGAGCACCACCTCTCCCGATGAAGCAGACCGCACCCGAGAGCCTCTACCGACAGATCCTCAGGCTCACCTATCCCAATATCCTCTCCAACATCACGGTGCCGCTGCTCATGATCAGCGACATCGCTATGGCTGGCCGTATGGCTGGCGGGGAGAGCATCGCTGCCGTCACGGTAGGGGCAGCAGTCACCTCCTTCGTCGTCGGGCAGTGGAGTCTGCTGCGTATGGGTACGACGGGCTTCACAGCGCAGGCGCGTGGTGCGGGCGACGTGGCGGCCCTCGGTCGGGGGCTGGCCTCGGGGAGCCTCATCGCTCTGGTGGTCGGGCTCGTGCTGGCGCTGGCCAGCCCGCTGTATGTCGCTCCCGTCGCCTCGCTCTTCGAGCGGGAGGGTGGGGCGCTGAGCCTTGCGGCCCAGGACTACCTCGGCTATGCCTTCCTCGGGCTACCCGCGGCGCTGCTCCTCTATGTCTTCAACGGCTGGCTGGTGGGTATGCAGCAGATGAAGCTCGTCATGAGCGTCAGCATCGCCAGCAATGTGCTCAACATCACCTACAGCTACCTCCTAGCCTTCCCCCTCGGCCTTGGCGTCGGGGGACTGGCCCTCGGGACGGTACTGGCGCAGTACAGCGCCCTCGTGCTGCTGGCTCTCGGAGGCTGGCGCCGCGAGCGGGAGGTGCTCAGTAGGCTACGCCTCAGCGATGCCTGGCATCCCGAGACCATCCTGCGCTACTTCCATGTAGGCAAGCACCTGATGCTGCGCACGCTGCTCCTACAGTCGGTGATGCTGAGCTTCGTCTATATCGGGGGGCGTATGGGGAGTGTGACGCTGGCGGCCAACGGCCTCCTGATGCAGCTCTTCAGCCTCTTCTCCTACTTCATGGACGGCCTAGCCTACGCCGCGGAGGCGCTGGTGGGTGAGGCCGTCGGCGCGCAGGATAAGCGCCGCCTCGGGGAGGTCATCCCTGCGGTCGTACGCCTCGGCGCTGGGGTCGCGCTCTGCTTCGCCCTGCTGTATGCCCTCATTCCCGAGCCGCTGTTGACGCTGCTGACGGACAAGGCCGATGTGCTGGCGCGTGCCACCGAGGAGCGCCTGTGGATCGCCGTGGTGCCGCTCGCGTCCTTCCTCGCCTTCCTCGGTGATGGGATCATGGTCGGCGCCACGCGCAGCATAGACATGAGCCGCGCCGTGCTGGTGGGCCTTGTGGGCTACGTGCTGCTCTATGCCGCGACGGCCAGCTGGCTGGGGGCGGACGCGCTGTGGCTGGCCTTCGTTAGCTATCTAGCACTGCGTAGCGGCTGGGTGCTGCGGGCTGCCCGTAGGCTCTACGCTTAGCCTCGACCCTCGCTCGGCTGCCCCTCCTAAGTCCTTGCTATAGGGCTCTCGCCCGAAACAAAGCGCCCCCACAGATCCGTGTGATCTGTGGGGGCGCTTGCTTTGTGCTGGCCTTTGAGGAGGCTCGGGCTCTGTGGGGTGGCCTTAGGGGCAGCTAGGGACTAGCGGGGGAACTTAGACCAGCGGCGCGTGCGACGTAGGTGCTCGAAGCGCTCCTTGAGGTAGCTCACCGCACCCTCGATCATCGTGTCGTAGCCGCGGATGGCCGCCTCGCGCTCGAAGCTGAGCGTGAGGTCGGGCTTGATCCCCTGCTCTATATCGCGCCCCTCGGCGTCGTAGGTGCGGCTGGCGGAGTAGCGTACCGACCAGCCGTTGGGCAGCTCGCTACTCATCGGCAGCCCACCGCCACCGCCCGTAGGTTGCCCCATGGTGGTCACCAGCGGCAGCCCGCTCATCCTGAGGGTGAAGTCATTGGCCGCGCTGTAGACGCCTCGGTCGACGAGCAGGACGACGGGGCGCAGCCAGCGTACCCCCCGATCTACGGGGCGTAGCCGCAGCTCTACGCGCGGGGCGAAGTCATCGTGCCCCGGGCCGCGCTTGTGGCTCATATAGCCTACCACGCGCTCGGCGTCGATGAAGTGACTGGCCAGCAGGTCAGAGTTCGTCACCTGCCCGCCACCGTTATCGCGTATGTCGATGATGAGCGCACGGCAGCCGCTGAGGCGGCTCAGGGCGGCGTTGATATTGCCCTCACTGAGGCCCTGGGCGAAGCTCGAGACGCGGATGTAGCCTATGCTGTCTCGCCCGTGGTCGTGGTGCTTGAGCCAGGTGTAGCTCAGCGCCCCAGCGATGCGGTAGTCCTGCCCGAGGTAGTCCTCGATGAGGCTGCTATTGCTCCCAGCGGGGTAGTCGCTCTTCCAGCGCCAGTAGCGACCTTGGTCGAAGGGCGTGATGAGGTTGACGTGCCCGTCCTTGAGCTCGGAGAGCAGCCCCGTCAGGACGAGGAAGAGCGAGTCGCTGGACATCTGGGCGCGGAGCTGGCTGCGCCACTTCAGCCGCATGTCGGCCCAGCTGGAATCCTTGGGAAGCTTGAGGTCGAAGTAGCAGTAGTTGCGGTCGAGCGTCTCCCAAAGGACGTCGAAGTTGCGGAAGCTATCATTCGTGAAGTCCTCCTCAGTGGAGCAGGAGCCCAGCCCCGAGATAAGGAGGAAGGCCGTCACGAGGATTCTGAGGAGGCGGGATCGTCTGTGGTGTAGCGGCATGGCTAGAAGGGGCTAAGTGGGGCGTAGTCGGTCTGTGCGCGGCGTCCCGAGAGGGGCAGCAGCTGGGTGGAGACCCCGACGAGTAGACCCTGCGTGAGGCTCGAGCGCTCGAGGGCATTGACCCGGAGGCGCTGTAGGTCGAGGCGGTAGCCAAGGCTGAGGGTTATCCAGTCCAGCAGCGGCAGGTCGATGCCCGCTACGAGCTGGCTGCGTAGGGCTGGCCCAGGGCCTCGGAGGTAGAGGCGTCGCTGCCAGGAGCTGTAGTAGTAGAGCTCGTAGTAGCTCTCGCCGTACTCTTGGCTGAAGGAGAGGCTGAGGAGGTCCAGCTCACCGTACAGCCTTAGGCGGGCGGGGAAGGAGAGGCTGGGGAGGCGGTAGCTATACAGGGCCGAGAGGCCAAGCCCGAGGGAGGCCTCGATGCTCACGGGATTATTGCCATTGCGGCTGCTGTAGCGTGCGCCTCCTCTCCCGACGAGAGCAGGGCCGAGGGCGAGGCGTCCGTAGCGTCCCTCCACGAGGCGGCGTAGGTAGCTGCGGTCGTAGCTGAACTGCAGGCCCCACATACGGCCGTTGCCAGCGGGATTGGTGCTCTGACTGAGGCCGAGGCTGAGGAGGCTGTGGTCCGTCCAGCGTGGGTCTACGCTGCGCTCGGGGCGTGCCAGCAGCTCGCTGAGGCCGCCACGGCGCTGCCGCCTATAGCCGTAGCTGGCAGACTGACTGACGAAGCCGAGCTGCGTGCCCCCGTAGCGCAGTGGGCTGAGGTAGCTGTCGCGCTGGATGATCCCCCCGAGGCTGAAGGAGCGCACCTGGCTGATGGGGCTGTGGGTGACCTCGCGGGGCTCGAGGAGGATGCTCTTGGCACGGTCTGTGCTGGGGAGGCTGTCGGCCTCGAGGCAAGGCTTAGGCTCGGCGAGCGGAGTACCCGCGGCGGTGAGCGCTCCGCCTAGGAGGGCGAGCAGCAGGCTCAGGATACGTCTCGAGCCGTGGGCTAGGGCTGGGTACTTAGGCCTCATCGCTGGGCTTAGGGCTAGGGGTGAAGTCGGTCTCGGCGAAGAGCTGGGCTTCTTCGCTTGGCTCGCTCGCTTCGTCCGCGCTGCCCTCCTCGGGCTCGTCGTCGAAGCTGGGAGAGGGCTTGAGGGGCTCCAGTTCGCGCAGCTCCTCCACGAGCTGCGGCGCCAGGCGCTTGCCTCGGGCGCGGATGCTCTTGACGAGGGCGAAGTCCTCGACCTCGAGGGTGGTCAGCTTCAGCTCGCCTCCCTTCTCCTTGCGCCCGTACTCGAGGATAGGATAGTAGGTGTCGGTGAGGAGCAGCAGCTTATTGCGCGTGTCCTCGCCGACGATCTGCTCGCGCTTGGCCTCGGGCTCGATGCTGAAGCGCTTGATGTACTGCAGGCGCTGCTCTGCGTCGTAGTAGACGGCCGTCCAGATCTTCTGCGGACGGTGCTTCTCGATGCGCAGTAGGTTCTCCTCGATATGGATGCTGTCGCTGAAGTCCGTCGTGTAGCACTCCCCTGTGTCGAGGATGATGAGGATGCGGTCGTGGGCGTGGAAGGAGCCGAGGTACTCGCCCTGACCATTGTAGTTGAGGCGCAGGACGTCGCGGTCGAACCACACGTCGCGCCCCCCGAGCGTCGAGTAACCCTTGCTGAGCAGCGTCACCGAGTGCACCTCGGCCTTGGTGACAAGGAAGCCCACAGAGCTGCGGCTCTTGATCGGCAGCTCGGAGAAGTCCTTCTCGAACTGGAAGAGGCGCTGCCGTGCGTTGCGTATCTTGAGCTTGATGGATACCTTCTCCGCCTCACCATTGGCATTGGCAGAGAAGTACAGAATACGTGAGCCCTCCTTGCCACGGGTAAGGTCGTAGCTGCGGTCACGGATCACAGAGAGCACGTTGAAGCGCTTGGCGTAGACCGCCCCCGCCTTGCCGTCGCGGTACACTACATTATATATGGTGCGCTCGTCCCCACGCTGGTAGCGCGCCACGTGGATGACCTCCTCGTGCCCGTAGAACTTCTTGTCCTCGACCTTGAAGACGCTGTAGCGCCCCGAGCGGAAGAAGATGATCAGCTCATCCATCGTAGAGCAGTTGCAGACGAACTCCCCATCCTTCAGCGCCGTCCCGACGAAGCCCTCCTCGCGGTTGATGTACAGCTTGGCGTCCAGCTCGGCTACCTTCGCCGCCTCGATCGTAGAGAAGCTCGTGATGCGCGTCCTACGAGGGTAGGCCGCTCCGTAGCGGGCGATGAGGTGCTCATACCAGCGTATGGTGTACTCCGTCATGTGCCCTAGGTCGTACTTCAGGCGGTCGATCTCCTCCTGGAGCTGCAGCATCGCAGCCTCGTGGCGGGGGAGGTTGAAGCGCAGGATACGTGCCATGCGGATCTCTAGGAGGCGCTTGAGGTCGGCCTCCGTGATGGGGCGTAGCAACTGCTCGGCGAAGGGCTCCAGGCGCCGCGCCACATGTGCCAGCGCCAGTGCCTCGCTCTCCGCGTCTTCGAACTCCCTATCCTTATAGATACGCTCCTCGATGAAGATCCGCTCCAGCGAAGCGGCCAGGTACTGCTCCTGACGCTCGCCCAGCAGGATCTGCAGCTCCTCGGTGAAGAGCTGCTTCGTCCTATCCACGCTGTAGCGCAGCAGCTGGCTGACGCTGGTGAAGAGCGGCTTCTCGTCGGAGATGACGCAGCAGTTGGGGCTGATGCTGACCTCGCAGTCGGTGAAGGCGTAGAGTGCGTCGATGGCCTTGTCCGAGGAGACCCCCGCCGCTAGGCTGAGGCGTATGTCAGTGCCCGCGGCCGTCATGTCGTCGACGCGGCGGATGCGTATCTTGCCCTTCTCTACGGCCTTGAGGATGGACTCAATGAGGGAGGTGGTCGTCTTGCCTGCGGGCAGCTCGGTGATGCTGAGCGTCTTGGCGTCGATCTTGTCGATCTTGGCACGGGAGCGCAGACTGCCGCCGCGCTCACCGTCGTTGTAGCGGGAGACGTCGATCAGCCCGCCCGTGGCGAAGTCGGGATAGAGCGTGAAGGGCTCGCCGCGCAGGTAGGCGCAGGCAGCCTCGGCCAGCTCGGTGAAGTTGTGCGAGAGGATCTTGGACGAGAGTCCGACGGCGATCCCCTCGGCGCCCTGAGCTAGGAGGAGGGGGAACTTGACGGGCAGTGCCACGGGCTCGTCCGTCGTGCCGTCGTAGCTCTTCTTCCACTCGGTCACGCGGTCGCTAAAGGCGGCCTCGAGGGCGAAGGCGCTGAGCTTGGCCTCGATGTATCGGCCAGCGGCGGCGGAGTCCCCTGTGAGGATGTTCCCCCAGTTGCCCTGCGTGTCGATGAGGAAGCCCTTCTGACCGAGCTGTACGAGGGCATCCTTGATGGAGGCGTCCCCGTGCGGATGGTACTTCATCGTCTCGCCGACGATGTTGGCGACCTTGATGAGCTTGCCCCGATCCATCTCCTTCATGCTGTGCAGCAGGCGGCGCTGTACGGGCTTCAGTCCATCATCTATATGGGGTACGGCACGCTCGAGGATGACGTAGGAGGCGTAGTCGAGGAACCACGTCTGGTACATCCGCGTCAGGCTGCTGAGCTCGGGGCGTAGGCCAGGGCTCTCGGTGCCCTGGGGCGTCTCGGGGTCAAGGAGCTCCTCTGTGGGCTGTAGCTCCTCGCCGATCTCTTCGTCGTGCTGTGCTGTCATCTGTGCATCTGGCTGATCTATCATAGCTACAAAGATAAGGAAACGTCGGCAGCGTAGCGACTCCGCTAAGGCTGTGCTGCGCTTGCCCTGAGGCCTATAGCCTCCCTGGGGCCAAGCTCCCCGCCCTCCGAAGGCCTCCCCCCGCCGCTTTCCCCTCCAAGCCTCTTCGCCCTCGCCCCTTAATCCCCGAAGCCTCCCAGCCCCTTCCCCCAGTCTTCCCTCCCTTACTCCCAAGGCTTCCCGCTCCTTACTCCCAGCCTTCCCTCCCTTACTTCCAAGGCTTCCCGCCCCTTATCCCCTAGCCTTCCTTAGGGATATCTCTCAGGGCGCTGACTGATATCCTTCACGCCGCTGAGGGACGTCCGTCAGCGCCCTGACTGCTATCCGTCAGCGCGCCCCGCCCCTAGCCCTCCTCGCCCTCGGGGCTCAAGTGGGGCTACCTAGCCAAGGTCGACAGCGCGGGCAACCATTATATCGGGGCCTATGACCCCACCCGTCGGAGGGAAGTCTTCCTCATCGCCTCGTCCTTCAATATCTTCCTGTGGAAGTTTCTCTCGGGGCTCCAGGCGGCGCTCCGTAAGGGGGAGGAGCCCCCTCGCTTCGAGGCCTCGTGGTTCCGTGAGGAGGGGGAGACCTATGTCCATGACGCGGAGCTCTTTACCTCAGAGGAGGCGGCTGAGGGATTTCGCTACCTTCGGTGAGCGTCGCTGCGGCTGGCTCTGGCCCTTGCTGAAGGATAGCTGTGGGCGTGTGTCTTGTGTATCTGTACGATAATGTGTATCTTTGTGCGAATTTCCTATGCAAGGTACATGGACGAAGCACGTCACCGAGATCGGGGCGACACCTTGCGGGGCTAATCCTAATTAGTATAAAGTACAATGTACGTCATCGTAGACATCCAGGGACAGCAGTTCAACCTCCAGGAAGGCCGTCGCCTGTTCATCCATCACGTCAAGGGCGCCGAGGCCGGTGCTACCGTAGAGTTCGACAAGGTCCTGCTCATCGAGAAGGACGGTCAGTTCACCGTAGGTACGCCTACTGTAGCCGGTGCTAAGGTCGTGTGCGAAGTACTGACGCCGCTCGTCAAGGGCGACAAGGTGCTCGTCTTCCACAAGAAGCGCCGCAAGGGCTATCGCAAGCTCAATGGCCACCGCCAGCAGTTCAGCGAAGTCGTCGTGAAGGAAATCGTAGGCTAGTAAATAAGTATCACCGCATTAGTTAGACAAGGACAATGGCACATAAAAAAGGTGTAGGTAGCTCCAAGAACGGACGCGAATCAGAAAGCAAGCGACTTGGTGTAAAGCTCTTCGGTGGTCAGCATGCCAAGGCTGGTAACATCATCGTGCGCCAGCGCGGCACGCAGCATCACCCCGGCGCAGGCGTGGGTATCGGTAAGGACCACACGCTCTACGCCCTCGTAGATGGTACGGTCGTCTTCACGCGCAAGAAGAACGATCGCTCCTACGTCTCGATCCAGGCAGAGGCCTAAGGACGAGACCCCGACGTCCCCCAGGGGACGACCAGCTACCCTCCCGAGGTGGGATCATCCCGCCTATAGAGAGATATAGGTAACGAGAGAGCTTGCTCCGAGGGCCATAGTCCTTGAGGGCAAGCTCTCCTCCTTTAATAGACCCAAGAGAGAGATGCTTACCATCAAGCGAATCAAGGAGCAGACGGAGGACGTCCTCCGCCTCCTACAGAAGAAGCACTTCGAGGCACGCGAGTACATCAGTGAGGTGCTCGACCTCGACGAGCTGCGCCGCCGCACCCAGCAGGAGCTCGATGCGAGCCTGGCGCAGCAGAATGCCATCGCCAAGGAGATCGGTGCCCTGATGAAGCAGGGACTGAAGGATCAGGCCGAGAAGATACGCACCCAGGTCGCCGACCTCAAGCAGCTTAGCCGCCAGCTCGAGGAGAAGAAGAACGAGGCCGAGGCACGTATCCGCGAGATCCTGCTGCAGATCCCTAATCTCCCCGCCGAGATCGTCCCCGAGGGCGCGACGGCAGAGGACAACGTCTGCGTCAAGATGGGCGGGCACAACCCTGAGCTGCCTGCCGACGCCGCCCCCCACTGGGAGCTGGCGAAGACCTACGACCTCATAGACTTCGAGCTCGGCGTCAAGATCACGGGCGCGGGCTTCCCCGTCTACAAGGGCTATGGGGCACGCCTGCAGCGCGCGCTCATCAACTTCTTCCTCGACAATGCCCGTGAGGCGGGCTTCACCGAGGTGCAGCCGCCCTACGTCGTCAACGAGGACTCGGGCTACGGCACGGGTCAGCTCCCCGACAAGGAGGGGCAGATGTACCACGTCGGCGTGGATAACCTCTACCTCATCCCCACGGCTGAGGTGCCTGTGACCAATATCTACCGCGACGTCATCCTGGACGAGAAGGACCTGCCCGTACGCAATACCGCCTATTCGGCTTGCTTCCGTCGCGAGGCTGGCTCCTACGGCAAGGACGTGCGCGGACTGAACCGTCTGCACCAGTTCGACAAGGTCGAGATCGTCTGCATCGACAAGCCCGAGCGTAGCTACGAGCGTCTGGACGAGATGGTCGCCTATGTGGAGACCCTCGTGACGAAGCTGGAGCTGCCCTGGCGTATCCTGCGCCTCAGCGGTGGTGACATGAGCTTCACCAGTGCGCTGACCTACGACTTCGAGGTCTTCTCCGCTGCGCAGCAGCGCTGGCTGGAGGTCAGCTCGGTGTCCAACTTCGAGAGCTATCAGGCCAACCGCCTGCGCCTGCGCTACCGCGACAGCGAGCAGGGCGTACAGCTGGCACACACGCTCAACGGGAGCGCGCTAGCCCTTCCCCGCATCGTGGCCGCCCTGCTCGAGAACAACCAGACGCCCGAGGGTATCCGCATCCCCGAGGTGCTGAGACCCTACACGGGCTTCGATCTCATCCCGCTGCCCCAGAAGTAGCGCCCGAGGCTCAGCCCTCTATAGCACAAGCCCCACCGAGAGGCTCCAGCACTAGCTGGGGAGTCTCGGTGGGGCTTGTGTCCTTTGTGGGGGGGGGGGCGAAGGGGCTTCGCTTGTCTGCTCCACAAGGGGGGAGGAAGGTCGCGAGGAGCCGCTCAGGAAGCCGTGAGGCGGGGTGGGGAAGCTGGAAGGCGGGCTTGGGGCGTAGGGAGCCTGGGCTAGTGCCGAGCTAAGGGAGCTGGCGGCGTAGGCGCGCGATGGGCAGACGAAGCTGCTCGCGGTACTTGGCCACCGTGCGGCGGGCTATGGGGTAGCCTTGGGCGGCCAGCTGCTGCGTCAGCTCCTCGTCCGTCAGCGGCTGGCGCTTGTCCTCGGCCTCGATGAGCGCGGCTAAGGCCTGCCGCACCTCACGCGTGGAGATGCTCTCGCCCTCCTCCGTGGTGATGCCCTCGCCGAAGAAGAACTTCAGCATGTAGATGCCGTGGTCGGTCTGCACCGACTTGCTGTTGCTGACGCGCGAGATGGTGCTGATGTCGAGCCCCGTGGCCTCGGCGATGTCGCGCAGCACCATAGGCTTGAGGTCGCTCACCTCGCCCGAGAAGAAGAAGTCACGCTGGTGCTCCACGATGGCCATCATCGTGCGGCGCAGCGTCTGCTGGCGTGTCTCGAGGGCCTCGATGAACCAGCGCGCCTGCTCGACCTTGTGCTTGAGGAAGGTCATCGCCTCGCGGCTCTGGCGGCTCTGACCTGCCTGGTCGCGGTGCGACTCCAGCAGCTCGAGGTAGGTAGGGCTCAGGCGCAGCGGGGCGATCTCGCGCTCCCCGACGAGCGAGACCAGTAGCTCGCCGTCGCGCTCGGTGACGATGAAGTCGGGGGTGAAGTGCGCAAAGCGCGCCTCCGCGTCGTCCCCCAGGCCGCTGGCGGGGCGTGGGCTGAGGCGCGCGATGAAGGCGTAGAGCTCCGAGAGACGCTGCTCGTCGATGCCTAGGGCCGAGCAGAGGCGGTCGAAGCGCTTATTGACGAAGTCCTCGTAGTGCTCGCGGATAAGTCGATCAGCTGCCCGTGAGAGCTCGTCCTCGGGCAGGCGCTGCAGCTGCAGCAGTAGGGCCTCGCGGAGGTCACGCGCCCCTACGCCGGGCGGGTCGAGGGTCTTGACCAGAGCGATGAGCTCCTCCAGCTCCTCGGCTCGGGCGTCAATGCCGGCCTTGAAGAGTAGGTCGTCCTGCAGCTCCTCCACCGAGCGCGTCAGGTAGCCATCGGCGTCGATGCTACCCACGATGTAGCGCGCCAGCTCGTAGCGCCGTCCCTCGAGCTCGGTGACCATGGAGAGCTGCTCCAGTAGCTGCTCCTCGAGGCTGGGGGCTCCAGCGGCGAAGGGGATCTCCTCACGCACCGACTGGCGCTCCTGCAGCTCGCGTAGCTTGTACTCAGGGATGTCGTCCTGGGCGTATTCGCCCAGCTCCCAGTCCTGGTCGGTGGCACCGTCCTCGTCGCCCTCGTCCGTGCTGCTGCGCTGCTCCTCCTCGGGATAGTTCTCCTCGAGGGCGGGGTTCTCCTCCAGCTCCTGCTCGATACGGGTCTCCAGCTCGAGGCTCGTGACCTCCAGCATCTTCACTGCTAGCAGCTGGGCAGGAGTAAGGCCCTGGGTCTGCTCTAGGCGCTGGGTCTGCTCCAGTCCTGCCATCTAGTCGGCGTCGTCGTGATCGTAGGTCCAGACGATCTCCTGCCCTTGGGCGCGGAAGACCTCCTTGCGTGCTAGGGCAAAGAAGTAGTCACTGAGGCGATTGACGAAGCGCAGGACCTCGGGGGCTAGGGGATGCTCGCTGTCGAGGCGGTAGATGAGGCGCTCGGCGCGGCGGCAGACGGTGCGGCAGACGTGTGCCGCGGCGGTGATGTGCCCGCCCGAGGGGAGGATGAAGGCCTTGATGGGCGGCACGAGGTCATCGAGACGGTCGATCTCACGCTCCACCTTGGCTACGGCGCGGTCGGTGACGCAGGTCACCTCGTGGAGCTCATCCTTGCTGGTGTCGGTGGCTAGGTAGCCGCCGACGGAGAAGAGCTTGTGCTGTAGCCAGTAGAGGAAGCGGCTGTCGGCCTCCTCGAGCTCGTAGGCCAGCAGGACGCCGACGAAGCTATTGAGCTCGTCGATGGTGCCGTAGCATTCGAGTCGGAGGTCATACTTGGGGACGCGCTGTCCGCCGACGAGGGAGGTGCGGCCCTTGTCGCCGCCCTTCGTATAGAGCTTGTACTTCTCTGTGTCCATAGTGCTGTGTCGGGTGTGGGGCTGCTGGGGGCAGCCCAGGGTGAGGATGCTGTCTACGTGCTGCACACCAAGGGCGCAGGCTGGAGCGCCTCGTTGCGGCGGGGATGGTACCCTGCTGCGGTGGGCGCTCATTAGGTATAACTCGCGCGGTGCCCCTTGGGTTTGCTCGAGGACGCTCGGGCTGGAACAACAGCGTCGTGGTGGTGGGGTGAAGAGGCGGAAGAAGCGCGCTCGGGCGGGCTAAGGCTGGGTGCAGGCTGGCGGCCGAGGGGCGGGCCGGAGGGACGTCTTAGCCGTGGAGGAAGGGGCGTGCTAGCGGAGGGCTAGGGCTCCAGTAGGTACATCGGGGAGGGCGCGGTGCGGCGCAGCGCCGTGAGGCTAAGGTCCTTCCCGACGCGTATGCCCTCGCTGAAGAGGCGCTGCTCGATGCTCTTCCAGCAGAGCTCAGGGTGGTTGTTGTCCTTGCTCAGGTGGCAGAGCCATACGTTGCGCATCTCGGGGTGGTAGCAGCGTGCTAGGACCTCAGCGGCCTCCTCATTGGAGAGGTGGCCCAGCGGGCTGGCTACGCGCTCCTTGAGGAAGGGTGGGTAGCTGCCCGTGCGGAGCATCTCGCTGTCGTAGTTGGCCTCCAGTACGACGTGCTGGGCGGCAGCGATGTAGCGCTCGATGACGGCGGTGGGGTGCCCTACGTCGGTAGCGAGGGTGAAGCGGAAGTCCTCGCCGCGGGTGATGTGATAGCCTACGTTCTCCGCGCTATCGTGCGGCACGGGGAAGGCTTCGATGGAGAAGCCCGCTAGCTCCAGCGGCTCATGGATCGCCAGCTCGCGGCGCGAGGCCCCGAGCGGCTCCTGTACGAAGCGGCTGCGGGTGATGCTGTCGTGCACCAGCGTCGTAGCGTAGACGGGGAGGTGGTAGACCGCTCCCAGCACGCCTATGGTGCGTATGTGGTCGGCGTGGTCGTGCGTCACCAGCACGCCACGTATATGGCCATCCTCGAGGCTGATGCCCTCGGCGGCTAGGCTTTTCTTGATGCTGCGTATGGGGATGCCTGCATCCAGCAGCAGGCCGCCCGTCTCGTCCCCGAGGTAGTAGCAGTTGCCACTGCTCCCACTCCCCAGGCTCATGAATCGTATCACTTGCTTCGTCTCTCCTTTAGCGTCTATAGATATAGGTCTCACGACCGAAGTCCTCGGCTGTCGCCTCGAGGGTCATCTCGCCCCGCAGCGGCAGGGCCATCCGCTGCTTGACCTCCTCGGGGCTGTAGCCGCGACCGAAGAGGTACATCAGCTTCGTCAGCGCACTCTCCGTGGTGCTGTCCCGTCCGCTCACCAGCCCCATACGCTGCAGCAGCATCCCCGTCTCGTAGCGCATCATGTCCACATAGCCCGTCACGCACTGCGTCACGTTGACGATGACCACGCCGCGCGCCACAGCCGTCTCGAGCGCCTCGAGGAACCATGGGAGCATCGGCGCATTGCCACTGCCGAAGGTCTCCAGCACGACCCCCTTGAGCGAGGGCAGGCTGAGCAGCGACTGCACGACCTCGCGGGTGATGCCTGGGAAGAGCTTGAGCACCGCCACGTTGGGGTCGAAGGAGCGGTGCGGCCTCAGGGTCTGCCCGAGGGCATCGCGCTTGATGGCCGCATCGTGGTAGCGGATCTCAATGCCGGCGTAGGCTAGGTGGGGATAGTTGTAGGAGTCGAAGGCGCTGAACTGGTCGGCGCTGACCTTGCTGGTGCGATTGCCGCGCATCAGGTAGTTCTCGAAGAAGAGCGCGACCTCGGGCACGCGTGGCTGCCCTGCCTCGTCGCGTGCGGCGGCGATCTCGATGGCGGTGATGAGGTTCTCCTTGCCGTCAGTGCGGAGCTTCCCGACGGGGAGCTGCGAGCCGGTGAAGACCACGGGCTTAGCCAGTCCCTCGAGGGCAAAGCTGAGGGCGGAGGCGGTGTAGGCCATGGTGTCCGTCCCGTGGAGGATGACAAAGCCATCGTAGCGGTCGTAGTGCTCGGCGATGATGTCCACCAGGCGCGTCCAGTCCTCGGGCGCTATGGCCGAGGAGTCCAGCGGAGGGGTGAAGGCCACGCTGGAGATGTCGCAGCCGAGGCGGCGTAGCTCGGGGACGTTGTCCTGTAGATAGGCGAAGTCGAAGGGCTCGAGGGCCCCCGTCGTGGGGTTCTCGACCATGCCTATAGTCCCTCCGGTGTAGATGAGGAGGATGGAGATGCGTCGTTCGGTGGCCATAGTGTATCGCTTAGAGGAGCACTCGTGTCATGCTTTGGGCCAGCTAGGGGGCTAGCCCTCCCTACAAAGATAGCAAAATAGCAGGCGCGGTCGTACTGCTGTGCGGAGCCTTGCGGCGCCTCTCCTCGGGGTGGGGGACAGCCCGCTCCTTGCTCGGGTGTAGGGTACCTCTACGGGGGAGCCTTCCGCATGGATATCCCTCAGCAGCGCTGACGGATATCCCTCGCTGCGCTGACGGCCGTCCCTCAGCGGGCTGACTGATATCCCTCACGCCCACTCCCCCCAGGGGCGCGTTGCGCTCCGCCCCTCACCGCGCCCGCTTGGCGGGGGCGTCTGCGTCAAGAAGCCCGCAGCCTATTCTCCGTTCTCCGATAAGGGCAAAGGGCCTAGCCAGCCCCTACGGGGGCGGCCCATTCCAAAGCCCAGGGTGAGGGAACGCTGTAGGCGTGACGGAACCCTGGGTCAAGCCCCCCCGATCCTTAAAGAGCCCTGCAGGGGCGACCCATAAAGCGTTCGTAGGGTCCTTGCTACACCACTCCACCCTCGCTTATGGGTGTTTTGAGGGTCGCCCCTGTAGGGCTCTATACCTATTTGTCTAGCCTACCCAGGGTTTGGTCGCCCTTGTAGGGCTACGCACCCTGGGCTTTGGAAGGGGTCGCCCCGCTGGGGCTTCTCCTCCTTGTCTAGCCTACCTAGAGTTTGGTCGCCCTTGCAGGGCTACGCCCCCTGGGCTTTGGAAGGGGTCGCCCCGCTGGGGCTTCTCCTCCCCGCCAGCCTAAAGTAGAGGAGGGGGGGGAGGCCAAGCCTTGTCTTAGGTCTCTGGGTAAAGCTCAAGGAGTCCCCCTCCTATCTCTAATTGATGCGATGCGTCCGTCCTAGGCTCGGCGGGGGCTCGGGGGCTTTTGCGTATCTTTGTCTAAGACCTAATAGCTTAAATATGCTGACGTTCCTCAAGGATAATAAGGCGCTCTACCTCCACATGCTCCACGTGCTGGTGATCTTCTTCGTCGGGGCGCTCGTGGCGAGTATCAACACCTCGCCCAAGGAGGGCTATGTGCCTAACTACCCCTCCCTCAAGGCCGACCAGCCCTGGGGCGAGCGGCCTCTGGTAGCTCCCTTTGAGTTCCCCGTCCTCAAGACGGAGGAGCAGATGAAGATGGAGCGGGACAGCGTGGAGCGCATCATCCCACCCACGTGCCGGATGGATGAGAACGTCATGCCGCGCATGATCAATCAGCTGCACGACCAGTACAAGGAGCTGGCAGCGACCGTCCCCGAGAGCTACTACCTCTTCCTGCAGCAGCAGCTCAAGAAGTACTACAGCTTCGGGATCATAGACAGCAAGACCCTCGACGAGCTGCACCTAGATCGCCGCCTCGAGGTACGTATGCTCGTCAGCGGGCAGACGGGCACGGGCTGGACGAACGTCCCCGTGGCACGCCTCTACCGCCTGAGCGAGGTCTACAAGCTCATCATCGACGAGGCTACACGGCAGGGGCTGAAGCCCGAGCTGCTGCGCCAGCTGGAGATCACGCAGTATCTGCAGCCCAACGTGAGCTATGCCGAGGCCGAGACCAAGCGTATGCTCGCCGAGGCCCTCTCGAGCCTGGCGACCTCGACGGAGCGCTACCAGCAGGGGCGCCGCATCATCGACCAGGGGGAGGTGCTGACACCCTATACGCTCAATGTCATCCGCTCGCTCAACGAGGAGTACAAGGCACGTGTCGGGGAGAAGACCAGCTTCCTACAGCTGCCGCTGCTGGGCTACTTCTTCTTCCTCTTCACGGCGCTGGCGATCTATCTGGTACTCTTCTACCGCGAGTTCACCGAGGCGACGAAGAATGTCGTCCTGGTGCTGCTGAGCATCCTCACCTTCATCGGGCTGACCAAGCTGCAGGTGGCGCACGTCGACTGGTTCAGCATCGAGGTCATCCCCTACGTGATGATCATCCTGCTGCTGCGTACCTTCTTCGCCAGTCACATGGCACTGACGACCTACGTCATCACGATCCTGGCGGTGGCTTACTTCACCCTCGACCCACTTAACTTCATCTTTGTGCAGCTCCTGGCGGGCTTCTCGGCGATCTTCACCCTGCAGAGCCTCTCCAATCGCGGGCAGCTGATCCGCGCCGCCTTCTCGGTCTATCTCGTCTACATCCTCTCCTCGATGCTGGTCGAGTGGCTGACCAAGGACGCCATCACCACCGACTACTGGATGAAGCTGCTGTACTACGGGGTCAACCTCGTCTTCCTGATGTTCACCTACGTGCTGGCCTTCCTCGTGGAGCGTGCCTTCGGCTACGTGTCCCATGTGCGCCTGGTGGAGCTGAGCGATACGGCCATGCCGCTGCTGCGCGAGCTCTCGGAGATCGCGCCCGGGACCTTCCAGCACTCCTACCAGGTCTCCATCCTAGCGCAGGCCGCCGCCGCACGTATCGGGGCCGATACGCAGCTGATCCGTACTGGGGCGCTCTACCACGATATAGGCAAGATGCTGCACCCTGAGTTCTTCACCGAGAACGCCCCGTCCAATAGCCCCCACCGCCTGCTCTCGGCCCACGAGAGTGCCCGCGTGATCATCCGCCACGTCACCGATGGGATCATCCTCGGGCAGAAGAGCTCGCTGCCGCCGCAGATCATCGACTTCATCCGCACGCACCACGGGCGCAGCACGACACGCTACTTCTACAATACCTACTGCAATGAGCACCCTGGTGAGGAGGTAGACCCCGAGCCCTTCACCTACCCTGGGCCCAATCCTCAGACCAAGGAGCAGGGGATCCTGATGCTGGCCGACAGCGTCGAGGCTGCCAGCCGCAGCCTCACCAGCTATACCGAGGAGGGCATACGCCAGCTGGTACAGCGCCTCATTGATGGCATTGTCGCCGAGGGGCTGCTGGAGGATACGCCCTTGACCTTCCGCGACATCCGCGAGATCAAGGAGGTCTTCATCCTCAAGCTCATGACCATGTACCACACGCGCATTGCCTATCCCGACAAGCGCTAGAGCCCTAGGCTGAGCGCAAGCGACTGATAGATCATGTATAGGGCCATCTTCCTCCTCGGCTTCATGGGCTCGGGCAAGAGCACCGTGGGGCGCCAGCTAGCTGACGAACTCGGCTGGCAATTCATCGATACCGATGTCTTCATCGAGACGCGCTGGCGGCAGCGCATCACCGATATGTTTGCCTCGGTGGGGGAGGCGGGCTTCCGCAGGCGGGAGCGCATGGTCATCGAGGAGCTGATGACGATGGAGGACACGGTCTTCGCCACGGGGGGCGGTATGCCCTGCTATGGCGATACGATGGAGCTGCTGCGGGAGGCGGGGGTGACGATCTACTTCCGCTGCAGTCCCGAGGTGCTGGTGCAGCGGCTGGAGCTCTGCAAGCGTACCCGACCGACCATCCGCGACAAGAGCGGAGCGGAGCTAGAGGCCTTCGTGCGTACGACGCTCCTAGAGCGTGCGCCCATGTATACGCGCGCGCACTATACCTATGATATAGACGAGATCGTGAGCCCGAGGATGGAGCGGGACTTCGCCCGCCAGCTCGCGGCCGACCCTCGCCTACGTCAGCCCGTGCTGGGGGGCTAATCCCAGCGCGGCGTGAGGCCTGAGGGCTAAGCCTTAGAGGCTGAGGTCGCTAGCTTCATGAAGAGCCGTGATGAGGGGGGAGCCCCTAGAGGAGGAGCTACCTTTGCAGTGTCCTCAGAGGGACTGAGGGCAATACAGTTTATTCACCTTTTATACTCCTCTACATCATGGCACAGACACAGCCACTGACCTACGTCCTGAAGACACACGTCGCCAAGCTCGGCAAGCACCAAGGCAAGAAGGTAGTGCAGGCACACCCCACGCACCGCCAGACGGTCTCCTTCGAGCGCTTCTGTACGCTCGTCTCAGGGCACTCCACCTTCAACTATATGGAGGTAGCCTCCATCCTCAACCTCTCGGCCGATATGGCGCGCGACCTGGTGGCCAACGGCTCCAGCGTCGAGTACGGACGCCTCGGCTTCCTCCAGCCCTCGATGCGCAGCGTGCAGGTACCCGAGGGCGAGGCCTTCGACGCGGCCAAGCACATCAAGAGCGCTCGCGTCATCCTGCGCCCCAAGCAGCGCTACTTCGACCTCAAGGGCATGCGCTACCAGCGCTTCTCGCTCCAGCCCGCCAGCCCCAGTACGGCGCCCAAGACCAAGCAGCCCAAGAAGGCCGAGGAAGGGCATGGCGGCTCCTCCGAGTCCTCAGGCCCTGGCAGCACGGGCGGGCACAATAGTGGCCTCTAGCCCGAGGCGCAGCGCTGCAAGGCGCTCCCTACAGCCCTAGCTAAGTCTGGCGGCATCCTTCCCTCTTGTGGGGCTGGGTGCCGCCAGTGCTTTGCTAGAGGTCGGGGAGGAGAGGCAGGGGCGTCCCGCGGGGCTGGGGCTTATGCCTCGGCCTAATGGACTTAGCCTGCCTAGCGTACTGGAGCAGGGGGCGGGAGCTGCGCGCAGCCGTACCTTCGCAGCGGTCTCCAGAGGATGGAGGCCTATTATACTCACTCTATTACCCCTATATCTATGATGTACTATGTAGCCTGCGGGCTCGCCCTCGTGGCGACGCTCAGCAGCCTGGGCTGTAGCCCCAGGATCAAGCGGCAGGAGCTGAGCGCCGAGGCCCAGCAGCAGCTCAGCCAGTCCGCCCTCCAGAGCCAGCTCATCGAGGAGGAGCTGCTGCTGGAGCTCCCCGATAGCTTTGACCTTGTGCCGCCGCTCGCCTCACGCTCCCTTCCCTTAGCCCTCGGAACCAGCTCCTCGACGTCTGCCTGTACTCCACTCCCTCAGGGACGCCTCTACTACCAGCGTCGTACGCGTGCCGCGCAGCAGCAGGAGGCCTCCGCCACGACCCAGCACGTGACCCAGCAGCAGCTGCGACAGGAGCCACGACGCGCACCACGGCCCTTGCTCCTTGGCCTAGGCCTCGCCCTCGGGGCTGGGCTTGGGGCTTATCTTAGCTATAGAGTACGGAGGGCGCTCAGATGAAGACGACGGACATCCGCTACATCGTCCTGCACTGCAGCGCCACGCGAAGCACGCAGGATTACAGCCCCGAGGCGCTGGAGCGCGACCACCGTACGCGCGGCTTCCGCGGTATAGGCTACCACTACTACGTGCGCCGCTCGGGCGAGGTCATCCCCTGCCGCCCGCTGGATCAGATCGGCGCCCATGTGCGCGGCTACAATCACTGCAGCTGGGGCGTCTGCTACGAGGGCGGGCTGGACAGCACGGGGCAGCCCACCGACACGCGCACGCCCAAGCAGCGGGCGAGCCTCCTCCGCCTCCTCGCGCAGCTCAAGGGCTACGCCCCCCAGGCGCACATCCTCGGGCACAGAGATCTCAGCCCCGACCGCAATGGCGATGGGCGCATCACGCCCGATGAGTGGCTCAAGAGCTGTCCCTGCCTCGAGGCAGAGGACGAATACGCCCCACTTAATAAGGTATAGTTATGGAAGCACCACGACCCCAGGACGGGCGCCACCGCGTGCAGCTGTGGATGGCCTGCGTGCTCTGCACCTTCGGCATGGCGCTGCTGGGAGCGGCCTTCTTCACCAGCCCGCCAGGGGAGATCCACTCCAGTGTGCTGGTGGCCTACGGCGAGGTGATGACCTTCGCAGGGGCGCTCTTCGGCATCGACTACCACTATCGGGGGCGCTAGGCACGGGTACTTTCCTTATCTTTGCGCTGGGCCCCGCCGTGGGCCCCTAGATCGACTAACTCACCATTAAATAATAGCTCCGATGAAGAGACGACTCGTCTGCTCCCTCCTGGTAGGGGCAGCCCTCAGCCTCCCAGCTCTAGCCCAGCGCACGACGACACAGCTGGAGCAGGGCTGGCGCTTCTCCCGCGAGGATAAGCCCGGCACTGCAGCCGCCAACTTCGACGACCGCAAGTGGTCGCAGGTCACCGTACCCCATGACTGGGCCATCTACGGACCTTTTAGCTTTGAGAACGACAAGCAGCACCTAGCGATCACGCAGGATGGTCAGAAGGAGGCGATGGAGCACGCTGGCCGTACGGGGGGACTGCCCTTCGTCGGCGTGGGCTGGTACCGCCGCGAGCTGGAGATCCCCCGCGACCTGGGGCAGCGCCGCGTACGCCTGACCTTCGACGGGGCGATGAGCCACGCGCGGGTCTACGTCAACGGGCAGGAGGTCGGCTACTGGCCCTACGGCTACAATAGCTTCTACTTCGACGTCACCGACTACGTACGCCCTGGGCAGCGCAATGTGCTGGCCGTGCGCCTGGACAACAAGCACGAGAGCAGCCGCTGGTACCCCGGCGCAGGGCTCTACCGCAATGTGCACCTCACCATCACCGAGCCCATACACTTCTCCACCTGGGGAACGCAGATCCTGACGCCCCAGGTGAGCAAGGACTACGCCCGTGTCGAGGTACGCACCAGCCTCAGCGGCCTCGGGACGCTCCGCTCGGGCAAGCTCGACCTCGAGGCCGAGCTCCTCTCTCCTGAGGGGAAGGTCGTGGCGCGTGAGCAGCGTGCAGGCTACTTCGGCCCCGAGAGCGTGGACTCGGTCTTCCGTGCGGGCTTCGACCTCAAGGCCCCCCGCCTCTGGGACATCGGTCAGCCGCAGCTCTATAAATATGTAGTGAGCGTCCGTCACGAGGGCAAGCTCCTCGACAGGGATACGGTGCCCTTCGGCGTGCGCTCCATCGAGCTCAAGGCGGGCGAGGGCTTCTTCCTCAACGGGCGCAAGATCAAGTTCCAGGGCGCCTGCCTGCACCACGACCTCGGCCCGCTGGGTGCGGCGGTCAATGAGGCCGCCATGCGGCGCCAGATCCGCATCATGCAGGACATGGGCGTCAATGCCATCCGCACCTCGCATAACATGCCTGCCCCTGAGTTCGTCCGTCTCTGCGACGAGATGGGGATGCTGC
>ERZ773043.222-NODE-222-length-32523-cov-10.728440_pt1 | contig 32523 bp, 20 predicted proteins | sample MGYA00580636_ERZ773043 | MGnify/ENA primary metagenome ERZ773043 (study PRJEB29015, sample SAMEA2737992) | human oral metagenome | biome: human oral; feature: human-associated habitat; material: dental | place: China | collected 2065 ...
TCGCCATAGCTGATGGCGACACTGTACGTATCACTCACTCGTATCACCTCTTATATGCGCCAGCGATCAGTTTCTTTGATCGCCAGCCCTCTGGATAATCCTGCCCCTTTGGGCGTTCTTTATTATAGAACGATTCTCGTACACACGCAACCGCCCAACAAAAATAATTCTGTATACAGAAAGAGACGACCCTAAGGTCGCCCCTTTTCAACCATCCGTCTCAGAACGCCCAGTTGACCTGAACGCCGCCCGCAATGCCGTCGCGCTTGCCCTTCGTGCCCATGAGGTTCACGCCGTAGCTGACGCGGCCGTCCTTCGGTGCGAAGCGGTAGCCGAGCTCGAGGAGAGCCGTGCCGCCATGCAGCGACGGGCTGGGAGTTGCATATCCTTGATACATCGCCGTCGCATCACCGTCGAACTCGTACTCGTAGCCAAGCCCCGCGAACACCTCACTGCCGCTGCCGGCTGCATGCGTATAGCGTGCGCCGACACGCAGGCGGTGCGAGGCCACAGCGCCGAACTCGAGGTCTGCACCCGAGCGCAGTCTCGTCGTATTGCCTGCCTGGTGCGAGTAGAAGTACTTCGCATAGCCTTCAAGCTTGTCGCCGCCCGTGAGCTGCCACTCCTGACCGACGCCGATGTGTCCCGCGAAGTATGTGCTTGCATCATCGTAGCTCAGCTCCGCTGCATCGCCGCTGCCCGCGTAGTCGCGCGAGATGCGCCCTGCACGCAGGCTGCCCTCGACATACGTGCCGCTTTCCTGTGTCAGCTTTGCCATCACACCGGCACCGATGTAGTGCATCGAGCCATCGCCGTGCGTGCCGTCGTCCAGATAGGAATCGTACGTGCCGCGCCCGTATTCGACAAAGGGGCCATAGGTCAGCTTTGCGCCCTTCGCCTCATTCGTGCGGGCAAAGCCGACGTTGAGGTTCCAGCCCTTCGCATCCACGTAGGAGCCGGAGTGAATGCGCATGGCCGAACCGCCCTGTGCCGCCCACGGCTGGAATGCACCGCTCACATCTGCCGCAGCATTTGTACCGGCAGCCGCCGAGGCATCCACAGCCGAGAATCCATCCTCCGTGTTCTTCGTCCCCTCGCCCGAGGAGGCGGCAGGAACGGCTGCAGATGAGATCACATGCGATGCAGCATCCGCCGCAGCTGCCATACCCGCATTGGTGAGGAAATCTGCCCCCATATTGATCATCGCCGTCGCTGCCGCGCGTGTCTCGACCGGCGACTTGCTGCGGCTGTTCACATCGACCCTCTCGACCGTCGCGACGAGTTCGTTCTCTCCGCGCTTTGCAAGGCCGAGCGTATAGTCAAGGATCCCGCCGTGCGATGCTGTCATCGTCCGTGCATTGCCCGTATTCCGCAGCTGTGCCGCCGTCGTCAGCGTGCCGTTCGTCTTGAGCAGGCTCACCGCATCGCCGGGACGGAGCGCACGCGCATCCGCCGCGACCGCAGCCACACCGAGGTTCAGCGTACTGATATCCTTGACCGCAGGCGCATTCGTGAGCGTCAGCATCGTCCGCGTCTCTGCAGACGTTGTACCCGCCGGCAGATAGAAATGCAGATTCTGCACGTTGTCAATATCCTTCGCCGTCGTGCCGAAGGCGTGCACTGCAATCGTGTTGTTCGTGCTTGCCGCGCTCGCCTTGCCGCCGTGGATCGTGCCGCCAACCGTGACGGGCGCGAGGAGGTTCACCGTATTGCTTGCCGCATCGCCCGCCGTCGCGTGCCCGCCGTAGACATCACCGCGCACCGTTCCGCCGAAGACATCGACCGTATTGCCCGATGCCGACTCGCCAAAGCCGCCCTTGAGCGTCTGCACGTCGCCGCCGCGCATAACGAGCCTGTTATTCTGCGCCTTGCCCCTGCGCGACGTGCCGCCGTACGCCGTATCCGTGATCGTGCCGCCCGTGACGGTGAGGACGTTGCCCTCCGCCGTCTTGCCAAGCTCCGAACGTCCGCCCCATGCAGATTCATGCGCGTTGTCCGAATCCGCGTAGGTCGCCGCCGTGTTGTCCTTGAACCGATAGCCGTCCGCATAGACGGACGTGTTGTTCTTATCCACGCTGAACTCGTAGACGTCATCGGCAACAACTTCCTTTGCCCTGTCATAGGTCGTGCCAAAGTCAATGCCGTTCGCATTATCCATCAGCGTGACACGCGTCGCACCGTAGCTCTTCGTCGGCAGGTCTGCCGTCGTGATTTCCGTCGTGAGCTTCGCCCAGTCAAGCCCTGTGGTCGCCGCACCGCCGTTGACGGTGAGGAGCGTCTTGCCTGCCGTATCCCTGTTCACAGCAAAGTTCAGCTTCTCAAAGTTTGCAATCTGCCCCGCCGTGATCACGTCACGTACGTTCAGCGTATTGCCCGTCACATCATCGGCCTTGTTGCCGCCGTAGATTGTGCCCGTGACCGCTGCGCCTGCGGTATACGCATGGAGGTTGCCACGCCGATCCGTATAGCTGCCGACATTCACGATGTTGCCCGTGGTCTTGCCCGTGCCGTTCGTGTAGCTGCCGTATACATTCTGCGCCGTACCGCCCGCGATGTTGACCGTGTTGCCCGTCGCATCTGCCGCATTTGCCGCATTGCCGATGTAGCCACCGTACACCTCCTCGAGCGTTCCCGCGCCCGTATTGACGAGGTTTACGGTGTTGTTCACCGCGCCGCCCGCAGTCCCCTCCGAGCGTCCGCCCGAGAGATATCGGACCGTATTGCCCGAGGCGATGCCCGTGAGCGTTATCGTGTTGTCCTTCGCCGTATTGCCGCCATAGGAGACACCGGCGTAGGTCTTGGCATTCGGATTGACGCCATCATACGTGACATCGCCGTTCTTGTAGCGGTTCACGTCGATGAGTACCGTCGTCGCACGCACCGTTGTACCTGTATCGGTCGTATCCGTGCGCTGAACGACTTCGTAGTCGCCGCTCGTCACACCCGCATCACGCGTAATCGCGGCGTAGTTTCGGAACGTCAGCCCGTTCGCCGTATCGCTCTTCATGAGGGTAATCGCACCGAGCGTCTTGTCGGCGGAGAGGCGCGACGTGTCGATCGTGACCTTCGACCAGTCGGCTTCCTGCCCGTCGAATCCGTTCGCGAGCGTCAACATCGTGCCCGTGTTCTGCGTAAAGGTATCGTCAATCGTGCCGCTCGACGGCTTGTCCACCGCAATGTGATCCGTCAGATGGAACGTGTAGTTCTCGAAGTTCTGCGCCTTCTGCGCCTTTGCATCCTTCACCATGACGTTCAGCGTATTGCCCGTGACATCATCGGCCTTGTTGCCGCCGTAGAGCGCTGCGTTGTCGAGGTTCGTCCCCGCCGCAAGCGTCGCCGCAGAGCCGTCACCGATGTTCACGGCGTTGCCCGTCGTCTTGCCCGTACCGACCGTATGACCGCCGTAGACTGCACCCGTTACCGTGCCGCCCGTGATCGTCACCGTGTTGCCCGTGACATCAGCAGCGTTTGCCGCGTTCGTCACCGCGCCGCCGTAGACATTCGCAATAGAGCCGGTACCCGTCCCCGCGAGCGTCACCGTGTTGTTCACGGAGCCGCCCGCCGTTCCTACGGTCTGCGCGCCGTATACTGCGGCAAGCGACCCTGTCACGCCCTCGACCGTCAGCTTGTTGCCCTCAGTCGTGTTGCCAAAGGCAGAGTAGCCGCCGAGCGCGTCGCCCGTCGATGCCGCCGTGTAGGTGACACGGCCATCCTTGAAGCGGTTGACATCGTAGAGCACCTCGGTCGCCGTATTCGTTCCTGTGTCCGTACGCAGCCCCGTCTCATAGACACCGCCGTGCGTATCATAGCGCGCGACATAGTCGCTGAACTTCAGCGCATTGTTCGCGCCGCGCATCAGGGTATAGGTATTCTTCCCCTGCACCGTCGCCGTATCCGTCGCCGTTGTAATCCCCGACGGATCAGCTGTGACATTTGCCCACGCCACCTTGACATCGGAGTTATCGGCGGAAACCTTGCCGAATCCGTCCGCATCCGTCATGTTCAGCAGCGGTGCGGTCTTTGTCGTATCGTCGTGCAGCAGGAAATTGAACTTCTGCACGTTGCGCACCTTTGCGACCTCTGCGCTGTTCTTCGCCTTGACGTTCAGCGTATTGTCCGCGAGCTTTGCGTCATCATTTGCAAGGACGTTGCCCGCATAGCTCGTGCCCCAGAGCTGTGCACTCGAAAGGTTCGCCGCATACGTGCCCGTATCGTCGCCAAGATTGATGACATTCTTGTTCGACGTGCTCGCCAGTACGCGCGAATCACCGCCGACCACATAACCCGTAACCGTGCCGCCCGTGATGGTGACTTTATTCTCGGACATACTGCCCGCCGCAGTGCTCGTTCCACCGCCGCCGACAACGGCATTCTGCACTGTACCGCCCTGGATAAAGACGTGGTTGCCCGTCGCACTCGCCGCGTTCTCAGCATAGCCGCCATAGACTGCGCCGACCGTACCGTCCTTGATCGTGACCGTATTGTCCTCCGCCTTTGCCGTCGCTTCCGTGGAGGAAGTGTAGCCGCCAAAGACATTGGAGATCGCGCCCGCATTGCCGCCGCGATTCGTCTGCTCGACCGTTACACGGTTCCCTGTGGCATCGCCCCTTGCACCTGCCGTCTTACCACCGTAAGCCGAGGTCAGATTCCCCTGCACGCCCGTCACTGTCAGATGGTTGTTCGTGGTGGTATTGCCCGCATAGGAAATACCGCCGTAGACCTCGGTCGTACCATCCGGCAGCGTTGTCGCCGGGGTCGATCCGTCATACGTCGCATTGGTATTGTTTTGGAAGCGGTTGTAGTCGAGGATGACCTTCGACGCCGTTCCCGTATTCGTGTCCGTGCGCAGAGCCGTCTCGTAGTCGCCGTTCGTTGCGGCGGTTGTCCTATTGCGTCCCGCATAATTGGAGAACTTCAGCCCGTTTGTCGTACCCGTAAGGAGGGTTGCGTTGCCGATAACCGTGTTGCCCGAGAGCCTCGACGTATCGACATCGAGCTTCGTCCAGTCGAACAGATTGCCGCCGTTGAAGCCGTTGTTCTCGGTCAGCGTCAGCATCGATCCACCGTTCTGCGCAATATCGTCATTGAGGTGGAACGTGTAGTTCGCGAATTTGTCGGCGGACTTTGCCGTGATGTTCTTCGCACGGACATTGAGCGTCGCGCCCGTGCCCGAATTATTGTCGCCGTGAAGCGCCGCATTCGTGAGGTCCGCCGTGTAGGTGCCGTCCACTGCGCCGAGGTTGACCGTATTGTTCGACACGCTGCTGCCGGGACCGCCCGAGGTCTTACCGCCGTAGACGTCGCCGCCGACGGTGCCGCCCGAGATCGTGACGGTATTCGCTGTCACATTGTAGCCGACACCGCCCGCAATCTCGGTATTCACCGTGCCACCCGAAACCGTGACATAGTTCTTCGTCGCGATGCCTGTACCGTCCGTGACCGCACCGTAGGCATGCGCTACCGTGCCGCCCGAGATCGTGACGCCGTTCTCCTCGACGAGCCCCTGCCCCTCGGAATTTGCGCCGCGCAGCGTGTCCGCCGTACTGCCTGCACCGCTGAATGTGACCGTATTGTTCTTGAGCGCGCCCGCGCCTTTGCCCGCACCGCCCTCGACAACATCGGCAGTGCCGCCGGTAAAGACGACCTTGTTGCCCGTGACATCGGCGGCGTTCGCGGTATTGTCCACATAAGCGCCTGCGACATAGTCTGTCGCTGTACCGCCCGAGAAATTGACGGTGTTGTCCTTGACCGCACCCGTACCAAAGGTGTGGCCGCCATATAGCTTGTTAACCGTGCCTTTCTTCATATTGGCGCTGTTGCCCGAGACCTCGCCCGTATTGTTTGCATTCTCCGCCTCGCCCGCATACACCTCATCGATTGTATCGCCGGCATTCGCAAGGTCGATGTTCAGCGTATTGTTTTTGACATCGCCCATCGTCCCCTTGTTGATACCGCCGAAGGCATACTGCGGATCATTCGTACCGCGAAGTCCCGTGACCGTCAGCGTGCTGCTCTCGGTCGTATGACCGTAACGCGACAGGCCGCCGTAGATCTCAGAGCCGGAGACACCTTGATACGTCTCTGTCGTACCGTTGTATGCGACCTCACTGCCCTTGAAACGGCTCACCTCGAATAGTGCGGCATTTGCTTCGTCCGTATCCGTATCCGTCACGAGACCGAACTCATGCGTCTCAGTCGCTGTGCCGTTCTCCGTCGCCCCATAGTTCTGGAATTTCAGCGTATCGGCGGCGTTGCTGCGCTTCAGGAGGGTAATGCGCTGGATGCCGTGCAGACTCGAGACATCCGAAAGAGCCGTTCGATCAACGGTGAGCTTGCTCCAGTCAACGCCTGTGCCCGCGAAATCGCCCGCATCCGTGACCGTCAGCATCGTATTGCCGAACGCAGTCGCACTGTTCAGTTTGAATTTGTAGTTCTCGAAATTGTTGACTGACTTCGCTGCGATATTTTTCGCGTTGACATTCAGCGTATTTCCTGTCGCCGCCTTGTTGCCGCCGGAGATGTTGCTCGCCGAGAGCGTCGTGCCCGAGAGATCTGTATGCGTGTCGTCACCGAGATTGACCGTGTTGTTCTCCGTCGTGCCGTCCGGCTTCCACGAATATGCGCCGTAAATATTCTTTTGGAATGTACCGCCCGCAATCGTAACAGTATTGTTGTTTACCGTAAACGTTCCCGTACCGGAGGTATCGCCGCCCGCACCGCCATAGACATGGTCTTGGAATGTGCCGCCCGTAATCGTGACCTTGTTGCCCGTCACCGTTCCGGACTTATCTGAATAGCCGCCGTACACGCGCTTTTGGAACGTACCGTCCGAGATATTGACGATATTCCCCGTCACCGTGCCGGCGGTATCCGCATAGCCGCCGTACACGGCTTTCTCGAGTGTACTGCTGCCCGATACCGTGATCGTATTGCCTGTTACAGTGCCGCTTGCACTGCTGTATCCGCCGTTGACAGACTGCTTGATCGTACTGCCCGAGATCGTGATCTCATTGTCCGAGGCAGTTCCGTCGCCCGTCATATGTCCGCCGTTGACGATGCCCTCGACGGTACTTCCATTCGTGATGGCGACAATATTCCCTGTCGCCTTTCCGTTTGCGCCCGAGGACTGTCCGCCGGAGATATTTTTCTTGACCGTACCGCCCGTTACCGTGACCTTGTTTCCGGTCAAAGTTGAATTGGCTCCTCCGAGCACGCCGACGATATGCCCCTCCACTGTACCGCCCTCGACGCGGACTTCGTTGCCCTCAGCCGTGCCGCTGCCGTCCAGCTTGCCGCCGTAGACCGACCAGTCGGCATGTCCCTTGACGGTGAAGATATTGCGGTTCACAGCCCCCTTTGCCCAACCAGCGTACGAGTTGTTGTCCACCCAGCCGCCCGTCTCGACGGTGACGGTATTGCCCTCTGCCTTGCTGTCTGCCGCCGTCGCATAGCCGCCGTACGCCGCCTTTACCTTGCCCGTCGCTGTGATCGTGACATGGTTGTTCGTCGCATTGCCGTCTCCCGCCGTGTAGCCGCCGTAGACACTCAGATTCGTGTTGTTCGTATTCGTGATCTTGATCTTGTTGTTCGTCGTCGTATTGCCGAGACTCGAATAGCCGCCGTAGACCTCTGTACCTGTGACGTTATCTGCCGTCGCATCGGCGTTTTGGAATCGGTTCACTTCGGCTGTAACATTCGTCGTCAGCGTTCTTGTGGGGAAAAGCATCGACGGCGTTGCCGTAATGTTGTACTCGAAATCACCGCTCGATCCTGTTTTTGCCGCATAATTGTTAAAAACGATATCCGAAGCAGAATTGGAATGCATTAGTATCACAGATCCAATTTTTCCGTACTTCGTTTGATCGGCGGCCCAGCCAGCGGCATCCAGCGACAGTTTATTCCAGTCAGCGCCGCTGCCAAGGTTCCCCGAGCCGAGCGTAAGCATCGTATTTCCTGCTTTAATCGGAGCAGTCAGATGGAAATTATAGCTCTCAAAGTTGCGTATTTTTTCAACTTCGACCCCCTTTGCATAGACATGCAGGGCATTTCCGGTAACATCACTGGTTCGATTCCCACCATATACCTCGACACGCTTCATCCCCGTTCCTGCGGTATAAACGCCCTCCGCAGTGCCGAGATTCACAACATTGTTGATTGTTTTCCCCGTTCCTCCGGAGTAGCCGCCGTAAATCTTCCCGTTGGTTGTCAGAACAGCCTGGCCGCCGAGCGTGCCCCCCGATATGGTAACGGTATTGCCCGATACCGTACCAGAGCCATCCGAATAGCCTCCATGAATATTTCCTCCAGCAGATGTGCCGATTATCCCCCCGGATACCGCAACCGTATTTCCCGATACATTTCCGTTGCCTGCAGTATACGCACCGTATACGTTTGTATTTCCTTTGCTGAGTGTACCGCCCGAAATCGTCAGCGTATTGCCCGTGATATCCGAACTATTCGACGCGTTTGTGACAACACCGCCGCCAGCCTCATCCTTGAGTGTACCGTCCGTGATGGTGACAGAGTTGCCCGTGACCGCACCCTTGCCCGACGTATAGCCGCCAAAGGCATCACCCTCCACGGTGCCGCCCGCGACCGTGACCGCGTTGCCCGTGACAGCCTTCGTCGCAGACGCGCCATTAAAGCCGCCGTAGATGGGATCTTTCGACAGCCCGTTATTGAAGAACACTTTATTATTTGTGACTGCACCCGTGCCGCTGATGCCGCCGTAAATGATGCTAAAACCACTGCCATTGCTGACCTGCAGTCCGTGAATCGTCAGTGTATTGTTGCTGACATCCGCCGTGGTATTCTGTTTTCCACCGCCGGAAATCCTGCCATACGTACTGAACGGAACATTGGGTGTGCCCGGCGTCCCAATCGTGATATTGTTATCGCTCATTGAGTTGGTCTTGTCCGTCCCCTCAAGACCGTTGATGCTGGTTGCCGTCTCCGTGTAGTCATGCGCCGCATACGCCGATGACGCATCTAAACAAGTACAGCTGCCCGCAGACAGTCCCAATGCAACATAGACGGCCAACCGCCGCCGTGCCTTCAATCCATTGAACATGTGCTCCTCCTCTAATCCTACACAAGGAATTCTGATTCCATCACAGGAATACTCTTGCATATCTCATGATAGATTGAGATTCATTATATGTTCATTCATGATACATGAGAGTTATTGTCGTTGTCAACGATATTTCTAATTTTTTCGCTTGTTTTTGTGAAGATTTTTAAAAAAGGCGAATAAGAGAAATACCGATTCTTTCTTTGGATAAAATTTATGATGTATTTGTGTGCACTGCAACAGTTCCACAACAAAAGTACTATGATTCGTATTCTTCTGGACAGTCATACGCATTGCGCTTATAATATACGTAGCCAGAATCATATAGTCAAAGGAGTAATTTCATGGACTACACAAGCAAGATTGCCGTCGGCATGAAGCACGAGGCGATTGACACGGTAACGGATGTGAATACGGCGGTGACGGTCGGTAGCGGCTCGCTCGCGGTGTATGCGACCCCCGCGATGGCAGCACTGATGGAGCGTGCGGCGGCAGAGCTGTGCCAAGGAGAGTGCCCCGAGGGGTGGACGACGGTCGGCACGTCACTGAACATCACGCATCGTGCGGCCACGCCGACGGGGCTGACGGTACGCGCCGTCGCCGAAGTGACAGCAGTGGACGGACGCGCGATCACGCTCAAGGTGACGGCGTATGACGAGCGCGAGGAGATCGGTGCGGGCACGCACACCCGCTTTGCCGTTGCTGTGGATAAATTTATGGCAAAGGCAGAGGGGAAACGCTGACGCGGTCTCATATTTGACAAAACGCAAGAGCGCGGCACATAAGTGTGCCGCGCTCTTGCGTTTTATAGTGTTCAATTTTCTGCTTAGAATGCCCACGCGATGTTGAATCCGCCCGTGAAACCCTTGCGCTTGCCCTTGAAGCCCGTGAGGTTCAGCCCGTAGCTGACGGTGCTGTCCACGGGGGCGAAGCGGTAGCCGAGCTCGAAGAGCGTCGTGCTGCCCTTGAGGCTCGTACTCGGCAGGTTGTAGCCCTCGTAAGATGCCGTCCCCTTGCCGTCGAATTCGTATTCCCACGCGAGCCCGGCGTAGAATTCGCCGTCCATGTCGTTCTTCATGGTGTATCGCGTACCGAAGCGGATACGGCTCGATGTCGAGGCACCGAAGTCATAGGGCTCGCCGCTCGAGAGCTTCGCGCTCATGCCCGCCTGATGCGCATAGAAGTATTTCGCATAGGTCTCGAGCTTGTTGCCGCTCACGAACTCCTTCTTCTGCCCAATGCCGAGATGTCCTGCAAAGTAGCTGCTCGAACCGTCGTAGCTGGTCGACTTCCCGGCGATGTTGCCGCTGTAGTCACTCTTTGCCCGACCGACGCGCAGACTGCCTTCGAAATAGGTGCCGCTCTCGCTCTCGGACTTCGCCATGACACCGGCACCGATGTAGCTGGTCTTGCCGTTGCCGTGCGTGCCGTCGTCGAGGTAGGAATCGTACGAGCCGCGTCCGTATTCGATGAAGGGGCCGAAGGTCAGCGCCCCGCTCGTCAGCTCGCTGCGCCGTGCATAGCCGACGTTGAGATTCCAGCCCTTCGTATCGACGTAGGAGCCGGACTGAAGGCGCATACTGCCAAAGCTCTGCGCCGCAAACATCTGATAGCTGCCGAGGGTCGAGAGCGGTGCCGCCGCGCCGGAGCCCTGCGCACTGCTCGCGGCGGATGGAGCGTCCACGATATCCGCAATCTGCATAGCTGCTGTCTCCGCCGCAGGGATACCGACATCGGTGATGAGGTCGGAGCCGCTCGCGAGGAAGGCGATCGCAGCGGCCTGCGTCTCGACGAGGGATTTTGTCTCGTCCTTCACCTTCATGTTCGTGACGTGTGCATAGAGCTCATTCTTCATCGCACTGGACGCTGTACTGCGCGTATTCAGCGTATACTCGTAGTCGAGGGTAACGCCCTTCGTCGTCTGATAGGTCGTGCTTGAGAGATTGCTTGCCGTCACGATGTTCTGCGCATCGGGCAGCTTGACGAGGCTGATGTCATCGCCCACAGCGACCGGCGCATATCCGCCGTCCAGCTCCATCGCGATCGTCGTGCTCCGCAGATCCTTGTTCTTTGCCTGCGTTGTGGTCAGCATGGATTGCGTGCGGTCGGCACGCGGGGAGAGGTAGAAATTAATGTTCTGGAAGTCCTCGAAATAACCGACCTTCGCCCCCATATCATAGACGTTCAGCGTGTTCCCGTCACCGGCAGCCGCCGATGCACCGCCCACAAGCTGACCGCCGTAGACGGAGCCCGCGATCTCGGTGCCGCGCAGGGTGACGGTATTGTTCTTCGCATTTGCACCGTAGCCGCCGACGACATCGCCGCCGATGCGGACAGTGGAGAGGTCAACGATGTTGTTCTCCGCATCGTCGCTTGTCGAGTATCCGCCGTAGACATTGCCCGAGACCGAGCCGCCCGTTACCGTGACCTGGTTGGCATCCGCCTTCACCGCGGCCTCACTCTTTGCACCGTAGACAGTACCGGTCAGAGCACCGCGTTTGAGCGTGACGCTGTTGCCGCTCATCGTACTCGAGCTGCTGCCGGAGCCGCCGCTGCCGCCCGAACCGCTCGACGTTGTCGTATTCGAGGAATAGGCGCCGTAGACATCGCGGATCGTCAGCGGATTCTCGCTGTCAATCGTGAGTGCGTTGTCCGTCAGACTGCCCGTCGTGAAGGTATTGAGCCCCGCCGCAGCGAAGTGCGTCAGCCCATTCGTCCCGACACCGGTCACAAGGAGCTTGTTCCGCACGACATCATGCCCCAGCGCGGAGATGCCCGTGAATACTTCGGTATCCGTCGCCGCTGCATTTGCGGTACTGTAGGTACGCTCGCCGTCACGCAGACGGTTGAATGTCAGCAGGGCATCGGCCCCCTGTGCCGTATCGGAGTTCGTATGCATATAGACCTCATAGGGATCATTTGCATAGTTTGCGGTGAAATCCGTCGCCGCATAGTTCGAGAAGTTCATCGCTCCGTTGCTCTCAATGAGTTTGACGGAGTGCGAGCCCATCCATGTCGGATCGAGTGCGAATTTCGACGCATCGACCGTGATGTTGTTCCAGTCCACTGTGCCGCCGAGACCGCCCGTCTCTCTGATCTTGAGCATGGTCCGATCGATGAGGCTGTTGTTGTAGAGAACAAATTTGAAGGTATCGAAGTTGTGAACCTTCTTGACCGAGACATTGCCCGCCTGCACGACCAGGGTATTGCCCGTTCCGGCAGCGTCGTTGCTGCCGTAGAGCTCGCCCGCGATGGTTGCACCGTAGGTGCCGTCATCTGCGCCGAGGGTCAGCGTATTACCCGTTGCCTTTCCTGCGGTCGCAGCATAGCCCGCGTAGATATCGCCCGTGACCGTACCGCCCGTAACGTAGGTCTTGTTGGCCGTGACCGTGCCCGTTCCTGCCGTATAGCCGCCGTAGAGCGTTCCGACCGTACCGCCCGACATGCGCAGAACGTTGTTCTGAACGGTATCGGCGTTCGTCGCACGGCCGATATAGCCGCCATAGCCTGTTGTCACTTGATAGGCGTTCGAGCCCGTCGACTTGATCTCGAGGATGTTGCCCCGCGTGCCGCCCGAACCACCCGACGCACCGAGGGTCTTGGCACCGTACGCCGTAATGCTGCGGCTGAGCTCTCCGTCGATCGTGAGGATGTTGTGCTCGGTCGTATGCCCGCCGCGCGAGAGCCCCGCAAACCAGTCCGTTTTCGCGTTTGTCGCATCGTACGCCGCAACGCCGTTCTGGAAGCGGTTGTACTCCATGAGCACCTTCCGCCCCTGTGCAGCATCCGTATCCGTGCGCAGGACATACTCGTAGTCGCCGTTCGTCGGCGTTGTCGCTGCCGTGCTCGTCGGGTTGTAGTTGGTGAACTCAAGCGCATCCGCATGCGAGCCGTCAATGAGCGTGATTTCCCCCGCGATCTGCCTTGACGACATATTGGTCAGATCCACTTTGACCTTGCTGAAATCCACGCGGCGCGTGCCTGAGTAATGGTTGTCAAAGCCGTTGTGATCGGTCAGCGTAAGCATCGTGGTGCTGCCCGCAGCAATCTGATCGGTGAGGAAGAAGTTATAGTTCTCGAAATTGTGCACCCCTGCGACGGTGATGTTCCTCCGCGCCTTGACGTTCAGCGTATTGCCCGTATGCGAATCCTTGCCGCCGTAGATAACAGCGCGTGTGAGATTCGCATTGTAGGTGCCGTCATCCGCGCCGAGGTTGACGGTGTTGTTCGTCTCAACCGTCTTGTTCGTCCCATGTGCATAGCCGCCGTAGATCTTGGCGCGGTGATTGGGATCGGGACTTGTGCCTCCCGTCAGCGCACCGCCCGTAATGGTGACGGTATTCCCGCCGGAGGTCGGCGTCGTTGCAGACGGCGACCCGGAGATGTCGGCATAGGTCACGCCGCCATAGATGTCGCCGCCGATCTCACCGCCCGTGACCGTGACGGTATTCTTTGTCACAGCACCCGCGTCTTCGCCCGTATAGGTGCTTTTACCGCCGATGACATCATCACGGATTCTGCCGTTGGAGATTGTTGCCGCATTGCTTGTCAGAGCGCCCCTGCCCGTCGTAAAGGCACCGTAGATATCGTGTGCGCTGCCGCCCGTGACCGTAACGGTATTCGAGGTGAGTGCGGCGTCGCCGGCTGCGCCCGCGCCGTACACCTTGCCGCCGACATCCGCCGTGCCCGCGATTGTGACCGTATTCTTCTCCGCCGTGCCAATGCCTGTGTCGGCGCCATAGCCCGTCATATAGGCCCCATAGATATCCTTCGTCGCACCCCCGCTGACGGTGACCGTATTTTCCGTGACCGTCGGGGTATGGGTTGTCGCAGAGCTGCCCGTACCGAAGAGCTCGCCGAACACACCGTAGACGGTATCCTGGATATCGCCCTCGGTGATCGTGACCGTATTCTTCGCAGCGCTGCGCACCGCCGTGTCATCGCCGCGAATGGCGCCGCCCTTGACCTTCCCATGTACCACCGAATCAACGGAGATACGCAGAAGATCTGCACCGCCGGCGATCGTGACGCTGTTGCCTTCGACCGTTGTCGTGCCGTAGCCGCCCGTAATGTGGTTGACCGTCCCCTTATTGATGGTGACGGAGTTGTTCGTAACCTTGCCCGTACCGTTTCCGGTGACACCGTAGCCCGAGGTCAGATGCGTCGATTGACCGCCATAGATCTCATTCGTCACCGTACCGTCGTTCACGATGACATGGTTGTCGTTCACAAGCCCCGAGCCCGTAGCGGCACCGCCGAAGAGGCTGCCGACCGCGCCGGAGTTCAGCGTCAGCTTGTTCCGCACGGCATCCGCACCTGTGGAGGTGTAGCCGCCGTACGCCTCCGCAAAGCCCGCGGCATTGTTCAGCGTAAGGGTGTTGTCCTGAACGACCTTGTTTTCCCAGATCGAATAGCCGCCATAGATCGTATTGCGTCCGCTGAGTGCGCCTGTATGGGTGTGGTTCGCATTCTGGTAACGGTGGAGCTCTGCATCGACATAGCTGCGCGTCGTCGAGGTCGGTACATCGGTCTCCGTACGCAGCCGAATGCGGTACTCGTAGTCGCCGCTCCAGCTCGTCGTACCGGGTGCTGTATAGCCTGAGAAATTTAGGTTCGAGCCGCGATGCGTCGCCGCATTGCCATCCGCCATCAGCGTGACGGTGCCGACATCGCCAAAGTATTGCGTACGCGCCGCACCGCTCCAGCCCGTCGCGTCAAGCTTGATATCGCCCCATGCGACCGCACGTCCGAGTGCGTCGTTGTTGTTCGTCAGCGTGAGCATGGTGTCGCCCGCTGTGATGCCGGTATTCAGATGGAACTCGTAGGTATGGAAGTTCTTCGCGGCATCCGCCGTAATGTTCTTCGCACGGACATACAGGCGGTTGTTCGTGTAGTCGCTGTCATTGCCGCCGTAGAGGGCCGCGCCGCTCAGGTCGGCCGTATAATTGCCGCTCGTATCGCCGAGTGTAACATGGTTGCCCGTGGTCTTCGCGCCGCTGTTCTCCGCGTAGCCGCCGTAGACCCCGCCCGTGACCGTACCGCCCGTGATCGTGACATCGCTGTTGATGGCGGAGGTCTTGCCCATGCCGCCCGCAACGGCAATGCCGTTCGCTCCTGCACGGACCGTGCCGCCGGAGAGCTCCGCCCCACCCGTCGTCACGCCGCCCGCCGTCGAACGCACGCCGATCACGCTGCCGTTTACCTCGCCGCCATTCATCTTTACGACGTTGGGATTCGTCTGCGCCGCGCCCGAGACCTGCGCGATGTTCAGGCCGATGCCGCCATACGCATTGCCCGTGAGGCTAATGTTATTGATGATAAGGGTATTTCCCGTCACAGCAGATGTGGTAGTAGCCGTCCCGCCCGCCGAGACATCTCCGTTGATGACGGGAAGGTTTGCGATGCCTGCGGTTCCAATGGTGAGCGTGTTGTCCGCAACACTGCTGAGCAGTGCCGTGCCGCTGATCCCCGAGTATGCGGTACTGGTTGACATTCCTGTTGCCGGAGCCAGCCGTGCATCATTCGTATCAACCGTTGTGCTCTGTGCCGCATACGCCGCCGGCGCAGCAGAAAAAGCGCCGCCGACGGCAAGCGCTACGAATGCGGCAAGCTGCCGCTTTGCTTTCATTCCTTTGAGCATTTCTTCCTCTCCTCCACAGTACATTGGAAAGAATCCATCCTTGCAACGCCACGCGCTGCGTTCATCGGCTATGAAGTTTTCTCATCTTTCTATTATATGACGCATATTCGCAAACGTCAATCCGAACATTGTCCTAGTCCGCCCGTGACATCACATCTCCTGCCCGTAAATTTTTCGAATCTCCTCGGTGTAACGCCCCGCTGCATCGCGCACAATAAGGGCAGGCTCGTGGCGCATTCCTGTGAGTGCCGCGCCCTTGACCGCCTCGATGAGCATGAGGTTCGGTGCTTTGTCCACGCGCGGCTGTACCATGCGCAGACGCTTGACGGCAAGGTGCTCCGCATGGAGGGCGAGGACGATCTCGCCGAGGCGCTCGGGCAGGTGCACCATGGCGAGCCGCCCGCCGTGGCGGAGGGCGTACGCTGCGGCGTGCACGGTATCGGCAAGGGTCGCCGTCAGCTCATGCCGTGCCGCCGCGCGTGCCCCCATGCTGACCGCGCCGCTCGTGACGGGGCGGTACGGCGGGTTGCTGAATACAAGATCATATTCTCCGCACGCAAAAAGGGCGGGAGGGTCGCGATAGTCCCCCTCCCGCACCGTTATTTTGTCAGTCAGTCCATTCATCCGCACGCTGCGCACGGCAAGCTCCGCCTGCACGGGGCTGAGCTCCACTGCCGTGACCCGTGTCGCATGGTCCGCGATGAGCAGCGGAATGATGCCCGTCCCCGTACCAAGGTCGAGCACACGCTCGCGCCCCGTAAGCACGGGAAAGTGCGCGAGCAGGACGGCATCCATGGAGAAGCAGAATCCATCCGTGCGCTGGATGATCTGCCGCCCGCCTGTGCAGAGGTCGTCGATGCGTTCATGCGGACGCAGCTCGTGGTCATTCATACGACTCATTGTTCGCGCGCGGTGCACGGCGCGGCTGTCGCCGCCCGCTCTGCGGACGGCGGCGGTCCCCTGCATTCTTCGCACTGCGCGGTTCGCGCTCGCTGCGTTCGCCGTGTTCATTACGAGGTTTCCCTCCGGCGGGGCGTTCGCGCCGCTCACGGCCCTCACGCGGCTCTCTGTGGGTGCGCTCACGCGGGGCACGTTCCCTGGGCTGTGCATGTGGGCACGCCGCATGCGTCTCGCCCTCGGCACGCGCGATATCTTCCCATGCGGCGACGACGGTCTTGCTGTCGTCCATCAAAATGGTCACCGTGCGGCGTTGTTCGTTCACGGCCACAACGCGCCCTTCGCCGTCCTCGGCAATGACGCGATCGTTCTGCATCGGAACATACTCCGCTTTTTTGGTGCACATACATCCGCCACAGCCATACCCATCGCTCTCGTATTTCAGACAGCACATGAGCCGCCCGCAGATTCCCGAGATCTTGGTTGGGTTGAGCGAGAGATTCTGCTCCTTTGCCATACGGATGGAAACGGGCACGAAGTCGCCGAGAAAGGTGGAACAGCAGAGCGGCCGTCCGCAGCAGCCCATGCCGCCCATCATCTTTGCCTCGTCGCGCACACCGATCTGACGCAGTTCGATGCGCGTGCGGAACACACCCGCGAGTTCGCGCACGAGCTGGCGAAAGTCGACGCGCCCGTCCGCCGTAAAGTAAAAGAGCATCTTCGAGAGGTCGAAGGTGAGCTCCACATCAACGAGCTTCATCTTGAGCCCGAGTTCTCGGATCTTCTCCTCGCAGACACTTCTCGCCTCGCGCTCACGTGCACGGTTCTCATCAATCCGCGCGAGGTCGGAAGCATCCGCGATACGGTGCACAATGCGCAGATTCGGCGGAACGGATTCATCCGGAACCTCACGCGGCGCAATGACGACCTTGCCGCACTCCATCCCCCTTGTCGTCTCGACGATGACGTGATCCCCCTCGGTGATCGTCAGCTGCCCCTGTCCAAATGAGTATATCTTGCCCGCCAGCTTGAAGCGGACACCTACAATCGTTTGCAAAACTTCCTCCTAGGTATGTATATATGCACCCCCACCGCCGCAAGCGGTTCCCTCCCCGTCATGCGGGGAAGGCTGAGGGAAGAGATGATGCCATGTTATGTCTCGCACGCAGCAGGAATGCCTCTGTCTGCAGGGCGGGGTTCACATTCGCCGCGAACCGCTGAGAGAGCTGCCGCGCCTCCTCCATGAGTGTGAAGAGATCGGCACGTGTCAGCTGCGGGAGAAGCGCGGCAAGCTCCTCGCGCCGGTCGGTGTGGCAGAGTTCCGCCGCTCCGTTCTCGTGCAGGACAAGCAGATCGCGCAGCGCCATCTGCAAAAAACCGATCCACGCCGTACGCTCTGCATGCGTGCGTGTTCCGATGGTCTCCGCATGCGCCCATATATCCTCAACGCGGAGCTTGGGGAGCTGGACGAGCAGGGCGAGCGCCTCATCGCGCAGCTGGAGCCCCTCCGCCGCAAGGGCGTATGCTCTGCCAAGGCTGCCGTCCGCGAGCGCCGCAATCGTCGCTGCATTCTCCGTGCCGCGCTCCCTAAGGGCTGCCTCAATCTCTGCGCGCGGCAGCGTTCCGAACGCGATGCGTACAGCACGCGAACGGATGGTCGGCAAGATGGCATCGTAAGCGCTCGTTACAAGAAGAAAGAGCACCTCACCCATTGGCTCCTCGATGGTCTTGAGGAGGCGATTTGCCGCCGTCTCATTCATCGCATCCGCGCCGTCGATGAGGATGATGCGCCGCCGTCCCGCGACGGGTGCGCCCGAGGCTGCGATGAGGATGTCGCGTACCGCCTCCGTGCGGATCATCGCCGCACTCTTGCCGCGCGCCTCAGGTGCGGTCTCGAAATAGTCCGGATGAACGCCCGCCGCCATCGTACGGCACGCATCGCAGTGCCCGCAGGGGGCATCTCCTGCGCGTTCGCAGAGGAGTGTCCGTGCAAGCACGCGTGCCGTACGCCGCTTTCCGATCCCCTCCATCCCGCTCAGCAGCAGCGCATGGGGCAGGTGTTCGGCAGCAGCAAGCGCGCGCAGACGGCGGATGATGGACGTATGTCCGCGTATGTCCGTCCAGTCGCGCGGGAACTCCTCCCGCACCGCATCATCGCCGAGCGGAGCGGGCACAGGCAGCGTCTTTTTCGCCTGTGCCATCACATATAGAGATCGACAAGCATCCCTCGAATGGCATCGTGGCTCGCGATAATGTTGAGCTGATCCGCCTGTCCGAGGCGAATCTTCTCTGCCATCTCCTCGAGTTTCTTGTCAATCTTGCGCACGGAGGTATAGACCTTCTGCCGGCCGAGCCGATCCCAGCCCGCCTGCGTGCGCAGTTCGTACATCGTGCCGACCGCCTCGCCGATAAAACTCTGGATGAGCGAGCGGTACGAGCGCAGTTCGTCAAACGTCGGCGACTTCGAGAGGCGTGCCCCCTGTTCGTCGATCTGTTCGAGCAGACGGTCCATCGCCTCGCGCGACATGGACGACTCCTGATCTGCCAGTTCCATGCTAAAGTCCGTCGCGGCACCGCGCACCCCCGCATCCGTCTCCGCACGCGGCATTGTGAGCGATGTACTCCGCGAAATGCTGCTGTCTATCTTCATCGCCATGGTGTCCACCCAATCCCTTTTCCTACATTTTTAACATGATGATAGATTTCACCGATTATTATAGCCCGAACAAATGCTAAAGTCAAAGAGGTAAATTGACTTTGGCGCTGTACTTTGTTATCCTTTTAACCAAGGAACTTTAATTGCGGAAGGGATCTGACATCATGATTGAGGGAGATAAACTCTCTGCTCTTCTAAAACACGGAACTTCAATTCACATCATCGAGGCGGAGACCGACATTGACTGCTACGGCACCCTCGAACTCAGCAACGAGGAGCAGGCGGCCGCTGCCCCCTCCGGAGCTCTGGCCGTGCGGCTGGACATCCCGATCGGAAAGTTCGTTAACACGCCCGATGCCGGCCGCATCTTTCAGTGTCATCTCACGGGACCCGGCTGCGTCTACCACTTCGATGTGCCTTATCGCTCCGCCTCGGCACTGCCCGATACCATTTGGTATCTCGACCTGCCGAAAAGCGCCGAGCGCATCCAGCTGCGCGACTTCGTCCGCGTACCGATTCCAATGTCCATTGAGGTGAAGCTGTCCGGCGATCACGGCGGGCTCAAAAACTACCGCGAGGTTGCCCTCATCGACATCAGCGGCGGCGGGCTTTGCTTCGTCCACGACGAGCCGTTGATTATAGATTCTCCGATCAGTGTGCGCGTGCCGGATCTCCCGCGCATCGGAACACTTGAGACCGAGGGCACGATCCGCAGGGCGACACCGATTGAGACGAATCTCGGCATGACGTACCACATCGGCGTTATGTTCGGCGATACGCTCTCCAATCGGGAGCGGGAATACCTCGTTCAGAGCGTCTACCAGCTGCAGCAGAGCTTTCTGCGCAAGGGGCTGAAGGTGCCGCAGATCGACCATACAAAACGAAGTTGACATATGAAAACGGGGGGCTGCAAATGCAGCCCCCCGTTTTACGTTCAAAGCTCACGCCCAACGCAGCTTCATCATCTCCGGATAGACCTCTTCGAGTACCTGCAGGCCGACGCCGACCATCGCCATGAAACTGTCCGCCTGGAACACGCCGACGTGCAGATCGAGCGGCAGATCGATATCGACCACCACATCACGTTCGTCGTCCACCACGAATTTTACGTAGCGATACTGGCTGTTCCACTCGTTGAGCTTCTCGTGGAACGCCTTCGGGTCCGCCCCCTCCTCCAGACGCACAAGACCAAAGTACTTGATCTTGATAAAGTCGTTCGTATCGCCCTTCTCCGTGACGACGATCGCAATGCTCACGACGCTGCCGTTGTCCAGCTGCTGACGCATGCGGATGATCTGATCCTCACCGTCATCGGTCACGTCCTCGCCGTATTTCATATCCTGCTTGTCGAGTTCCGCCTTGATCGCTTCAAACGCGCTGTTCTTGAGCCCTTCGTCGCTCCCACTGAAACCGTCAAAAAGTCCCATACAGTTCCTCCGTTCAACGTGCGTATTTATTCCTGCGGACGCGCCTTGTGCCCGCGTGTGCAAAGTTCCGTCAGATCATCGTAGACCTTCTCCACGACACGCATGCCGACCGCCATCATCGCCATCACGCTGTCCGGTTGGAACTCCCCCTCGTGAATGTCGAGCGGCAGATCGATGTCGAGAACGACATCCTGATCGCTGTCCAGGCAGAACTTCACATAGCGGAACTCACCGTTCCACGCATTGATCTTCGCAAGCAGCTCCGCGCGTGCCTCAGCTCTCTCCAGATAGGCAATGTCATAGAGTTTGATCTTGATGAAGCCATCCGCATGATTGTACTCGCGCACGACAATGACCGCAGTGATCGGCTCGTCGTTCTCGAGTTCATTTCTCATGTAGAAATATGTTTCCTGACGGTCGTCTTCCTTCTCGTCAGTGATTTCGTAGTTCCAGTCGTTGCGATCCAGCTCTTCCTTGATCGCATTCCTGATTCCCATGGGAGCGGCCGTGTCGCCGCCCTTGAATCCATCGAAAAGTCCCATTTGTCCCCTCCATATCTGCTCTGCGCTGTCCGCAGGGCGTATGTCCCCATTCGTCATGGCGCCGGAGCAATCAAACCGATCGCCGTAAGCGTATCGATTGCAGCAGTGCCGGATTCATTTTGAAACGCAAGCGTCGAGACGACGACCTGTCGTATGTATTTCTTTTCGCCGTCTTCATAGTAGCTGCTGATGTCATGGATCACGAGCGGGGTATCCCCCATATCTCGCCCGAGATAGAGCATGACATGACCGGGACGAAAGAGCAGTGCGCCCGGCGGCACCTCTGCGAGGCGCGCATAGCGCTCCGCCGCAGACAGTCCGACAAGAGGCAGAAGCGAACAGGCACGCTCCTGCATATCCACATCGCGTGGGAGCTCCACACCCATCGCGCGATAGATGTTCTGTACGTAGGAGGAACAGTCCATCCCATTGTTTTCCCCGCCCCATCCATACTCCGAAGAGAGCGGTGCGAATGCGAGGCGTATGAGATTGTTGCGGGTCAGCGGCAACCGTCCCGCGCGGAGCCGTCCGTCATCGGGCAGCCGCGCCTCCCGCACGGCAAGCTCCCCCTCAGCTCCCCGCGCAGGCAAGAGAAGTCGGAGCGTCCCATCCGCTGCCCGCCTCCCCGGAATCTTTGCACCCATCTGATAGAGGAGCCCCCACTCCTCTCTGCCGAAGTCCGCCGCCGTCACGGTGAAGAACTCCTTCGGCGCAGCAAACGCACGCCACGTCTCCCTGTCCGCAGCGGCGAGCGCACGCGCGTCGACCCACCCGTGATAGTCCCGCGTCTCAACGAAGGCAAAGCGACCGTCCGTCGAGTAATGCAGGAGCAAAACGGCCTCCCCGGGGTCGAGCACCGTGCCCTGCAGGGCATCATAGCGCTCATCATCCGGCGCCTCATACCAGCCCTCCCCCGTTGGCAGGAGGCGCACATCGGCACGATGAAGTGCGGCGGCAGGACGCACCTTTACGCGTCCGCCAATCGCATCGACGGCACAGTTGTCACACACGTTCTGCCACTGCTCTCTGCGGAGAAGCCGATCTCCCGCATAGAGTTCGGGCAGGGCATCATCGAGCCCCTGTGCCGCTGCATGAATCTGTGCACGCAGGACATCGCCCGATCGCGACTTGCCGGCTGCGGTAAGATCATGCGTAATACCGCGCACGGTACTCGCCCGCGTGAATGCCGCGGTCTCCTGTGCGGAGAGCAGCGGGCGGTCTCCGTCGGCACGCAGCCAGTAGCCTGCGGTCGCTGCCGCCCCTTCAACGGGCAGCGCAGCATGCGCAGGAACAACCATAAGTAGGGAAAGGAGCCCTGCGCCGAGGGGCACTCCCCATCGGCACAGGCGTTTAGGCACTCTCGTGTTCCCCGCGGAGCTCGCTCAGCCCCCACGCAAAGAATGCATCCATCCCGAGGAAGGCAAAGGCATTGTCCGTCACAGCCTCTCCGAACTCCTCCATTGTCCCGATGGCGAAGGAGCCTGCATGGCGGCCCGGTGCACGCGACGGAAGATCCCCGCGCACGCCGCGCTCAAAGAACGCCTTCGTATCACAGTTGACGGATGCAAGTTCCTGCAGGAAGCTGCGCGCCATCTTCATCTTGCCGAGCCGATAGAAGAGCATGGCAAGCGGCAGGTACATCAGCGCCACGCCCTCTTCGTAACGCTGATAGAGTGCGATGGCCGCGTCCCCCTCCTCGATCGCCGAGTAAATGAACATGAGCTGATAGCGGCGTCCGAGCGCGTCGTGTTCCGATAGGTGGAGCATCTCCTCGCACTCCTTGGCCGCGAGGCGCAGTTTGCGCGCCGCAACCAGAGACTCGAGATAGGAGAGACGCAGGAACATATAGGGCTTTGTCGCAGGCATCGACCAGAACTTTCCGATGTTCTCCTCCGAGAACATCCCCTCTGCCTCGAGCCGCGCCGTCGCCTTACGCGTCAGATCCTCATAGTGATGCACGCGGTCGTCGGCGTTCTTGGCGAGGTACTCGATCTCCATGCAGGCGGCGGTGATGTTGTCCGGCTCGACGCGCAGAACCCGCTTGATGATGCGGTAGCGTTCCTCTCCGGTCTTCTGGCGTGCACGTGCGATGAGCTCATCTGCGGTGAGCGTATTCACCTCGCGCGGCAGATTCGGGTTCTCACGCAGTCGTCGGCTGAGGTCTGAGACGATCTCCGTCATGCGCTCCACGCTGACCTTTCCGCCCTCAGCCTTTACCATGCGGTTCAGTTCAAGCTGCATCCATTCCTTGTCTGTCATGCAATGTCCCTTCCTTTGCTGGCATGTTCCTAGCTTCATTATACCCTGTTTTTACAGAAAAAGCTACAAAAAAGAACTGCCACCCTGCGCATTGCAGACGGCAGTGATTTCTCTATTCTTTTTTCCTCTTCTTTTCCTGCTTATCCTTTTTTGCGGGCTTTTCATGGACATTCTCGGCTGCAGCTGCGAATTTTTTCTTTTTTTCCTCGAGTGCTTCGCGGTCTGCCTCGCTCAAAATTCCGCGCGAGCGGCGAACCATCTCCTCCTGATGCCCAACCGAATAGTTGATGATCGCATCGAAGAATTTTTTCTCGACATCCTTGTCCGAGAGTTCAGAGAGGTTGATCTCCTTTGTATTCTCCTCGCGTGAGATCGTCCCCCACATGCTGTCCAGATCCTCGTGCACCCGAATGTGCACAACGCCTGCACGCAGGTCGATCAGGAGGTACTCCGCCGCCCCCGAGAGATCCGTATAGCCGTCGAGCGGCAGCATGCGCCAGCGACGCTTGGACACCACATCCTGTATCTGGATGTCGTCATAGATCCTGAGGGTCGGCACGACAATCTTGGTAAGATCAATATAGCCGTGTGCATCCACCGCGTACTGAATCTGCTCTTTGTTAAAATAATAGCTCTGACGCGCCGTCGACTGCACCCACTCATAGATATGCTTTGGAATCTCTTCGGCCGCAGCTGCAGGACGTACGCCTGCAAGCAACACGGCACAGAGGACGAGGGCTGCCCCCCACTTTTTTTGCACGTATCATCGCTCCCATCAAACCGCTGTGATCAATGTTGTCTATGCTAGTCCAAAAAACTGAATTTTTACTGAATATAAATTTCAAAGCCCCGAGTGCTGCTCCCAATCGTCCACATTGTCGAGACTGTCGAGCTCGTACGGCGTGCCCTGGTAGACGTAGTAGTTCAGCCAGTTCGCAAAGAGGAGATGGGCGACACTGCGCCAGCGCACAACGGGCGCTCGGTTCGGATCATCCTCCGGGTAGTAGTTGCACGGGATATCCGGATCGAGACCTGCCACAAGATCGCGGTCGTACTCCGCCTTGAGCGTCAACGGGTCATACTCGGCGTGCCCCGTGATGAAGAACTGGCGGCGGCGCAGATTTGCAATGATGTAGACGCCCGCATCGCCCTCGGAGAGAATCGTCAGCTCCGGTACGCGCTCGATGTCCGTACGCAGGGTCTCCGTATGACGCGAATGCGGCACGTAGAAGATATCATCAAAGCCGCGCAGGAGGGGCTCGTGCTGCACACAGAGCCGGTGCTCATAGACACCGAAGACCTTTTTCTCCGTCCAATGCTTTGGAATCCCATAGTGGTAGTAAAGTCCCGCCTGTGCCCCCCAGCAGATGTGAAACGTGGAGTAGGCGTGCTTGCGGCTCCACTGCATGATCTCGGAGACCTCCTCCCAATACGCGACATGCTCAAACGGAAGCTGCTCGATCGGTGCCCCCGTGATGATGAAGCCGTCGTATTTTTTATGGCGCACCTCGGCGAAGGTTCCATAGAACTCCGTGAGATAGTCGCGTGAGGTATGCGAGGGGATATAGGACTCCGTATAGATAAAGTCCGCCTCTACCTGCAGCGGCGTATTGCCCAGAAGGCGCAGGAGCTGTGTCTCCGTCACATCCTTGATCGGCATGAGATTCAAAATGAGGATGCGCAGCGGGCGAATGTCCTGCCCGTACGCGCGCGCTGCATTCATCACGAAAACGTTTTCGCTCTCAAGGATGTTGGTCGCAGGCAGATTGTTCGGTATCTTAATCGGCATGGTATTGGTTTCCCTTTCCTATATGGCGGCTCCCCATCCACTCTTCACATCATTGGATCTGATAGCGCGAGAGCCACGTCTGATAGCCGTCGGCAAACGCACGCAGGCGCACAAGCCCGCGCCCCTCGGGGGCCTCGCGCACAATCATGCGGTAGGCCCCCTCATACCCATCATCAAGCGGCTGCCAGCCATCCGACGGGGACCAATATTTCCCCGTAACAATGCGCTCTGTGCCCTGCGGCAGATTCACCGCACGCTTGTCGAATTTGATCTCGATGGCCTTGCCGCTCGTGTCGCGCACCTCCGTCCATGCCCAGAAGACGAGATTATCCCCCGTACGGCGCATGGTCGAGGTGTCCGCTGTCACCTGCGTCTTAATCCCGGCCGTCGTCTCGTCCGTCCAGAGGAGAATCCAGCGGTCATCCGCACGCAGGCGCTCCATCTCCCCCCGGCGGAACACGATATCGACGATCGAGGCGTAAAACTCCTCATCGAACTGCTGCGAGTTCATCTCCTTCTCCGTCCCCATGCCCTTTGACCAGAGGACGTTGCCCGCCGCATCGTAGAACGTCTCCCCGAGGTATTGGAGCAGGCGGCTCTGCGGCACAACACGCACCTGTGCGACCGCGTAGGAGAGCTGACTTGGATTCGCAATCACATGACCAATCTTATAGTTGCGGATCGTCTCCTCCGCCCCCTCATAGCTGAACGCCGTCTTGATGTCTGCTGTGATCTCCGTCGCTACTGCCTGCGTTTTCCCCGCCGGCGTTACGCTCTTTGTCACGCGCACGGAGGCAGGTGCGTAGAATTTCGAGTACTTCTCATTGGAGCTGAGCCATGTCCATGCACGTCCGTCCTCGGCGAAGGCCGTCGGGCATAATGTGAGCAGGAACAGGAAGGTCAGCAGAAGCCTTACTCCACAGGGTGTCTTAGTGTTCATCTCAGACTCTCCTCTCTCCGTCGAGCGCGACAAGCTCCCGTCCGCGCCTGCCTGTAAACCGCACTTGGTCGGTCCAGCCGAAGGATCGGGCATACTGCACGGCCTCCTTGTTATAGCGGCCGCAGTCCTCGGGGTTGTGTGCATCCGAGGTCGTGATGATCGGCAGATCATATTCCTTCGCCATGCGCATGAAATCCGGATACGGCGAAAACTCCTCGACCGGATAGCGGTAATACGTCCCCGTATTGAGGTCGACGATCATATTGGCACGCTTCAGCGCCTGTGCGACGCGCTCGAGATACGGCGTCACATCGAAATCGGGGAAATGACAGTAGAGGCGGATATTGAAGGGGTGCCCAAGGGCATCGTAAAGCCCTGATGCCGCGAGCTTCTCAGCCTCCTCGGTGTACCATTCGTAGATATCCGCGAGCCGATGGTTGTCCCACTCCGCCTTGATGGCTCCCGTATCGTACGCCCACCCGTGCAGGAAGTGCACCGATCCGATGATGTAGTCAAACGGATAGGCGCGGAGAATCTTTGCGACAGCCTCTTGGTTCTGGAAATTGCAGACCTCAATCCCCGCAAGCACCCTGTGGTTTTTACGCAGCGTTTCGATGAATGCAAAATACGCATCGAGCGTGTACTTGAACTTGTTCGACTTCAGCCATTTGCGCTGAAACGTGCCCACAAAGGAATCATCGAGGATCAGATCGTCATAGTAGAGCTGCTCAAACTCCGGAAACGTGTGCGAGTGCTCGGAGAAGCCGATCTCGTCGATGCCGCGCTCCGCTGCCGCGCGAAAGAAGCCCTCTGCGTAGTCCGCGTCGTAAGAACCGTACTCCAAGTGCATATGATAGTCAAATCGCATAGCATACCTCAGTCAAACTCACCCGCAAGAATGCGCTCGCAGACCGTCATCACGCCATGTGCCCGATTGCTCGGCGCCACGTAGCGCGCACGTTCCTTCACTGCGGGGATGGCGTTCTCCATCGCAAAACTGCAGCCGACAGCATCCATCAGCTCCAAGTCGTTCTCATAGTCACCGAATGCGGCGCACTCATCCGGCGCAATCCCAAGCTGCTCTTGAAGCCGTCTGGCAGCAACGCCCTTGCTGATGCCAAGGCTGTAAAGATCGACCCACTGGGTACTCGAGAGCGTCACCTGCAGACGGTCGGCGTACTGCTCCATAGTGGGAAGAATTGATGCCTCCGCATGACCGGAAAAATCAAAGAACGACATCTTGATCGGCACATCATCCACGCCGGCAAAGTCTTTCACCACCGCCGACTGTGTCACATATTTCGCAAGCTCCGCGCGAAACTCCGGCGCATTGTCCGCCCGATTCAGATAGCCCTGCTGCTTCCCGCAGAGCACGGAGCGAATGCCCGTGAGCGTCTCCCCCGTACGCATGACATCAAGGGCGAGTGCAGTATCCACAGGGCTCGAGAAAAGCTCCCGCCCACGCTCCATCACCATGGTCCCGTTCTCCGCCACGAAGATCAGTTCATCCTGCCACGGCTTGAACGTATGTGCGAGAGAGGCGTACTGGCGCCCCGATGCAGGTGCGAAACGGATGCCGCGCTCCTTCAGCCGACGATACATATCGCCGAACTCGGCCGGCAGGTTCCCGTCCTCATCCAGCAGGGTCCCGTCCATATCCGAAAAAATCAGCCGTATCATTGCGCAACCTCTTCCCTTTTCCCGCTTTCTTTGTATACAATTATTGTCATTATAACAAAGAATCGTTCTGCCTGCAATGAAAAGGCTTCTACCGCATTTTGGGAAAAATCACCAAAGGCTCTTCAATGACGCGGCTCTATGGGAATGTCGCTGTCTTTTGTAAAGGCTCTTTCCTTACGTGTTTTTCCGTCGTTTTCGTAGGCATGACAGACAAATTGCAGACAAAATGAGAGGGGACAGCGCACGAAACGCTGCCCTCTCTGTTCGTTTATTTGTCACCACGCAGCGACGTTCTACATCACCGTAACGCCCTTGTACCGTCCTTGTCCTTCGTAATCGGAGTGACAACGGTGCGGTCACTCTTACGAGGAACTCAAAACAGCGATTGAGGGATCAATCTATACTCGTATAATAGTACTTCATTGATTTTAAAGAAACGATATAGTACACTGAACATACACTATCGTTTATGGCTGGGCGGTGCTCATATGTTGGAAATATATAAAAGGATTCGTGCTCGCAGAGAAGAGCTCGGAATATCACAAGAAGAGCTTGCAAAGCGCATGGGATATAGATCTCGCTCATCCATCAACAAGATTGAAAATGGAGAGGACAAAGAAAAGGTAAAAAAAGCGCTCGAACTCATCTTCTGGGATGCCAAAGAGAAAAACAAGCGGAAGAAATAAGGGAAAGAGAGCATAGAAAGAAGGCTCCCAATGACTTACTCTCCTGAATATCTCAGTGATCTCATGGTACGGATGGCGCATCATTCCACGGCGATCGAAGGCAACACGCTGACGCAGGGCGAGACAAAAAGCGTTCTCATTGACGGCTATGTTCCGCGCGCGATGGATATGCGAGAGCTGAACGAGGTACTGAACTATAAGGTGTTCATGACTTTTCTGATCGAGCAGTCGACATCCAGCGCCCCTCTCTCCCTATCGCTGATCCGCGAGGTGCATACGATCCTGTTCAGGGAGGCGATCGAAAGCGTCCCGGGGCAGTTCAAACAGCGCCCGAATATGATCGTCGGCGCAGGCTTCACACCGACACCGCCCTACCTCGTTCCGTCGGCGCTGATGGACTGGATCGACAATCTCGCTGCACAGATGGATGCCGCCGCTTCCGATTCGGACAAGGTACTCGCGATCTGCCGTCAGCATATCGCATTCGAGCATATTCATCCATTCCCGGACGGCAATGGACGTGTCGGCCGTGCGCTGATTGTGTATAGCTGTTTCCTCGAAGAGATCACGCCGATCGTGATTCCCGTGGAGCGGCGCAAGGAGTACATCAACTATCTCAATACAGAGGACTTGCATGGATTCGCAGCATTTTCCGAGCAGCTACAGGCAGAGGAGCGCAAACGCATCGAAATATTTTCATCTTGAATTTACAATCTAAGTGCAACAAGCAGAAAATTTTTTCGCGCGCAGGGCAAAAATCTCTCGGCAATTGCCAATGAGAGACAAACGGATGTGGATTCTGCCGCAAAAGCTTATATGACGGGGCTTTAGAGTGCTGCACATTATAACAAAGAACAATTTTCCGCGCAATCAAAAAGGATATGAATGAGAAAAACAGCGAAAGGAGCATCGTATGCTTACGGAACGAATCAACGCACATCTGCGCGAGCTCAGTGACACGGACAAGTGCATCTGGCGCTGCATCGAAGCCAACCGTGCGGCAGCGAGCCGCGCCTCCATTCACGATCTGGCGCGCACATGTGCCGTATCGAGTGCGTCCGTGGTACGCTTTGCCCAGAAGCTCGGCTTTGACGGGTTCGGCGAGATGAAGGCATTCATGCGCATGGAAGGGGCATCGCGCTCTCTGCCCGAGCGCGATGTCATCACCTCGCTCGGCAGTTTCTACGACGAGACGTGGCGCGAGCTCATGCGGCGCGACTACACGCGTGCGAGCCGCCTCATCCACGAGGCGCACCGCGTCTTCGCCTACGCCTCCGGCTACGTGCAGACAAACGTCATGCAGGAGATGAAGCGCCTCTTCGTCTACGACAACGTGTTCATCTATGAGATCGCGGGACGTGAGGAGTTCTACTCCGTCTATCAGGCGGCGGGTCCCGACGACCTCTTCGTCTTCATCTCGCTCTCGGGCGAAAGTGAGCGCGTGGTGGAGTTCGCGGAACGGCTGAGCCTCAAAGGAGTGCCCATCCTTTCCATTACGGAGATGCGGCACAACACACTCGCCTCCCGCTCGACGGAGAATCTCTACGCCACGCCCGCTGAGATCGGGCTCGCCGAGAACGAGACACGCCTGCAGTTCAAGTCCATGCTCGCCTACTTCCTGCTGCTCGAAATCTGGTATGTGCACTACAGGCTTTATTTGCAGGAACAGGAAGATTTTTCCGTAGAAGAGTGACGTAAGGGGATATCCCTAAGCGTTCGCGCGGGATATTCCCGACCATTTCTTTGTAACAAATTTCATCCTATGTACCATAGTACAGTCTCCGTACATCCCTCCCGAATGCCGCGAACCTATTGCGTTCGCGGCATTTTTGCGCTATCTTAGAGACAACGGATTTCATTTTAGTTTCAGTTTCATTCGCGGGAGGCACGGAGCTTCCCCGCCGCAGAGGTTTGGTTTTGGGATAAGGAGGAACGCACATGGCACTCAGCAAGGATGTCATCATGCAGAACATGCAGCGGTTCGGCGGCGCAATGTATACGCCCGTCATCCTGTTTGCATTCTTCGGTCTGACGGTGGCGGTGTCCATCGTCTGCAAAAACGAGGGGCTGCTCGGCAGCATCGCCGCAAAGGGCACACTCTGGTACGATTTCTGGTTCGTCGTCGAACAGGGCGCATGGACCGTATTCGCGCAGATGCCCATTCTCTTCGCGATTGCCGTTCCCATCGGCTTTGCCAAGAAGGAACCCGCACGCTGCGCGATGGAGTCCTTCGTCATCTACATGCTCTTTAACTACTTCATCTCCGCATTCCTCACACTCCACGGCAGCGCGTTCGGCGTGGACTACAGCCAGGCGGCGGGTCCCGGCACGGGCCTCGCGATGATCGCGAACGTCAAGACGCTCGACATGGGCATGCTCGGCGCGATCTTCATCGCCTGCTGCACGGCATTCCTGCACAACCGCTTCTATGACACGAACATCCCCGATTGGCTCGGCATCTTCAAGGGACCTGCATTCGTCGTCGCGATCGGCTTTGCCGTCATGATCCCGATGGCACTCCTCTTCTGCATCGTCTGGCCGGCGGTACAGCACGCCATCGAGCAGTTCCAGTTCTTCCTCAAGACCAGCGGCATCATCGGTGTCTGGGCATACACATTCTCGGAGAAAATGCTCCTCCCGGCGGGTCTGCATCACTTCATCTATCTCCCGTTCATCTTCGGACCTGCGGTCGTCGACGGCGGCATTCAGGCATACTGGCTCGGACACATCAACGACTTCATGGTCAGCGGACAGTCGCTGCGCGAACTCTTTCCCGAGGGCGGCTTTGCCCTCCACGGCAGCGGCAAGGTCTTCGGTCTGCCGGGCGCTGCACTCGCAATCTACATGTGTGCAAAGCCCGAAAAGCGCAAGAAGACCGCGGCACTCCTCATCCCCGCAACGATCACGGCGGTGCTCTGCGGCATCACGGAGCCGCTCGAGTTCACCTTCCTCTTCGTCGCACCGCTTCTCTATCTCCTGCACGCCGCCCTCTCGGCGACACTCTCCGCAACGCTCTACGCCATCGGCCTCTCGGGCAACTTCGGCGGCGGTCTCATCGACGCGTTTGTGCAGAACTGGATTCCCCTCTTCTCCTACCACTATGCAACGTATCTCATGCAGATCGGTGTGGGGCTGTGCTTCACCGCGATTTACTTCTTCGTCTTCCGCTGGGTCATCCAGTTCAAGGACTATAAGACCCCCGGCCGCACGGACGACGGCGTGGAGGACAAGCTCTTTACCAAGGCGGACTACAAGGCAAAACAGGCAGGTGCTGCGGATGCTGCGGCTGCGACTCCCGGCATGAAGCTCGACGAGCGCGATGTGAAGGCGCGTGCCTTCCTCGACGGTCTCGGCGGCGCGGCGAACATCAAGGACGTGACGAACTGTGCAACGCATCTGCGCGTCACGGTCAACGATCCCGAGCTGGTCGCTCCGACGGGTGCATTCACCGAGGCGGGCGCACACGGACTTGTCCGCAACGGTCACGCATTCCAGGTCATTGTCGGTCTCTCCGTCCCGCAGATCCGCGAGCGTTTCGAGGCACTCCTCACGGCTCCTGCCTCCGACGTGGACGAGGTTGCCGTCGGCACGGAGAAATCCGTCGCCATCAACGCAGTCACAACGGGTCATGTCATCGACATGAGCGAGGTCAAGGACGAGATGTTCTCGCAAAAGATGATGGGCGACGGCGTTGCGGTCGAGCCGACCGAGGGCGTTGTGGTCGCTCCTGCGGATGCCGAGGTCACGATGGTCATGGAGGACAGCCGCCATGCGGTCGGTCTCCGCATGGACAACGGCGCGGAGCTCCTCATCCACATCGGTGTGGACACGGTAAAGCTCGAAGGCAAGGGCTTTGAGCTCCTCGTCAAGATGGGCGAGAGCGTAAAGGCGGGTGCGCCGCTCGTGAAGTTCGACCGCGACGTGATTCATGCGGCGG
>ERZ773043.225-NODE-225-length-32256-cov-6.059812_pt1 | contig 32256 bp, 28 predicted proteins | sample MGYA00580636_ERZ773043 | MGnify/ENA primary metagenome ERZ773043 (study PRJEB29015, sample SAMEA2737992) | human oral metagenome | biome: human oral; feature: human-associated habitat; material: dental | place: China | collected 2065 ...
GGGCGGCCGCGCGGCCAGACGGGGCGGATGGGCTGGATGGGCGGTTCGGGCGATTTTTCGCCGCGCTGGGCGGCGTTTGGCCGTGAGGCGCCGCCTTTGCATCCTGCGCGTCCTGTGTGTCCGGCATCGTCTGCCCTTCCGGTATGCGGCCGGGCGTATGTATGTCATGCATGTCGTGCATGTCATTCATGCCACTCGTGTCACGCGTGCCGTTCATGCCGGTCTTTCGTTGATGGCGCGCAGCAGATGGGCCATCTCAACGGCGGCGCGGGCGCAGTCGGTCCCTTTTTCGCGCGTGCGCGCCTGCGCCTGCGCGTCGGTTTCACAGGTCAAAATGCCGTTGGCGACCGGGATGCCGGTATCGAGCTGAACTTCCATGAGGCCGCGTGAGGAATCGTTGGAAACGACCTCGAAATGGTAGGTTTCACCGCGCAGCACCGCGCCCAGCGCGATCAGCGCGTCGTAGCGGCGGCTCTGCGCCATGCTTTGCAGGGCCAGCGGAATTTCCAGCGCGCCCGGCACGGTGGCAATTTCGATATCCGCATCGGATAGCCCCAGCCGCCGCAATTCTTCGATGCAGGCGGAGCGCAGCGCCTCGCCGATCTCCGGATTGAAGCGGCTCATGACGATGCCGACGCGCATGCCGCCGCCGGTCAGATCGTTCGGATACTCAAAAATGTCGAATCGGGGCATGGTGCGTCCTTCAAAAACAGATCAAAACAGTCGGTTGCAACCGGCCTTAAGCGGCCGGCGCCGACGATGGCGGCAACGCATCCGCCTCGCCAGGCCGCGTGATGTAGCCGGTGACCTCCAGGCCAAACCCGGCCATGCTTGGGATGCGGCGGGGGCTGCCCAGTAGGCGCATTTTGCGCACGCCGAGATCGCGCAGAATCTGCGCGCCGATGCCGAAAATGTGCGGGTCCCAGCGGGTCGCATGCGTTTCGCGCGGCGTCGCCTGCGCCTGCAGGATATCCGCGCCGCTCTCCGGGCTGCGCAGCAGCACGATCACGCCCGATTCGTTGCGCGCCAGCAGATGCAGGGCGTCGTTGAGTGAAAAAGTATGGCGGCTGTTATCGAGATCGAGAAAATCGAGCACGCTGAGCGGTTCATGGACACGCACCAGCGTCTCCCTGTCCGGCGCGATCTCGCCGCGGGTCAGCGCCAGATGCACGTCGTTGGCGGCGCGGTCGGCGTAGGCATGCAGGATAAACTCGCCGTACACCGTCCGCACCGGTTTCGAGAAACAGCGTTCGACCAGCGTCTCATGGCGGCTGCGGAATTCTATGAGATCGGCGATCGTGCCGACTTTCAGCCCATGACGCGCGGCGAATTCAAGCAGATCGGGCAGGCGCGCCATGGTACCGTCCTCGCGTAGCACCTCGCAGATCACGGACGCCGGCTCCAGGCCGGCCATCTGCGCCAGATCGCAGCCCGCCTCGGTATGACCGGCACGCACCAGCACGCCGCCTTCGCGCGCGATGATCGGGAAAACATGCCCAGGCTGCACCACATCTTCCGGCCGGGCATGGCGCGCCACGGCAGCCTGCACGGTGCGCGCGCGGTCGTGCGCCGAAATGCCGGTGGTCACGCCTTGGGCGGCTTCGATCGAAACGGTAAAGGCGGTGTGAAAGGGGCTGCGGTTATCACGCGCCATCGGCGTCAGCCCCAGCTGGCGCGCGCGCGCCGCTGTCAGGGTCAAACAGACGAGGCCGCGCGCATGCGTCACCATGAAATTGATCGCATCCGGCGTAATGTGTTCGGCGGCGATCAGCAGATCCCCTTCGTTTTCGCGGTCTTCCTCATCGACGAGGATCACCATGCGACCGTTGCGCAGTTCGGCGACGATCTCCTCGATCGGCGCGATGGCCGATGATGCGCTGGCCGGCGACATCAGTGCGCCTCCTGGGAATTATCGCCATCGCCGGCTTCGTCGGCATTCAGCATGCGCTCGACGTAGCGCGCGATCAGATCGACTTCCAGATTGACGGCATCGCCCACTTTGAGTTCGCCCAGCGTCGTTGCCGTCAGGGTGTGGGGAATCAGGTTGATGGAAAAATCCGCCGCTTCAACCGTGTTGGTGGTCAGGCTGACGCCATTGACGGTAATCGACCCTTTGCGCGCGATATACCGCGCCAGCGCCGCCGGCGCGCGGATGACAAGCAGGCGGTTGTCGCCCAGCGCATCGAAGCGCAGCACCCGACCGACGCCGTCGACGTGGCCGGAAACAAGATGCCCACCCAGCCGATCAGAGAGGCGCAGCGCCTTTTCCAGATTGATGGCGCCCGGTGCGGCCAGCCCGACGGTGCAGGAAAGCGTTTCCGGCGAGACATCGACGCTGAAGGTCGTATCCTTCATCTCGACGACGGTGAGGCAGACGCCGTTACAGGCAATCGAATCGCCGATGGCGACATCGGCCAAATCCAGTGCGCCGGCCTCGATGGTCAGACGCACGGTTGATGCGCCGTCGTTGCGCGGCGTCAGTGCAGTAATACGGCCTATGGCCGCGATGATTCCGGAAAACATGGCAAGAGCGTTTCACAGCGATCAAAAGATAGCGGTGATTCTAGCATTGCCGCTCCACGCGCGTCGCGGGGAAGCCAATAGCAATCTTGTTACGCAGCGCCTCGATACCCTGCTTGCCGCTCCACGCGCGTCGCGGGGAAGCCAATGAACATCGACGTACCCCCTGCCCACCGCGCGCGCAGAAAGAAAGTTCGCTATCCACGCTGAAGAACTCCCGCTGCAGCCACCTGTCGCCTTGTGCGCGGGGCGGAAAGAAAGGTCCAATCATTGCCGGCTGCTACGGTTGGATGATATTCACCTGGCTTAACATCATCAAAGCCCAAGCCGAGCAACTCATTGAAAAATACGGCGGTTAATTTCTTTTAGGTGTGCTGCATCGAAGTCGCCACGCACTGGACTAGCACGCAGATCAATGATACGAAAAGCCATCTGCTCAGCTTCTAACGCATACCTCTCTTGAGGGGTCAGCGTCAGCTTATCGCTCATGGCGATAGCCTTTAACAAGCTCTTCTATGCTAATTTCGCCATTGATGTAGCGGAGTGCTTGCTGCTCTGCAGCTTCGCTAAGTTTGAAGCCTTCCAGTCCGACGGAAGCACGTGCATACTTGAAGGCTTCTTCTCTGCGCTCGCGCTCTTCTGGCGAAATGGATGCCGTGCGGTTACGCACTTGCTGCACATAGTTACTCATCAACTCGCGCAATACTTGCACGGCCGGGCGGTGATCTGCCTCGGCTGCACTGTAAAAATTGGCTTGAAGCTCTGCCTCAACTTGAAATGTCATGGTGGCTTCTTTAGTCATAACTTGCTCCTATATTTCAACTCGCTGCCGTCAACAAATTCAAACATACACGGGAAATTTCAACCTCTTCATCCTGCCCGTTGTCCTCGTATCTGATAAATATCCAACCGTCTTTTGATGGCCTAAGATTCAGCAGCAACATGACAGCACGTGCATTGTAAATACCCAAAAGCAAAGGTTTCTTCAAGGTCATTGAGTCAGACATAGCAGGCTTCTGCTCTTTTTCGATGTCGGAATTGTGGTACGGAAGCTTGCTTGCCGCATCACCATCGCTACCGCTATCAGAAACTTCGTCATGACGAAGTTTTTTACTGCCTGTTTCTACTATTACATCCGAAAGTGCATCTTCATCTGTCTTGTTAGCCAGTAGGGCAGTGGGATTCCGCAGACTTTCTTCCAAAATCGCGATACTCCTGCGAGTAATGTCCTGTTCTTTATTGGCAACCCAAGATTAAACCTGCTCGGGAAAATGAAAGAAAGTTTGTTATCACGCTGAAGAACTCCCGCTGTAGTTTCCTGCCGCCTCGCACGCGGGTACGGGCACCGCCATAGCTCTCACGCATATCCATCATCCATAGACAGACACTCATGCTACCAAACGGAGAAAGGCCGTATGCCGCATCCACCGCCCGTTTCGGACAAGAGCGCTGATGGTGGATACGGCATTGGTGTCGCCGGGCGTTGGTGCTAGAGTGGTGCCCTGCCCACGCCAGGCCAGTTACGCAACCGCGGCAGTCGTGCCCGCTGGGCGTTTATCGTTTATCTATCTGCTTCATCCGCCCTCTGTTCATCTGACGTTCATCCGCCCGCCCATGTCAGCCAGACCGCCCGCGCCTGCCCCTCCCTCCCCCCCGATGTCCCAGCCCGGAGCTCCCCGCCGGCTGTCCAGTACAGTAGCCTGGCTATGCGCCTTTTTCGCCTTTCTGAATATTTACGCCATGCAGCCTGTGCTGCCCATGGTCATGCGCGACTTCGGCGCCACGCCGGTGCAGGCCGGATTCACCGTGGGCGCGACGATTTTCGCGCTGGCGCTGATGTCGCCGTTCATCGGCATGCTGTCCGACGCTGCGGGGCGTAAATCGGTCGTGTTCTTTTCGCTGCTCGGGCTATGCCTGCCAACGGCGCTGGTGCCTTTTGCCGACAGCCTGCGCACGCTCATCGTCCTGCGCTTTCTGCAAGGCTTATTCATCCCCGGCATCGTCGTCGTGCTGCTGGCCTATATCGGCGAGGAGTTTGAAGGGGAGGCGATTGCGCGCTTGAACGGCGTTTTTATGAGCGGCGCGGTCATAGGCGGCTTCTGCGGCCGCTTCATCACCGGCCATTTGGGGCATCTTTTCGGCTGGCGCAGCGCCTTCGTTGCGCTGACGCTGCTCGATGCGCTCGGCGCGCTGATCGTATGGCGCGGAATACCCGCTTCACGCCATTTCACGGCCAACCGCGATTTTGGCAATGCCTTGCGCATTCTCGCCCGGCATCTGCACAACATTCCGCTGCTCACCGCCTGCGTGGTTGGCTTCTGCGTGCTGTTCTCGCTGATCGGCACCTTTACCTATGTGGTCGTATTGCTCGGCTTTCCGCCTTTCAACCTGTCGGTCGCCGCGCTGGCAAACATCTTCTCCATCTATCTGGTCGGCGCGTTTATCACGCATTTTTCCGGGCGCTTCATCGCCCGCATCGGCAGCCGCGCGGCGCTCCTCATTGCTTTGGCGGTGTCTTCCGGCGGACTGTGCCTGGCGTTGCTGCCCTCGCTCTTCGCCGTTCTCGCCGGCCTGACGCTGTGTTCCTCGGCGATATTCATCTGCCAGGCCGCGGCGTTCAGCGCCATCGCCCATAATGTCAGCGAGGGTCGTTCGCTGGCTAGCGGCCTGTATTACATGGCCTATTACGGCGGCGGCGCAACCGGCGCCTGGGTGGCCGGGCTGGCGTTCGAGGCATACGGCTGGAGCGGATCGGTCCTCTCCATGATTCTGGCTCAGGCCGTCGCCGCCGTCGCTGCTTGGTTCGGCTGGCGTCAGGCCACGCCAACGCCGTCGCCGCGCATCCCTCCGGAAAACTAGGTTTCAGATTTCATTGGCGGCTGCTTCATGCGCCATGCGCCTTGCGCGCGAGCGACTGCGGCGGCTGATCGCCGATTTGCCGGCGGTTTACCGGATGAGGCGATTGGCGCCGCTGACCAGCGCCTTGAGCGAAGCGGTCACGATGTTCTCATCCAGGCCGACGCCGTAGCATTCATGCTCGCCGTTGCCGGCCATCACTTCCATGAAGGCGCAGGCGCGGGCATCGCCGCCCTTGCCCATCGAGCGTTCCTCGTAGCTGCGCACCTGCAGGCTGATCCCGATGGCCGCCAGCGCCTGCACAGCCGCGTCGATCGGGCCGTTGCCGCGCCCGTCAATGGCCTGGGCGATGCCATCGTGCTCGACGGTCAGCCGGATGCCCTGCTGCACGCCAGCGTCGAACAGCTGATGGCTGACGTAACGCACAGGGGCGGCGGTATTCAGATAAGTGCGCGCAAAAAGCGACCAGATATCGCCCGCGTCCATTTCACCGCCGTGATGGTCGGTATACCGCTGCACCTCGCCGGAAAATTCGACCTGCAAGCGCCGTGGCATGGCAATGCCGTACTCGGTTTCCAGCAAGTAGGCGATACCGCCCTTGCCCGACTGGCTGTTGATGCGAATGACGGAATCGTAGCTGCGGCCAAGGTCGCTCGGATCGATCGGCAGATAGGGCATATTCCACCGCTGCGCACCATTCTGCATGGCGAAGCCTTTCTTGATCGCGTCCTGATGCGAGCCGGAAAAGGCCGTGAAGACAAGGTCGCCAACATAGGGATGGCGCGGATGGATCGGCATCTGCGTGCAATGTTCGTAGCAGCGCGCAACTTCGTTGATATTGGAAAAATCAAGTTGCGGATCGACGCCCTGCGTATACATATTGAGCGCCAGCGTGACAATATCGACGTTGCCGGTGCGCTCGCCGTTGCCGAAAAGGCAGCCTTCCACGCGGTCGGCGCCGGCCATCAGCCCCAGCTCCGCCGCCGCCACGGCCGTGCCGCGGTCATTGTGCGGGTGCAGGCTGAGGATCACGCTGTCGCGCCGCGCCAGATGGCGGTGCATCCATTCGATCTGGTCGGCGTACACATTGGGCGTCGCCATTTCCACCGTCGTCGGCAGATTGAGGATGATTTTGCGCTGCGGCGTCGCCCCCCACGCCGCACTGACGGCATCGCAAACTTCCAGGGCAAAATCCAGTTCGGTGCCGGTGAAATGCTCCGGGCTGTATTCGAGCATCCACTCGGTTTCCGGCTGCGCCTCGCACAGACTGCGCGCCAGCTTGACGGCAGAGACGGCCATATCGACGACTTCCGCCTTGCTCAGGTGGAAGACGAATTCGCGGAAAGGTTTGGACGTGGCGTTGTAAAGATGAACGATGGCCCGCTTCACCCCCCGGAGCGACTCGAAGGTGCGGCGGATCAGCTCCTCGCGCGCCGGCGCCAGCACTTCGATGGCGACATCGTCAGGAATATGATTTCCCTCGATCAGCATGCGCACGAAGTCGAAATCGGTCTGCGAAGCGGACGGGAAACCGATCTCGATTTCCTTGAAGCCGATCTGGCACAGCGTGCGGAACATGCGCATCTTGCGCTCGCTGTCCATCGGCTCAAACAGCGCCTGATTGCCATCGCGCAGATCCGAGCTCATCCAGATCGGCGCCTTGTCGATGGTGCGGCCCGGCCACTGGCGGTCAGCGAGGGGTATCGGGGGAAACGGCGTGTATTTGCTGGCGGGATTTTTCAACATGATGCGCTCTTTCGGAAGTCGTTGTGCAGACAAGTTTTCGATAACGGAATCATACCCCGGGCGCCGGCGCAGACGATTGCGATTTTTTCCTGAGAATGGCTTAAATACGAAATAAACTAACCCAAAAAAGAAAATCTTCGGCAGAATATTGCCAATATATCCCTTTCAGGAAAAAATCATGCAAATCGACCGCATCGACCGTCAGATGCTTCGGCACCTCCAGCAGGACGGGCGCATCAGCAACCAGGAACTCGCCGACCGCGTCGGCCTCTCGCCCTCCCCTTGCCTGCGCCGCCTGCGCGCGCTTGAAGAGGCCGGCATCATCGCCGGCTATCACACGCGGCTCAATGCCAAACAGCTCGGTTATACGCTGATGGCGCTCATCCACATCTCGATGGACGCCCACACGCCCGAGCGCTTCGAGCATTTCGACCAGGAGATCGCCGCCATGCCGGAAGTGCTCGAATGCCTGCTGATCACCGGGCAGGAAGCCGACTACCAGCTCAAGGTCATCGTGCCCGACATGGACGCCTTTCAGGAACTGCTGCTCAACCGCATCACGCGCATTCCGGGCGTGACCGGCGTGCATTCGAGCTTTGTCCTGCGCCGGGTCGTCGACCGCACGGATATTCCGGTATAACGCCGCCGGATGCAGAGGTCACGCACACCCTGGCAACGCTTTTGATCGGGAAATGGCCCCGTGCCCATTCCATTCTGTAGCCGCGCTCATTCTGTCCAGCAAAAGGCTCACTGCGCCTATAAAATGCGAAGCGCTTCCACTTTTGCCGTCGTCAAACCGCGCGCCGTCCGCGGGCAGCCGCCCGACGCTGGCGCTGCGGGCGGCCGTCGCCCATGCCGTGCGTCCGGGCTATGCACGGCACGAGGGATCGAGCGCCAGCCACGTACCGACAAACCCGTGCACAACCCATGAAGACTGACTACCACCACCGCCTGCGCCCCGTCATCCGCCATCTGGAGCAGCATTACGCCGAGCCGATTGATCTGCATGAAATGGCGCGCCTGGCCGCCTTTTCGCTGCATCACTTTCACCGCGTTTTCAAGGCAGTCACCGGCGAAACGCCGGCGGCCTATTTGCGCCGCCTGCGGCTGGAAGCCGCGGCCCGGCAGCTTTTTTACGACGATAGCGCCCACATCACTGCGCTGGCGCTGGAATACGGTTTTTCTTCCTCGCAGGCGCTCGCCAAGGCATTTCGCCAGCATTTTGGCGTACCGCCCAGCGAGATTCGCGCCTGCACCGATCTGGAAAGCCTCATCCACACCATGCACAACAGCAAGATCGGACACCTCTTGCACAAAAGCGGACACGCCAGCGCCCCCGCCAATCCGCATCATGAGGCCTCTGCAACCCAACAGGAGCGTCCCATGAAAACCGAACGTCTTACCCCCTGCACCGTCGCCTACATCCGCGTGACCGGCTCTTACGGCCAAGGCTACGAAGCGGCCACGAACCGCCTGTACCAATGGGCCGGCGCGCATGGCCTGGCCGATGGCGAATGCCTGTTTATCTATTTCGACAACCCGGAAACCACGCCCGCCGAAAAGTGCCGCACCGACATTGCCATCACCCTGCCCGACGCGGTGACAGACAGCGTGCCGCTACAAGGCGACATCGAAAAACGGCGTCTGCCCGGCGGCAGCTACGCGACCCTGCGCCGCACCGTGACGGCGCCCGAGCAATACCGCCAGTATTGGCAAGAGGCCATTGCCGCCATCATCGCCGCGCATCTGGAGATTGACGACACCCGCCCCTGCTTCGAGCGTTACCACCGCTACGATGCGGTCACAGGCGAGGCGGATGTGAGTTTTTGCACGGCTGTCCGCCTCTGACGGGATGCCGCACACAGTCCTCCCTCTCACAGGCAGCGCAAGGCGTAGGATTTCGTACGATTTGTACGATTCGGCAAAATTCCTGCCTCGTGCACCGGCGCGGAACAGCACATCCTGCACCTGGGGAAATGCGCACCCAGCCGCATGGCGCTGAACCTGCGATACGCGCCGATCACTTTCTGCCATCCCGTAATCGCCGCCGGTCTGAACAACCGGCGGCCGGGCGCAGCCGCATCCACGCGCTTGGCGGATCAAGCCGCCCCATCTTTGCTCCCTCTTTCCTGGCCGGCGAGCCAGCGTCGTGCCGGAACTGGCGCCTGCCGTCATACTCCCTCGGCTGAAGCCCATGTCTTTTGGGCGTTTCCGGGCATCCATGCCGGAAACCCGCGTCCCTTGGGCATTTCCGGGCACCCATCGCCAGAACCCGCGTTCTATAAGGCGTTCCGGGCAGGAGGCCGACTACCAGCTCAAGGTCATCGTGCCCGACATGGACGCCTTTCAGGAACTGCTGCTCAACCGCATCACGCGCATTCCCGGCGTGACCGGCGTGCATTCGAGCTTTGTCCTGCGCCGGGTCGTCGACCGTACCGACGTGCCGGTGTAGCCGGTTTCGCCGGAATTCCACCTTCAAACCTTAACTTGCCCTATTTCTTAGTTAAGAAAAATGGATTAACCTTAACTAAAAAAGATGCTTAGTTAAGGGAAAGCGGTTAACTTTAACTAACGCGGGCGCTTAAGTTAAACTAATCGCCACCCAGCCCACATTCCATCATTCCATCTATCCGGCACCACCCATCTTGCCTATGAAATTCGAGAACTTCACCCCCGGCCGCTGGCAGCAGCGCCTGCAATATAAGAGCTTTGAACCCGTTCCGGTCAATCATGACTGGGCCTGGGAAGACCCACAAATCAACCTGCTGCTGGAATCCGCCAACCGCGCGCTGGGCGAACTCAATGCTTTTTCGTTGATCGTGCCGGATATTGACCTGTTCATTGCAATGCACGTAGTCAAGGAAGCGCAAACCTCCAGCCGCATCGAAGGCACGCGCACAAGCATTGACGAAGCCGTCCTGCCCGAAGAGCAGATCACCCCCGAAAAACGCGATGACTGGCACGAAGTCAATAACTACGTCGAGGCCGTCAATTACGCCATAGCCGAGCTGCATAGCCTGCCGCTATCCAACCGTCTGCTGCGTCAAACTCATACCATTTTGATGCGCGGCGTACGCGGGCAGCACAAGCAGCCCGGCGAATTCCGCATCAGTCAAAACTGGATTGGCGGCTCCAGCCTCGCCGATGCCGCGTTCATCCCCCCGCATCACGACAATGTGCCGGAACTGATGGGCGATCTGGAAAAATTCTGGCACAACGAAGCCATCACCTTGCCGCACCTGATTCGGGTAGCGATCAGCCATTACCAGTTCGAAACCATTCACCCGTTTCTCGACGGCAACGGCCGCATCGGCCGCCTGTTGATTCCGCTTTATCTGGTCAGCAATGGCCTGCTAGCCAAACCCTCGCTCTATCTGTCGGATTTCTTCGAGCGCAACCGGGGCAGCTACTACGATGCGCTGACCCGCGTGCGCACTTCCGGCGACCTGATTCACTGGGTGCGTTTTTTTCTGCGAGGCGTTGCCGAAACCTCGATCAAAGGGCGCGAAACGTTCAGAAAAATTCTTGCCTTACGCACAGATGCGGAACAGCGCATCCTGAGCCTGGGCAAACGCGCGCCCAATGCCCATACCGCACTGAACCTGCTATACAGCCGCCCCATCATCGCCGCCGCCAATCTGGAACAAGCGCTTGGCGTATCCACGCCCACGGCGCAGGCCTTGATCAAAGATCTGGTTCGCCTCGACATTCTGAGCGAAATCACCGGCCAGAAACGCGCCCGGCTGTACTCCTTCAAATCTTACCTCGACCTGTTCCTTGGCTAAGGGAAACCGATTGACTTTAACGGACATGAAAAATTCTGGCATTACCTAATTTTTCATATTGCGTTGGAAATGCTTGCCGTACAAAAAACCACTACACCCAGGTGAATGCATTCAAACCTCAACCGATTGCAGCGCGGGCGGCATAGCACCGCCGAAGCCCTTATAAACAGGGCGTTTCCGGGCAGGCAGGAAATGCCCGATAGACAAGGGCTAGCGGCCAGCGGCATAAATTATCGGACAGAGAGACAGACGGCGGTAATCAATCACTGACCAGAGAGGCGAGCGGCATACGTCCCGGAAGGCTTCCCGAAATGCGCCCAGGCCTTGCCTCAGCCTACGCCTCAGTTGAGGGCGCCGGTCAAGCTGAATGAACGGCCGTGCCGGGTTACAGCCGCCCCATCCCTGCCCCCGCCTCCCTGACCGGCAAGCCAGCGCCGTACCGAAACTGGCGCATGCCGTCATACCCCCTCGGCTGAAGCCCGCGTCTTTTGGGAGTTTCCGGGCAGCCATGCCGGAAACCCGCGTCCCTTGGGCATTTCCGGGCACCCATCGCTAGAACCCTTGCCCTATAAGGCGTTCCGGGCAGGCAGGCCGGAAACGCCCGATAGACAAGGGCTAGCGGCCGACGGCATAAATTATCGGGCAGAGAAGCGGCCGGCGGCTTTACAGCAGCACGATATCGTACTGCTCCGGCGCATAGCTCGGCTCGGCCTGAAGGGAGACGGGCTTGCCGATGAAATCGGACAGCTTTGCCAGTCCCTGCGACTCTTCGTCGAGAAAGACGTCGATCACCGGCACGCCGGCGAGAATGCGGTATTCGCGCGCGTTGAACTGGCGCGCCTCGCGCAGCAGGTCGCGCAGGATTTCATAGGCGACGGTGCGCGCCGTCTTCACTTCGCCGCGGCCGCCGCAGGTCGGGCATTCTTCGCACAGGATGTGCGCCAGCGACTCGCGCGTGCGCTTGCGCGTCATCTCGACCAGCCCAAGGGCGCTGAAGCCGTTGACCGTCAGGCGGGTGTGGTCGCTGGACAGCGCTTTGTTGAATTCAGCCAGCACGGCGGTACGGTGCTCGTCGCTATCCATGTCGATGAAGTCGATGATGATGATGCCGCCGAGATTGCGCAGGCGAAGCTGGCGGGCAATGGCCTGCGCGGCTTCCAGATTGGTCTTGAACACGGTGTCGTCGAAATTGCGCACGCCGACAAAGCCGCCGGTGTTGACGTCGATCGTCGTCATCGCCTCGGTCTGGTCGAAGATCAGATAGCCGCCGGACTTTAGATCGACACGCCGCGCCAGCGCTTTCTGAATTTCTTCCTCGACGCCGTGCAGGTCGAACAGCGGGCGGTCGCCGCCGTAGTGCGCCAGCAGCGGGACGACATCCGGCGTATACGTTTCGGCAAAGGTGCGCAGCGCCTGAAAATTTTCGCGCGAGTCGATGACGATTCCCTGCGTCTCCGGATTGACAAAATCGCGCAGTACGCGCAACCCCAGCGACAACTCACAGTAAATTGCCGAAGGCGCCGGCCGAATTTGTGCACGCGCCTCGATATCCGCCCACAGCTTGCGCAGATAGGCCATGTCCTTGAGCAGTTCTTCGTCGCTGGCGTTCTCGGCCATCGTGCGCACGATGAAGCCGCCCGATTCTTCCTCCGGCACCAGTTGCGCGAGCCTTTCGCGCAGCGCCTCGCGCCCCGCTTCGTCGCCAATGCGCTGCGAGATGCCGATATGCTTCTCTTTCGGCAGATAGACGAGCAGTCGCCCGGCCAGCGACATCTGCGTTGACAGGCGCGCGCCCTTGCTGCCGATCGGGTCCTTGATGACCTGGACGATCAGGCTTTGCCCTTCGTGCAGAATGCGCTCGATCGGCCGCGGCGAATCGCCGTTGGCGCGGGGCTCGTAAATATCGGCGACATGCAGAAAGGCCGTGCGCTCCAGGCCGACATCGATAAAGGCCGACTGCATGCCCGGCAGCACGCGCACGACCTTGCCCAGATAGATGTTGCCGACCAGACCGCGGCTGGCGGTGCGCTCGATGTGCAACTCCTGCACGGACCCCTGGTCGATCACGGCAACGCGCGTTTCCTGCGGCGTGAAGTTGATGAAAATTTCTTCTGACATGGCAAACAAAAGCGTTAAACAAACGCTGTAGAATGTTGAAATTCCGGGCATTCTACCGCGATCTCTCCGCCTTTCTTTTCGTTTTTTTTCCCCTGCCTTCTCACCTCAGTCCCGTCATGGTCGTTCCCGAACTGCTTTCCCCCGCCGGCTCGCTGGCCATGATGCGCCGCGCTTTTGCTTTCGGCGCCGACGCCGTTTACGCCGGCCAGCCGCGTTACAGCCTGCGTGTGCGCAACAACGAATTCGGCGATGCGGCGCGGCTCGGCCAGGCTATCGACGAAACGCACGCCGCGGGCAAGGCGTTTTACCTCGTCAGCAACGCCGTGCCGCACAATGCCAAGGTGCGCACCTATCTGGCCGACATGGAAGACATTGTCGCGCTTTCGCCGGACGCCCTGATCATGGCCGACCCCGGCCTGATCGACCTGGTGCGCGAACGCTGGCCGGATATGCCGATTCACCTTTCGGTGCAGGCCAATACCGTCAATTTCGCCGCCGTGCGTTTCTGGCAGAAGCTCGGCCTGCGGCGCATCATCCTCTCGCGCGAGCTGTCGATTCCGGAAATCGCCGAAATCCGCCAGCGGTGCCCGGACGTCGAACTGGAAGTTTTCATCCACGGCGCGCTGTGCATCGCCTATTCCGGCCGCTGCCTGCTGTCCGGCTACTTCAACCGGCGCGACGCCAACCAGGGCGCCTGCACCAATGCCTGCCGCTGGAACTACACGCTGAACGCGGCGGCCGAGGACGCCGCCGGCGATGTCTGGCTGCTGGAAGAGCGCGAGCGCCCCGGCGAGATGATGCCGATCGAGGAGGATGAACACGGCACTTACATTCTCAATTCCAAAGATCTGCGCGCCGTCGAGCACGTCCAGCGTCTGGTCGAGATCGGCGTCGATTCGCTGAAAATCGAGGGGCGAACCAAGTCGCCGTACTACGCCGCGCGCACCGCGCAAATTTACCGCCGCGCCATTGATGACGCCGTCACCGGCCGGCCGTTCGATCCGCGCCTGCTCAGCGCGCTGGAAAGCCTCGCCAACCGCGGCTATACCGACGGCTTTTACCGGCCGCGGCGCAACGCCGATCTGGCCGACCAGGCCCGGTTGCAAAACTACCAGCGCGGCAGCTCCGAGTCCGAACACAGCCGCTACGTCGGCGACGTGCTCAACTGGGACGAAACACGCCAGCTCGCTGAAGTCGACGTCAAAAACCATTTTGCCGTCGGCGACCGTCTGGAACTCATCCACCCATCGGGAAATATCACACTGCGCCTCGAACGCATGGAAAACGCCGACGGGCAAGCGATCCCGACGGCGCCCGGCAACGGCCATCGCGTCTGGATTCCGCTGCCGGCGCCGCGCCCAGCGCCGCTGGCGGAGGCCATGTTGGCGCGGTTTTCCTGAAACACCAGCGCCGTGACCGTTGCCCGGTGAACCACCCTCCCACGCCCAGACGCAGCATGGCCCAAGCGCAGACACATAACGCCGCCGCAGGCGCCGATCCGGGCGGCCGTCCGCTCGCACATTCGGTCACACCTCCCGCTGTACATTCGGCCGCACATCCCACCGCACATTCGGCCGCGCACCTGTTCGTTGATATTTCCGCGCATGGCTTCGGCCATCTCGCTCAGGTCGCGCCCATTCTCAATGCCTTGCAGCGGCAGCGCCCCGACCTGCGCCTGACGCTGCGCAGCGCCTTGCCGGAAGCGCGGCTGAAAAGCCGTATCGACGGCGCGTTCACGCACATCGCCGCCGCCTCCGATTTCGGTTTTGCCATGCATGACGCCCTCAATATCGACCTGCCGGCCACGCTGCGGCGCTACCGCCAGCAGCATGCGGACTGGGCGCGACGCGTCGATGCCGAAGCGCGTTTTCTGGACACGCTGCGCCCCGATCTCGTGCTCACCGATGTCGCCTATCTGCCGCTCGCCGGCGCGGCGCACGCCAGCATTCCCGCCTGGTCGATGTGTTCGCTCAACTGGGCCGACCTGTTTGCCCATTTTTTCGTCGATCGGGGAAATGATGATCACGGACAAGATGCGGCCGCCCGCCGCAAGCGCGAGAAGCGTTGCAAAATCCACGGCGAAATTCTGGCCGCCTACCGCAGTGCGGCGCTTTTTCTACGCCTGACGCCGGCCATGCCGATGCACGATTTCGGCAACACGCGCGCCATCGCCCCCGTCGCCGCACTGGGCACGCCGCGCCGCGCCGAACTGGCGGAGAAACTGGCGCTTGCGCCCGACGAGCGCCTGGTGCTCATCACCTACGGCGGGTTTGATCACGATCTGGGCGCCGCCCGCTGGCCGCACCTGCCGGGCATCCGCTGGCTGGTTCCGCAGTCCTGGCAGATCCGGCGGCCGGACATGACGGCGCTCGAATCATTGCTTTCCCCCAATTTCAGCTTTTCCGATCTGCTGGCCAGCGCCGATGCGCTGCTTGCCAAGCCGGGCTACGGCACCTTCGTCGAAGCCGCCTGCAACGGCATCCCCGTGCTCTACCAGCGGCGAGGCGACTGGCCGGAACAGGATTATCTGATCGACTGGCTGGAACAAAACGCCTGCTGCCGGGAAATTGCGCCGGAAATGCTGGCGCGCGGCGCCTTGGCAAGCAGCCTGAAGGCACTCTGGCGGGACGCCGAGGAAACGCCGAACAGGCCGCCGCGCCCGCGCCCGGACGGCATCGCTGAAGCCGCCGAGCTGCTATCGGCACAGCTCACGCGCTGAATTGGAAATCCCGACAGACACCGCTACAGCCCGCGCAAATAAAGGTGCTCCGAACCCCGTGTGGATAGGGCGCTTGCGGGCAGACACCCCCAAAACCCGCATGGATAAAGGCACTCCGGATAGGCACCTCTGAAACGCCCTATTTATAAGGGCTTCAGGGCATACCTCTCGGAGATGCCCTAAATACGCGGGCTAGCGGGCAGGTACCCTGAGATACTTTAAATATAGGAATTGCCAAGGTCTACACGCTGACCTTTCCCCGCGAAGCTTTTTTTGATGCCGTTGCGCTGTGCGGCAGCGCCCCCCGCTGACTTTCCTACCTTTTTTCTTTATCTCGCCAAAGAAAGTCAGCAAAGAAAGGCGACCCCAGGCGCAGAAGACTCCTTGTCGCGGGTCGCTTGTCGGCGGGCTTGAGAACTCGCTACGCTTGAACAATCAAGCCCTTGCTTCCGCCAAGCCGACCCGCGTCCCTGAAATAGCGGCTTCCTTTGCCAAAATACATCGTTGGCTTCGCCTTGTCGTACTGAATGGTCTGTCAGCGGCTTACCGCCTTGTCTTTGGCAAAGTCGAGCCATAGCGGCTTTCTTTACCAAAATACGGTGTTGGCTCGCCTTGCCGTACTGCTCGTACTGTCTGCGGCTCGCCGCCTTGTCTTTTGGCAAAGTCGAGCCGCTATGTAGGGGAATTAGGCATCCCTCTGAAGCCCGCGTGGATTGGGCGTTTGCGGGTAGACACTTCCAAAACCCGCATGGATAAAAGCGCTCCGGGCAGGCGCCTCTGTAACCCTTATAAATAAAGGGCTTCAGGGCAGGGGTGCCGGAGATGCCCTATTTACGCGGGTTTCAGCGGCGCCTGCTTTTTCTTTTACGCGGCCAGCCCGCGTGTTTCGCGTCCCAGCAGTGCCACAGCCAGCGCACCCAGGGCAATGGCGGCGGCAAACAGCGCAAAGATGCCGCCTGTGCCCCAGCCATGCGCGCCAAGAAACGGGATGGCCAACGGCCCCAAAATACCGCCCACGCGACCTATGGCGGCAGCTGTGCCGACACCGCTGGCGCGGATGGGGGCCGGGTAGTTTTCGGGCGAATAAGCGTATAGCGCGCCCCACGCCCCCAGGTTGAAAAACGATAACAGCGCGCCCGACAGCAACAGTGCCGTCTCGTTGCCGGCATTGCCGAAGGCCCAGGCACTGGCGGCCGTTCCCAGCAGGTACACGACCAGTACGGCCTTGCGCCCGATGCGCTCGATTAGCCAGGCGGCAGTGAAATAACCCGGCAACTGCGCCAGCGTCATCAAAAGCACGTATTCGAAGCTTCGGATCAGGGCAAACCCTTTGGCGATCATCACGCTGGGCAGCCACAGAAACATGCCGTAATAGGAAAACACCACGGTGAACCACAAGACCCACAGCATCAGCGTGGGGCGGCGGTATGGCGCGGACCACAGGCGTGCCAGCCGCGCTGTCCACGACAACGTCGCGGGGGCGTCGTCGTCCGCATCTTGTCTTGCCGCAGCGGGCGTGTCGTCGGGTAGCCCGCAGCGCAGGTAAAGCGCGTAGATCGCCGGCAGCGCGCCCAGTAGCAGGGCGATGCGCCAACCCATATCGGGCGCAAAGCGCGGCATGACGAAATAGGCGATCAGTGCTGCCAGCAGCCAGCCAACGGCCCAGAAACTCTCCAGAAGCACGACGATGCGCCCACGTTCATGCGCCGGCACGCGCTCGGAAACATAAGTGGCGGCCACCGGCAGTTCACCGCCGAGCCCCATGCCGATAAAAAAGCGGAGTGCCAGCAGGATCGCCAGCGTCTCGGCCAGCGCCGATAGTCCGCTGGCCGTAGCGAATAACAGTAGGGTAATGATGAAAACCTGTTTGCGTCCAATGCGGTCGGCCATCATTCCGAACAGGAGGGCGCCTGCCGCCATGCCGACTGAATTGACAGCGCCCAGCCAGCCCATCTGCGCGGGCGACAATCCCCAGTCGGCTTTGAGTGCGGCCAGAATGAACGAGAGCAAGCCCACGTCCATCGCATCGAACATCCAGCCCACTCCCGAAAGTGCGAGCAGCCGGGTGCGAGAAACGGGCGGCGTAACATTGCCTGGTGGTATGACAGTACGGGTCATGATCTTCCTGGGTGTAACAACGAAAAATGCGGGCAGACATTATATTCCGCAATCGTTTGCAGGGTAATTCCCTGAAAAATGCTTAAAAAGCTATGATCTTGCGCCCCACATAATGATCGTCATCCCGCTCAGGCACAGGGCAATGCCGATCCAGTCCGTCCATTGCGGTCGAACGCCATCCGCCAACCAGAGCCAGAGCAGTGCGACGCTGATATACACGCCGCCGTAAGCCGCATAAATACGGCCGCTGGCGGCGGGATGCAGCGTCAGCAGCCAGGCAAACAGTGCCAGCGAAAACGCGGCCGGAACAAGCAGCCAGGCCGATCCGGCCTGGCGCAGCCAAAGATAGGGGAGCCAGCAGCCGGTGATTTCGGCCAGCGCGGTCAGGATAAAAAGCAACAAGGTTCTGAGCATGATTAATCAGTCTGTCGGTCGGGCTTGCACAAGATTTTCAGCGAATTTTTCCATAAGCCGGCAAACGCCAGCACCAGAATGCATGCATCGACCAGGCGGATGACCCATATTGCCGCCGCCTTCGCGGCGACCGGCACGATCAGCTGCCACGCCAGCAATAATGCGCAGACACTGGCGCCGATCCGTAGCCAGAATTGCCGTTTCTGCCGTCCATTTTTGTGGGAAACAGCGGGGAAGCGTCGCGCCATCCGGCGCTGATACCAAAGCAGCGCCGCCAGGCCGCCGATACCGCCGCCGTATTGCAGCCATTTGAACAGCGCCAATCCGCCGACAGGCTGGCGCAATACCTCGAAATGCAGTACGAACGCGCCGTTCCCATGCGTAAATGCATCCAGCACGATATGCGAAAGCGCGCCGAGCGCGGCAGACAGGGTAAAGCAAAGCACATGCTGCCAAGACCGTTTGAAACGCGGCGTTGGGGGATAGGCGGCATTCAGGCAGTCAGGCAGGTTTTCGTGCAGAACTTCCGCCAGCAGGCGGCGATAAAACAGCCAGAACAGCGCTGTCAGCGGAACGTCGAGCCAAAAAATATCTTCCCAGCCGTGCCCGCAGTTCACTGGTTTGCCGTAAAGGAAATAGGCGAAATCGGGCGACATTGCGCCCAAAACCAGTGCGGGAAAATGCAGAAAGCGGCAGCGTGCCAGCGGCAGAATGAATGCGGGATGGGCGAGGGTAAAAGGCATGGCGTGGGCATGGCGTCGATCGGGAACGATGGGCGAATCTGTCTGTCCGCCCTAATCGCGTGATATGGCGATGGTGTGCTTGATATGTTTCAAGTTGGCGACGATGACAAAAGTCATAATGACCAGCAGCGACCATGCGCTCCATTTGCTGATGTGAACCGCCGACCAGGCGCCGAGCTGGTTGGGGTATTGCCACACACCCGCGAAGGTGCCGATGTTTTCAGCCAGCCAAATGAAAAAACCGATGAGCACGAAAGCCAGCAGCAACGGCATTTTGCGGACACGGTCGTAGGGAGTGAAGTACACGGTGGTACGGGCATAGAGACCGAGGATGAAGGCGCCGATATACCCACGGTAGTCGCCGATATAGTGGTGGGTAAAGAAGTTGGCATATACCAAAAGCGCGGCAAGGGTGGCGAGCCAGTACGGCGGATGGCTCTGGATTTTGATGTTGAACAGCCGCCAGGCCTGGATGATGTAGCTGCCGACGGCGGCGTACATGAAGCCGGTAAAGAGCGGCACGCCGAAGAGTTTGGTATAGCCTGCGCCCGGGTACGCCCACGACTGGATGCTGCCGGAAGTTTTGAATACCTCAAGCGCGAAGCCGATCACATGAAATAGCGTGATCGATTTCACTTCGTCCCATGTTTCAAATCCATACGCCAGCATCGCGGCCTGCACAGCCAGCGCAAATATTAATAACAAATCATAGCGGGCCATGCCTGCCCAGCCTTCGCGCGGTACGACAAACATGGCGATAAAAAACAGCCCTGCAAACAGGCAGGCGCGAGCCTCTTTCAGGCCGAAAAACCAGAATTCGGTGAGAAAACGCCTGCCGCCGCGCAGATCGGGATGATCGGAATGATGGGTGAGCCAGTTATCAAGTCGGTTGAGCATTTATATTGATACACGTCGGCGGGTCGTCGCTCCCCACATCGTTTGGGGATGTCCAGACAGCCCACCTGATTATTAACAAGCAAACCGAAACGTCAGAATAGCCCGACGATGTTGCCGTTTTCGTCCACGTCGATTTTTTCGGCGGAAGGCACTTTTGGCAGGCCAGGCATTTTCATGATTGCGCCGCAGATGGCGACGATAAAGCCTGCGCCGGCCGAGAGGGTCAGGTTGCGCACCGTGATGTTGAAACCGCTTGGGCAGCCCAATAGCTTGGCGTCGTCGCTGAATGAGTATTGGGTTTTCGCCATGCAGATCGGCAGTTTGTCCTGGCCGGATTTTTCCAGCGCGGTAATCTCGGCGAGCGCCTCGCGGCTGAAATCCACATCGGCGGCGCCATAGATGCGTTGGGCGATGGTGCGGATTTTGTCTTTGATGCTGCTGCTGACCTCGTAGGCATAGGCAAAATTGTTCGGTTGCTTGTCTATTGCCGCCAGCACTTTATGTGCCAGATCGGCGCCGCCCGCGCCGCCTTTGCCCCATACCTCGGTCAGTGAGACATCTACGCCGTGCTCAGCGCAGGCCGCCTGAATCAGGGCAAGTTCGGCCTCGGTGTCGGACACAAAACGGTTGAGTGCGACGACGACCGGTAGGCCGAACACATTTTTCAGGTTGCTGATATGACGCAGCAGATTGGGTAAGCCGCGTTGCAGTACGTCGAGATTTTCCTGCCCCAGGTCTTCCCGCGCGACGCCGCCGTTGTATTTCAGGGCGCGCACGGTGGCGACGAGCACGGCGGCATCTGGTCTGATTCCGCTCAAACGGCATTTGATATCGCAAAATTTTTCCGCCCCCAGATCGGCTCCGAAACCGGCCTCGGTCACGGTGTAATCCGCCAAATGCCGCGCTACGCGGGTTGCCAGGACGGAATTGCAACCATGCGCAATATTGGCGAACGGGCCGCCGTGCACGAATGCGGGTGTGCCGGCAATGGTCTGCACCAAATTGGGTTTGATCGCGTCTTTCAGCAAAGCCGCCATCGCCCCGTGGGCGTTCAGATCCCTGGCGTAAATCGGGCGGCCGTCTTTGGTGTAAGCGATCAGAATATTGCCCAGGCGGGTTTTCAGGTCGGTCAGGTCATTCGCCAGACAGAACACCGCCATGACTTCGGAAGCTACGGTGATATCGAAACCGTCGGGGCGCAGCACACCGTCGGTCGGCTTGCCCATGCCGCTGACGATATTGCGCAGCTGGCGGTCGTTCATGTCTATTGCGCGCCGCCACAAGATGCGCTTGGGGTCGATGCCCAGCGCATTGCCTTGATAGATGTGGTTGTCGAGCATCGCTGCCAGGAGATTGTTGGCCGCGCCGATGGCGTGGAAGTCGCCGGTGAAGTGCAGATTGATGTCTTCCATCGGCAAAACCTGCGCATAGCCGCCGCCTGCCGCGCCGCCCTTGATGCCAAAGACAGGGCCAAGCGAAGGCTCGCGCAGGGCGACAGCCGCCTGTTTGCCGATGTGGCTCAGCGCGTCGGCCAGACCAATGGTTACGGTGGTCTTGCCTTCGCCTGCCGGCGTCGGGTTGATGGCGGTGACCAGAATCAGATGTCCTGCCTTTTGGGGCAGCCTGAAGGCATCGGCAGGATTGATTTTGGCTTTGTAATGGCCGTATGGCTCAAGCTGCTCGTGCTTCAGTCCCAGCTTGCCGGCAATGTTGGCAATCGGCTGCATGACGGATTCCTGGGCGATTTGGGCGTCTGTCTTATGGTTCACGGTCATTTCCTTTACAAAAAAGCGGGCGATTTACCTGCTGGTTTGGGGATTGTGGGGCAGAAGATGCAGCCGGTGTGGCGGCGAAGACGCGCTGCGGGTCAAGCTGGTTCAGGCAGTCCAGATGTCCCAGCGGGCATTCGCGCTGAAAACAGGGGCTGCATGCCAGATTGAGGCTGAGCACCCGCGCATGCGGCGAGAGCGGCGGCGTGAAAGCGGGAGACGACGATCCGTATAACGCGATCAGCGGCCGATCCAGGGCGGCCGCGACGTGCATCAGTCCGGAGTCGTTGCAGACGACGAAATCGGCGCAGGCAATCAGATCGATGGCCTGGGTCAGCGAAGTCTGCCCGCAGAGATTGCGTAGCGCAGTATTTTCGTGGGTATGGGCAGCGATGGCATTCGCGGTATGCGCGGCATTTGCGGTATCTGTGGTATCTGGGTCGGCCGATGCGCTGCGGGTAAGGATTTCGTCACCAATTGCGCGATCTTTGGCCGAACCGAGCAGCCAGACCTGGTAGCCGCGCACCATCAGTTCGTCCGCCAGCGTCGCAAAGTGGCGCGCCGGCCAGCGCTTGGCCGGGCCATATTCGGCGCCGGGGCAGAAGACAGCGATTTTTTCCGGATAGCGTGGGAGATTTAGCGCCGCCCGCGTCGTTTTTTGCTGCGCATGTTCCGAGACGAGGCGCGGATTCGGCAAGGGACAGTGCAGGGGCGCACCCGGTGCTTCAGCAAGCTGCGCAAAGCGCTCGACCATTTTGGGGAGGGCTGCCGGGTCGAGCGTGTGGCGTTGGTTGATGAGGCCATAGCGTGATTCGCCGGTAAAGCCGACACGTTGCGGAATGCCAGCCAGCCAGGGGATCAGCGCCGACTTGAGCGAGTTGGGCAGCACATAGGCGCGCCGGTAGCCGCGTGCCGATAGTTGGCGTGCCAGCCGGTAGCGGGCGGAGAGGGCGAGTTCGCCGTGGGCGAACGGGTTGTCGATGATTTCGCTGATTTCCGGCATGCGGCGCAGAACAGGCGCGACCCAGGCGGGGGCAAGCGCATCGAGCGTGAGACCCGGGGATCGCTCTTTCAGGCGCATGAACAGCGGCTGCGCCATGACCGCATCACCAATCCAGGCGGGAGCGACGATCAGCGCGCGTTCATGAATCGGCGTCGGCATGGCGTAGGGGCGAAGGGAATAAAGCGTCCGCTAGGAAAAATTAATCAGAATGAATCCGGAAAGGGGCCAAGAAAGCGGATTGACCAGGAACATTCTCCGCTGTGCCATGAGGCGAAGGCCTGGCGTTATCTTGCGCTCAGGCGTACTTCTCACATGACTTAAGAATACCGGGCGTTTTACCCCTGATTGATGGGCACTTCATGCCTGTACTTGCCGGGTGCTTATGAAGGCGCCCGCCATAAGCCGTGTAAAGAAGCGGGCCGGAAGCGAATAGCATCCGGGCGTCTTGTAGCTAGACGTAGCTGAGCCAGTCGGCATACTGCGGCAGACGGCCGTTGACGCAATCAAAATACCGTTGTTGCAGCTGTGCCGTGATCGGTCCGCGCACCCCTTCGCCGATCTGGCGGTTATCAAGTTCGCGAATTGGCGTAACCTCGGCGGCCGTGCCGGAGAAAAAGGCTTCATCGGCGATGTAAATATCGTCGCGCGTCAGGCGGCGGGTGCGGACTTCCAGGCCGAGATCCTTGGCCAGTGTAATGATGGTGTCGCGCGTAATGCCGACCAGTGCGGAGCTGAGCTCCGGTTCATAGAGCACGCCCCCCTTAACGATAAACAGGTTCTCGCCCGAGCCTTCGGCAACGAAGCCGTCAACGTCGAGCAGCAGCGCTTCGTCATAACCATCGTCGGTGGCTTCCATATTGGCCAGGATGGAATTGGCGTAAGTTGCAGCGAACTTGGCGCGCGCCATCGTCACGTTGATGTGGTGGCGGGCAAAGGAAGCCGTTTTGACGCGGATGCCTTTTTCCATGCCATCGGCGCCCAGGTAAGCGCCCCACGGCCAGGCGGCGATGGCGACGTGTACCGTGACTCCCTTGGGGGAAACGCCCATTTTTTCCGAACCATAGAAAGCGATGGGGCGGATGTAGCCGGATTCGAGCTGGTTGGCACGCACGACTTCTTTCTGTGCTTCGATCAGTGCAGATCTATCGAAGGGGATTTTCATCATGTAAATGTGTGCTGAATTGAACAGGCGTTCGGTGTGCTCCTTGAGCCGGAAAATGGCGGTGCCGGATTCGGTTTTATAAGCACGCAGCCCTTCGAAGACAGATAGGCCGTAATGCAGGGAATGCGTGAGAACGTGCGTATTCGCGTCGCGCCAGGGGATGAGTTTTCCGTCTTTCCAGATAAAACCGTCGCGGTCGGCCATTGACATGATGTTTTCTCCCTTTGCTCCTACAGATATGGCTGGAATGTCTGGCTATGAATGCAAAAGCCTTGCGTATGCTCAGATACTGCAAACTTCTGTCAATGCCAGAAAGCGGCCATTTTAGCCGATTTCATGGTGGCTTGGCGGTAAAATGGCGCTTTCAGACCGATAACTGACCCATGACCCGGAATCTGCATGTGACCGTTGCCGCCATCGCCGAACGCGATGGCCGCTTTTTGCTTGTCGAGGAAGAAACCGACGCGGGAATCCGCTACAACCAGCCCGCCGGACATCTGGAACACGGCGAATCGCTCACGGACGCCGTCGCTCGAGAGACACTGGAAGAAACCGGCTACACCTTTGTTCCGGACGCATTGGTCGGCGTTCACCACTGGCATAAACCGGCCAGCGAAATGACATATGTACGCTTTGTCTTTGCCGGTGTGGTAAACGGGCACGATGCGGCGCGACCGCTCGACCAGGGCATTATTGCCGCGCACTGGCTGGATTTTCAGGAAATCCGCGCACTCGAACGGGATGGACGCCTGCGCAGCCCGCTGGTTATGGGCGCTCTGGACGACTGGCGCGCAGGCCGACGCTACCCACTGGCAGCAGTGAAATTTTACGGATGAAGCGACGGATCAGCGGATCATCTTATCGGAGCCAATGCCGCGCGCAGTACCGGCTGGATATGACGGCGGGCGCAACGGAATGGCGACGCATAGCAACGAATAGCAAAGAATGGCGGCGGACAAGGCGGCAGACTGGATGAGGATGGGTGAAAAACGTCATGGGTGAGAAAACGTATACGCAACTGCTGGAAGAGGCCGGTCAATGCGTGCCGGCAGAACTGCGGGAAGGCGATGGGCGCACGGTCGTCGTTGGTCTGTCCGGCGGCGTCGACTCCTCGGTCGCCGCACTTTTACTCAAACAGTGGGGCTGGCACGTCATCGGGCTGTTCATGAAAAACTGGGAAGACGATGACGACGATGAATACTGCTCGTCGCGCCAGGATTTGATCGATGTCATGAGCGTGGCCGATACGATCGGCATCGATGTTGAAGTCGTCAATTTCGCCAGTGAATACCGCGAGCGGGTATTCTCGATTTTTCTCGATGAATATCAGGCCGGGCGCACGCCCAATCCCGACGTGCTGTGCAATTCAGAAATCAAGTTCAAGGCCTTTCTCGATCATGCGATGGGGCTGGGCGCCGAAAAGATCGCTACCGGCCATTACGCGGGCGTCCGTCAGGTGGACGCCGTGCATGGCGCGGACGGTAAATTCCAGCTGCTCAAGGCGGCGGATGCGACGAAGGATCAAAGCTATTTTCTGCATCGCCTCAATCAAGCGCAGCTTGCGCGCACCCTGTTTCCGCTGGCCGGGATGCTCAAACGGGATGTGCGCACCCTGGCTTCGGCGGCAACGCTGCACGTCGCACTCAAGAAGGATTCGACCGGCATCTGTTTCATCGGCGAGCGTCCTTTCAAGGAATTTTTGATGCGTTACCTGCCGCCGTGCAAGGGTGAGATTCGCAGCCTTGACGACGGCCGATTGCTGGGCGAACACGACGGGCTGACCTTTTACACGCTCGGCCAGCGTAAAGGATTGCACGTCGGTGGCGTCAAAGGAGGCAAGGGCAGCGATACCGGTGATCATGCCGCCTGGTTCGTGGCCAAAAAGGAGATGGCGCGCAATATCCTGTATGTCGTTCAGGGGCACGATCATCCCGCGCTGCGGGCGACGGCGCTGCATGCCGGTCAGCTTTCCTGGATCGCCGGCGATTGCCCGGCGGACCGGCCGCAGACGGCGCATCCCTATACGGCCAAAACGCGCTATCGGCAGGCCGATGCCCCGTGCGTCATCGAGCAGATCGACGCGGCGGGCTGCCGCCTCAGTTTTGCCGAGCCGCAATGGGCTGTGACACCAGGGCAGTCCGTCGTGATTTACGAGGACCGTATCTGTCTGGGCGGGGGCATCATTGCCTGAGAGGTTCCGATCCGACCAGCGCCACGGCCAGGTTTACGGCAGATTAGCGTTGCCGCCGTTGCGCCTTGTGTTCATCAGCATTGCGCTGGCAGAAGTCGGTTATCCTGGCCTGTCGCTCTGGGCAGGCTGGCGTGAGGCTACAGCGGCGGTGACCGGCGTCGGTTTTTTCGTGACTCTCGGTGTGCTTGCACTGTCGCTGGTCAATTATCTGTTTCGATTTCTGCGCTGGGCGCGCTATCTGCATCTGGCCGATGCGTGCCTGCCGTGACGCATTAATCTTGCCGCCTGTTTTTCCGGTTTTGCGCTGACGACCAGCCCTGGAAAACTGGGCGAAACCCTGCGTTCGTTGTTGCTCAAGCCGCGAGGCGTGCCGGTGCCAGCCAGCCCCCCGGCCTTTCTCGCCGAGCGTGTCAGCGATGGGTTGGCGGTGTTGTTGCTGGCCGGCATCGGTCTGTGAGAGTATGCACCGGCGCGGAGCCGGTTGTCGGCGGAGTGTTGCGAGTATTGCTCCTCGTTTTTACGGCATTGCTACCTGGCTGAAGGCATCGGCGTCTGGTGGCTGCTTGCCGCACTGGTGGGGCATTTGCTGCTTGTGGCGACTGCGCTGTTCGTCTACGCGTTTGCCCTGCTGGTCGGCGGACTGTTGTTTCTGCCGAGCGGCCTGGGGAGCCGTGAAGCGACGATGATCGGGCTATTGTCGTTGTACTAGGGGCTGTTTTTCTGGCGAGACAAAAAACGATGGGACCGGAATCATGAGTTTGCGTGCATGGGGACGTTTGCCGGTTATGCCGGCGGCGGAAGAAATTTGGTGGAATGACCGCACTGCGGCGCTGCCGCCGTTATCTTCCCTGATTTCCGCTGCTGGCGGGATGCTGGCCTATGGCAATGGCCGCAGTTATGGCGATGTTTGTTTGAATAGCGGCGGTGCGCTGCTGCATACGCGCGGTCTCGACCGGCTGATGGCGTTCGACGCAGTCACCGGCGTGATGACCTGCGAGGCGGGGGTGCTGCTTTCCGAAATCCTTGATGTCTTCGTTCCGCGCGGCTGGTTTTTGCCGGTGACGCCGAGCACCCGTTTCGTCACCGTCGGCGGGGCGATTGCCAACGATGTGCACGGCAGGAATCATCACGGCGCGGGGACGTTCGGCTGCCATGTCCGCCGCTTCGAGCTGTTGCGCTCGGACGGTTCGCGCCACATTTGCTCGCCGCAGGAAAATGCTGAACTCTTTTCCGCGACGATCGGCGGCATGGGGCTGACGGGGCTGATTACCTGGGTCGAGCTAGAGCTCAGGCCCATTCCGAGTGCGTATGTCGAGGTTGAAAACACACGTTTTTCCGGCCTGGACGAATTTTTTGCCCTCAATGCCGAGGCCGAGGCCAAGCACGAATACGTCGTCGCCTGGGTCGATTGCCTGGTGCCTTCGCTACGCGGTATTTTCATGGCGGGTGATCATGCGCCGGAGGGCGGTTTTGTAATGCGGGGCCAAACGCGGTTGGGCATACCGTTTACGCCACCGTTCTCGCTGGTTAACCGCCTCTCGTTGCGCGCTTTCAATGCTGCGTATTACAACCGGCCGCTGGCCTTGCATCAGATCGTTCACTACGCGCCGTATTTCTACCCGCTCGACGCTGTTCAAAACTGGAACCGCATTTACGGGCCGCATGGATTTTTTCAGTATCAGTGTGTTCTCCCGATGGCGGCGCGCGAAGCGGTCGGCGAGGTATTCAACGTAATTTCCGCCAACGGCCGCGGCTCTTTCCTGGCCGTGCTCAAGACTTTTGGCGAGCGAACCAGCCCCGGCCTGATGTCGTTTCCCATGCACGGCCTGACGCTGGCGCTCGATTTTCCCAATAATGGTGCCCTGACGCTGGCGTTGTTCCGGCGGCTCGATGCGATCGTCGAGGCAGCCGGCGGGCGCCTGTACGCAGCCAAGGATGCGCGCATGAGCGGCGTTTTCTATCGCCGCAGCTATCCGCGCTTTGAGGAATTCATGCACCATGTCGATCCGGCCTTTTTGTCGGATTTCGCGCGGCGCGTGCTGTCATGATGGTTACAAGGACGGTGGGAAGGTAAGCATGCAAGAAAAAATCCTGATCATCGGCGCAACATCGGCGATTGCCGAGGCCGTTGCGCGCCTCTGGGCGGCGCGCCGTTGCGCGTTATTTCTTGTCGGCCGCCGGGAGGAACGCCTGGAAGCGATTGCCGCCGATCTGTGTGTCCGCGGCGCGGCTTCGGTTGAGTGCTTTACGATGGATGCGTGCGATAGGGAACGCCACGCCGCCATGCTCGACGCGGCGCTGGCCTCGCTCGGCGAGCTGGATACTGTTTTGATCGCGCATGGTTCCTTGCCCGATCAGAAAGCCTGCGAGGCTTCCGTTGAGCAGACGCTGCACGAGATCGACAACAACGGCGTTTCGGTCGTTGCGCTGTCGACGCGACTGGCACAGCATCTGGCCAAGCAGGGGCACGGCTGCCTCGCCGTCATCGGCTCGGTCGCCGGTGATCGCGGCCGACAGAGCAACTACGTTTATGGCGCGGCCAAGGGCATGGTCGATATTTTTCTGCAGGGCTTGCGCAACCGGTTGGCAGGAAGCGGCGTTCAGATCCTGACGATTAAACCCGGTTTCATCGATACGCCGATGACGGCGGCCTTTGCCAAGGGGACGCTGTGGCGCACACCGCAGGCGATTGCCGGCGATATCGTCGAGGCGGTCGAACGCCGGCGCGATGTCGTTTATCTGCCGGGATTCTGGCGCGTGATCATGTTTGCCATTCGCCATATTCCCGAATGTATTTTCAAGAAGCTGTCATTGTGAGCCGCAGGGGTAACGCGCAGACATGGGCGCCAATATGGCCGGTGCGGCGGCAGCGGCGATCCGGTGAGCGGCTGGAAATGCGCTTTGCCGTGAGGCTGCGCGCGTGCCGTATCGTTGTGAGCGCGTTGGTCTGATGCGGCGGAAAATCGCGCTGATCGTTGCCGTGGTGCTGGTCGGCATTGCCGCCGGCCTGGGTGCAGCGGCGCTGTCGGCGTTAATTCACGGTGTTGAAATTCTGGCCTTCGGACAGGGAGAATCGGCAGCGCTGCGCATCGTGACCGACGGTACGACGCCTTTGCGGCGTTTGCTGGCGCTGATGGGCGGCGGGGCGCTGGTCACGCTCGGCTGGTGGTGGCTGCAAACGCACGGCCGGCCTGTGGTGAGCGTCGAAGCCGCCGTGGTGGCGGAGACATCGGCGGCGGCGCGGCCGCCATTCCCCGAAGGCGTCATCCATGCATTACTCCAGATTGTGGCCGTCGGTGTAGGAGCGCCCGTCGGGCGGGAGGTGGCGCCGCGCGAATTGGGTGCGCTGTTCGCCGGACGCATCGCCGATGCGCTGAAAATCGATGATGAAATGCGGCGCGTGCTGGTGGCCTGCGGCGCGGCCGCCGGGCTGGCCGGTGTGTATCATGTGCCGTTCGCCGGTGCGATCTTTGCACTGGAAATATTGCTCGGCGCGTTTACTGTGCGCAATGCGAGTATCGCTTTGGCCGTTTCGGTTATTGCCACGGTGGTGGCGCGGATCGAGGTTTCGCCCGAAGCGTTTTATGCCGTCGGCCAGGTCAGCGTTTCGATTCCTTCCGTGCTGTGGGCGGCTGTCGTGGGAGCGCTGGTGGGGCTGCCTGCGGAAGGCTTTGGCCGTGCGGTCAAAGAAGCTGAAAGGCGCCGCTGTCGGAAATTTCAGGTGCTCTGGGCAATGCCTTTGGCGTTTTTATTGAGCGGCATCGTGGCGATCTGGTTGCCGCAAGTACTGGGCAATGGTCGCTCGGTGGCGCAGACTGCGTACTGGGGGGCGTCGCTCGGGCTATGCGCGGCGTTGCTCATCGCCAAGGCGGCCGTGGTTTTGCTGACACTGCGTAGCGGGGTGTTCGGCGGTACGCTGACGCCGGCGCTGGCGCTCGGCGCAGTCGCGGGGCTGTTGGCAGGCTTGCTGGTGCAGCCGTTCTGGCCGTCCGTCGATTTGCTGACGGCATCCCTGGCGGGGTCGGCGGCTTTTCTGGCAGTGTCGATGCGTGCGCCTTTGACCGCGCTGGCGCTGGTGATTGGATTTACGGCGCAGTCTGCGCCGGGGTATCTGACCCTGGTGGCGGCTGTGGCTGCGGGCATGTTTGTCGCGGCGCTGTGGCCTGCGGCGCGCCGGCATAATTGATGCGTTTGCCTGATGGCGAAAGGGCAGGCGAGGGCGTGGGATAATGGACGCCCATCCAATGCCGGATTTACGAAGGAGCGCGATCTCATGAGCAATGCAGGTACTTTTCCCAAGGATATTTACACGGAACCGCAGGCCGATGTGCATACGCTGAAATGCCTGGGGCCGCTGACACGCATGGCTGGACTTTGGCAAGGCGAGCGCGGCATGGACGTTAAGCCCAAGGCCGAGGGGCCAAAGCAGCAGACTTATGTGGAACGCATCGAACTACAGCCGATCGATCCGCAGACCAATGGCCCGCAGCTGTTCTATGGACTGCGCTATCACACGCACATCACCAAACCGGATCAGGTCAAGACTTACCATGACCAAGTCGGTTACTGGTTGTGGGAACCGGCGAACGGCACGGTCATCCACACCTTGACCATCCCGCGCGGGCAGGTGGTGATGGCCGGCGGCACGGTTGCGCCGGATGCCGATGAGTTTGAACTCACCGCCCGCCTGGGCGATCCGGTTTATGGCATTTGCTCGAATCCCTTTCTCGACCATGCATTTAAGACCGTCGAGTTTCGCATCCGGGTCCGGTTTAACGACGATAGCACCTGGTTCTACGATGAAGATACGGTCATGAAGATTCAAGGACAGGCGGAATTGTTTCACCATACCGACCATAATGTGCTGACCCGGATCGCTGAGGCGACGCCCAATCCGTTGGCGCGCGTCTGAGCGGTGATGGCAGGCAGGAAAGCCCGTCTGGTACTGCAACAGTCGAAACGAAAAAGCCTGTGGCAGGTGACTGCATAATCGGAGAAAAATGCGGAGGATGCCGTGCTCGTTAATTGTGTTGCCTATCTGAATGGGGCGCGTCTGGCGGACATTGCTGTCGAGGATATTGGCCGTTACCTCGGTCAGCCGGGATGCTTTGTCTGGGTGGCCTTGTGCGATGCGACGCCGGAAGAACTAGAGTTCATGCGCAAAGCGTTCGGACTGCATGAACTGGCGGTGGAAGATGCCAGGCACGGCGAACAACGGCCAAAAATCGAGGAATACGGCGATTCGCTGTTTTCCGTCATGCGGCTGCTGGATTTTAAGGAAGGCGAATTCAGTGTCGGCGAGCTGGACGTGTTTGCCGGGCACAATTATGTTCTCTCGATCCGGAATAACAGCGCGCGGGATTTCCAGGCCGTGCGCGAGCGTTGTGAACGCCAGGCGGGGTTGCTCAGGCAGGGCGCCGGATTTGTGCTTTATGCCCTCATGGACGCGGTTGTTGATCGCTATTTTCCGATCATTGACGCGCTGGAAATGACGCTGGAGGAAATCGAAGAGCGGATTTTCGAAAAGGGCGCGGCCAATGCCAATGTCAGGCGGTTGTATGACCTCAAGCATCAAGCCATGCAATTGCGGCACGCCGTTGCCCCGCTGCGGGAGGCTGTCGGAAAACTCTCCGGCGAACTGGTGCCTGAGTTATGCGCCAACTCCCGCGAATATTACCGCGATGTTTACGACCATCTGACGCGCATCAACGCTTCCATTGACGCCATCCGTGAAACGATCGGCACGGCCATTCAGGTGAATCTTTCGATGGTCACCATCGAAGACAATGAAGTCACCAAGCGCCTTGCCGCCTGGGCCGGGATCTTTGCCATGGCAACCGCTTTTGCCGGTATTTGGGGAATGAATTTCAAGAAAATGCCCGAACTGGGCTGGGCATATGGTTATCCGATGGCGTTGGGCGTCATCGTTTCCGCCAGCGTCATTCTCTACATCCGCTTCAAACGCGCGGGCTGGCTGTAGCGGAAGTATCTATCCGGGAGCGGTTGGGCGGCGGATTATGCGCCGCCGTGTCTTTGGGCAAAGTCGAGCCGCTATTGGCGCTTTTGGAGCGCCCCCGAAATCCAAAAAAACAGGGCAGAAAACATAAATTGCTCTGAGGCCCTTTAAATACAAGGGGCTCAGGGCATCAAAAAACATAAACTGGAACACCGTGCCCGACCAACCCTCTGCAACCCTTATAAACAGGGCATCTCCG
>ERZ773043.228-NODE-228-length-32035-cov-4.787742_pt1 | contig 32035 bp, 27 predicted proteins | sample MGYA00580636_ERZ773043 | MGnify/ENA primary metagenome ERZ773043 (study PRJEB29015, sample SAMEA2737992) | human oral metagenome | biome: human oral; feature: human-associated habitat; material: dental | place: China | collected 2065 ...
CTTCGGCGAGCTTAGCCAGACCGACACCCATCTTATCCATATCCTTCTGCGTCTTAGGCTCGACAGCGATACCGATAACGGGCTCGGGGAAGTCGATAGACTCGAGGATGATAGGAGCATCTTCGGAGCAGAGTGTGTCACCCGTACGGATATCCTTGAAGCCTACACCAGCACCGATGTCACCACAGCCGATGACTTCCATGGGATTCTGCTTGTTGGAGTGCATCTGGAAGAGGCGTGAGATACGCTCCTTCTTGCCCGAGCGGGAGTTGTAGACGTAGGAGCCTGCAGGCAGCTCACCAGCGTATACGCGGAAGAAGCAGAGGCGACCTACATAGGGGTCCGTAGCGATCTTGAATGCCAGAGCCGTCAGAGGCGAGCTGGGGTCTACCTTACGGATGATTTCCTTTTCAGGATCATTAGGGTCCGTACCGATGACTTCGGGGGTATCCATTGGGCTGGGCAGGTAAGCTGCGACAGCGTCGAGGAGGGTCTGGACACCCTTGTTCTTGAATGAAGAGCCGCAGAGCATGGGGCTGATCTTCATAGCGAGCGTACCCTTGCGGATAGCAGCGCGGATCTCGTCTTCGGTGATCGTAGAGGGATCTTCGAAGTACTTCTCCATGAGGACGTCATCGCAGTCAGCGAGCGTCTCAAGCATCTTGTCGCGCCACTCTTCAGCTTCAGCCTGGAGCTCAGCGGGGATGTCGACCGTGTCGTAGTGAGCACCCATCGTCTCATCATCCCATACAAGAGCCTTCATCGTGACGAGGTCAACGACACCGCGGAAAGTTTCTTCCTGACCGACGGGGATCTGAATGGGGCAAGGCGTAGCACCGAGGACGGCCTTGACCTGACGTACTACCTCAAAGAAGTTAGCACCGGAGCGGTCCATCTTGTTGACGTAGCACACGCGGGGTACGCGGTACTTGTCAGCCTGACGCCATACGGTCTCACTCTGGGGCTGTACACCACCGACAGCACAGAACGTAGCGACAGCACCATCGAGGATACGGAGCGAGCGCTCTACTTCGACGGTGAAGTCAACGTGCCCTGGGGTGTCGATGAGGTTGATCTTGTACTTGGTGTTGTCGTAGTTCCAGAAGGTAGTCGTAGCAGCGGAGGTAATCGTGATACCACGCTCCTGCTCCTGCTCCATCCAGTCCATCGTAGCACCACCATCGTGTACTTCACCGATCTTGTGGGTCAGACCCGTATAAAAGAGGATACGCTCAGACGTAGTCGTCTTACCGGCATCGATGTGGGCCATGATGCCGATATTTCTCGTGAGCTCTAAGTGTTTGTTGTCAGCCATTGTCTTTTGCTATTCTTAGAATCGGAAGTGAGCAAATGCGCGGTTGGCTTCTGCCATACGGTGCATATCTTCCTTGCGCTTGAAGGCGGCACCTTGGCTATTGAATGCATCCACGATCTCTGCAGCAAGCTTATCTGCCATGGTCTTACCACCACGCTTGCGAGCAAAGAGGATGAGGTTCTTCATGGAGATAGATTCCTTACGCTCGGCGCGGATTTCGGTAGGCACCTGGAAGGTAGCACCACCGATACGGCGGCTCTTGACTTCTACCTGAGGAGTGATGTTGTCGAGGGCAGCCTTCCAGATCTCCAGGGCAGACTTGTCTTCCTGCTGGATCTTCTTGCCTACAATCTCGAGCGCGGTGTAGAAGATATCGAAGGCGATGCTCTTCTTACCGTCGTACATCAGGTGATTAACGAACTTCGTCACCTTAACGTCACCAAATACGGGATCAGGGAGTACCTGTCTCTTTTTGGGTTTAGCTTTTCTCATTGCTTAATGTAAATTGCGTTTCTGTCGATTGGTTGTGCTGTGATCTTACTTCAACGCTCCCGCTGGAGCATTTACTCAACCTTGATAGCCTATCCAACGAACTCAAGAAACTTGGTTCTATTGACTCTTAGCTTGGCGGCCCTATACATTATATATATACGTGGCGGGCTCGCCAGGTGAGAGCTGCACGAGCTCTCGGGGGTTAGGATTTTTCGCCGGAGGGAGAATTACTTCTTACCCTTTGCTGGAGCAGCTGCCTGACCGGGCTTAGGACGCTTAGCACCATACTTGGAGCGACGCTGCAGACGGCCATTGACACCAGCTGTATCGAGCGAACCACGTACGATGTGATAACGTACCCCTGGGAGGTCCTTTACACGACCACCACGTACCAGCACGATGCTGTGCTCCTGCAGGTTGTGACCTTCACCTGGGATATAGGCATTGACTTCCTTACCATTCGTCAGGCGGACACGAGCGACCTTACGCATCGCAGAGTTTGGCTTCTTAGGGGTCGTCGTGTACACACGCACACAGACGCCTCGGCGTTGGGGGCAGGAGTCCAGAGCAGGGCTCTTACCCTTCTCGACGAGTGACTCACGTCCCTTTCTAACCAATTGTTGAATAGTTGGCATTTCGTTTCTACTTATGTTTGAATAACTTATCTACTCTTTAGTAGTCGCAGTACACACCACAGGCATATACCACGGGTGCACAAAGGTACACATAATCTGCGAATATACAATACTATACAATTGATTTTGTGGAGGAAGCCTGAAGAGATATGCAGCTATACCTTGAGCAGAAAAGGCCGAGGGACTTCAGGCAAATTCACCTAAAGCCCCTCGGTAGGGAAAGCGAAGACCAGCGGAGGTCTTCAGCTGATTAAGCTTGTGCTTAGCGAAGCGTACCGTCCTGAGCAGCCTTCACCATCTCCTTGCTGGGGAGGATGTAGACTTCGACACGGCGGTTTTCGCGACGGCCAGCGACGGTAGAGTTGTCAGCGACAGGCTCGTAGCTACCCTTACCCTCGACCTTCATACGCGAAGAAGAGACACCCTGACCAGCGAGGAAAGAGCGGACGCTTGTAGCGCGGTTGTAAGAAAGGGGGTTGTTCACGCGGTCCGTACCCGTGTTGTCGGTGTGACCGATGATCATCAGGTCCGTATCGCTGTGCTCAGAGAGGTTAGCAGCGAACTTACGCAGGGTAGCCTGTGACGTAGAGCTCAGCGAAGCCGAACCCGTAGCGAAAAGGATACCGCTATCGAAGGTGACGCGGATAGCCTGACCGTCGTTGACGGACTCGATCTTAGCGTCCTTGACGTCGCGCTCCAGTTCCTTCTTCTGCTTATCCATCTTCTTACCGATGAGCGTACCAGCCGTACCACCGACGACACCACCGACGACAGCACCGACAGCAGTATTACCAAGTACGCGACCGATACCAGCACCGATACCAGCACCACCAGCGGCACCGATACCAGCACCCTTGACAGCGTTGCTTGCACCACAGCTTGAGAGGACGAGTGCGCCAGCCAGGAAGGCTGCCGCGAGAGATTGCTTCTTCATAATTTATATACTACTTATAATTTAAATTCTGTTTCGCTGACCGACACCATTGCTCTTAGTCCTGAGCAGCGCGGGCATTGAAATACTTCATAAACTGAATTCGCTCAAAAAGACTTGGGTCAGCTACGGCTCCGTAGCTCAGACGACCACGCAGCTCCGAGAGGCTCTGATAGCCGTGCTCGAGCATCCAGTGGCGAAGACCCTTCAGCGCCTCTGCGATAGCAGTGGCACCCTGCTTATAGACCGCCGTACACATCTGCGCAGTATCGGCACCCGCCAAGAGCACCTTCGTTAGCTCCGCCCAAGTGTAGACCCCCGTCGAAGCAGAGATACCTACATTGGGGACGCAGCCACGGATCACGCCCGTGAAGCGGAGCGTCTCGGTGAAGTCGCCCTCGTGAGAGAAGACCTCACCACCGATGAGCTGTTCGCGATTCAGGTCGATATCGACCTGATAGGAGCGATTGAAGAGCGTCACAGCGGCAGCACCTGCAGCACGGAGCTTATCGACGAGCATCGGCAGGTTCGTGTGGTAGCGCGAGAGCTTCACAATGATAGGGAGCCCCTTGCCAGCGAGTGCCGTGACGATGGAGACGTAGTAAGCCTCGATCTCAGCTGGATCTGCGAAGAGCTCCGTCTCGAGGCGCATCACATTGACCTCCAGGGCATCTGCCCCTGCATCACGCAGACGCTCTGCAAACTCGACCCAGCTACCCGCCTCGGTGCAGTTGATACTGGCGATGACCGGCACAGTGAGCTTAGCCTTCGCCTCGCGCACGATACGTATATAGTCCTCGATAGCTTCGCTCCGCACATAGGAGGAGATATAGTCGTTAGCCTCGGGGTAGTCGTTCTTAGCGACGAGGTGCCCTGTCTGCATCAAGATCTGCTCTTCGAAGAGCGACTTGAGGATGACAGCACCCACGCCAGCCTCTACCAAGGCGCATGTACGATCTACGTTGCGGGTAAGCCCAGAGCTCCCAAGGATAAGGGGGCTCTGGAGTGTGAGCCCAGCAAACGAAGTGCTTAAATCGACCATCATAGCAAGTCCGAATTGTGAACAAATATGAACATAGCGTCCAAGCAAAGGTAAGATTATTTCACAAATAAGCGTATGCCTTCGTCATATCGGCAGTACTTTCTCCAAAAATCGCGCACCACAAACTCCACTAAAGCGCACCACGCCCCCAGCTTCGCACCCACCGGAGAAACTATATTCCCCACGAAGCACCGATATACACACTATAATAAGGTACTACTTCCTCCACGAGCTATATGACTCCATGCATTACGAGGAGACCCCCACTCCACCACTGCTTATCCACGAAAGCAATACAAGAATAACTCCAGAGCTGCACAGAGAAAAACCCCGACCCCGCAGAGCAAAACCTTCGTCCACGCACGTAGTCTTTAGATCCAGGCACGTAGATTTTAGAATCCTCGTACGTAGATTTTAGAGCCACGCACGTAGACTTATTAAAACCCATACTCCTTCACCAGTCATTTCCTTAGATAAACGCAAGTTTTCTCGCACGTGGCAAAAATGCTTCCCCTATAGAATGACACCTCAGAGAGCCATAAGATTAAACCTTATTCAAACAAAACGCACTAACCCATTTAGAGCGATCATTCGATAGTCTACAGCGCTGCCCCCCCCTCCTCCCGAGGCAAAAATCCCCACTCTTTGGATCGACGGGAGGATTGCAATGATAATCACAGGAAGTACATTCGCAAAATCAGCGGAATAAAGTCACTAAAAAAGCGAACATATTACCGAGAGCTATGTTATTATTTCAGAGGAAAATGGTAACTTCGCACATTAATTCGCTTCATTTTTTAAATTATATAAATTATTATGGCACCAAAAGAAAAAAATCCACATCTCACCCGCATCGGGATATTCTATGACGGCAACTATTTTTGGCACGTCAGTACCTTCTATTATCAGTTCCACGAACGAAAAAGCCGTCTGAGCGTCGGGGGCCTACACCGCTTCCTGAAGTATCAGATCGCCCAACTCGAGGGAACTTCTCCCGAGCTGTGCAAGATCGTAGACGCGCATTACTTCCGTGGACGCCTGTCAGCAGCCGAGGCCGCGAAGGCTTCGGGCGATGTGCTCTTCTATGAGCGCCTCTTTGATGATGTACTGAATTCGGAGGGCGTGATGATGCACCACCTTCCCCTCTCTCGCACGGGCAAGGGCAATAAGAAGAAGGAGAAGGGCGTCGATGTGCTCTTTGCTCTGGAGGCTTACGAACGTGCATTGCAGAATCAGTTTGACGTCGTCGTACTCATCGCCGCCGATGGAGACTATATCCCCTTGGTACGCAAGCTCCATGCCCTCGGTACCCGTGTGATGGTCCTCGGCTGGGATCTTGAGCACGAAGGCGACAGCCGCCGAGACAACACGACGACCTACACGTCCTACGAGCTCCTCGAGGAAGCGACCTACCCCGTGATGATGAATGAGCTGATCGATAGCCGCGCCTTCCGTAGCGACCCCATCGTCAATGGTCTCTTTGTCAACAAGGGTCAGAGCGAGGAGCGCAATCGTGAGGTCAAGGGTCGTCCCTACCAAGCCCCACAGGCGCATACACGCCCCATTGATCCTGCTACGGTGAAGAGCGCCGAGGAGCCCACAGCCCTCGTCAAGGCAGAGGCTGATGCTCCCGACAAGACCACTGAGACCGTACAGCTCGCCACAGGCCCCGAGCCCGAGATCACGCTGAGCGTACACGACTCGCTCGAGACGCCCGAGGTGAAGGTCATCGGTCATATCGATCTGCCCGAACACAAGCCCGCCCTCGTCCTCGGCGAAGAGCTTCATGATGGCCTTGTCCGCGGGCAGATCAACGCCCTCAAGGCAGGCTTTGGCTTCATCGATGTCGGTGTGAAGGAGAACGCCTTCTTCCACTACAAGAGCCTGAACGGCATCAACTTCAACGACCTCCTCGTCGGGGATATCGTAGAGGCACGCCTCAGCCGTAGCGAGAAGAATCAGCTCGTCGCCTCGGATGTAGCCCTCATCGAAGAATAGTCGTAGCGCACAGCTCCGACCTTCCTAAAATATTTAAGCCTCGCTCCACGGTAGGATCCCCTGCCGTGGAGCGAGGCTTTTTACCTTTACCCTGGAGAGCATGCACCCCCTACCCCACTCACAGCGTGCATATTAAGCACACATCATACGCGCGCAAGGGTATAGTCTCGTTTGCACTTTTGTCCGTGATTACATACATTTGCTTCAGTGAATAGAATGGCTCGGAAGCCACACTCCCTGCGCCTTATGCAGATGCACGCGACAGGGGGAAGCCACCGAGGAATTTGGGCCGATAACTACGACCCCTCACCCATCAAGACTTCACCACATGAACGGAACTATTAACGGGACGGAGCAGCGCCCGGGGATCGTCACAGCTATATCCCCCGACATCGTGACCGTCCAGATCCAGCAGCAGAGCGCCTGCAGCGGTTGCCACGCACGCGACCTGTGCGTGAGCTCGGAGTGCCGTGAGCATCTGCTCCAGCTGAAGACCTACGGACAGCACTTCTCTATCGGAGAGCAGGTCATCGTCGTGGCTCGCCGGAGCGTAGGACGCCTGGCAGTCCTCCTGGCCTTCGTCCTGCCCCTCCTCCTCCTCGTCCTTACACTGAGTATCGCACAGACGCTCCTCGCCCTTAGCGAGGCTACGGCTGTGCTTGTCGCTATCGGCCTACTCAGCCTCTACTATCTCGTGCTCTACACCCAGCGCCGTCGCCTCGAGGGACGTCTCGTCCTCATGGTGGAGCCCATCACCCCACACCACGAATAGCACCCTACCCCTATGTATATCACGATCATCGTCCTGACCCTCATCGGTGTGATCGGCGCCGGCTTGCTGTACGTCGTATCACGCAAGTTCGAGGTCAAGGAAGACCCCCGCATCGCGGAGGTCGCTGAAGTCCTCCCCCAGGCCAACTGCGGGGGCTGTGGCTTCCCTGGATGCGCCGCCTTCGCTGGCGCCTGCTGTAAGAGTAAGACCCTCGAAGGGCTCTTCTGCCCCGTCGGAGGTACACCCGTCATGGAGAAGGTTGGAGGCATCCTCGGTGTCGCCGCCCAGAAGCAGGATCCGCTGGTCGCTGTCGTGCGCTGTAATGGTACCTGTGACGCGCGCCCACGTACGAACATCTATGACGGTGCCAGCAGCTGTACCATCGCCGCCGCGCTCTACAAGGGCGACACCGACTGTAGCTGGGGCTGTCTGGGCCTGGCCGACTGCGTCCACTCGTGTAACTTCGACGCTATGTACATGGACCCCGAGACGCGCCTGCCGGTCATCCTCGAGGACAAGTGCGTAGCCTGCGGCGCCTGCGTCAAGGCTTGCCCGAAGTACATCATCGAGCTGCGTAAGAAGGGACCCAAGGGTCGCCGTATCTTCGTCAGCTGCGTCAATAAGGATAAAGGTGGGGTCGCCAAGAAGGCCTGCGGCAATGCCTGTATCGGCTGCTCGCTCTGCTTCAAGGAGTGTAAGTTCGAGGCCATCACCATAGCCGACAACCTCTCCTACATCGACCACACCAAGTGTCGCCTCTGTCGTAAGTGCGTCTCCGTCTGCCCGACGAACGCTATCCATGAAATCGGCTTCCCCCCTCCCAAGCCCAAGGAAGAGGCTCCAAAGAAGGAGGCCGAAGCCCCCACACCTACTCCGGCGCCTGCAGCACCTACGCCTACAGAGACCCCCACTCCCGCCCAATCGTAGACCTCAGCCATACACGTTTATGCTTCGCACATTCCGACTCGGGGGGATCCACCCACCCGAAAACAAGCTCTCAGCTAAGCGCCCCATCGAGGAGCTTCCACTGCCTCGTGAGGTCATCATACCCATCGGCCAGCACATCGGCGCACCTGCCACCCCCACCGTCCAGAAGGGCGACCTCGTCAAGGTAGGCACCATCATCGCCAAGACGTCTGGCTTCGTATCGGCCAACATCCACTCCTCCGTCACAGGCAAGGTCACGAAGATCGATAGCTTCTTCGATGCGGGCGGCTACAAGCGCCCCGCCATCGTCATCGCCGTCACACAGGGCGAAGAGGAGCAGTGGGAAGAGGGCATCGACCGCTCCACAACCCTCGTCAAGGAGTGCACCCTCGAGCCTAAGGAGATCATCGACCGCATCAGTGCCGCAGGTATCGTAGGCCTCGGCGGTGCGACCTTCCCCACGCACGTCAAGCTCTCCCCTCCCCCAGGGGCGAAGGCAGAGGTCCTCATCATCAATGCCGTCGAGTGTGAGCCTTACCTCACCAGTGACCATGCCCTGATGATGAGCAAGTCCGACGAGATCCTCGTCGGCGTCGAGATCCTCAAGCGCGCCCTCGGCGTGAGCCGTGCCGTCATCGGCGTAGAGAACAATAAGAAGGACGCCATCCTTCGTCTCTCGCAGATCGCCATGGACTACCCTGGCACCGAGGTTATGCCCCTCAAGGTGCAGTACCCTCAGGGCGGTGAGAAGCAGCTCATCGACGCTGTCCTGCGCAAGCAGGTCAAGAGCGGCGCCCTGCCTATCTCCGCTGGCGCTGTCGTACAGAATGTAGGTACCGTCTTCGCTGTCTACGAAGCCGTACAGAAGAATAAGCCCCTCGTCGAGCGTATCACCACCGTCACGGGTAAGCACCTCGAGACCCCCTCGAACTACCGCGCCCGTATCGGTACGCCTATCGGCCACCTCATCACCGCCTCAGGTGGCCTGCCCGAGGACACGGGTAAGATCATCGGTGGTGGTCCTATGATGGGTAAAGCACTTCTCTCCACGGAGATCCCTGTGACCAAGGGCACCTCAGGCATCCTCATCCTCCCACGTGAGGAGTCGACTCGCCGCCCCATGCGCAACTGTATCCGCTGCGCTAAGTGCGTCACCGTCTGCCCCATGGGGCTGAACCCCGCCTTCCTCATGCGCGACGTCCAGTATGCCGACTGGGATGCTACCGAGAAGGGCTACATCGTCGACTGCATCGAGTGCGGATCGTGCAGCTACACCTGCCCTGCCAACCGCCCCCTGCTCGACTACATCCGCACCGGCAAGCAGAAGGTATCCGCCATCATCCGTGCACGCAAAAGCTAACCCTGCCCTATGGATCGCCTCATCATATCCCCTTCCCCCCACATCCACAGCGGTGACAGCGTCGAGCGCAACATGTACGCTGTGCTCATCGCACTCGCTCCAGCGTGCCTCGTCTCGCTGGTGACCTTCGGTCTTGGCGCCTTCATCGTGCTCGCCGTGAGCGTGCTGGCGTGCGTCCTCACCGAATGGGTCATCACGAAGTACCTCTACAAGCAGCCCACCACCATCGGTGACGGCTCGGCCATCCTCACAGGGCTTCTCCTCGGGATGAACCTCCCCTCGAGTCTCCCCTGGTGGATCATCGTCATCGGTGCCATCGTCGCTATCGGTGTAGGCAAGATGAGCTTTGGCGGGCTCGGTGGAAACATCTTCAATCCCGCGCTCGTAGGCCGTGTCTTCCTCCTCATCGCCTATCCCGCACAGATGACGCTGTGGCCCAAGGCTGGGCAGTACCTCAGCTATACCGACGCCGTCACGAGCGCCACGCCTCTGGGCATCGCCAAGGGCATACAGGCTGGCACGCCTGGCATGAGCTGGGATCAGATACCTGCGACCTCTGACCTACTCTTCGGCATCCACGGAGGTAGCCTCGGCGAAGTCAGTGCTCTCGCGCTGCTCCTCGGGCTCGCCTTCCTGCTCTACCGCCGCGTCATCACTTGGCATATACCCGTGTTGATCCTCGCTACGGCCTTCGTCTTCGGCGGTATCATGCACCTCGTCAACCCCGCTCTCTACCCCGCACCGCTCTTCCAACTCCTCACGGGAGGGATGATGCTCGGGGCGATCTTCATGGCTACAGACTACGTGACCAGCCCCATGAGCGCCCGCGGTCAGCTCCTCTACGGTGCGCTCATCGGGCTCCTGACGATCCTCATCCGACTCTTCGGTAGCTATCCCGAGGGGATGTCTTTCGCCATCCTCATCATGAATAGCTTCACTCCTCTGATCAATATGTATATCCGTCCGAAGCACTTCGGCGGGCGCTAATGCTATGAAGAAGCTCAGTTCGACACTCCCCAACATGCTCCTCTCGCTCGGGGGCATCTGCGTCCTGGTCTCTGGGATCCTCGCCGTAGTCAACAAGGTCACGACCGCGCCTATCGCCGAGGCAGAGATGCGGGCGAAGGTCGAGGCAATACGTGCCGTAGCACCAGCCTTCGACAACAATCCCTTCGCTGAGAAGCTCATGGTCCTGCCCGAAGGTGAGACCGACAGCCTCACCGTCTACCCTGCGAAGAAGGGCAGCACACTCGTCGGCTTCGCTATCGAGAGCTACACGCAGAAGGGCTTCAGCGGCCTCATCCGCGTGATGGTCGGCTTCGATGCCGAGGGACGCCTCGTAGACTTCTCCGTCCTCCAGCACTCCGAGAGCCCAGGCCTCGGCTCGCGTATCCCCGAGTGGTACCACGAGAAGAGCGAGACGGGCGGCATACGTGACGTGCGTGGCCTCGATATGAAGGCCTCAGCTCCACTCACCGTCTCGAAGGACGGTGGGAAGGTAGACGCCATCACCGCTGCCACCATCAGTAGCCGCGCCTTCCTCGACGCTGTGAACCGCGCTTGGCGCACCTTCTCCTCCCTCGAAGGCACCGCCACAGCACCCGCTACGAACTCTCAAGAATAGTCCCTCCTATGAAACCACTCGATATCATTCGCAACGGGATCGCGACGGAGAACCCGACCTTCGTACTCCTCCTGGGGATGTGCCCCACGCTGGCGACCACGACCTCCGCGCTCAACGGGCTGGCGATGGGTCTGGCCACGATGTTCGTGCTCATCTGCTCCAATACCGCTATCTCGCTCATCAAGCACCTCGTCCCCGACGCCGTGCGCATCCCGAGCTTCATCGTCGTCATCGCTGGCTTCGTGACCATCGTGCAGATGCTCATGCAGGCCTTCGTCCCCTCGCTCTACGCTTCCCTCGGCCTCTTCATCCCGCTGATCGTGGTGAACTGTATCGTCCTCGGGCGTGCCGAAGCCGTAGCTGCTAAGCAGGGCGTACTCCACAGCGCACTCGACGGCGTAGGTATTGGCCTCGGCTTCACACTCTCGCTGACGCTGCTGGGCTTCGTCCGTGAGTTCCTCGGTAGCGGCTCTATCTTCACCCTCCAAGTCCTCCCCAAGCAGTACGGCGCCCTGCTCTTCGTCCTCGCTCCTGGGGCGTTCCTCGTCTTGGGTTATCTCATTGCTCTGAAGAATAAGCTGAGCGCAAAGAAGTAAATCTCATGACTCACTATCTCCTCCTCTTCATTGCGGCGGTATTCGTCAACAATGTCGTCCTCTCGCAGTTCCTCGGTATCTGTCCCTTCCTCGGCGTCTCGAAGAAGGTAGACACGGCTATCGGCATGGGCGCTGCTGTGACCTTCGTTCTGGCGCTCTCGACGATGTGCACCTTCCTCCTGCAGAAGTTCGTCCTCGAGCCCTTCGACATGGTCTATATGCAGACCATCTCCTTCATCCTCGTCATCGCCGCCCTCGTGCAGATGGTCGAGATCATCCTGAAGAAGGTATCGCCTGCACTCTACCAAGCCCTCGGCGTCTTCCTCCCGCTCATCACGACGAACTGCTGCGTCCTCGGGGTCGCCATCCTCGTCATCCAGAAGGAATACACGCTGCTGGAGAGCGTCGTCTACGCGATCTCCATCGCTATCGGCTTCACGCTCGCCCTCGTGGTCTTCGCTGGCATCCGCGAGCAACTCTCTCGCACCGAGCTCCCCGCCTCGATGAAGGGCATTCCCATCGCCCTCATCTCCGCTGGCATCCTCGCTATGGCTTTCATGGGCTTCAGCGGCATGGTGAAGATGTAAGGCAATATAGTCCATTATAAAGAAACTCCCAGTTCTCAATGAGAACTGGGAGTTTCTTTATATGCAGAGATACCTTAATGCTATCCCTATATCGCTTTAACAGCTCCATTATTTATAGAAAGATAGGCCCCATTAAGATTCTACAATTGGCTAGCGACAGAGATAAGCCACTTCAGGATAACGAACCATTTGAAATTGGAATCCCGCTACAATCTTATGAACTGCATTAGGCTTGCCTCCGGGCCGAGCAAAGCTTTGCATATTTTGCGTTGCCTTATTCTGCCTCAAAGGTCGAATTTCTCTCCAACCAAAGAAGGCCTTTTTATATTTATAACTGTCAAAATAGATGTCCTTACCAAGACACCATTGAATTGAATCACAACACTGGTTATAGGCTTTACTGTATTTGGTTGTGGTATCTCCTTCTTTCGGGATAAATGGCTCAACGGAGCTTTCCTGAGCACGTGTAAGTTCACAGAATACAATGTACTCATCACCTACTTGAGGAGTCACAACGAAATCACAACGTCTTCCATCTTGAATTTTAAGATCCTCCAGGAGGAGGTCAAAAGATAGAACCTCAGCATTACTGGTGCTATTAGCTTGGCTTAGTTTGATATCCCCATTTGATCCGGTGCATAAACATTGGCTGAGGTTAGCCACTGTGCAACCTTTCTTATCACGTAGGGAAAAAGTACTTCTATTTGTAGTCAAGATATAAGACCTTGTACTTCTACACCCATGATGCTCGCGGTTAATCCAAGCTTGTAGGTCTGTGCTGAAGTTACTCATGCTCCTCTATCGTTACGTAATCGTTATAGATATCTCCGTGAGAGCCATCAACTGTTCCCTCTTCTGTGTCTTCATTCTCTCCGACATGATCTCCAAGACTCACATACTCATTGTAGATTTCTTCCATAGCTTCTGTTAGAGGGAAAGTGTCAACGACTCTCTCGTGCGTATCTTCATCCTCTCCGATAAGAGAAATAGCTTTGCCATCCACTAATAGGTAGACATCAAAATCCTCCTCACACAATCCAGTTTCTCCCAATCGACTCTTGCGCAGCAGTACATTGATGTAGTTGGCTATGTAGGGGCTGTGCGTAGCGATCATCAAGGAAAGTTCTCGGTCTTCTTTCTTGTTGACAAATGCTTCTTCAACCGCTAAGTTAAGTAGAGCACATTGTGCTGTAGGGAAGAGATTAAGCTCGGGTTCTTCAATATAGAGGTGCACATGGCGCGGCAGCTCCACAGACTCTGCTAGAGACTGAAAGTTTAAACTCTGCAGGTAGTAATCATCCCAGAGATAGGAGAAGATAGATCGACGGACAGCCCTCTCAAAGGAGAAATCTCTGGCAAAGTACTGAAGTAGCGAAACGATGGGTGTTGAAGCCTGTATCCCAGATGACGAATATTTTAAATCTATTTCTATCATCTCCTTATCCAATTGGTTGGAAATAAGATAACGCTTCTTATTGTCTCTCCCTTTCTTCACTGCTAACAAAACTCCTAAGTGTTTTATCGACAGGTTAGGAGACTCATTTAGTGCATGCTGTAAGTCCTTAAGCGTATCATTAAAATAAAAGCCAAGATCTTTACTACGGACGGTTGGAAGATCCTCCGTACCCAGCTTCTGGCGTTTATCTGATCGTTCAGAAAGGAATGCAGCCATAGCCCCTCGCTCCTCAACCACATACGCTTCCTTGAAAAATAACAGATGCTCTGTTGCAATACGCATCTTATTTTGGAGTTTGCCCCCTTTATAGCAGATGGTATAGCTTCTATCTCTATGATAAGCGGTATATTCAACTTCTGAATCTTTTGAAAATGCTCCCATTAGCCCATCCTTTAGTAGGTTCTTGAATTCCAAGCGAAATGGCGAGCGTTGAATTCCTGTAGAATCAAGTAGATAGGAGCGGATATTCTCCATCTTATAGATGTAGCGCATCAAAGCAAGGACCTTCATCAAGGTGCTCTTACCTGTTGCGGAGGCTCCGATCAATACCGTCAGCGGACGGATATCCTTGATTTCTAGATCTCGGATTGGGCCTACATTCTTAATATGTATGGATTCTTTGAAGAACATTCTATTGGATAGTATGAGCGATTACTTAGAGCAAAGATAAGAAAAGGGGAAGAGTCCATCTAAATAAGCATACCGCAAGCGGTTGCATAGCCATCGTAATAGCTATGCGACCGCTTGCGGTATTAAAGAATATTGTCGCGGGGACGGCTTACATCATGCCGCCCATGCCACCCATACCGGGGTTCATGGCGGGCATAGCGGGAGCATCCTCCTTCTTGTCGGCGATGACGCACTCGGTCGTGAGGAACATACCTGCGATCGAAGCGGCATTCTCCAGCGCTACACGCGTGACCTTCGCTGGGTCGATGACGCCCGAAGCGTAGAGGTTCTCGAACTGATCCAGGCGAGCGTTGTAGCCGAAGTCACCTTCGCCATCCTTGACGCGCTGCACGATGACAGCACCTTCCTTACCAGCGTTGGCGACGATCTGACGCAGAGGCTCTTCGACAGCACGGCGGATGATCTCGATACCCGTCGTCTCATCTTCGTTCTCCCCGACAAGGCCGTCAAGGGCACGGACAGCACGCAGGAGTGCCGTACCACCACCAGGGACGGTACCTTCTTCGACGGCAGCACGCGTAGCGCTGAGGGCGTCGTCGACACGATCCTTCTTCTCCTTCATCTCGACTTCGCTGGGTGCACCGACGTAGAGGACGGCGACACCACCGGAGAGCTTAGCCAGACGTTCCTGGAGCTTTTCGCGGTCGTAGTCGGAGGTCGTGTTAGCGATCTGCGCCTTGATCTGCGCGGCACGCTCGCGGATAGCGTCCTTGTCACCAGCGCCATTGACGATGGTGGTGTTGTCCTTCGTCACGCTGATCTTCTCAGCCTTACCGAGCATGTCGAGGCTGACAGCGTCGATGCTGAGGCCCGTCTCTTCGCTGATGACGACGCCATCGGTGAGGATAGCGATGTCCTGCAGCATAGCCTTGCGGCGGTCACCGAAACCAGGAGCCTTGACGGCGCAGACCTTCAGGCCACCACGCAGGCGGTTGACGACGAGGGTAGCGAGGGCTTCGCTGTCGATGTCCTCAGCGATGATGAGCAGGGGACGACCCGTCTGTACGGTCTGCTCAAGGATAGGAAGGATCTCCTTCAGCGTAGAGATCTTCTTGTCGTAGATGAGGATATAAGGGTTCTCCAGCTGTGCCTCCATCTTCTCAGAGTTGGTGACGAAGTAAGGAGAGATATAGCCGCGGTCGAACTGCATCCCTTCGACGACCTCGACAGTCGTCTCGATACCCTTGGCTTCTTCGACGGTGATGACACCTTCCTTGTTCACCTTGCGCATAGCCTCGGCGATGAGCTGACCGATCTGTTCGTCGCCGTTAGCGGAGATCTTAGCTACGTGCTCGATCTTCTCGAAGTTATCACCGATCTCCTGTGCCATAGAGCGGATCTCAGCGACGATCTTAGCGACAGCCTTGTCGATACCACGCTTGAGATCCATGGGGTTAGCACCTGCGGTGACGTTCTTCAGCCCGACACCGATGATGCTCTGGGCAAGGATAGTCGCCGTGGTCGTACCGTCACCAGCATCGTCGTTGGTCTTCGAAGCGACCTCCTTGACGAGCTGAGCACCCATGTTCTCAAATGGATCTTCGAGCTCGATCTCCTTAGCTACGGAGACACCGTCCTTGGTGATGTGGGGTGCGCCGTAGGTCTTACCGAGGATGACGTTGCGACCCTTAGGGCCGAGGGTTACCTTGACGGCGTTAGCCAGAGCGTCGACGCCGCGCTTGAGGCTCTCACGTGCCTCTATATCGAACTTGATTTCTTTTGCCATGATTGTATCTGATATCTGTATTTCTTACTTAGCGAGAGGATTAGATCGTAGCGAGGACGTCGGACTGACGCATGATGAGGTACTTCTCACCTTCGTGCTCGATCTCGGTGCCAGCGTACTTGCCATAGAGGACGACGTCGCCAGCCTTGAGGACCATCTCTTCGTCCTTCGTGCCACCACCTACGGCGATGACTTCGCCACGCAGGGGCTTTTCCTTAGCTGAATCGGGGATGATGATACCGCTCACGGTCTTCTCTTCTTGGGCAGCGGGGCGAATGAGTACGCGGTCTGCCAGGGGCTTAATGCTCATGATCTAAGTAGTTATATGTGTTGTTTTATATTCCTCGTTTCGCTTGGGGCTGGAGTATAAGGCTCCCCGCCCACGTCCTCTACCGAGCAAGGAGCGTGCCAAAGCCCAGCGAAGCTCCATTCTGCGCACCTCCTGCCAATATGACACACCGCCCCATCTACTACTGTCAGCGTGTACGACATTATATATTGAGCGCACGAAGGAATGGGCGAGCAAAGGAGTGAAGAGCAAGAATACCGCCCCACCCACTACAAAACGCTTGCGCCACGCCGTACGATACGCAGCACATAGCAGTGCGACCTTGAGCCTCATTTCTTCGCAGACAAAAGCAAGGAACAATAGTGGAATGCCCTCCTATCCGTACGAAGAAAAGCTGCGAACCCATAGTAGATAAGCTTCATCTATGTACGTGGCTCTAATATCTATGTACGTAGTCTTTAGGATTTACGCACGTAGTCTTTAAGACCACGTGCGTAGACAGAGGAAGATCACTACGGGAAGCTGCTTTTTTCTCCACGCAAATACCACTTTTTCTCAGGCGGATTCTCTTCCCTATGATATAAGCCTTCGGTCTGAATTCGTTATATTTGCAGGCAGTAGCACCTCGCACAAGATTATGCAGACCAACGAGCAATATACCCGTCGGCTGGCGACCCTCTTCCTCGGGCTCTTCCTGAGTCTCCTGGCGATGGTCAGCCTACACGACTTCAGCCACCGCGCTGACGCCGTGCAGGATGTCGTGTCTACAGAGGGCTACACCTCCCACGTGACGAAGACTGACTGCTCGATCTGTCACTTCGTCCATACCCCGTTCTTAGCTCTCGCCATCGGCACGCTGCTCGCAGCAGTGGCTCTCGGCGTGTGCCTCCTCGGGGTGCGCCTGGTGCGCCTTGCCCACTCGATCCGCAGGGATGCGGTACAGCTACGAGCTCCTCCCACCTTCGCCTAAATCACTCACCAGAGGCCACTTGTAGGGTAATCTTTGCCCTGCCTCTACCCCCGCCTATCACTTATAGCGTGCTCCCTGTCTGTATGGGAGTGCTACGCATGGCCGTGTAGCTCGTGGCTACAGCCGGCTATATACGCGAAGAGGACCGCTATGCCATAGCCTCTTCCCGATCCTTCATCCATATCATCCTTTTCCCACCTATGTGCTATCTATCACTGGCAAGATGGCGCGGCGTCCTCCTATCTCTGGGGATGCTCCTCGCCCTTGCCCTGGGTGCATGCCCTGTGCATGCCCAGAGCCGTAGCCTCATCATCCAGGTCCTCGACGATCGAACTGGAGAGCCTCTCCCAGGCGCCGTCGGCCACATCGGCCGTCGCTCCATGCAGACCGACCTCAAGGGCCAGCTGACCCTCGCCCTCACGGGGAGCGAGGAGGACGGCCTGCATGTCCATCTCATCGGCTATCACGAAGGCTTCATCCCTCTGGACAAGCTCCGCAGCACCCCCAGCCCCTTCACCCTACGTCTGCGCCCTGAGGAGCGCGACCTCTCTTCGGTGAAGGTCGTCGGTAGCCGCCGTCCTGTATCCGCCAACGTCGTCTCCTCGAAGGTCTCTACCGAGCGCATCGAGCGTAACCTCGGGCGCAACCTCGCCGCCCTCCTCACCGAGGTCAGCGGAGTCACGAGCCTGCAGACGGGCACGACGACAGCGAAGCCCGTCATCCACGGCATGTACGGCACGCGTGTACTCATCGTCAATAATGGCGTCCGTCAGTCGGGCCAGCAGTGGGGCGACGACCACGCCCCCGAGGTCAGCGTCGATGCCAACGACCAGGTCCACGTCGTCAAGGGCGCCGAAGCGGTAGCACACGGCTCCGAAGCCCTCGCGGGCGTCATCATTCTCGGGCAGAGTCCTCTCCCCTATCATGGGCGTAGCCTGCAGGGGACGCTGGCGACGAGCTTCGCCACCAACGGCCGTCGCTTCACCGAGGTAGCGAAGCTTGAGGGCGCCCTGCCCTTCCTGCCTTCGCTCGCTTGGCGTGCGCAGCTCTCCTACACCAATGCGGGTGACCGCTCGACGGCGAAGTACCTCCTCACCAATACGGGTGTCAAGGAGCTGGACTACTCACTCGCCCTCGGTTGGCGCGGCGAGCACCTCTCCCTTGAGAGCTACTTCAGCCAGTATCAGAATAAGACGGGGCTTCTTCCCTCGGGTCACCTCAAGAATGCCAATGAGATCGAGGCGCTCATCGAGCGTGGTCGTCCGCTGACCTTCCGCCCCTTCTCCCGCCATATCGACTACCCTCACCACGACGTCCTGCACCGCCTGTGGAGCGTCAAGGGGCGCTACGATGATGAGCATCTCGGCACCTTCACCCTGCAGACCTCGCTGCAGACCGACCGCCGAGATGAGTACAACATCCGCCGCAATGACCGCTCCTCCTTCCCCACGCTGGCGCTCGACCTGAAGAGCTTCCAGGCAGATGCGGCTTGGCGCAAGCACTACCACCGCTGGGATACGGAGGTGGGCCTGCACTTCGTCGGCACGGAGAACTACAACCGCCCTGGTACGGGTGTCGTGCCCATCATCCCGAACTACACCGAGGTCACGGGTGCAGCACACCTCCTGCAGAAGTACCAAGCCGAGCGCTGGGGCGCTGAGGTCGGCCTGCGCCTCGAGCAGATGACGCTCAAGGTAGCTGGCTACGACATCTATCAGCAGCTCTTCAAGGACACGAAGCGCTTCACGAATGTCACCTACAGCATCGGCGGGCACTACCACCTCTCGCCCCTGTGGCACCTCACGACGAACCTCGGGGCGGCCTTCCGCGCCCCCCACGTCCACGAGCTCTACAGCGAGGGTAACCAGCACGGCTCGGCGATCTACATCCGTGGGAACCGCAACCTCAAGAGCGAGCGTGGCTACAAGTGGATCACCTCCATAGAGCACTCGGGTGAGCGTCTACACGTGCGCGCCGACGGCTATCTGCAGTGGATCGACGGCTATATCTTCGATGCACCGACACACACGATGCACACGACGCTCTCGGGCGAATATCCCTTCTTCACCTATCAGCAGCGTGATGCCTTCTTCCGTGGCTTCGACATCGACGCATCGTACCGCTTCCCTCAGGATATCGAGTACGGGGTGAAGAGCTTCATGGTATGGGCTAACGAGCGTGGCACGGGCCAGCTCTTCCCCTATATCCCCTCCTTCCACCTCGGTCAGCACCTCAGCTGGAGCCCAAAGCTCGGCGGGGGCTTCTCGGGTAAGGTCACGCTCAATCACCTCTTCGTCGCTCGCCAGACGCGCTTCGACTCCGCTATCGACATCGCTGACGCACCGCCCGCCTACGGGGTATGGGGCGCCGAAGTTGAGCTCTCGAAGACGCTGAAGAATGGCCAGTCCCTGCGCCTCCTCCTCACGGGCGACAACCTCCTCAATGCCGAATACAAGGAGTACACGAACCGCGCTCGCTACTACGCCCACGAAGCAGGTCGCGATATCCGCGCCTCACTCCTGTGGAAGTTCTGATCACCTCGCTTATCTCTCATCCTATGACTCTACGACAGCTATGCGGGAGCCCCAAGAGGCTCCTCCTTCTGCTCCTCACGCTTGTCCCGCTTCTCACGGCCTGCGATCCCAAGGAGCCGACCAACGAGCTACTGAATAAGCGCCACGATAATCCCTCCTACGTCATCTTCACGCTCAAGGAAGCCAAGCTCAACGACCCCACCCGCTGGGATGCTGAACCCACACTCGCCGATATCACCCTCACGGGCCGTGAGGAGAAGATGACCCTCTCGCTCACCAGCAAGGGCTTCCTCGCCAGCGAAGAGCAGGGCGTATCGCAGTTCTCCGTCAAGAGCACCGATACCGAGTCGGATGTCGTCTACCTCCTCGAGATCGACTACCTCGACGCACGCCGTGAGCTGATGAACGGGCAGTTCATCGAGAACGGCCAAGACCGCATCCACCAGCACTTCTTCGAGCGCTTCACCCGCGAGTTCATCCGTGGCAAGTGGCGCACCTATGCCGTCAAGGAGCCCAAAGAACTCGGCTATGACTACCGCTACGTCGACGTCACGCCGTGGAATCAGCCCTACAATGCGCCCGAGAGCAAGTTCACGGGCACGAGCAATCCCATGGGCTTCAAGGGCCTCATCCGCTTCACGCGCGCCGACTGGAAGTTTCTCTTGACGATCATGCTCATGCATGCGCACCAGCCGAAGATCTACAACGGTCAGGCGATGCCCTTCTACAACAACCTCTATTATCCCATCGACCAAGAGTCGGATATCTCACTGAACGTTGCCTTCATCGTCGACGCCGGCACCACCGACCTCACGGGTCGTGAAGAATCTTCTTCTAACTAATTAATCTCTCAGACACGTATGACAACGAACCGTCTCAAGGCTTTTGCCTTCGCTGGTATCGCAGCCCTCAGCCTCGTCGCTACGGCCTGCTCCGGTAAGTCCAATAACGAACCCGTCGTAGCTCCGACGCCCACGCCCACACCTACTCCCTCACCTGTCACCCCCAGCTCTGACCTCGACATCGCCAAGGTCGTCATCCGCCTGCAGATCGGCCACCTCCATGGCAAGAAGAGCTTCCATTACCTCCCCTCCGAGGCTGACCTCGAGAACCGCAACCTGCAGGATGAGCAGGTTCTCACCTACACCAAGCAGGGCAGAGAATGGAAGATCAGCGAGAGCACGGCGAAGATCGGCAACGCGACCGTGACCTACACGCTCGACAAGCTGCTCTCCCTGCGCTGGAGTGACACGCGCCGCGAGAACCCCTTCACGGGCGAGATCTCGGGTAGCGACTACCCTCAGTACGGCATCCTCTTCGAGTGCTACAACTCAAAGGGCGAGCTCCTCGACAAGCAGCTCTCCGCTAAGGGCGCCTACCAGCTCTTCATCTACCCTTCCGACGTGAAGGACTATGACAGCCAGTCGGCCATCACGACCAAGTCGGACTTCTCCGATGTCTTCGAGTACACGAACCTCGATACGGAGGACTTCACGAAGTCGGCACACCACGGTCAGACGAAGTTCCGCGACGAGAAGGACCCCGTCAACCTCAAGGGCTACGCCATCTTCCCCAAGCTCGGCTCACAGATGACGCTGAACTTCGACCTCTACGCTACCACGAAGGGTAAGCTCGAGGGCGGAAATATCTCCCCCGTCTACGCCCCTAATACGACGGTGAAGGCTGGTAATCGTCTCCTCCACCTCAGCATCCCCCTTTACATCTACGGCCCCTACTCGATCAAGCAGTACGCTTCGACGAACGATATCAAGAAGCCGCTACGCCCCATCGAGGACTTCGCCGCCGGGGTTGTAGAAGATGAAGACCCCGAGGGTAAGGAAGTGCCTCTAGCAAAGGCTGCAGCTTACCGCCTCGAGAAGATCCTCGGCAAGGCCTGGGCAAATATCGGTCCTGACTTCACGGACAACGCTGTAGCCCCCCGCGCCAACGAGAAGACGGGAGGTATGTTCTATTAGTCCGATCGACCCCACTCCACAAGCGAGCGGCGGCAGTCCCCGATGGGGGCTGCCGCCGTTCATTATATGATAGCTGTACGTCTTCTGCGAGAAAATCCCCTGAACTCTACGAGAAAAAGCTGCGTAGCAGTACGTCTAAAGCTTTGTCCACGCACGTAGATCTTAGGACTACGCACGTGGATGATAGGATTTTCGCACTGAGATTATAAATCCATGCACCAAGACGAAGGAAAAGCTGTATAGGAGCCGACTTATAGCACTACGGGGACGGCCGTTTTCTCCTACTCTTCGGGGGAAAAGGCAATATAGCTCGCTACCCCATCATCGTAGCGGAAGAGCCATGCGGCGGGGAGCTATGGGGGGGCATTCAGCGCAGGGCGCAAAGCGCTCTATATGAAGAAGCCGTATTCTTCTTGTACCTTTGTGCAGGGATTTCGGTTCCCCGTGCCTCTTTGAAGGCACACCTATCCTAATGTAATTACGCATGACCAAGCCTTTACTTCTCCTTGCGTGCCTCCTCATGCTCTTGGGGAGCTGCACAGGACACTCCAGCCAGCGTACGGCTGCCACAGATAGCATCGTCGCCGATAGTGCGGACTTCGCGCATGCCGTGCACTTCGACCATGCAAAGGGCATCCAAGTAGCCAACCATCCTGGCTACAAGGAGGTGTTTATCTTCACCCCCGACGAGCCCGACACCCTCGCCCGCTACATCCTCTATCCTCGCGACCATAAGCCCGAGGTGACTGCCCCTGGCGCACGCTTCATCGCTGTACCCGTGCGCACCATGGGTACGCTCTCCACGACGGAGATCGGTGCACTGACGCTCCTCGACCTGCGTGACGTCCTCGTGGCATGTAGCGACCCTCGCAACATCAATGACAGCATCCTCGCCGAGCGCACGCGCCGTGGCGAGATCGCCGAGATCGGCCGTGGCATGGGGCGCAATGTCGAGCAGATCATCGCCACCCACCCCGAGATCATCATGCAGGGCCTGCAGGAGTCCGATGCCAAGGACGAGGACATCCGCGCCTCGGGCATCGAGATCGTCTTCTTCAACAACTGGAAGGAGCAGAGCCTCCTCGGGCGTGCCGAGTGGATGAAGTTCGTCGGGATGCTCTTCGGGCGAAATGTCCGTGCCGAAGAGACCTTCCAGCGCATCGAGCGTGAGTACCTCGAGGCGAAGAAGATCGCTGCGCAAGAGCCCGACTTCCTCCCCATCCTCTACGGGCAGGACTACAAAGGCTCGTGGTACGTCCCTGGCGAATACTCCTACGTCACCTCGATGCTCACCGACGCACACATCAAGTATGACTTCATCCCTGGGCAGGTGACGAATAAGCCCATGAGCTTCGAATACGTCTTCAGCCGTCACCGCCATGCTCCCGTATGGCTCAGCATGATGGTCGGCAAGGACATCACGCTGAAGGACTTCCTCTCGATGAACGAGCGCTACCAGCACTTCGATGCGGCTAAGGCGGGCAACGTGTGGATCGACCGCAAGCGCGTCAATGAGTACGGGGGTAATGACTACTGGGAGAGTGGACCCTACAACCCGCACCTCATCCTGAAGGACCTCATCAAGATCACGCGTCCGCACCTCCTCCCCGACTACGAGACGACCTACTGGGTCAAGCTACAGTAGCCCATGCGCGCACGTCACACGATCCTCTTCCTCCTCATCTCGCTCGGCATCGTCGTGGCCTTCGTGCTCGACATCATGTGGGGCAGCGTCTCTCTGCCTGCGAGCGACGTCATCGACACGCTCCTCGACCACGGTGAGCATACGACGACGAGCTACGTCGTCCTGAACTTCCGCCTACCGAAGGCGCTCACCTCGCTCATCGCTGGCGCAGGGATCTCTATCGCTGGCCTGCAGATGCAGACGCTCTTCCGCAACCCCCTGGCCGATACCTCGATTCTCGGGATCAATAGCGGTGCAGGCGTGGGCGTAGCGATCTATACGATGGCTTACACCCTCTTCCCCTCGCTCCTCTCTACGGCAGGTGTGGCGGACACGTGGGGCATCATCCTCGCTGCCTGCATCGGCGCACTCAGCGTCCTCCTGATGATCTCCGCCGTCTCGAGCCGTCTGCACGACATCGTCTCGGTGCTCATCGTCGGGGTGATGATCGGCTTTCTCGCCTCGAGCGTCATCTCCATCCTACAGTACTTCAGTGACGAAGATACGCTGAAGACCTACCTCATCTGGAGCTTCGGTAGCGTGGCTGGCACGACTTGGCGCCAGCTGCAGCTCATGCTCCCCGTCGTCCTCGTCGGGCTCATCGCTTCCCTCCTCATGCCGAAGCAGATGAATGCCCTCGGCCTTGGGGAGAACTATGCGCGCTCCGTCGGGACGAACATCCGTCTGGTACGCCGCCTGCTCATCGTCATCACCAGCATCATCACGGGCTGTATCACGGCCTTCACGGGGCCTATTGCCTTCCTCGGCATGGCCGTCCCACACTTCGTCCGTCTACTCTTCCGCACGGCCGACCACCATATCCTCGTCCCAGCGACGATCCTCTCGGGCTCCTTCCTCCTCCTCGTGTGTGACCTCCTGACGCAGGCCCCAGGCCATCAGTTCGTCCTCCCGATCAATGCGATCACCTCGCTCCTCGGCGCCCCCGTAGTCATCCTCGTCGTCCTGGGTAATAAGCGTAAGCGCGATGCCTTCAAGTAAGACACAGCACCTCACGATCGAGCTCCGCCACCTCAGCACAGGCTACACGGAGCGTCGCCGCAGCGTCGTCATCTCCCCCGACCTCTGTCTCTCCATTCGCCCTGGCGAGATCGTCATGCTTATGGGGCCCAACGGCAGTGGGAAGTCCACACTCATGCACACCATGGCAGGCCTGCTACCACCCCTTGCTGGCGAAGTAGAGCTGGGAGAAAAGCCCCTCTCCAGCCTCACGATGAAGGAGGTCGCCCGTCAGCTGAGCCTCGTACTCACCGAGCGCATCCCCGCAGGCAATATGGACGTCTGGGAGGTCGTCACCATCGGTCGCTACCCCTATACGGGCTTCCGTGGTGTGCTCAGTGCCGAAGACAAGCGTATCTGTGAAGAGGCACTCGCCACGTGCCGCCTCACGGAGCTGCGTGAGCGTATCTTCGACACGCTGAGTGACGGCGAGAAGCAGCGCGTGATGATCGCCCGTGCCTTAGCGCAAGAGACTCCACTCATCCTCCTCGACGAGCCCACGGCGCACCTCGACCTCCCCTCCCGTCTGGAGGTGACGACGATGCTCCGCACGCTCGCCCACAAGCTCGGCAAGAGCATCCTCATCTCCACGCACGAGCTTGATCTGGCCCTCGGCTGGGCAGATACCATCTGGCTCCTCGATCGCTCGGGAGCTATCACGGCCAAGGCACCCGAAGACCTCATCCTCGATGGCGATATCGAGCGTGTCTTCGGCGACCCACGCCTGCGCTTCGACCAGGAGCGAGGGGAATTCTCCATCGCCGAAGAGCCTGGTCAGCAGATCCATCTCACAGGCGAAGGCCTACGCTACAGCTGGACGTGCCGTGCGCTTCACCGCCTCGGCTACGGCATCATCTCTGGCGACCTACCGCCCGAGACCAGCAGCATCACCATCAGCGAAGCGGGCTGGACGCTCCGCACCCCTACGGGGATCACTACCCAGCATCACTCTATCACCGAGCTCCTCTCCGCCCTCGGAGAGCGCAGTGCATCTGTATATTAACCAAGCAAACAACGTATGAAACAAAAGCTAACGCTTCTCATCGCGGCGGCCTCACTGGCCCTCCCGCTCTCAGCAAGCACCACGGATAGCCTCCGTACCGCAAACATTGACGAGGTCCTCGTCTACGGTACGCGCTCCATCCTTCCCCTGAAGAAGGTGCCCAGCAAGATCGAGGTCATCAGCGCCGAGACCATCCAGCGCTCGGGCTTCACCAGCCTGCCTGACCTCCTGAAGAACTACAGCAGCGTCGATGTCATCCAGTACCCTGGCTTCAACGCTACTGTCGGTATCCGTGGCTTCAAGCCTGGTAAGGCCTATACCACCGTCCTCATCAACGGGATCCCCACGGCATCGGAGAACATCTCCACCATCGCCCTCTCGGACATCGCACAGGTAGAGATCCTCAAGGGTCCCTTCTCCTCGGTCTATGGCACGAATGCTATGGGTGGTGTCATCAACATCGTCACTGTACAGCACAAGGAGCAGCTCACGGGCCGCGTCTCCGCTACGGCTGGTAGCTACGACAACTATGCCGGCACGCTCGCCCTCGGTGGGCGCATCGTCTCGGGTCTGTCCTTCGACCTCAGCGCCGGCTACACCAGCGAGCACACGAACTACAAGGCGGGTAACAACGATATCCTCCGTCACAACAGCCTCGCCAAGGCTATCGTAGACCCCGAGACGCGTGGCGCTACGATGCCTGGTAGCACCTATGGTGTCTACACCGGTAGCCTTCGCCTCGGCTATGACTTCTCGCCTAACTGGTCGGTGAACGCCTACGAGAACCTCTTCATCGGCGACGCTATCCGCACCGGTGGTAGCATCTACGGTGTCTACGGCCTCTCGCAGAAGGACATCACGCGCTCGCTCACTTCGCTCGAAGTCCTCGGACAGGTCGGCATCCATCACCTCGCACTGCGCCCCTACTACTCCTTCGAGGTGTCGCAGAACTACGACAAGGCTGGTAGCGGTGCTATCATCAACTACCGCCGCAATGGTCAGGACTACGGGGCTATCCTGCAGGACGACATGACCCTCGGCGCACACCGCCTGACCCTCGGTGCCGACTATAAGAAGAGCGACACGAAGACCAAGTCCTTCGACGCTACGGGCGCCCAGAAGGCCAGCTACAACCCCGACTACTCGACCTCCAGCCTCGGCTTCTTCGCTCAGACGAACCTCAGCGTCACCGAGCGCTTCATCGTCTCTGCTGGAGCACGCCTCGACCTCATGCGCTTCGACCTCAGCGCCGACAGCCGCCTCAATAGCGAAGCTAAGCACGAGCAGCACCTCGTCTTCAGCCCCAACCTCGGTCTGAAGTATGAGCTCGCTCGTGGCCTGCGTCTGCACGCCTCGGCTGGGACGGCCTTCGCTGCTCCTGACGCCTACCGCAAGGCGGGTCAATACACCAGCGGCAAGACGACGACCGTAGGGAATCGTGACCTGCGCCCCGAGAGCTCACTGACCATCGACGGGGGGATCGGCTATACCAACTATGAGAAGGGTATCGACCTCGACGCTACGTACTTCTACACCGACCACAAGGATATGATCGTCGACAAGGTCACGACAAATCCCGACAAGACGGCTACGAAGACCTTCATCAATAGCGACAAGGCTCGCATGCACGGCCTCGAGCTGATGGCCGCCTACGACTTCGGTAGCCTCGTGGACTACGCCTTCTCACTGAAGGCCTACGCCAACGCTACGCTCCTCCTCCACTCAAAGATGAAGCTCGCCGCCGCCAGCGACTGGACGCCTATCAAGTACGTACGCTCGCAGAACGTCACCTTCGGCCTTGACTTCACCACGCGCGAAGGCCTGCAGTTCGGCCTCTCGGGTCGCTACATCGGCCAGCGCTGGGAAGACAACTGGTTCGGCTACTACCCCAATATCCGCACGGGGCTCGCTGCACGCGTAGCTGCTGAACAGCCCGAGTGGGGCAGTCGTCTCCAGCACCCCTCGGCACTGATCTTCGGTGCTTCGCTGCACTACACCATCAAGCAGCGCCTCGGCCTGGGGGTCAACGTAGACAACCTCTACGACGAGCACTACACCGAGAAGGACGGCTACCACATGCCAGGCCGCACGGTACGCTTCAAGCTTAGCTACCAGTTCTAAGCCCTACGCTAAGGACTTCCCCTAAAAGCACGTATCCCCCACGATCCGCTCGGGTCGTGGGGGATACGTGTATATAGAGGGTGAGGGCGCTTAGTGCTTCTTCTTCCCGCGACGACGCAGGAGACGGCGCACATAGTCGAAGGCGAGCATCAGCCCCGTCAGCGAGGTGATGAGCCCGATGAGCATGAACGCCCACATCACGATGGGCCATGCCCCTGGGGTATTCACCAAGGGAGCGAACTGCAGGCGGTGGAGCTTCATGAACATCCACGCGTCGATGCGCTCACTGTCCGCATACATACGCCACATACCCGTCTTGGGATCGACGTAGTAGGTGTGGTGGTCCTTCGTGTCGATAGCGATGCGCCAGACGGGCAAGGGGAGCTTGCCAGCGCGGTGGATGTAGTACGTGTCGTACTTGTCCATCAGCTCGGCCGTGTAGTGGTGCCCTTCGCCGAAGACCGTGCGGAGCTCGGTGATGATCTCGGCGCTGTCGAGGCTGAGGCGCTTGGGTGCTACGGAGCGACCATCATAGTAGTGTGCCTCCTGCCCATCAGCCTTCAGCACAGGGATATGCCCCAGCGAGGTGAAGGTCAGGGCGCGTAGCTCGGGCTCTGCCTGACGCAGGGCCGTGAGGTCGGTGCAGTAGTCCGTCATGCCGAGCGGTCTTCCCTCGAGCTGCTCCACGGGGTAGTCCGTCGTATCGGTGTAGGGGAAGTGCACGACGGAGAGGAGCCCCGTCAGCACCCATGCGATGATGAGCACACCGCCGACGGTGCCGAAGAAGTGGTGCCACTGGTAGCGCTTGCGGGGGAAGGGCGAGAAGAGCTTCGCGGCCTTCTTCTTCGCACGGCTACGGTAGTGCACGATGCCGAGGTAGAAGCCCGTCAGCGCCATGAACGTACCGATAGCGCCGAGGACGATGATGACCCAGCGCCAGAGGTCGGCACGCGAGCGGATGTAGGTGAAGTAGATCCAGTGCGGGATAGCGCCAGCCCAGGCCCAGAGACGCTCGGTGCGGGTGGACTCCTGCAGCACGTCGCCCGTCACGCTCGAGACGTAGACCTCATGCCCTGCCCCACCGGTGAGAAGGAGGCGATAGAAGGGGAGGTCCTCCGTGAGGCGCGAGAAGGGCGTCCACTGGTCAAGCTCCGTGATGGTGTCGATGCGCTCGATGCGCTGCCCCCAGCGGGCGGCGATGGTCTCCAGATACGCTCTGTCGAGCTGGAGCGAGCGCAGGCTGTCACCGTCAAAGGCCAGCTCACGCTGCTCCCCCTCTACGGGGCGGATGACGAGACGCGCACGGCTATCGGCATACGTCCCGCCAGAGATCTTCAGGCGCTCCAGCGGCACGGTGTCGAGCTGGAGGGAGGTGAAGAGGGCGTGCAGGCTATCTACAGTGGGCAAGCTCTCGGGGAGACGGGCGCTGTGCTTCAGCTCCTCGTCCATCGAGTACTTGGGATAGGCGTGGTAGATGAGGACGAGGCCTGAGACGAACCAGGCCACGAAGAGGACGCTCATCAGCGCACCAAGGAAGCGGTGCGTGCGCGTCATGAAGGAGCGAAAGGTCATAGTTAGGTCGAGGTCTGTGCGGTGGTGGTAGGGATAGATAAGGCATCAGCCCCCCACCATACCATAGGCATAGCGGGGGGCTGATAAGAGGTTTATGAACTCGGTCGGGGGATTAGCCGTTGACCTTAGCCATGTGAGCTACGAGGTCGAGGACCTTGTTGGAGTAGCCGATTTCGTTGTCGTACCAGCTGACGAGCTTGACGAACTTGTCCGTCAGAGCGATACCAGCCTTGGCGTCGAAGATAGACGTACGCGTGTCACCGAGGAAGTCGCTGGATACAACGTCTTCGTCCGTGTAGCCGAGGATACCCTTGAGTTCGCCTTCAGAAGCCTTCTTGATAGCTTCGCAGATCTCTGCGTAGGTAGCAGGCTTAGCGAGGTTGACCGTGAGGTCAACGACAGAGACGTCGAGGGTAGGAACGCGGAAGCTCATACCAGTGAGCTTACCGTTGAGCTCGGGGATGACCTTACCTACAGCCTTAGCAGCACCCGTAGAAGAAGGGATGATGTTGCCAGCAGCAGCGCGGCCACCACGCCAGTCCTTGGCAGAAGGACCGTCGACAGTCTTCTGCGTAGCCGTCGTAGCGTGAACCGTGGTCATCAGACCGTCGGTGATACCGAAGTTGTCGTGGAGGACCTTAGCCAGGGGTGCGAGACAGTTCGTCGTGCAAGAAGCGTTAGATACGAACTGCGTGCCCTTGACGTACTTGTCGGTGTTGACACCGCAGACGAACATAGGCGTGTCGTCCTTAGAAGGAGCAGACATGACGACGTACTTTGCACCAGCATCGATGTGACCCTGAGCCTTGTCCTTAGAGAGGAAGAGACCCGTTGATTCGACGACGTACTCAGCACCGATTTCGTTCCACTTGAGGTCAGCGGGGTTCTTTTCGGCGGTGACGCGGATCGTCTTGCCGTTGACAACGAGGTTGCCATCCTTGACTTCGACTGTACCGTCGAAGCGGCCATGCATCGTGTCATACTTGAGCATATAAGCCATATACTCTGCATCGAGGAGGTCGTTGATACCTACGATCTCGATGTCGCTACGCTTCTGGGCAGCACGGAAGACAAAACGGCCGATACGTCCGAAGCCGTTGATACCTACTTTAATCATCTTTATTATTCGTTTCGTTAAACTGATTTACTGAATCTCTCTGTTGCTGGATGATAGCCCCTTGGTGAGGGGAACATCTTGCGATACAAAATTACAGAAATTTATCCACACCTATGGTTTATTTCCGAAAATATTTTGGTAAGTACGCCCTTACCGCCCATTTTGCCCCGCAAACCACCCCACAAAGCCCCACCAACGACCTGCCGACGACCCGCTCCTCGATGCTCCTTCGCTCCCCTTCACCAGCCCTTTACCTATGCGCCTTCTCGAAGGGCAAAAAGTAACCAGTACTGGTCACTCGTCTGACCAGTACTGGTCGCAGCGCGAAGCAGTAGTGGTTGATATCAGTTACCAGTACTGGTCACTTCGGCGACCAGTACTGGTTCGCATCCCCCCTCCTCCGTCTTGTCGTGGCAGCTTTTCGCTATAGCTATATCTACGATAGACGCTGCCTGCACCACCACCCTACCACAGGGTGATAAATCAACCTATATAGGTCGATGGGCTGACCTATATTGGTCCGACGACGAAGCTATATAGGTCGCGATGACGACCTATATAGGTCAACCCGCCGACCAATATGGGTTCATACCACCCCCATCCGCAAGCCCGCATCCGTCCCTCCCATAGCGCCCCCAGCGTACTCCCACTGAAAGGGCTAACTTTGATAGTGAAGGTGCCTCATCTTTAGCCGCTTCGCGAGCCAACGGCTCGTGCACAAGGAGAGACATTAAGACACAGAGCCCCTTGAGGCTCGTGGTCTATATTTCGCTCTATTCGAGAGTAAGTACTCTATTCAATCTTCGATACTGCACACTGATGTATCAGTTAATTCAACGAATCCCAGCCGTTTGGATGTCGATCTATGAGGACTCCGTTTTCATTACGACAACCAACAAGAAGCGTACTTACAGCACCCACCGATACTCTTTGGATGGTGTCTGCCAAGAGAGGCTCCAGTTCCTGTATAGTCCCTATGCAAGAGTCCCCGAACTACGAAGTGGCCTCTGGTTCGTCTATTACTCGTCAGAGTCCCCGCTCTCTGATCAGCTAAATGTATTTTCTCTGGATGGGGAATTAAAGCAGTCTTTAGTGGATGCCATGGGATATTTTGATATGCTCCCGACAGAGGAGGCGGACTGGGTCTACTTCGTGAATAAGCGCATAGTCAAGTACAATCTCTCCACCCATGAGTATCATGACTTAGGACTCGTCCCTCTTGGGAGGCCCTCCTTCCATAAGGGGAGCCACCGTGGTCTCCACTTCTTCACTTGCGAGGGGAAGAGCCAGCTGGTAGCTATGCGAGATAAGGACGGTCAAGGTTTGGAGGAGGTCTATCGGCTGGACTTTGCTGAGAGCGATCGATGCAAGCCAAGCTATAGTCGTAGTGTAGAGCCAGGACAGGTCTACTTCATCAACTTCTATGACTCCGATCTTTGGGTGTCGACTTACGAGCGAGTCTATCGGATTGATATAGCGACTGGGCAGAAGCTTGGCACGCTGGAGGATGAATTCTTGCCAAAGATGTCTCATCATGGAGAGATCGGCTACGCCATCTATGCCGGCTTCTATGCGGAAGTATGGGAGTAGAAAGCAGAAAA
>ERZ773043.232-NODE-232-length-31859-cov-5.825525_pt1 | contig 31859 bp, 27 predicted proteins | sample MGYA00580636_ERZ773043 | MGnify/ENA primary metagenome ERZ773043 (study PRJEB29015, sample SAMEA2737992) | human oral metagenome | biome: human oral; feature: human-associated habitat; material: dental | place: China | collected 2065 ...
GTTGACCCAGGCCAGCCGCTCGGAGAGCGCGAGAAACGCGTTCCGCAGCGCCGCCGGCGCGGCGAGGTCTTCTTCGCGGGCGCGCCCGGCCGGACGCAGAATGTCCAGCCCCAATGAACGCGCCTGGCTAAATCCGGCAAGCAGCAGGCCAAGATCGGGCAAAGCGTTGACATTATCGCGGCTAACCACCGCCGTCACGCCAAAGGGAATGCCGGCGGCTTCCAGGCGCGCCAGCCCGCGCAGCACATCGGCGCTGCGTCCGCGCACACGCTCATTGATGGCCGGCGGCCCATCGAGGCTGACGCCAACCCCCAGCCGGTAACGCTTGACGAGGGTGATAAAGCGTTCGTCGATGGCGAGGCCGTTGGTCTGTACGCTGATGCGGGCGCTGCCCAGCCGATGCGCCTGTTCGACGATCGCTTCGACGATATCGGGAACGAGTAACGGCTCGCCGCCGGCAATCTGGATTTCGGTACCAGCATTCACACCAAGATTGCTCGCGGCCGTGGCAAAAACTTCCGAATCGAGATCGATCTCAGGTACATCGCCGGCGCTCATGTAGCAGTAACGGCAACGTAACTGGCAACGCGTCGTCGCCCAGACGACGAGGAGCTTCAGTCCCCTTGCGTTTCGGAGTACGTCAGTGGCAGATGTTTCAAGGTGCGCGGACATGGCGTTTGCGGGCCTCACTGCCGCCTCAGTCGCGTGCCTGGCCGACCGAGCGCAAGGCCAGGAAAAAGAGCAGCGCACCGGCGCTGGCAAGAATCATGAAATCCATCGGTTCGGGCGGCAGGCCAAGCGCATCGGCACGAATCGCATGTGATGCGTGCGTCAGCGGCAGCAGGGAAAGCAGGGTTTGCGCCCACTCGGGCAGGCGGTCGAGCGGAAACAGGGTACCGCCGAGAAAAGACATCGGCGTAATGATGAAAGACGACACCATCGACTGATCCGCGTGTGACCTGACGAGCATCGCCAGCAGGACACCGAGCGAGGCAAAAACCCAGGCATTGAGCGCCGCCGCAAGCAGGAAATACGGACCGATATGTAGCCGAACGGAAAAGGCCAGTCCCATCAGCAAAATGACCGCAACGCCCAGCGCGGCGCGCGCCATGCCGGAGAGCACCTCGCCCAGCACGTGCGCCGCGTTGGAAATCGGCGCCGCCTGGAATTCCTCGAAGACGTGCAGATAAAAACGGGCGATGTTGATTTCGGTGGCGATGCCGTAACTCTGCGTCATGCAGGTCATGGCGATGAGGCCGGGCAGGAGGAATTCGAGGTAGGAATGGCCGGCGAGCGGCGCGCTCCCACCCATCGCCGTTCCAAAGGCGACGAGGTACAGGAAAGGGAGCACCATCATTGACGCCAGATGGTGGAAAAAACGATGCTTCAGGATCAGCATCTCGCGCAGATAGACTGCGCCAGTTCCCCGCAGCCCGGTCTTCATGGCGTTACGCCCTTGCCTGTCATGCGCAGGAACGCATCTTCCAGATTGACGCGGCGCAGGTTGACAGAACCGGTCTGTCGGGCGACCGCCTGCCGGGCACTGTCATGGTCGGGGAAGTATTCAGTCTCGATTCCCCCCTCGACGATACGGTCGAGCGCCCATTCGCCGATCTGTGCCATCAGGGCGTGCGGCGTATCGAGTGCACGCAGCCTGCCTGCGTCAAGGAAAGCGACGCGGTTGGCAAGAAATTCGGCTTCCTCGATATAGTGCGTGGTCAGGAAGATCGTCGTTCCCTCGGCCTGGATCGTTTTGATCAGCCCCCACAGTCGCCGCCGCACTTCGGCGTCGAGTCCCGCCGTCGGCTCATCAAGAAAGAGGATGCGCGGTCGGTGCATCAGCGCCCGGGCAATCATCAGCCGGCGCTTCATCCCTCCCGACAGCGTACCGACGCGCTGATCGCGGCGATCGGCCAGATCGACGGTCGCCAGCAGCGTTTCGGCGCACTGACGGCGGTCGGCAGCCCCCATGCCGAACAGCCGGCCATGAATATCCAGGTTTTCGGAAAGGCTCAGGTCGTTGTCAACATTGACGTGCTGGACGACCAGTCCGCATTGCCGTTTGGCCGCCAGCGGCTCGCTTTCGATATCGAAACCGCTGAGCCTCGCCTTACCGCCTGAAGCGCGCGCCAAACCGCTGAGAATGCGGATGGTGGTCGATTTCCCTGCGCCATTCGGTCCAAGATAGGCGAACAGTTCGCCGGGGCGAACGTGCAGGCTAACGCCGGCCAGCGCCTCGCGCGTGCCGTAGCGTTTCTGCAGATTCTCCAGGATGATCACACGCAGGTCCTTGCTTAAGCTGAGTAGCAACGAGCACCGTAGCACGATGAGTACGATAACGGATTATGGAAGGCGCGCGAATTATGTCCGGTGCTGTGTCGCCGTGTTGCCCTTCCGCATTTGCGTTGCTTCATACCTGCCCTTATCTTGCACGCGGCTACTCAGGAGAATGAGCTGCCGCTGATGTCCTCGAACGGCTTGCGACGAATGCGATGCGCCAAGGCCAGCGCAGCAGCGCCGTCAACGTCCTGCTCCGTCACCTGCTCTCGCCCTTCCCAGGCGGCAAGCGCCTTGGCCGCCTTGAGCATGATGATGTCGCTGCGATGGCCATCGACGCCGAGTTTCAGCGAGCGCTCGGCAATGGCGTAAAGAATGGCGTCGTCGGCCTGCACGCGCGGGTAGCGCGCGATCGCCGCAGCGATCGCCGTGCGCATCTTTTCGGTTTCATCTGCCCAGCGTTTAGCAAAGGCTTCCGGATCGTCCTCAAAAGCCGCGCGACGCTTGACGACTTCGACGCGCTGCGCCGGATCGTTCAGCCCTTCGACGTGCACGCACAGGCCGAAACGATCGAGTAATTGTGGCCGCAACTCGCCCTCCTCCGGGTTCATCGTGCCAATCAGCGTAAACCGCGCCGGATGCGAAAGGCTGACGCCTTCGCGCTCGATGGTATTGACGCCCATCGCGGCCGAGTCGAGCAGTACGTCGACGACATGATCGTCGAGTAAATTGACTTCGTCCATATAGAGGATGCCGCGGTGCGCGGCGGCCAGCAGTCCCGGTTCGATTGTCCGCCGCCCTTCCTTGAGCGCCGTTTCCAGATTGATCGTGCCGATGACGCGATCCTCGGTGGCCGAAACCGGCAGTTCGACGACGCGTACCTTGCGCCGTCGTACCGGCAGCGTTTCGCCGGCCTGGTAACGGGCATAGACCTCCGGCGCCATAGCGCGCGGATCGTGCGGATCGCTTTGAAAAGGATCGCCGTCGACCACGTCGATTTCCGGCAGCAGTTCGGCAAGCGCGCGCACGGCCGTGGATTTGGCCGTGCCCTTCTCACCACGGATGAGCACCCCGGAAAGCCCGGGATTGATGACGTTGAGGATCAGGCTCTTCTTGAGGGCTTCCTGGCCGACAATGGCGACGAAGGGATACAAGGTTTTATGGACAGGTTCCGTATTACTCACGCGCGATGCTCCTTTGCAATGGAAACGAGATCTTCGGCGCGAAGATCCTCGACTTTGAAATACGAGGCGCCCAGCACGCCGGCCAGTTGCCGGGCAAGTTCCAGGCGCACGACGCCCGGCGCTTCGGTGTCAACGACGACGAACTGTGTGGTCTCAAACCGTTCATGCAGCGCCAGCGCAATGCGTAGCGCCTCGTCACGCGGCACCCCCTCGCCCAGCGCGGCATTGGCGCGACCGTCGGTCATCACGATGACGAGCGGCATGATGTTCGGCTCCTTGCGCAATACCCGACGCAGGACACCGGCAGCCTCGGCCAATCCCGCGGCAAGCGGCGTACGGCCGCCGATCGGCAGATCGGCCAGCAGGCGCGCGGCGCGTTCGACCGAATTGGTTGGTGGCAGCACAACCTCGGCAGTACGGCCGCGAAAGATGACCATGGCCACCTTGTCGCGCTTCTGATAGGCGTCGAGCAGCAGGCTCATGATCGCCGCCTTGGTTTCGACCATGCGGCGCTGCGCGCCCATCGAGCCGGAACCGTCGACGACGAAAAGCAAGAAGTTGCCGATCCGCCGCTCGCGGATTTTTTCGCGGATATCATCCATTTCGACCAAAACGGCCATGCCCTGTCCTTGGCCATCGGCGTTTGCCCGACGTGCTTTCTGGTACGGCGCGGCGGCGCGCAGAGTGGCGTCGAGCGCCAGGTCGTTGCGCCCCTGGCGGCGCGCGGTGCTCTTGATGTAACGCCCCTGCTTGCTGGCCGAACGTGTCCGCGAACGGCGCCCCGAGCCGGTACGCAGGATCTGATCCTTCACGACCCGGCGAATCTGGCGGACAGAAAAGGTTTGGCCGACTTCCTGCACCTCGTCAGACGAATCGTCAGCGCCAGCATCCTGCGCCGCTTTACCGTCATCCGGTGCATCGGGTGGCGCATCAGACGGCGGAGAGGTTTCCGCTGCCGTATTCTCGTCCGGCGGCGGCGAAGCTTCCTCAGGCGGCGCTTCTTCCGGGCTTTGCTCGCCCTGTGTATCTGCGTTCTGTTCTTCCTGGTTTTCCTCTTCCGGCTGCTCCTCTGTTTCCGGAGGCGGCGGGGGTGGCGGAGGCGGCATGTCCGGTGCGCCGGCGCGCATGCGATGCAGCAGCGCCATCGGCGCCACTTTCAGAATATCGTCGGCGTTGACGTCGCTGCGCCCTTCCCAGGCGGCAAAGGCACAGGCGGCACGGGCAATCACGATGTCAGCGCGGTGGCCGGCCACATGGTTGCGCGTGCAGATTTCAGCGATAAAGCCCAGGAGATGCCGGGCAATGGCGACTTCAGGCAAACGTTCGCGTGCATCGGCAATACGCTGACCAAGCGCGCTTTCCGCTTCTTGGTAGGCAGCGCGGAAAGCCTCTGGATCGGCGTCAAAGGCCTCGCGCCTTTTCAACAGCTCGACACGCAAGGCCGCATCGTGCTCGCCGACAATGGACACGGCCAGGCCGAAACGATCGAGCAATTGCGGCCGCAGCTCGCCTTCCTCGGGATTCATGGTGCCCACCAGAATGAAACGCGCAGGATGGCGCAGGCTTTGCCCTTCACGCTCCACAATGTTTTCACCACTTTCGGCAGCGTCGAGGATGCTGTCGACGAGGTGATCGTCGAGTAGATTGACTTCGTCAATGTAAAGAACGCCTTCGTGCGCGCGCGCCAGAATGCCGGGCTGGAAACGCACCGCACCGTCGCGGATCGCCCCCTCGAAATCGATCGAACCGATCACCATGTCCTCGGTTGCACCCAGCGGAAAATCAACAAAAGCGGGTAAATTGCCGTCGGCACGCGCCGGCAGAAGTTCACGCAGCCCACGCGCTGCGGTTGACTTGGCTGTGCCCTTTTCTCCGCGCACGACGACACCGCCGATCGCCGGATTGACGGCATTGAGCAGCAATGCGAGTTTCATCTCCTCCTGCGCAAGAATGGCCGAGAAGGGGTAGCCACACCGCGCAGGCGCAGAAAAGGCCGCCGTTTTGCTCAAGGCGTTGTTCCAGGAATCGTCCTGTTCCGACTTAATCAACAAGGCAGTCATTGACTGGCCTGCCGCGGAAAGGGGGGTAAGCGGTCAATCGCGGCCAACAGCTCGGACAACGTGATGCCGTCTTTCTCTACGCCGCTGGCGACCCGGAAGACGGGCAGGCCACTGGCGGCAGCTTGCTGACGCAGCGCCTCGGCCCCTGCATCACGCACACCGCTGTCGACGATGAAATCGCATGCAGCCAGCGCCTGCGCCGCTTCCTCCAGCGACGAACCGTTGCCACCAGCCGGCAGTTCGTCCGGCTCAGCACGAACATAGGTCTTTGCGCCAAGCGCGGCGGCAACGAAAGCATCCAGATCGCCGTCACGCAGCAAGCCGGTTTCGATCGCCAGCCCTTTCTTGCTCAGCAGGCGAAATATGGGTGCGGCGCGACCACGACCGGCGATCACGAAAACCCGGCCAGCTTTGCCATCGCCCCGGAATTCGATGCTACCGAGATGGCGGTTGAAGTCGGCATCGCCAAAACCGTAAAGTTCGGCGACCGTTTCGCTGGTCAGCACCGTCTCGGGCAGGCCGTAATCGCGGATGCCGCCATTCTGGACGAGCAACACACGGTCGGAGACCTTGGCGGCGACATCAATGTCGTGCAGCGAAGCGAGCACGGTCAGGCCGTGCGAACGGCACAGCGAACGCAAGATGCCCATGACTTCGATGCGATGCTTGAGATCCAGATGGGCGGTCGGCTCATCGAGCAGCATCAGTTTCGGTTCCTGCGCCAGCGCGCGGGCAAGCACGACTTTTTGCCGTTCGCCATCGCTTAACTGTTCTACCAGACGGCCAGACAGTCCGCTGGCAGTCACCGCAGCCAGCGAACGCTCGACGATTTCGGCATCGTGCAGCGATAGGCGCCCCATCATGCCAGTATGCGGATAGCGGCCGAGCGCAACGAATTCGTCGACCGAAAGCAGCGGCGGCTTGGCGTTGTCGGTCAGACAGACGGCGACCAGCCGGGCAAGCTCCAAGGCGGAGAGTGTATCCAGATCACGTCCGAGCACTTCGATCTTCCCGGCTAGTGGCTTCAGATGACGGGACAAGGTACGCAGCAGCGTTGTCTTGCCGGCGCCGTTAGGGCCGAGCAAGGCAATGAACTGCCCGCTCCCGAAATCGAGATTGACTTCACGCAGCACCGGCGCGCGGTAGCCGACAGACAGTCCCTCGCTATGCAAGATACTTTCGCCGCTCACGATTTCATCCCCCTTTTCAGCAGCAGATAGATGACGATCGGCGCACCAAAAAAAGCGGTGATCGCGGACAGCGGCAATTCGACCGGCGAGAGCCACATGCGCGCGATCAGGTCGCACAGGCTGGTGACAAGCGCGCCGAGCAGACAGGCGCCGGGCACCAGCAGGCGATTGTCGGATGTACCCAGGCTCAGCCGCGCCATGTGCGGCACGGCCAGGCCAATGAAGGCAACCGGGCCGGCCATCGCCGTCACCAGGGCAGCCAACGAGGAGGAGAGGAAAAGCAGCAGCAGGCGGCAGCGGCGGATATTGACGCCCATCGACGCGGCATAGTCCTCACCGAGCAACAGCGCGTTGAGCGGCTTGCTCATCAAATAAGCGCCGATCAGCATGGCGCCGCCGACGATGAACATGACCCAGACTTCAACCCATTTCATGCCCGAAAAGCTGCCCATCTGCCAGAGCACGAACCCTTTGATGCTTTCCTTCTCGGCCAGTGCAGTGAGGATCGAGGTAAAAGCCCCGCATAAATAGCCCATCATCAGGCCGGCGATCAGGAGGGTCACACCGCTGCGCACACGCACGGCAATGGCAACGATGATCGCCGTGACGGCATAGGCGCCGATGCACGCGGCAAGCGTATTGAGATAAGGCGCAAAACCGGAAAAACCCAGCCCGATGCTGGTCAGCATGACGATCGAGACCATTACCGTCGAACCGGAGGAAATGCCGAGGATGAAAGGTCCGACGATCGGATTGCGGAAATAAACCTGGAGCAGCAGGCCGGACACCGCCAGAAAAGCGCCGCCCAGCGCTGCCGAAAGCGTACGCGGCAGGCGAATGTTCCAGACGATGTAGTGAATATCGCCGCTTGCGCCCGGGTGCAGAAAGGCATTCAGCAGCTCACCCGTCGGGTAGGAAATCGAGCCGATGCGCAGATTAAGGATCATGAACACGGCAAGCAGCACCGCGAGGACGGCAAATACGCCGGTACGGCGGCTGGAGGAGGCAAGCAGTGGCGAATGCGCAGCCGAAAGGGGCGCGCTCATGATTCGGCTCCCCCGACCTGGCGGGCTTTTTCGGATGTACGCTGCGTTTCCCCCGGGCTAGCATCATTTTTCGGATCCGTATCCGGCAGTTCGACGAAAAACTGCATCTTGTGCTGCGGGAAGGCCTGAGGATGCAGGATCGCCGAAATATCGACAAGAATCTGGTCAAGCCGGTCGGAAGATTGTATGTACAGCGGCAACGGTGCATAGACATGCCCTTCTGGCCCCAGCGGACGAATCTGCGCAATCAGCGGGTTATAGCGCGCCAGCGCCGCCTTCGAGGTCGCGCCGCGATCGGGCGTGCGGTAGGTGAAGTAAAGATCGGCGTCCTTGCCGCTGTGGATGAAGCGCTCAGTGGAAATTTCGATGCACGAGGTGCCGTAGATGTCGTTGAACAGATAATCGCTCTGCGCCAGGCCGATCAGTTCGGCAACCCAGGCGTTGCCCGGCTCGACCAGGACACGTTTCTCATAAATGTCGCCCCACATCACCTTGGGCTGAGGCATCCCCTTGGTGCGCTCGCGGATATCCTGCAAAGCGGCTGCAACCTTGGCGTAATAGGCCTGCCCTTCCGCTTCGCGCCCAAAAAACGGCGCGATGAATTCGACGAAGCGCATATGCGTGTTGAGGCAGCTGGCGACCGGCGTCGTCGTCACCACGGCGGGAATGCCCAGGCTGTCGAGCATCGGGATGATCGACGGATCCCAGGTCATCACCAGATCAGGGCGCTGCGCCTTGATACGCTCGAAATCGACGTTTGTACTTTGCCCCACATAGGCGATGCGACCGGCCTTGAATCCCTGCCGGACGTCGTCGCGCTGCCATCTTTCCAGCGGATCGGTGACGCCGACGAGCGTATCGGCGACGCCGAGCGCTGCCAGAATGCCGACTTCAAACGCCCGATAGGCGACGACACGTTGTACCGGCACCTCGACAACGCTGCTTGGAGAAAAACCGTCCGGCGCCTTACCGCCGCGCGGAATCAGCGCCAATTTGCGGCCGGCGCCATCAAGCACCTCGGTATAGCCCTCCTTTTTCGTCACCGAAAATTGGCCGACGTTCATAAACGACTGCTTTGGCGCCGCATCGCCGGCTTCGTCCTGGCAGCCGCCAAGCCCTGCCAGGACGGCGGCAATAACCAGGCCGGCAAACCATTTATAAAATCCAAATCTTTCCATCATGTATTTTCTGCTCCTATTTACTAAATTTACGGCCGAATACATACAGTCCGAGACCAAGCACAAAGACCGCCATGCCAAAACGGTAGATAACGGCCGAAGGATCGCGCCGCACTGTCAGATTGATATACGAACGTCCCATGCCGCCGCCCGGCCGTCGTGGCTGAAACTCACTCAGGTAAATACCGTATCCCGCGACCCGCAGCGGCGCGTTGAAATTAAGCACGGCCGGATATTCATGACCGCCGTCATTGACCGTCAGCTGAGCGTTCGGCCGAATGACATAGCCATCAAAGGACTCGACCCGTTTGCTGCGCAAGATTTCCGGCTTGAAATCAATAAAACGCAGCGTAACGCGACCGTTTTCCAGGCGAAGCATCTGGCCCGGACGCAGCGCATGCCCGGTATCGCTGGTGGCGAACAGATAACTGCACAAATAGCCGCCAAGAATGATCAGCACAGCGTAATGCATCAAGTGCGGCGCAAAATGGAAAGGCAGCTCGCGCACTGGATAGCGGCGCGCCAAAATCTGGAACACGCGTTCGGTCGTGCAGACGAAGGTATTGATCGACAATGCGCCCAGCAGAATGATCATGGCGAAAAACCAGGCGGCATGCCTGGGGTTGGCAACGCCATAGGTGTTAATCCAGCGAAACAAGCCCAGATTGCTCATCGGCACAAACAGTTCCAGATTATTGCGCAGAGAAAAATACCCCAGTCCCAGATTCGCGGTGAGCAGAAAACAGACAATCACGGTAATGCGGATATTGCCCAGTGCGCGCCAACAGCGAAGAAGCAGCGTGCTCATGCCCACCCCACGATCAGCAGCGGGTTACGGAAAGGCCCCATATCCGGCCCGCCATTCAGCACGATGACCAGCAAGGTACCAAACACGCATGCCGCGGCGCGTGCACGACGGCTCCAAACGCCGCCAAGATGCATATGCATAACGCCGACGTAGAACAGCCACGTGGCGATGGCGGTCAGTGTCGAGGCATCTTCCCAGACCATTGGCACGCCCCAGCCGGAATACGACCAGACCTCGCCCGAAAACAGCGAAAGCGTCCAACAGCCGAAACCCCAGATCATCCAGTAGAACATGCGCCGCATGATGCCATCGTAGCCGAGCAGCACCGCGCACCCCCAGCCTGCGGCAACGAACAGGCAGGCGCGCCCAAGCGAACCGAAGATGAGCACGCCATGCGCGTAAAGCGAAGTCGTTTTGATGATCGGCAAATAGAAATCTTTGGGGAAACACAGGCCAATCAAAACGATGAGACAAGCGCACGCGATCAGCCAGCGACGCACAAGGGCCGCAACCTCCGAACGGCTGCCGCGCAGCGACAGCGCACCGAATACGACGAGCAACGGCGGATAAAGAATGCTGCCGGAAAACATCGGCGTCATCGGCCAGGTCATCCAGTAACGCATACCGGCATAGACGAAGCCGGCAATCGCCGCACTCCACCATAACGGCGCGGTCAATCGCCTTGCCTGACCAGGCAGGCATGAAGCAAGCAGTGCCAGTATCAATAAAATCGCTTCGGCAGCCAGTATTTGCCGGCTCAATATCATCAGAAGCTTGCCTCCATTTCCACGTAAGCATTGCGTCCCGGCATCCGGTAGAACTCGTAATACTCCTTATCAAACAGGTTGTTGATGCCGGCGGAGAGCTTCAGATACTTGTCGAAGGCATAGCTGACGCGCAGGTTGGTCAGCCAGTATTTGCTGGTACCGCCATAGACGTTTTTGACGACATCGCTGTTGTCTTCATTGGAGAACTGCAGGCCGGTATACGTCGTACTCAGGTTGGCGCGCCAGTTCTGCCACTTGGCGTCAAGCGCGAAGCTCGCCAGATCGCGCGGCACGTAACGCAGTTTCTTGCCTTCCAGGCCGGAACCACTCTCGTCCTTGGTAATCCGCGTATCGGTTCGACTATAGCTGGCCGAGGCACGCAGCCATTTCGTTAGCGGGATTTCACCGCTCAGCTCCAGTCCGCGCACGTAGGCTTCACCTGTATTGGTTGGTGTGACGAGTGTCGTGATGGTTGGGTGCGTCCCGGTATAAGGGCTGATCTTGTTGTAGATCATGTCCTTCATTTGTTGCTCATAATAAGCTGCTTTCAGGAACCCCTCATTGGGCAAAGCCTTCTCGATACCGAGATCCCAGGAGAGCGAGCGCTCCGGCTTGACGTTGGGATTGGCGACGATCAAACGGAACTGGCCGCTCTGGTTCGGCGTTGCGTATAGATTGTAGTTGCTTGGCGCGTTGAAGCCGCTGCCCACCGAGCCGCGCAGCGTCAGCGTGTCTGTCCAGCGATAAACGGCGGCAAATTTCGGTGAGAAAGCCGAGTGCGTGCGCGCCGGCGAATCGAAGACACCGGTGGGCGAGCCGACGTATTTCTTCGCCACGCCGTGTGTCGTCCAGCGGTCGTAACGCCCGCCGAGATAGAGCGTCAGCGCATCGTTGAGGAAGAACTGGTCTTGCAGGAAAAGCGCGTGGTTCGTGCTCGTGCCCGACGATTCTTCATTGACCCGCGTGCGCGAGCCTTCCGGGTCGCGCCAGCGGGAGAGCTGGTAGACCTTGCGGTCGAGCGTGCCGCGCGTGAGCGCGTAGCCGCCGATCAGATAGTGTTTTTCGCTGATCGCCGTGCCCAGCTGCACCGAACCGTCGAGCGTGGTGTTTGGCGTCGTGGTGACGCGCCCTGGCCCATGGCGGAAGCTTGCGCCCGTATCTGAAGCGACGTAATAGTTGTCGCGATCGAAATAACCGAGATTGACTTTGAGGTCGTATTTTTCTCCCAGTTTGCCGTCGTAGCCGACGATATAGCGGCTTTCCTTGCGCAGGTTTGGGTTGCTCGTATCCCAGAAGCTGGTCGGCCGCACCGTACCGAGCCGATCGCCGTTGATCGAGACATTGTTGGCCGGCAGATTGAGCGGTTGGCCATTACGCGTCAGGTAATTATGGAAATCATTGAAGCCGACATACGACTTCCGGTGCGCAAAGCTGGCAAAGAAACGCGACTTTGCGTCCAGCGCATAGTACAGCTTGGCATTGACGTAGGCAGCGTGCGAAGGCGTCGCGCCGCGGTCGCCGACTTCATAGGCGGGCCGGCCCGTCGTTGTCGTCGTGCGCTTGCCGCCCTGTACGGCGTTGCGTCCATTGCCCGCGCCGGTGACTTGCAGAATGACCGGATTGTTCGCGGCAAAGCCGGCCATGTCCTCGTAGCCGGCGGCCAGGATGACAGCCAGACCGTTCTCCCAGCGGTTGCGGTAACTCGCCTCGGCGATGTTTCGCTTGGCATCGTTGAAGCCGCGTAGATATTTCAGTCGATATTCCTCCTTGGTCGGCATCTTAGTCAGGACATTGATCACGCCGCCGACCGCTTCGCTGCCGTAGAGCGCCGATGAGGCGCCGGGCACGACCTCGATCCGGTCAATCTCGCTGACGTTGATATTCATCAGGCTGCTCAATGATCCGGCATTGCCATCGCTCAGGCTGATGCCGTCGAGCATGACACGCACGCCGCCCGGCCCGCGCAGGCTGAGAATCGGCCCGCCGTTGATGCGCGTCGAGGTGCCCAGGCTGCCGCGCATATACAGGCTCGGCACCTTGGCCGTCAGCGCGTCACCGACGCGCACGGCACCAGTGGCTTCGATGGTGTCGCGGTTGACGACGGAGACGTTGGCCGGCGCCTCCAGCGTGTTTTGCTCAATTCTCGACGCCGATACGACGACCGTCCCCAATGAACTTTCCTTTTCTTCAGCGTGTACGCCTGTACCGATCAATGCCAACGCAACGGCAATGGCGTTCGGAAATAACGGGCGCCAACGACGTTGTCGATTGTCTTGTCGATGCGGCTCTTCGAGCAAGATATTGAAAACTTTGGATAAATAATGTGCGGTCATGTTCTGCCTCCCTATCGTTTCTCTATCAATATGTCTGCTTGTTTCATCCTGATGTAAATCGTGTCCAAAATTTATTAGTGCAATCTCACCGACGGTTGCTTGGCGCTGCGCTTTGTTTCAGCGGCGCAAGGTCTTACAGCACCGTAGGGCTTCACCGTATCGCTGATGGCCGCGCAATCGGGCTTTCCTTTCCGGCCTGGCTGCGTTTAGACGTACGTTTTTGTGCGTACGCTTGGGCGCATGGCTGGATGGGGGAAGCTGATCTGCGCGAACTGCAAGTGCAAGCGTCCGGCTGATGCGATCGCAAGAGGTGCGGGCAGCGTTTTTTCGGGATGTGGCGGTGGGAATCGGATTCGGAAAGGCTCGTGCGCTCGCCGGTGCTTTGTGTACCCGTCGATGCCCCGGTTTCTTCGAGGCTTATTCGAGATTTTATCGATCAGGAGGATCAATAAACGTGTTAAGGGCAATCGATAAGGCGGTACTGAAAAACCCATGCGTCCCTGAGCAGAGGCTTCATGCATGTGCTTGTCAGTTCAATCCGCCCCGACGCTACGCCGGAACAGATGGCAATTCAAAAGCTTTCAGCGCTTTCCGTCAGAACCTTTCCCCTCACCCCGAGGATTGGCACTGCGCCTGCTTCAGGCCGGTCTTCTGGCTCGCCTTCTTCCTCCACCAACGCCTTCCCATGCGCCTTTCCTCGCACAGTGGCTTCTTGTCGGTTTCGTCTGGCTTACAGCAGCGGGGGGCTGCACCGGCTTGTCTGTCCATATCATTCAATCCTTTCGGATGTTGAATCGTGATATGGGCATCGGTTTCCCGTTTCACCTTCTCCCTCTCATGGGAGCGAGGCACCTGAATGCAAATGGATCATATGCCTAAATAATGCTTTGTTCAATACGTTGTATGCACAAAACCAGCTCTTTTTGTTGAGAATGGTACACAGACGGTAATGCAGTAAAGAATCACGAATAAAACATGAAAAATGGGAAAGTCATTGAAAGTAAATTAAAAACTGCTCTTCGAAGAAGGTCTACACTACATACGCGCTTGCTCAAGTTGTCTGCGTCTGGTCAATGATGCATGCGGGTCAAAAACTGATATAGATCGTGCGGCAAGCGTTTATGAATGAGCGCGGTGGGTGGATGATGAATAAGAAACGGAGTCCAGATGCCCTGTGGCAGTACAACGTGCCGTGACGAAGTATTTTCTCCCGTTCATTTTTTCAATCTGTCAGCTGATCGATAAGAAATGAGTAAGAGGGTGTGAAGCGTGTTTTGTGAGCGAGTCAGATGACCTGGTTCAAAAGTTTTTACGGCGGTATGCTGAATATCTGAAACCGCATTGTCTTGATTAATATCCCCTTCCGCTTGTTGCAATTGCACAACAAGACGGGCTGAAAAATGGAAGAGTTGGCATTTTCAGCTTGTCCGGCGGCGTGCGGTTTGCGATCATGGCACCCAGCTTCTCATCCATGAGAGGTCCAGTTTGGTGGAGCTGAGTTGTTGTGTCACCCAATGCGCCGCCGACCTTAACCCTAGAGGAGATTTTCAAATGCAAAAGAAAGTAATTGCTCTGGCCGTCGCCGGTTTGGTTTCGGGTGCGGCTTTCGCTCAGACCTCCGTGACCCTGAGTGGTACCGTTGATCTTGGCTATAACATTGGCAAGGACAAGTGGGAGGACCAAACCCATAAATACAGAAACTTCCGTGGCGGCGACGGCAAGGGCATGAGCTCCTCACGCCTGAACATTGATGTCAAGGAACAGTTGGGGAGCGGACTGAAGGCTGGTTATTTCCATGAAATCGGTCTGGTTCATTTCAAGGGCACCCATAACGATCATGAAAGAATGACCGTTGGCAATGATGGCGTTACGGGCAAGGATGCGCCATCTTTCAGCCGCACGCGTCAATCGTTCGCCTATTTGGAAAGCGCCAGCGCCGGTCGTTTCCAGATTGGTCTCGCTAACCTGATTATTGATGATCAGACGGGCTTTGCTAACGTCGGTTCGCGCAACCATGTGGGTCACGCCTACAACGCCAGCTTCTATGCTCCGGGAACGAATACCAAACTCGTCGATGCGATGGATCTTGCTCGCGCCAATACCGTGTCCTACTACTCACCGTCGTTTAGCGGCTTCCAGGTCATGGGCCAGTTCGGTTACGGCAAGTCGGAACTGGATAATGGTCCTGCCAGCCAGGATGACTCCTACAAAATTTACAACCTCGGCCTGAAGTATGCTAATGGCCCTGTTACCGCTTTCATCGGCGGACAAAAATATGAAAAGGATGAGAATACTTCTGCGCCGGCTTTCTCGAACGAAGAGGATCGCCGTGAATTTATTGCTGCCGCAGGTTACGATTTTGGTGTTGCCAAACTGGTTGGTATGTATTTCGATCGGAAGGCCGACGTCAATGGCCCAAGTGATCACAAATACCGCGGTGGTGACATCGGTGTGACGGTTCCAGTAGGTCAAGCTGAGCTGTTTGCCAACTACGGTATGGGTAAAAACAAGTTTACAGCGAGTGGTGACGATTCTTGGAAGATTAAAACCTATCAATTGGGTACCCGCTATAACCTGAGTAAGCGTACCAATATTTACGCACTGTATGGTTATGGCAAAGCCAAGGAAAAGCAGGTTGGTTCAGGTACCGGCAAGAGCAATGTCATATCTGTTGGCCTGCGCCATTCCTTCTAATCGGATTGTATGATCAGATAGATTCTGATTGTATCTGATTAAGAACGGCTGCCTTCGGGCAGCCGTTTTTTTGTCTGATAGTTCAAAAATACGCAAGCTTACGGCAAACGCGGACGTGGCGCAGGCGGTAAAACCATCGTCTTTGGTCTGCTCAAGTGAGGCGATTGTGTCTATACTGAAATCGTTCCGAATGCTTCCAAAGCCATGCTGCAAGCCATTATTCGGGGTAAAGTGGATCCTAACAGCATCATTCACACCGACGGCTGGCGAGGCTACGATGGGCGGGTTGACCTCGGCCTAGAAAAGCACTTTCGGGTCAATCACGGCAACCGAGGCAAGTCAAAGTCTCCAGGCATGTCAACGGCATCGAGTCTTTCTGGAGCGATGCCAAGCATCGGCTGGTGCAGTTTCATGGTGTGTGAAGGGATAAGTTCGAGCTGCACATCGAGGAGACCGAGTTTCGCTTCAATCACCGACACCTTGATCTCTACAAGACATTGCTTAAACTGCTCAGAAACAACTCTTTGGAAAGCGTTTGATTCCTAAACTCCTCAGGAAGTAGTGGTTAACGTGTCATCAGATTATCGCGGTGGATGATTTCTGCTTCGTATTCATAACCAAGCAAAGCTTCGATATCGGTGCTAGCGTGGCGAGCGATGCGGCGGGCGTCACCACTACTGTAGTTGATAAGGCCGCGTGCAATTTCCTTACCTTCGGGCGATAGGCAAATGACGAGGGCACCGCGCTCAAATTCTCCCTGAACATCGACGACGCCAACAGGTAACAAGCTTTTGCCTGCGGATAGTGCCTTTACCGCGCCGGCATCGAGTATGAGTCTGCCGCTGACTTGCAAGTGGTCGGCAATCCACTGTTTACGGGCGTTCAGGGTAGGCGTGCCAGAAACAAGCAGCGTGCCTAGCGCTTCGCCACGAGCCAGACGCAACATCACGTCTTTTTCCCGTCCGCTGGCAATGGCGGTATGCGCGCCGCTGCTGGCAGCGCGTTTGGCGGCAAGAATCTTGGTGATCATGCCGCCTTTGCCGATGCCGCTGCCCGCACCGCCGGCCATGGTCTCAAGCGCTGAGTCGCCGGCGTGTGCTTCACTGACTAGCGTGGCATTCGGGTCGTGGCGTGGATCAGCCGTGTATAGTCCCTGCTGGTCGGTCAGAATGATCAGGGCGTCGGCGTCGATGAGGTTGGCGACAAGCGCACCGAGCGTATCGTTATCGCCAAACTTGATTTCGTCAGTGACAACGGTGTCGTTTTCGTTGATGATCGGGACGACACCAAGTGCGAGCAGGGCGGTCAGCGTGGCGCGCGCATTGAGGTAGCGTTTGCGGTCAGCCAGGTCTTCATGCGTAAGTAGGATCTGAGCGGTGGCGAGACCGTGGCGGACGAAGGCGCTTTCATAAACTTGCACTAACCCCATCTGTCCAATAGCAGCGCAGGCCTGGAGCTCATGGACGGCTTTGGGGCGTTGCCGCCAGCCCAGACGTTGCATGCCGAACGCGATAGCGCCCGAGGAAACAAGTAGGACTTCTTTTCCCGACTGACGGAGCTGGGCGACCTGACGCGCCCATTCGCTAATGGCGTTGAGGTCCAACCCTTGGCCGTTATTGGTGACGAGTGTGGAGCCAACCTTGACGATGAAGCGTTTGGCGGCGGCAAGACAGGTCGTAGACATGATGATCAGGCTTTGGGATTGTCTGACAGATCGGGCGTGATGGATGGTGTTTGGGGCAAGGTTTGCAAAGCGGCCTGCGTTTCCGATGAGGCGTTATTCACATCCCTTTCAGAATGAATGGGAGCGGGTGGCAGAGCGTCGAGTGCAGCCTGGAGAGCGAAAACCAGCGAACGGCAGCCTTCGCCGTTGATGGCACTGATGCAAAAGTGCGGCGAGTCCCCAGGAGCGTCGGCAGCATAGGCGGCCAGAAAATCGTGGATACGTTGTTCACGCATTTCTTTAGGAATCAGGTCGATTTTGTTGAGCGCCAACCAGCGTGGTCGGCTGGCCAATTCCGGGCTGTAACGTTCAAGTTCACGGACGATAGCGCGCGCGTCTTGCACAGGATCGGCTTCAGGGTCGAGGGGTGCCAGGTCAACAATGTGAAGCAGAATGCGGGTGCGTGCCAGGTGTTTAAGAAAGCGGATGCCCAAGCCCGCGCCATCGGCCGCCCCTTCGATCAGGCCGGGAATATCGGCGATGACGAAACTTTTGTTTTCTGCTGTGCGTACGACGCCGAGATTGGGGTGTAGCGTGGTAAATGGATAATCAGCGACTTTGGGACGCGCGGCCGAGACGGCGCGGATGAACGTGCTTTTACCCGCGTTGGGCAAACCAAGCAAACCGACGTCGGCAAGTATGCGCAGCTCAAGGCGCAAATCCCGTTCTTCGCCAGGATCCCCTGAAGTACATTGGCGTGGCGCCCGGTTGGTGCTCGACTTAAAGCGGGTATTGCCAAGCCCACCCTTGCCGCCTTTAGCGAGCAGGACTTGCTGGCCATCGACGGCAAGATCGGCAATGACGCGCCGGCTGTTTTCGTCGGTAATGACTGTGCCAACCGGCACATGCAGGACAATATCCTTGCCACTTCTGCCTGTGCAATCGCTGCTGCCACCGTTCTCGCCACGTTCGGCAAGGAACTTGCGCGTATAGCGGTATTCGATCAGGGTGTTGAGGTTGCGGTCGGCGATGGCATAAACACTGCCGCCATGACCGCCATCGCCGCCATTGGGACCGCCATGCGGTTCGTACTTTTCGCGCCGGAAGGATACGATGCCGTTGCCGCCGTTGCCGCCGGCAATCAGGATTTTGGCTTCGTCAATAAATTTCATGATGGCCTGCCTGACGGTGACTGGTGTGGGAATCTAGCGCTGCACCGAATCGGTGCTTTGATCAGTACGGCAATATACGGCTATAAACTAAAAAGCCCTATTGCTGGAATAGGGCTTTGAGCTGTGTGTAGGGAGCGAAGCCGTATCAGGCTGCTGGCGCTGCGGTGATGATGCTGACGGTGCGCTGGCGCCTCGGCCCTTTGACGGTAAATTGGACTTGCCCATCAACGAGAGCGAAAAGCGTGTGGTCCTTGCCGACACCGACATTGACGCCTGGGTGGAAGGCCGTACCGCGCTGCCGCACGATGATGTTGCCGGCCAGCACCTGTTCGCCACCGTAACGCTTGACGCCGAGACGTTTTGATTCTGATTCGCGACCGTTACGGGAACTGCCGCCTGCTTTTTTGTGTGCCATGGTTTGATGTCCTTTGCTGAGACTTTCCAGAAAGCTGCCGTCAATTAGCCGGAAATGCCGTCGATGCGGATTTCCGTGTAATTCTGGCGATGGCCTTGGTGTTTCTGATAGTGCTTGCGACGGCGCATTTTAAAAATCTTGATTTTGTCGTGACGGCCTTGTGAAAGCACAGTCGCTTTGACCGCTGCACCGGTGACGAATGGCGTGCCGATTTTCACGGACTCACCTTCACCCAGCATGAGAATCTGGTCAAGCATGATTTCTGCGCCAACTTCTGCCGGTATCTGTTCTATTTTCAGTTTTTCGCCAGCGGCAACGCGATATTGCTTACCACCGGTTTTTATGACCGCGTACATGTTGGACTCCAAAAAGGGATAAAAAACGCTACGAAGAGGGACGAATTATACGGATTTCTCCTACCAAGTCAAAGAGTTCCTGGCGGTGTGTCGACTTTGTGGGTTTGGATGGAAAAAATAAAACGCAGGAAAAACCTGGGGCGATAAAAGAAATAAGAAATGCAGAAATGGCTAAAAAAGAAGAGCCGGAAAAGAGAAAATCCTTGCATACCTAAAGATATGCAAGGGCATAAACATATAAATGTGGTCGGGGTGAGAGGATTCGAACCTCCGACTCCTACGTCCCGAACGTAGTACTCTACCAGGCTGAGCTACACCCCGACTGAGGCAAACAAAGAATCAAATAGCGGTGCTTAAAATGATCTTTGTGCCGCAAAGGAAGCCAATTCTAGCAAAGAATTTTTATAGGGGGAAGCTGGCAAAATACCGTCGATGGCGTTTTTTGCCAGTGCTGCTTCGGCCGCGCCTTGCTGTTGGGCATGTGCCAGTGCGCCGGTGGCGCGGATGGCCGCCAATACGTGGGGGAAATCTTCACGCCCGCCATGTTCGATGGCCTGGCGCACACAAGCGGATTGTTCTGGTGTGCCGTGTTGCATGACGTAAATCAAAGGGAGCGTCGGTTTGCCTTCAGCCAGATCGTCGCCGAGATGCTTGCCCGTCTCTGCTTCACTGCTGGAGTAGTCGAGTACATCGTCGATGAGCTGGAAGGCCGTGCCCAAATGCATACCGTACTCGGCCAGCTGCTGCTCAACTTGAGCCGAGGCGCCGCCAATAATGGCGCCCAGCCGCGCCGCCGCCTCAAACAGCTTGGCGGTCTTGTATCGGATGACTTGCAGATAGCGCACTTCATCGACATTGGCGTTGTGGCAATTCATTAACTGCAACACTTCGCCTTCGGCAATGACGTTTGTGGCGTCTGCCAAGACTTGCAGGATGCGTTTGTCGCCGACCTCAACCATCATCTGAAAGGCGCGCGAATACAGAAAGTCGCCGACCAGAACGCTGGCCGCATTGCCGAACAGGGCATTGGCAGTATCGCGCCCGCGGCGCAAACTGGATTCATCGACCACATCATCATGTAGAAGAGTGGCCGTGTGGATGAACTCGATGATAGCCGCCAGCGTGTAGTGGGTTTGACCCTGATACCCCAGCGCGCGGGCTGTCAGTAGCACGAGCGCCGGCCGCAGGCGCTTGCCGCCGCTTTGGATAATATGTTCGGCGACCTGTCGTACCAGCGCGACATCGGAATGCAGGCGACGACGAATGATCGTGTCGACATGCTGCATGTCCGCACGAATCAGTCGGTAGAGTTGATCGAACTTCACTTGGGCGTGTTTCCGGAAGACCGGCGCATCTTAGGCGTCGGGTAAAAACCCGTCAAGCCGGGCCAGACGCGAGACATTGCGCTGCGTGTGTTCATATCCCTTGCGGAAAACCGTGCTGACGCCAGGCTTCAAACACCATGACGGCGACAGCGTTGGAAAGGTTAAGACTGCGCTGTCCATGCAGCATCGGCAGCCGTAAGCGATGATTTTCGGGAAATTCCATCATGACGGAAGCAGGTAGGCCGCGCGTCTCGCAGCCGAAAACGAAAACGTCGTCGGGCTGAAACTCTACCTGATCGTAGCGTCGTGTGCCGTGCGTAGTGACGGCGAAAAAACGGCGGTTTGCCAGGGCAGTTTTGCAGGCCGGCCAGTCGGCGTGGCGGAAAACACGGGCAAACTCGTGGTAATCGAGACCGGCGCGTTTGAGCCTGCGGTCTTCCCACGGGAAACCAAGCGGTTCGACCAGATGGAGTTCCGCGCCGGTATTGGCACACAGCCGGATAATGTTGCCGGTATTGGGCGGAATTTCCGGTTGATAAAGGACGACGGCAGTCACGATGTGGCTATCAGCGAGCATTTGATTGAACGAAGCGTCGCACTATAGCGGGAATTGCCCGATTGTGCCCGATCGTGCCCAGCCGGGTGTTGCCGTGTTGTCATTTCTGGCGTCGTGGGCACAATAAGTACGGAGCACGGGCTGGCGGGCGGATTTTGCGCCGCGTGTTTTTCGTCAAAAGGCTCCCCGGAGACCCGCGTATTCAGGGCATTTCCGAGGCGGCGGCCTGAAGCCCTTGTGGATCGGGCATCTCCGGGCAGGCACCCGGAAACCCTTGTAAATAGGGCATCTCCGGAGTGGGGTATGGAAGTCCTTTATCCACGCGGGTTTCCGAGGGGGCACCCGGAAACGCCCTGTTTACGCGGGCTCCAGCGATGCCTGTCGGGGAAGCGTCCAGCAATGCCCGAGTTCGCCACGCAATCGCTTTGGTCGCGGCGGGAAAGGCTCATTCCGGCAAGGCCCTGGCTAAAACGAGAAGGATGACGGTGGCAGCGCCGCAGCGTTTGAGCGTACGCGCACATTCGTTGAGCGAAGCGCCGGTAGTCATCACATCATCGACCAGAAGAATGGTCTTGTTGGCAAGAGGAGTTTCACAGCGGAACGCTCCGCGGATATTGTTTTTGCGTTCCCGCCATGGTAATCCGGCCTGTGCCGGCGTGTTGCGGACGCGCCGGCACAGTGTGGGCAGTAACGGCCGCCGAAGCCGGGCTGCCAGCGGACGGGCGAGTTCGAGCGACTGGTTAAACCCGCGTTCGCGCAGCCGTGCGGGGTGTAAGGGCAGCGGCGCAATCAGGTCAGCGCTAAAAATTCCTGCCATGTTTGTTTGCCCCTCAGCGCCGGCAAACGCAGCAAGCCGATGGCCGAAGTAATTTCCCAGCGCCAGTTGGTGCCCGTATTTGAATGCCTGAATCAGCTTATCGAGCGGAAAACCGTAACGGAACACCGCGTAAGTGGCGTCAAAATGCGGCGTATGGGTCAGGCAGCGGCCGCAGATTTCGCCCCGCGGCGTGGGTAATGCGCATACCGGGCAACGTTGTGCCGGCAGACGCGGCAGATCGCCTGCACAGGCAGAGCAGAGGAGGTCGCGGCTGCTGGTAGTGCATAGCAGACAATCTTGCGATAACACCATGGGCGATCTAATGGACGATAAAGGGGAAGGTAAAAAGGGGGCGGGGGAAATAAAGATAAAAATGCGAAAACGTCGCGAAAATATCGCGACTATCGGATAATCAGAATTGTAGCGCTCGCCCACATTGCATTAGAGATGATGCTGTGGATTTTGCAGTGTCATTGGCCGTCTCTGATGAGACTTGGGATTTTGGCAGGTGCCTACCTTCGCAGTGTTGGTCAGTGTTGGTTTTGGGTCTTGCCTGAAAATTACAGAATGCGGGTTTTCTACAGAATCTATCGACGCCACGATAAGGCGTGCAGTAAAATCCATCTTTCGACAAGTCTTTTAATTTTTATGGTTTTTCTGGCGCGCCGGCCATCTTGCGGCCATTGGAGCGACGCCTTGCATTAGGTGCACTATGAACGATATGACTTCTCCCCCGCTGAACGCCGTACCCTCATCCGCTGCGCAAGCTGTTGCTGCCGCAACCCCTGCGCGCTGGACAGTGTCGCAGGTTAAGGCGTTGTATGAACTGCCGCTGATGGATCTGCTTTTCAAGGCGCACGTAGTGCACCGCGAGAATTTTCCACCGAATGAAATTCAGCGTTCGGCGCTGATTTCGATCAAGACGGGAGGATGCTCCGAGGATTGCAGCTATTGCTCGCAGTCGGCGCGCTATCAGAAGGAAACCGGCACCCAGCGTGAAAAACTGATGGAAGTGAGCGATGTTGTCGAGGCGGCCAAACAGGCCAAGGCCAATGGCGCGACGCGCTTCTGCATGGGTGCGGCCTGGCGTGGCCCGAAAGAGAAGCAGATGGAAGTGGTCACCGAGATGATCCGCGAAGTCAAGGCGCTTGGTATGGAAACCTGCGTGACGCTCGGCATGCTCAAGGAAGGCCAGGCCGAGCAGCTCAAGGAAGCCGGCCTGGACTATTACAACCATAACGTGGATACCGATGCCGAGTTCTACGCAAACGTGATTACCTCGCACACGCATGCCGATCGCCTGGATACCATCGCCATGGTGCGCAACGCGGGCATCAAGGTATGTTCGGGCGGTATTCTGGGGATGGGCGAATCACGGCGTAACCGTGCAGCGATGGTTGCCCAGCTCGCCAATCTTGAACCACCGCCAGATTCAGTGCCCATCAATAATCTCGTGCCGATTCCCGGCACGCCACTGGCTGCTTCAGAAAAGCTCGACAATTTTGAATTCTTACGCACCATTGCCGCCGCACGCATCACGATGCCCAAAAGCTACGTTCGCCTGTCGGCCGGCCGTGAATCGATGAGTGAAGAAATGCAGGCGTTGTGTTTCTTCGCCGGCGCCAATTCGATCTTTTACTGCGACAAGTTGCTGACGACGGTCAACAATGGCACTAACCGTGACGTCGCTCTGTTTGCCAAGCTGGGGCTGACCTTCGTTTGACGTCCTGAGCAGATTTGAACCACTACACGCCGCAACCGGGGCAGGATGCCCGTCAGGTGCGGCGTATTTTTTTACTGCGGCGTTGGTTACTGCGCTACGTGGTGATTCTGACGAGTAGGGCCGTGTTTTGGCTCTCCCCCACTAGACATATTAGGTAGGATACTGCTACGGTAACTGGCACTTTTGCATCTACGATTGCAGGAGAGGATTCAGCCTATGAATGCGAATTTGAGCAATCTCCCTGCCGGCGCCACGGTTGACGACCATCTCAAATACAGCACACACGGCACACGCTGGTATCCTGACCAGGAAAAATCAGGATGAACGTCATCGGACTGACCGGGTTTGACGACCTGTTCAAGCTGCTGGGGTTTTTTCTCTGGCTGTTGATCATCATCACGCTGATTCTCGTCGTAGTCTTACCGAAGACCTGGAAAGGGAAGCTGTGTTCGATTCTAATCATTCTCTGGCTGTTTCTCGCCTTTCCGGCCCGCTGGGTGAGGGAAGAAAAGCAAGAACGGGAAGCCTTCCTTGCCTGGCAAGCCAAAGCGAACAGCCTCTACGAGGCAGGCTGCCGAAAATCCGGAGAATTCATCCACCGCACGGCAGACAATGTCGACGGCATTTTTCTGCTCCGCATCCGTATGGATTATGGTCGTGGCTATCAATACACAGAGGACCCGTATGGGTATGATTCCGCAGGGAATAGCTATATCCTTGGTTTTTTTCACACGCCTGTACGGGATGGTGATAAATACCCTATATTGCCCAACATTGTAGGAAATGAACTACAGAATCTTCGTAACACATATCGGGGCTACCGCTATGTTGAGGTGGTTGACCCGGTCGATGGTGAGCGGTACCGTTACACGGGAAGCATCAAAGTGATCGGTAAAAAAGATACGGCAGCGCCTAATGTTCGCCTTCAAATGGAACGCAATCCCAATTTCGACGTAAATATTTACGATTTTGTTCTCGACCGGGCGCCGGCGCCGGGGTCCCCGCCCCGCTATGGGGTGACGTATGAAGACATTTCGACGCCGGAAGAGCGCGAATACTGGGTGGCTGGCAGCTCGCTGAAAGTCATCGACCTATGGGCGAATGAAGTGATTGCCGAGCGTATCGGCTATATCAAGGCGCCGCCGAATGCCATGTCAGCCTGGGCCCATGGAGTAGCATGTCCGCAGCCCCCAGAAGATGATCAAACCCGAAAATTTGTTGAAAAAGTCCTTCGCATTAAACCTCACGCAGTTCCCGAAACGCCACAAAAGGATACGCCATGACTCATTCATCGACCGACAACAATGTCAAATCCGGCGCCACGATTGCCGACAGTCTCAAATACGCCGAACTACAAATGGCGGCGGAAGCTTTCCTGGGGAGATCCGCCCGCTGAGGGCGGCATAATTTTTACGCATATCCGGTTGCTCGGAGGCCACGGAAATAGCCGCAGTGACGTGGCGTGCGCGTTCTCTTATCCACTTTTTATCCTGGCGTGTCTTCAGGCATATTCGAATGGATTCTTTAGACGGATTGCATTTTCCGGCTTCGCCCGGTGTACGTTGAAGCTGCTATCATCACATACGATATTTTTGATAACACATCTCACTACAGGAAATCGTCATGTTGAAGAAATTCGCTGCCTTCTCTGGCGTGAAGGGGCCGGTACTTACCATCATTATGGACGGCTATGGTCTGTCCAACTCTGAAGTCGGCAATGCCATTGCCGCCGCGCGCAAGCCGACGCTCGATCGTTTGTTCGCGGATTATCCCCACATCCAGTTGCGTGCGCACGGGACGGCCGTGGGGATGCCGTCCGACGATGATATGGGGAATTCCGAAGTTGGGCACAACGCCATTGGCTCGGGGCAGGTGTATAGCCAGGGCGCTTCGCTGGTTGCCAACGCCATTGCCTCGGGCGCCATCTGGCAGGGGGAGGCGTGGAAGCAAATCATCGCCGGCGCCAAAGCGGGCAGTGGTTGCATCCATTTTATCGGCCTGTTTTCCGACGGTAACGTGCATAGCCATATCGATCACCTCAAGGCAATGATCGTGCGTGCCAAACAAGAAGGCATCAAGGCAGTGCGTGTGCATGTACTGCTCGACGGGCGTGATGTACCGGAAACCAGCGCGCTTGATTACATCGACCCCTTCGAGGCCTTCCTCAGCGAGCTGCGCAGCGGCGATTTCGACGTGCAGATTGCCTCCGGCGGCGGCCGCATGAAGATTACGATGGATCGCTACGATGCCAACTGGCGCATGGTTGAGGAAGGCTGGAAGACGCACGTTTTGGGCGAAGGCACTCAGTATGCTAGCGCCGCCGAGGCGGTCAAAGCCCTGCGTGCCGAGTTTCCAGGCGTCATCGACCAGGATTTGCCGGCTTTCGTCATCGCCCGGGACGGCAAGCCCGTGGGGCCGATCGTCGATGGCGATGCCGTGGTTTTCTACAACTTCCGCGGTGACCGTGCGATTGAAATTACGCGCGCTTTTGAAGAAACCGATTTCGACAAATTCGACCGCAAGCGTATGCCCAAAGTGACCTATGCGGGCATGCTGCAATACGATGGCGACCTGCAACTGCCCAAGCGCTTCCTCGTTGATCCGCCCGCTATCCAGGACACTATGGGTGAGTGGTTTTCCAAGAGCGGCATTACGCAGTTCGCCTGCTCGGAAACGCAGAAATTCGGTCATGTGACCTATTTCTGGAATGGCAACCGCTCCGGCAAATTCGCGGGGGAAACCTATCTGGAAGTGCCGAGCGACCGTGTTCCGTTTGAACAGCGGCCGTGGATGAAGTCGGCCGAGATCGCCGATGCGCTGATCGACGCCCTGCGCAGCGGCAAGTACCAGGCCTTGCGCTGCAATTTCGCCAATGGCGATATGGTCGGTCATACGGGTAATTTCCGCGCGGCGACAATGGCGGTCGAGGCGGTTGATCTAGCGCTGTCGCGCATTCTGCCGGTAGTCGATGCCATGGGCGGCGTAGCGCTGGTGACGGCCGATCACGGCAATGCCGACGAAATGTATGAAACGGACAAAAAGACCAAGGAACCCGCGCGGAACAAAGACGGCAGTTTCAAGGCTAAAACGGCGCATACGCTCAACCCGGTGCCGTTTATTCTGTACGACAACGTGACGGGCGGCAGACTCGGACTTCGTCAGCTGCCCAATGCCGGCCTGTCGAATATCGCGGCGACGATTGCCAACCTGCTCGGATTGGAAAAACATGCCAAGTGGGATGAAAGTCTGCTGACCGTCAAATAAAAAACGCCCAGTAGCGGGACGCCGTCGCGTCGTTGTTCCGACGCCTGGCGCTCATCTGCCCGGCGCTGCCGGAAAGGGGCGAACAAGGTGCGGAAAGGGTGGCGGACATGAAAAGAGCAGGCGCAGATAGCCTGCTCTTTTTCCGTAGGGCTTCGGTGTGCCGCTGTGGGCGCTGTCGGCGTATTGCCAGGGCGGTACTCTATAATATGCTTCGTTTGTTTTGAGCTTTTACGTTTATCCATGCCCATTTTCCGCCAGGCCGTATTTTTTCAGACCATTGCCGATTTGCGCGACTTGCCGGGCGATGCCGTGCGTGAAGTGGCTTTCGTTGGTCGCTCGAATGTCGGCAAATCCTCCGTGATCAATACGCTGGCCGACCACACGCGCCTGGCCTTCGTTTCCAAGACGCCCGGGCGGACGCAGCACCTGAATTTCTTTGCGCTGTCGGCAGGTAAATATTTCGTCGATCTGCCTGGCTACGGTTTTGCACGCACGCCTGAGGACATCCGCGGCCAGTGGGAAGGGCTGCTGGCGCCCTATCTGCGCTACCGTGCACCGCTCGCCGGTCTGGTGCTGGTCATGGATAGTCGGCACCCGCTCGCTGAGCTGGATCGGCATATGCTTGAATGGTTCGCGCCGACGGGCAAACCCGTGCATATTCTGCTTTCCAAGGCCGACAAGCTGACGCGGCAGGCGCAGGCGGCCGTGTTGCATACGGTGAGGGAAGCGGTCGGCAAGATCAACGCGCACTGCTCGGTGCAGCTTTTTTCCAGCCTCAAGCGGATGGGAATTGGCGAAGCCGAGGCGGTGCTGGGCCGTTGGCTAGACATGCGCATCAAGGATGCTGAAAGAACTGAAATAATCGGCGCAGCGGCTGGCGCTGATACTCACGCAGCCCCTTCATTGCCCCGGCAGCCGGGCAGTCGACGGGCCAAAGTTGCGCGCGTGAAAAATCGCCGCGCCATTGGCTGGAGTGCGCGTACGGCGGGGAAGGCAGGGAAAGAGGCGGGAGGTCGGGCAGGCGGAAAAGCGGACGCCAACGGATAAGACACGCGGCAGGGAGCGTCGAGCGGCATTGAACGGTGCTGAAAAGTCAATCCCCGAATTTTTGAAGGATGGAATTACCATGAATTACCAGGCAGTTTTTCCTACGACCCGCATGCGCCGGATGCGTCGGGATGATTTTTCCCGCCGTCTAATGCGTGAATCGGTATTGACGGTCAACGACCTGATTTACCCGGTTTTTGTCCTTGAAGGTACAAAACGCCGCGAACCGGTGGCTTCGATGCCGGGCGTTGAGCGGCAAAGCATCGACGTGCTGCTGCGTACCGCGGAAAAGGCTGCGCGGCTGGGTATTCCCGCGCTGGCGCTCTTTCCGGTGATTGGCGCCGAGCTGAAAACGCCGGGGGCGGAGGAAGCGTGGAATCCGGACGGTCTGGCGCCGCGCGCTGTTTCCGCACTCAAGCGCGAATTCCCGGAGTTGGGCGTGATTACCGACGTTGCGCTCGACCCGTACACCAGTCACGGCCAGGACGGCCTGATTTGCGCCGATGATCCGCGCGCTTATGTGCTCAATGACGAGACGCTGGAGGCGCTTGCCAAACAGGCGTTGGTTCATGCACAGGCTGGGGCGGACGTGGTGGCTCCGTCAGATATGATGGACGGGCGCATCGGTCATATCCGCGCCGTGCTCGACGCCGCGCGGCAGATTCATGTGCGCATCCTGGCCTACTCCGCCAAATATGCATCGGGGTTCTACGGCCCATTCCGCGATGCCGTCGGTTCGGCGGGCAATCTGGGCAAAGGCGGCAAGCAGACCTACCAGATGGATCCGGCCAACAGCGACGAAGCCCTGCGCGAAGTCGCGCTCGACCTGGCTGAGGGGGCGGACATGATCATGGTCAAGCCGGGGATGCCGTATCTGGATATCGTACGCTGCGTCAAGGAGACATTTGCTGTGCCGACCTACGCCTACCAGGTCAGCGGCGAATACGCCATGCTGAAGGCGGCGGCGCAGAACGGCTGGCTGGATGAGGACTCCTGCATGATGGAAGCGCTGCTTGCCTTCAAGCGCGCCGGCGCCGATGGCATCCTCACCTATTTTGCGCTCGATGCGGCGGCACGGCTGTCAGGCAAAGTCACCTGATTCCGCGTTGATTTTCTAACTCGCCGCTCCGCGCCGCTACTACAACGGCGCGCGGATGGTATTTTGTGGGTGGCGTTTCATCATTGCGCCTTCTGTGTGCCCATTGGCGGGATGGGCGGAAATTGCAGCCAGCAGACGCCGCCGGGCAGGTGATTGGCGATCGGCGTTTTTTCCAGCAATGGCACCAGCCAGCGCAGCGGTCCGCGCGGAAACATGAAGGTGACGTTGTGTACGGCCACTGGCCGGCCCAGCCAGCGCGAGATCAAGGGTTGCAGCCTGTCGCGGCGCACGCCCCAGGGCATGGGCGGAGTGCGGTAGTGCGGCGTTTTCATCCAGCCGCGGTGGCTCAGTGTGCGCTGTGATAGGCGCGGACAAATGTGGTCGAACATGAAATACCCGCCGGGAAAACGCCTTGCCATTGCCTTGACGAGCGCGGCGACTTCATCTTCGCGGAAATACATCATCAGCCCCTGTGCGGTGATGAACACGGCGCGACCAGGCGGCACAGCGTCGAACCATGCAGCGGTATCCAATGCGCTGGCGGCAATGTGCCGGTGCTGTGCATCGGGCGCAATGAAACGCTCGCGCAGGGCGATGGATTGTGGCAGATCCACACTGATCCATAACGCCTGCGGTGCATCAATGCGAAAACGCTGCGTTTCCAACCCTTCGCCCAGATTGACGATGACGCCGTCGGGATGCCGAGCAAGGAATATGCGCAACTTGTCGTCGAATAATTGCGAACGGATACCGTGCGAAGGTTCTGCTTTGCCGAAGTGGCGTGCGTAGTCGTAACTGAGGGCGTGATAAATCTCCAGGCATTTCGGGTCGCGGAGGCAGCCGTCGGCGCGTGCGGCCTCGTTGGCACGGTTATACAGCGTCCACAAAGTAGTTTCGGGTACGTCGGTGAGTGTCGGTTGAATGGTCGATGGCATGGCGATTTTCTGCAAACGGTGAGAGGTATGAGCAAATATTTTGTGTGTGGAGAATGGTGGATCAGCCCTCTAGCCGCCCGTATGACACGATCCGTAACGACGGCGGAAATCGGCCGGGTGCTCGGCGCCGTCATGGGCGAATAGTCCGCGCCGCGCCTGCACCGCCTGCCGGTGCTCCTGCGCGTAGAGGCCGCGGCGTTTACGCCAGCCATCGTTCCACGCCCAGCCCTGGGCGACCATGTGGCGCGCAAGGTTGATGCCGTCGGGCAGCAGAATAACATCGGCGATGGCGCGGCCATAACGGTCGCGGGCGTAAATGGTGACGCGCACGCGCTGGCCGGTCGGCGCCAGTGTGCGCAGCGCATCACGAGCCTGCGTACCGTGCTGCTGACAGAGTTCGGGTGCGTCGATGCCCCGCAGGCGCAACCGCAAACGCTGGCCGCGTCCTTTGCCGCGCCAGGCGGTACGGGCGCCGTGGATGTTTCGGGCGCTGCCGGCCGTGCGTACCCAAAGCGAGTCGCCATCGACTACATAGCTGACGACGTAATGCTCATCGTCCGGGTGCGATGTGGCCGGTGCGATAGAGACGGCGTGTGCCGCCGGCACAAAGAACCGGATAAGCACGGCCAGCAGCGGCAGCAGAAAGAAGGCGCGCAAGAAATGGCCCGGCATCATCATCTTCTTCTTTGCAGTAAAGATCGGTACGCAACAGTGCCTTCCGGGAGCCTGTGCGCTTATGTATTGCGATGCCCGCCATTCTAGGCGCACTGCAAGCCACCGGAGGTGGGAGATATCGGAGATGTTCATCAGCATTCGACGTATCTCCGGCGGGATGGCAGTGTAATCGTTATACAAATCCGGTCACGCGCTGCGGGCGCTGATTGGGTGGTTATTGAGCGCTTATTACCGTGCGTGCATGGCATGGCCTACTGCGATTTAATGAGCGTGCCGATCCCCTGGTTGGTAAGAATTTCCAGCAAAAGCGCATGTTCGACGCGGCCGTCGATGATATGCACGCGCTTGACGCCGCTCTGCGCCGCTTCCAGTGCCGAGGAAATCTTGGGCAGCATGCCGCCGGAGAGCGTGCCATCGGCGACCATGGCATCGATCTGCGCCGGCGTAACGCCGGTGATAAGCCGGCCCTCCTTGTCGAGCACGCCGGGCGTATTGGTGAGCAGAATGAGTTTTTCTGCCCCAAGCGCTTCGGCAATTTTTCCGGCGATGACGTCGGCGTTGATATTGTAGGTTTCGCCTTGCTCGCCGACGCCGATTGAGGCGATGACCGGAATGAAGGCGGCAGCCTGCAAATGAGCGATCAGCGCGGGATCGATCGCGGTAATGTCACCGACCATGCCGAGGTCGATGGTTTCCTGCGGGTTATCCTTGTTGGGCAGCATCAGTTTTTTCGCCCGGATGAAGGCGGCATCCTTCCCCGTCAGGCCGACCGCCTTGCCGCCCGCCTGGTTGATGAGATTGACGACATCCTTGTTAACCTGTCCGCCAAGCACCATCTCGACGATTTCCATCGTTTCGGCATCGGTAACGCGCATGCCCTGGATGAATTCCCCTTTTTTGCCAATGCGTGTGAGCAGGTTTTCGATTTGCGGACCACCGCCGTGAATGACGACGATGTTGATGCCGACCAGCTTGAGCAGCACCACGTCGTGGGCGAAGCTTTGCTTGAGCCGTTCATCGACCATGGCGTTGCCGCCGAATTTGACGACGATGGTCTTGCCGTGGAAGCGCCGAATGTAAGGCAGCGCTTCGGCGAGAATTTCGGCTTTCTGGGTGGAGATGGGGGCGGTCGCAGTCGTGGTAGTGGTCATGGTCGGATTCCTGGTGATCGTGGGAGGAAAAACATCAGGATGCAGGGAAAGAAGAATTCTACGCAAGCCGGATGCAAATAAAAAGGCGACCGGCGAAAATCGTTACGCACCCCGCACCCCGCAC
>ERZ773043.236-NODE-236-length-31792-cov-11.432965_pt1 | contig 31792 bp, 28 predicted proteins | sample MGYA00580636_ERZ773043 | MGnify/ENA primary metagenome ERZ773043 (study PRJEB29015, sample SAMEA2737992) | human oral metagenome | biome: human oral; feature: human-associated habitat; material: dental | place: China | collected 2065 ...
CTTGCAGGACGTAGAGGAGAAGAAGGCGCGCCGCAACGCCGTGTCAAAGGAGATCGGTGTACGCAAGAAGGCGGGCGAGAGCGCGGATGATGTGGTCGCTGAGATGCGTGCGCTTGGCGATGAGATCACGGCACTCGACGAGGAGCTGCGTGGTGTGGAGCAGAGTCTGCGCGACCTGCTGCTCCAGATCCCGAACATGCCGAAGGCGGATGTGCCGATAGGCAAGGACGATACAGAGAATCCGGAGGTGCGCCGTTGGGGGACACCTCGTACATTTGATTTCGAACCGCAGGCGCATTGGGATATCGGTGAGAAGCTCGGCGTGCTCGATGCGGAGCGTGCGGCGAAGGTCACGGGGGCGCGCTTCACGTTTTACAAGGGGCTCGGCGCACGACTTGAACGTGCGTGCATCAACTTCATGATGGATCTCCACGCGGAGAAGCATGGCTACACGGAGATGCTTGCGCCCTACATCGTGAACGAGGCAAGCATGGTCGGGACAGGGCAGCTGCCGAAGTTTGCGGAGGATATGTTCAAGCTCGACGGGCTCGACTACTACCTCGTGCCGACGGCAGAGGTGCCGACGACGAACTACCACCGCGACGAGATCCTGGACGCGGAGCAGCTGCCGGAGTACTATACCTCCTATACGGCGTGCTTCCGCGCGGAGGCGGGCAGCGCGGGACGCGACACGCGCGGGCTCATCCGTCAGCACCAGTTCAATAAGGTAGAGCTGATTAAATTCGTCGCACCCGAGACGAGCTGGAACGAGCTTGAGACGATGGTGGAGGCGGCGGAGGATGTGCTGAAAACGCTCGAACTTCCGTACCGCGTCGTGCAGCTCTGCACGGGCGACATGAGCTTCACCTCGGCAAAGACCTATGATATCGAGGTCTGGATGCCGGCGCAGGACAAATACCGCGAGATCTCGTCCTGCTCGAACTGCACGGACTATCAGGCACGCCGTGCAAATATCAAGTATCGTCCGGAGCGCGGGGCAAAGCCCGCCTTCCTCCACACGCTGAACGGTTCGGGCGTTGCAGTCGGCCGCACGGTTGCGGCGATTCTTGAGAACTGTCAGCAGGCGGACGGCTCCGTTCTCGTGCCGAAGGCTCTCGTGCCGTATATGGGCGGCGTTACGGTCATTCGATGAAAAAGATTGTTGTCGGCATCACGGGCGCGAGCGGCAGCATATACGCCGTTCGACTGATTGATGTTCTGCGGGAACAGGGCATCGAGGTGCACGCTGTCATCACGGACAGCGGACAGCGCGTGCTGGACTACGAGTGCGGCATGACGATGGAGGAGCTTTCGCGGCGCGTCGATGTTCTCTACCCGAATACGGACGTGGGCGCGGCAATTGCAAGCGGCTCGTTCCGCATGGATGCGATGGTCGTCCTGCCCTGCTCGATGAAGACGGCGGGGGCAATCGCCCACGGCGTGACGGACGATCTCCTCACGCGTGCGGCGGATGTGACGCTTAAGGAGGGGCGGCGGCTGCTCCTTGTGCCGCGCGAGACACCCATGCACGAGATTCATCTTGAGAACCTGCTGCGGCTCGCACGTGCGGGGGCGGTCATCATGCCCGCCGCGCCCGGTTTCTATCATCGACCGGAGACGTTGGATGATCTCATTAATATGATGGTGGGCAAGATCCTCGACCGTCTCGGCATCGAGGCAGAGCTCTTTACACGTTGGAGGTGACGGATATGACTTTTTTCAAAGTGAAAATGACGGCGCTTGCGGCCGTGCTCGCGCTGAGTGCGGCGGGGACGGCAGCGGCCGCACCCGCAGAGACGGACGGACATACGATGCAGATGCACATGGGAGATTCCTCGGTGCAGGACAAAAAGGCGGAGATTCAGATGGACTATCTGAAACATCGCGGACAGCGGCGTTACATCGATCTCTACAATCTGCACGTTTTCCGCCAGTACAAGGAGATGCACGGGATGTCGCTCCACTGGGGGCTGACCGTGTCGCGTGCCGTCGGCTCGTGGGCGGAAAAGGACACGCCCGACGTGCGCCTCGACTCGTCCGCCGTCGGTGTGGGACCTGCGTACATGGTGCGTTGGACGAAGCTGCTCGGCAGTAAATGGGAGGCATCGTTTGATGCGACGGGGGGCGTTCTCGTCTACAACGACGTGCATCCCGCACATACGCGCAACTACGGCTTCATGTGGCGTATCGGGCCGCGTGTGACGTACAAGTTCAACGAGCGTAACGCTCTAAGCGTTGCCTATCTGGGGCATCATGTGTCGAACGGACAGCGGACGAAGAATCCAGGCTACAACGGCATCGGGTTCTCGATCGGCTATCGATACACGTACTAAAGGACGTACTGTGGCAAAGAAATTTTACGCCGTGAAGCGCGGGCGCAAAACGGGCATCTTTACCGTATGGGCGGAGTGCTCGGCACAGGTGCAGGGCTTTCAAGGCGCGGTGTATAAGGGTTTTATGACCGAAGCAGAAGCGCGTGACTGGCTGGATGGTGCGGCGGAGTCATCTGCGCCGCGTGCTGCAAAGAGCGGTACAGCGGCGAAAAAATCGTCCGCGCCGCCCGTCGAAGAACCCGTTGATGCGGACTATATCATCCACACGGACGGTTCGTGTCTTCGCAATCCCGGCGGCGCGGGCGGCTGGGCTGCCATCATTGAGACGGCAGCAACAGGTGAGGTCAGAGAGTACAGCGGCGGCGACCCCGAGACGACGAACAACCGCATGGAACTGACGGCGGCACTGGAGGCAATGAACGCCGTGCCGGAGGGGGCACGCGTCGCACTCTATACCGACAGTCAGTACCTGAAGAACGCATTCACGAAGTTCTGGCTGCCCGCATGGAAGAAGCGCGGATGGAAGAAGGCGGACGGAGAACCCGTGCTCAATCAGGATCTCTGGATGCAGCTCGATGCTGCGTTTGCCGCACGGCGCGTACAGTTCCATTGGGTCAAGGGGCATGCGGGCAATCCGCGCAATGAACGCTGTGACGAACTCGCGCGGAGCGAGGCGGAGAGATTTTCTCGTTGAGTTATAGATCGTATGTGGAGTTGTTGCGATGCAGTGCTCCAAAGCAAACCCTAGTGGAACAAGCGGAGCAAAGGGCACGTTCTGCCCCCTGCGGATTTCTTTCGTTCAAGCGAAGCGCGTTTAAGAAGTCCGCAGGTATTTAGGCAGATAAGTGCCCGACCGCTTGTGTAACGAGGCGTTTGCGTGGAGCACGCAGGTGACACCTTATATTTTTATCACGAAAGGAGGGAATCCATGCAGTGCATCTTTGAGGCAGTGGGACGCTTTGTCCTCACACATCTTGCGAACATCGGGCGCATCACCCTCCTCTACGCTGAGACCGTGCGGCAGGTCACACAGCGTCTGCGCGTGCGGAGCATTGTCTACCAGATGGCGCACCTCGGCGTGGACTCTCTCCTCATCGTCGGTCTTACCCTCCTTTTCACAGGCATTGTGCTGACCCTCCAAATCGCGCACGAGTTCATCCGATACGGAGCGCAGAGCACCATTGGCGCGGTCATCGCCATCGGTATCGGGCGTGAGCTCGGCCCCGTCCTTGTCGGTGTCGTCTGCGCGGGGCGCGTGGGCGCAGCGATTACGGCGGAGGTCTCCACGATGAAGGTCACGGAGCAGATCGACGCGCTGCGCGTCATGGCGGTTAGCCCCGTGAACTACCTCATCGTGCCGCGTATGCTCGCGTGCATGATCGTCGTGCCCGTCCTCACCGTATTCGGCGACGTGATCGGCGTTCTCGGCGGCTACCTCACGGCGGTGCACTACTCTGGCATCTCACCATACACCTTTACACACTCCATTACACAGTTTGCAGAGATCTACGATATGACGGGCGGACTTATCAAGGCGATTTTCTTCGGCAACGTGATCGCCGTTCTCGGCTGTCACTACGGGCTGAATGCGCCAAGCGGCGCGGAGGGGGTCGGTAAGGCGACCATGCAGACCGTTGTCACCTCCATCATTGTCATTTTTATTCTGAACGCCGTCTTGACGTTCTTCTTGTTCTGAGGACACGCTATGATACGACTGAACAACGTCAAAAAGTGTTTCGGGGACAAGGAAGCACTCAAGGGGATCAGCCTCACCATCGAAAAGGGGGAGACCATCGCCATCATCGGCGGCTCGGGCTCGGGTAAATCGACCCTCCTGCGGCTCATGATTGGATTGGATCGTCCCACCTCGGGCGAGATCTACCTCGGCGGTGACAATATTGCCGCGATGAGTGAGGACGCACTCGACCGCGTGCGTCTGCGCATGGGCATGGTATTCCAGTACTCCGCGCTCTTTGACTCCATGAGCGTAGGGGAGAATGTCGCGTTCGGGCTGAGGGAACATACGACAAAGAGCGAGGATGAGATTCAGCGCATTGTGGCGGAAAAACTTGCGCTTGTCGGACTGCCCGATGCGGCGGCGATGATGCCGCAGGAGCTTTCGGGCGGCATGAAAAAACGCGTGGGGCTTGCGCGTGCGATTGCGACCGATCCCGAGATCATCTTCTATGATGAACCGAGCTCGGGACTTGACCCCATCATGACGGCGAAGATTGACGAACTGATTATTGATATGCAGCGAAAACTCGATGTGACCTCGATTGTCGTCACACACGATATGGCGAGTGCGAGCCGCATTGCCGACCGCATCGCCATGATTTATGAGGGGCAGCTCATCGCCGTCGATACGGCGGAGCGATTTCAGGATATCAAGGATGAGCGCGTACAGGCATTCTTTCGTACGTTGCACCATCGCAGGGAGGTTGGGGCATGAGCGCAGAGGCAAAGGTCGGAGCATTTACACTCGGAGGGGCGGCACTCCTCGTCGCCGTCGTCATGTTCTTTGGCGGACTGCGCCTTGGCGGCAGTCAGGACTATATGCTCTACGCGGGATTTGGCCGCGCCATCGGGCTGAACCCCGAGGCGCAGGTGCTCCTCTCGGGTGTTCCCGTTGGACAGGTCGAGGAGATCGTGAGCGATGGGCTGGGGGTCACTGTCTCCATGCGAATTCGGGACGGCGTGAAGATTCCGCGCGGCTCTTCCGTCACCATTGGGCAGCCGGGCATCATGGGGGATAAATTCGTCATCATCACACCCTCGTCCAATGTCGATTTTTACGCGAATGGGGATTATCTCTACGGCGAGAACGAGATGGGCATGGATACCATGTTTACAGAGCTGAACAAGATGATTATTCAAGTCGAGGCAATGCTCACCTCCATCAACAACATTGTCGGTGCCCCCGGCTTTCAGAGCTCGATGGTGCAGCTCGTTGTCAACATGGAGCAGATGACCGCGCACCTCGACGGGCTGACTGCGACACTGGAGCAGATGGCGAACGAGAACCGCGGCGACCTGCATGCCATGCTCGCAAATATGAACGCGATGTCTGCGAATCTCGCGCAGACCACCGCGAGCGTCGAGCGCATCATGGCGAATCTTGAGACCGTCGGCGCGGACCCGCAGACGGCGGAGAATCTCAGAAAGACACTTGAAAACATCACCGCCTCCTCTGAGCGCATCCTGCACATCGCCGAGGGCATCGAGGCGGTCGCGGGCGATAAGCAGACACAGGAGGATGCGCGCGCACTCATTCACAATGCACGTACGATGACAGACAAGGCAGGCGGGCTCATGGGGCGGCTGCAGAACGTCAAGGTTACGCCGAAAGTAGATGCGATGTACAGCGGCAAGTCGGATGACTGGCGTACAAACTTCAACCTTGATGTCGGCGAAAAACAGGGCATGTACGCGACGTTTGGCGTGGACGACATCGGCGGAGGCGACAAGTTCAACGCGCAGGTCGGCAAGCGCGGCACAGCCTTCGGCGCGCGTGCGGGGGTTGTCGCGGGTGCAGCGGGGGTCGGCGTGGATGCCTACGCGGGCGAGAAATTCAAATTCTCCGCCGATGCCTACGATCCGAATGACTTTACACTGCGGCTGCGTGCCCAGTATCAGCTGAAGGACAGCACCTATCTCTTCGGCGAGTGGAACGATGTGAACGACAGCAAACACCGTGCGTTTTATACGGGGATACGGCAGGAATTTTAATTGACGAGCGGTAGAATATATGTATAATATAATTATGGATATACATTTTACATGGGATGAAGAAAAGAACCGTTCCAATCAAAAGAAACATGGCATTTCCTTTGAGGAAGCGGCGACCGTGTTCCATGATGATGATGCTCTTCTCAAATACGACGAAGCGCACTCTCTGGATGAAGAGCGGTTCGTTATGCTTGGAATGAGCAAAGCAAATCGTATGTTGGTTGTTTGTCATTGCTGCCGTACGGGAGGCGTGCTGCGTCTCATATCTGCACGAAAGGCAACCCGAAGAGAGGAAAGTCAGTATTGGGAGCGTCTTTAGGAGGGATACCATGAAAGAAGAATACGATTTTTCGGATGCGATAAAAAATCCATATTCTAAACGGCTCAAAAAACAAATCACAATCAACATTAACAACGAAACCGTGGCATATTTCAAAGCTCAGTCTGAGGAAGTCGGCATTCCCTATCAGACACTCATCAACCTGTATCTATCTGACTGTGCGGCGCACGGAAGAAAACTGAATCTATCATGGCAATAAAAAACGGCAATCGCAGAAAACTCCTGCGGTTGCCGTTTCTCATTGTTGATAGAATTTTACCCTCCGATGCCGCATTCCCTGCGGATGGCATTTTGCATCAACTGCGAGAAGTTGATATTGCGCTCGCGTGCGAGTGTGTCGAGCCAACTCGGGATCGTGATGCTGCGACGAATGGTTTTTGTGTCGTGAATCTTGCGATAGGCAAGTGTGTCAGCTTTTATCATTACAAGGGTTGCACCCTGCGGTACAGTGATTTGCTCCGGCTGTGATGGCGCGGGAATCTCCTCCTTTTCTTCCTCGCGGTTCCAGAGCATCAAATTCAATACATCCTCGGCATTCTCGAATGCCTCCTGCATCGTTGCACCATCTGTAAAGGTGTCATCCAGATCGGGGAATGTGACGATGATACCGTCCTCCTCCACCACAAAGAGTGCGGGATATACATATTTCATGGGAAGCACCTCCTATTTTTTCAGTCCAGCACGTTTGAGGATGTTTTGCAGTGTACCGTTTGGAATTTCTTCTTTGGCATGGCGACCAACAGGGAATTGATTGCCCGTAATGGGGCTGAAATAGATATCATGATTGCCCCCATTTCGCACCAAGGTGCAGCCATTCTTTTTCAAAAGACGAAGCAGTTCCGCTGTTGTCATATGCTCACCTCATACCTATTATATATATTCGTATATATTTTTACAAGATGTTTTATTTATTATAGCAGAATCCCCCGTGTCATCTTTCACGGGGGATTCTGCTATTTCAATGTTCGTTTTGATTAAACTGCGGCTTGCGCCCTTCCAAAAATGCCGTCACTGCCTCGCGGTGATCGGCAGATTTTCCTGCCTTTGCGAGGTTCTCCGCCTCGAGGCGGCTGTATGCCATGTAGTCGCGGTAGAACACCTCATAGTAGAGCTGCTTTTGCATCGCGAGTGCGCCGAGTGGGCGGCGCAGCAGCTTCGCAGCAAAGGTATGCGTTTCCTCTGCGAGCTTCCCATCGGGGGCGAGCCGTGTCGCAAGCCCCAGACGCAGTGCCTCCTCACCGTAGACGGGAGCACTCAGCGCCATGAGCTCAATCGTCCGTGCAAGCCCGACGATCTGTTTCAAATGATAGATGCAGCCCGTATCACCGGGGAGCGCGACATTCGAGAACGCCGTAAGCAGACAGCTCTTCTCCGTCATGATGCGGAAGTCCGCAGCGAGCGCAATCCCGCAGCCCGCACCTGCGGCAGCACCATTCACCATTGCGATCACAGGCTTCGAGCACTTGCGCAGCGCGAGCGATGCCTGTCCCGTCAGGATGGAGAGATCATAGCTGATGAAGTCGAACGATGCCATCTCCTTGATATCACCGCCGGCGGAGAAGTTCTTGCCCGCGCCCGTGACGATGAGAACCTTCACCGCATCGTCTGCGTCACAGTGTTCCACCGCGCTGATCAGATCGCGGAACATCGGCGCATTCAGCGCATTGTTCGAGGCGGGACGGTCGATCGTAATCGTCGCAATGCCGTCCTGAACGGATAACTTGATATGCTCGTACATGGAAACCTCCTTGCGGTAGATGCTGTCCTTCAAACATAGGACAAGAAGTTTTCGAAAAATTATGTCTCACCTTATGGTACCGCAATTTTTCCCGCAGCACAAGCGGAAATTATCGTGCATAAATACCTTCTCCATTGTCGGAGGTGCACTCGAGGAGGCGGCGTTGTGTTCGCTGCGTATGCTCTGCTCCGGTCACCTAACAATAAATTTATTTGAAAAAAGCCTGTGGAACTGATACAATGAAAGTGTCTGTCAATACGATTTCATGGTATTGACTATCTTTGGAGCAGGCCTCCGTTCGGGTGATTCCTTGGCGGACGAGGAGGAAATGGTTTTGAAAAATAGGGGATACTTTGCCGGACGCCTTGTACGGACGTTGGCTCTTACTGCTGCCGTTGGTCTTTTTGCGGCGCCTGTTTCGGCGGAGACGATGCAGGTGGATCTCGCGCGCTCGGTACAGATGGCGCTCGAGAACAACCGCACGATCAAAGAGGCGCTGACGGATGTAGATGCAGCGCATGCCTCGCTTGCACAGGCGAATCGCTCAATGGGGCCGACGCTGACATGGTCGACGACAGCGAACCGTGTCGGCGGCAAGGCTTACGAGAGCTCAGGGGTCAAATACAACTACGGCAATACGGGCACGATCTCGATGCCGGTCTACAGTGCGGCGCTGAATGCGCAGCGAAAGGCGGCCCGCTACGGGCTGAACGCGGCAGATTTTGCGCTCGAACAGACGAAACAGACGATCCGCCTGACGGCGACGGTGGATTATTTCAATATCCTACAGGCGCGCAATCTGGTGAAGGTACGTGAAAATACGGTGGCGACGCTGCAGACGCATCTTGCGGATGTGAATGCGCAATTCCGTGTCGGTACGGTTGCGCGCGCGGATGTGCTCGCCTCCGAGGTGGAGCTGGCGAATGCACAGCAGAATCTGACGACGGCGAAGAACAACTATGAGGTTGCCGTTGCGACGCTGAACAATGTGATTGGTGTACCGACCGATACGACGCTCACGATCAACGACGAGCTGCGCTATACGGACTATGTGCTCACACTCGAGGACTGCACGGACTACGGGCTTCTCTATCGCGCGGACGGTGCGGCCGCGTTCTATGCGGTGAAGCAGGCTGAGGCGGGGGTGCGTACGGCGCAGGCCGGCTACCATCCGACGGTGAATGCGTCGGCAACGCGTTCGATCGCAGGGGAACGTCCCTTCAAGGATGACCATGTGAGCAGCGATACATGGGCCGCGGGAATCAGTGCATCGTGGAATATCTTCGACAACGGGGTGACGGCGGCGCAGGTGGATGCGGCAAAGGCAAGGCTGCGCAAGGCAGAGGAGGCACTCGCTGCGACGGATGAGAAGATTCGCCTCGATGTGCATACGGCGTATCTGAATCTGCGTGCGGCGGAGCAGAACATCAAGACGTCGGAAACTGCAGTCAAGCAGGCGGAAGAGGACTATAATATCGCCCGTGTCCGCTACAATGCGGGCGTGGGGACGAATCTTGAGGTCATGCGCGCGTCGGACAACCTGACGACAGCGCGTATGAACTACTCGACAGCGCTCTATACGTATAATACGAGCAAGGCAAGCCTCGACAATGCGATGGGGGTGCCCGTCGATCTCGATACCGAGCGCTACCGTGCGGCAGAGGAAGTGGGAAAACGTGCCCCTATTGCCCGTGCAGAGGCACAGCTGCACGATGATGCGATCTTTGAAACACCGAAGGGGGCCGAGGTGCGTCCCGCTCCTGCGCACGCACCGGTGGATGCCGCGATGATTGCAGCAGCGCGTGTGCAGGCGGCAAATGCTGCCTATGAGGCGAAGATGAACAAATAAGAGGTTTTCTATGAGACGGAGAGCGTATATCGGGATTGCTGCAGTCGCGGCAATCCTCGTCTGCGCAGCAGTGCTCATTCACATTGTGCGCGCTCAGGCGTTCATGACCGAGGCAGGTCGGATGGCTGAGAGTCTCGCAGCAGAGAAGTTGGGGACAACGGTGCACATCGGTGCAGTGGAGATCTGTTCTCTGCATGAACTGAAGCTGGATGATATTGTGATTTATGATAGGCAGGCGAAGGCTGTCCTCCGTGCCGATGAGGCGCGGGTGACGCTTCGTCTGCTTTCTTTGCTTTCAGCACCGGAAACCTCGGTTGATGAAATTCTGCTCACGGGTGCGCACGCGGAGATTGTGCAGCGTGCAGATGGAACGTGGAACTACAGTGATCTTGGCAGGGATGATGCGGAGCCGAGCAGTTTCGAGGGGCGCATCCGTATGGAGGGGGCGACGGCGACCGTCACTGCAGGTGAGCGCACCTATGAACTGGACGGCATTACAGGTGCCGTAGATGTTGATCGCAGCGATGTGTCCTATGATCTCACGGGCGCGCTTGCAGGAGTTCCTCTGCATGTGCGCGGCACCTACGTCGGCGGGACACAGGAACTGTATCTGGCGGCGGATGATGCAGATCTCACACCGCTGCTCAAATTTCTGCCCGAGGGAGCCCTGCCCGAGGAGGTGCAGGTTCATCGTGTGCATGCGGGTCATGTGGGGCTGAAGCTCCGCCGCACAGACGGGGTGTTGACGCTGGATGGACGTGTGGACAGCGCACAGGGAGCAGCGAATATTTACGGAACGGAGACACAGCTGAAAAGCTCTGCACTCACGTTCAACGAGCGCTCTCTCTTCCTCGCCGCCACAGCGGAGGCGGCGGGGCAGACAGCGCGTGTCGACGGCACAATCCGCTTCGACACGGATGCGCCCTATCTTGATCTCACTTTGCGTGCAAAGGATTTTGCCGTGGATCAAATTCTCCCGAGCAGCTCATACGTGGGGGCTGTGACGGCAGATGTGCATGTGACGGGGACGTTTGCGGCGCCGATGGCCGAGGGGCATCTCTCGGCGGCGGAGGGGGCCGTCGATGACGTATCTTTCCGCGCGGCATCCGCGGATGTTTCCTATGCGGATGGGACCATTTCGTTCCATGATCTGACGGCGGAGATCTTTGACGGCAAGCTCTCGGGCGCGGGTGTCTTTGACACAAGAGACCAATCCTATACGGCGCATCTCACGGCGGACGGTATTCGGCTCGCGGGGCTGCGTGCGCTTTCGGCAGCCATGCCCGAGGATCTCGACGGCACACTGCGCGCCGATTTTGGCATACACGGACAGGGGGCGGATGCACCTACGGTCTACGGCAGTGCGGAGATGCTCAACGGCAGCTATCGTATGATTCCCGTGGAACATGCGAATGCGTCCTTTATCCTCCGAGGGAGCGATCTGACGATTGACTTCCTCAGCATGAAGCTCCCCAATGGAACGGAGCTCGGCGTCGAGGGGAAGGTTATGGGCGGTTCTGCGCTCGACCTGCGTTTCTACGGTGCACATGCGGATCTCTCCCTGCTCAATCGCTTGGATGGGCGTCTCCATTTCTCGGGGCTGTCGGATTTCACGGGGCAGGTGCACGGCGACATGCACGATCCGCACGTTGAGATGAGCGTCTCGGCGATGAATGGGGATCTCCTGTATCAGCCGTTCGACAGTCTGCTCTTTCGTGCGGAGGGATCGCTCTCGGGCATCGGCATCCACGATTTCTCGATGGAGCGCGGTGGGCGTGAGGTATGGCTCGTGAATGGAACCATTGGTTTCGCGGGTGAGCGGCGCATCGACCTTCAGATCGATACGATGGGTGCACGCATGGAGGATGTGGCGGCGCTTGTCGCGCCGGATCAGCCGATTACGGGCAACATCGACAACATCATAAAGTTCACGGGGACGCTCGACAACCCGCACGCGGTCGGCTATGTTCACTTCTATCGCGGCAGCTATGCGGGCGCTATTCTCTCGGGTATGGACGGCGACTACTTCCTCGATAACGGCATCATCCGCGTGCAGGTGTTCCACATCTATTCGCCGATGGTGGATATGGTCCTGAACGGTACGATTAACACGCTCGGCCTCCTCGACTTCGATGCAGAGGTGCGTGATCTCGATATGAAGCGCTTCGAGCACAAACTGCCCTACGAGGTCTCCGGCCACGGCGTCTTTAACGGAAAGGTCGGCGGGACAATCTCCCGTCCGATTTTCCGTGGGGAGCTGAAAGCGGATACGATTGTGATGAACGGGGTAGAGCTGAGGGAGATCCACAGCTTTGCCCACTATGAAAACGGCATCATCGAGCTGGACGAGACGGGGTTCCGTCAGGGGACGGACGGTTCTGTGACGGCGCGCCTGCACTACGATACGGCGACGCGTGCGCTGCGCGGGACGATGAATATTGACCGGATGGATGTGCAGGCACTCCTTGCGCTCGCAAACCAGAAGGAGGATCGTCTCACCGGGCAGATCACGAGTGTGGTACGTCTGGGCGGCACGCTCGACAATCCGTCGATTTCGCTGACGGGCGAAATCGCGGAGGGGGCGCTTGCCTCCTATCCCGTGCGTGATGTTGCACTCGATGTCACACTCGCGGACCGCGTGTTGACCGTGCGAAAGCTCGCAGGTGAGCAGGGAGGCGGTTCGTTCTCCGCCGTCGGCACGGTGGATTTCGACGGCCTCGCGAATGTGGACGTCACAGGGACGGACATTGCTCTCGGGATCTTCACGCGCTTTGCGGGGGTGGAGGAGGATGTGACGGGGACGACATCGCTGACCCTGCACATCGGCGGTCATACGCAGAACCCGGAAGCTGATCTGAGGATGACGGCGAAGAATGGCGGCGCACGCGGGGCATCGTTCGATGAGCTGACAGGCGAGGCGCAGCTGCGCTCCTCCATCATCCATCTGAACAATCTCACGGTGACGAAGTATATCGACGGCATCGCTTATGCGGCGAGCGCCCATGGGACACTCCCCCTGCGTGCACTCACGGCAGAGCGCAGCGAAAACCTGAGTGCCTACGAGGAGATCAATCTGACGATCGCGCTTGACAATGCGGACCTCTCCTTGCTGCCGGTCTTCTCCGATCATGTGGAGTGGGCTCTTGGACGTACGGAGGGCAGCCTGAAGCTGCACGGAACCCTCGCCGCCCCGCGTCTGGACGGGACGGTGCGCGTTACGGGCGGTGCACTAAAGGTCAAGTATCTCGAGAATCCGGTGACGGATATGCAGATTCAGATCGATGCTCTTGGCGACAGCGTTGTCGTGCGTTCCTGTACGGGACGCATGGGGGCGGGCAGCTACATGATGACGGGGCACATGGAACTGAGCGGCGTAGAGCCGACGGACTATGACTTCTCGCTCGTGATGAATGATCTTGCGATCAAGACAACGTTCTTTGACGGACCGCTGAGCGGATCGCTGCATCTGACGGAGGATGAGTACTGGGGCGAGACCCTGCCGAAGCTCGCGGGTACGATCAACATCGACCGAGCCCTCATCTCCATTCCGTCGATTCCCGATACGAACGACGAGCTCCCGCACATCATCCTCGATGTGGGGCTGACCGTGGACCGCCATGTACACTTCTTCAGCGCGAACCTCTATGATATCCATCCGTCGGGCTATGTGCATTTCGGCGGCACGACGCATCATCCCCGCACGACGGGCTCGATCGGCGTGCGGCGCGGCGACACGGTGAGCTACCTCCGAACGGTGTTCAAGATCCGCGAGGGAACAGCGACCTTCAACCAGATGGAGTCGTTCCTGCCGGAGATTGCATTCTATGCCGAGGCGCGCCTCACGCATACGCGTGTGTTCCTCTCGGCGCATGGACCGCTCGACCATATGGATTTCCGCCTCGGTTCGAGCCCTGAGATGTCCCAGGAGGAGATCATCCGCATGCTCACACTGCGCAGTGCCTACCGTAATGGTGAGGGCGGCATTACGGCGGCAGACATTCTCTCCATTGGCCTGCAGATGAGCATCCTCTCGGAGGTGGAAGACTCCGTGAAGAACTTCCTGCACCTCGATGTATTCCGCCTCTCAAGCGGAAGCGGTGCACTCTTTGAGACGAAGGACGATGAGGCGGTTCGCAAAAATGAGAATGAGTACAATATCGAGATCGGCAAATACTTCGGTGACCGTGTGCTCCTGCGCTATGTACATGGGCTCGGTGCGGCATCGGATCAATACCGCTACGGCATACAGTATGATTTCAGTGACAAATTTGGGATCTCGTATGACCGCGAGGGCTCTGACCAGCTCATCAGTATGGAGGCAAGGATAAGGTTCTAAAGGAGGTGCGCCGGTGTTTTCTGACTATGTAAAAAAACTTTCTGCCATGCAGAAACTGACGCCGACAGAAGAGGAGGAGCTCTGGCGCGCCTACAAGGAATGCGGCAATGAGGCGGCGCGGCAGCGGATCATCGAGTCGTATCAGCCGCTTGTCTTCCGTGAAGTCATGCCCTATCGTGCCCTGTCTGCTGTTATGGATGCGGTACAGGAGGGAACGGTCGGGCTGATCGAGGCGGTGGAGCGCTATGATCCTTCGCGTGGAGTTGCATTCAGTCTCTATGCGGTGCATCGTATACGCGGACGGATTCTGGACTTCCTCCGCTGCGAGGGGCAGGTCGATCTGCCCTGCCTCGAGGTGGAGACGGAGACGCATGAGACGGCGAAGGATCTGCTCGTCGATGTGTGTCCCTCTGTGGCAGAACTCGCAGAGCATCACGCTCTCGTCGGTGTGCTCGGTGCCGCAATGGAGCGCCTGCCCGCGCGCGAGCGGCTCGTGCTCGAGGGCGTGACCATTGGCGGCGCGCGTGCACAGACGATGGCAGAGGCACTCGGGGTGACATCCGCACAGATCTATCGGCTGCAAAAGAATGGGATCCGCCGCATTCGTGGGATGCTCTCTCGATTTATGCATCATTGGCAGAATTAACCATTTAGTACCACGTTTTAATTTTAACGGCTTGAATCCATACCATGGACTGTAGTATAATCTCGGGAAGGGGGATACGGCGATGAATACGGATCGCAGAGAGCGGGCGAAGTCCATTCGTGCGGCACGAGACTGGCTCGCGGGAGCGGAAAATGCGCTCGCGGGTGAGGATGATCTCGCGGGAGACCTGAAGCTCATGCTTGCACGTGCAGAGCTCGCACGTATTGCTGCGGATCGTCGTGCACGTCTCCGCCGTTGGGCAGCGCGGCTCCTGCCGCCGCTGGCCGCAGCGGTGCTCCTCGGATGGTTCGCATGGCAGCATATGCCCTCTGAGGATATGATTCCGCACCTGGGAGCACAGGAAGCGAATGTGCGTACGGAAACGCCCGCAGCTGTGCCTGCAGCCGCGGAACCTTCGCAGCCTGCACAGGGGGAGGAACCGCTCTCAGCAGCGGTCCTTCCAACAGAGCCGATCGCAGAGCGGGCAGCGCCGAAAGAACAGGATACAGCGGCGCAGGCCGCTGCTGCTGCGCCTGTCCCCGTGCATACAGAGGACGCACGGTCTGCATCGCCTTCGCGTATGCCGAGTGGCGATCTGCAGCGTCTCATGCAGGTCGGCGGCAAAATTTTAAGAGAATAGTTGATCTGCCCCCCGCATCATGCGGCGGGTTTGAAACAGCGCCCTTGTGCGCACGTCTAGGAGGTTTCGCCTTTGAACAGCAAGAAATACCAGAGACTCACACTCGCCGTTGCCCTTGGTATGGGGGCCTCTGCACTGGCTCTGCCGCATGGTTTCGCCGCAGAGGAGAATGCAGAGACCGCGGTTATGTCCGCTGCTGCGGCAGATGCACCCGCACCGCGTGATGCGGCGACAGATGCGGATGCTGCGGCTGCGCCGGCGCTGACGGCGACCGCTGCTCCCTCGACCTCGGATGAGCGTGCTGCCGCTTGGGCGGCCAAGCGTCCTGCCGAGAACGAGATCTCCAACTATCTTGCGGCACAGGTCGGCAAGACGATCGTGGAGATCAACTTCACCGGTGCGACGGAGGCAACGGAAAAGGCTGCGCGGGCAGCGCTTGCCATGCATGTGGGCGATGCCGTGACGGAAGAAGGCCTCGTGAAGGATCGTGACGCGATCTATGCAACGGGCTATTTCTACGATCTCTACCCGATGTTTGAGCAGATCCCCGAGGGGGTCGTCCTGACCTACAATGTGCTCGAGAACCCAGAGCTCAAGGAAGTGAAGATCGAGGGCAATACAGTCGAGTCAACGGAAACGCTGATGGGGCTCGTTACGGTCAAGAACGGTGAATTGCTGAACGCGCGCACCTTGCAGGAGAATGTGCAGGCGATCCAGGAGAAGTACCGCGCAGACGGCTATATTCTCGCGAAGATCACGGATCTCAACATCGCGCAGGACGGTACGCTGACGATCAAGATCAGCGAGGGTGTGCTCGAGGGCTACAAGGTCAAGGGCAACAAGAAGACGAAGGAGCATGTTATTCTCCGTGAAATGCGTCAGAAGGTCGGCGAGCCGTTCAACGCGAATCAGGCACGCCGCAGCATGCAGCGCGTTTACAACCTCGGCTTCTTCGAGGATGTCAATGTCAAGATGAATCCCGGTGTCGAGCCGAATGCGGTCATCATGGAGCTCGATGTCAAGGAGAAGCGTACGGGCTCATTCGGCATCGGTGCCGGCTATTCGAGTTCGGACGGCATGGTCGGCACGGTGAGTGTCAGCGATACGAATTTCCGCGGCATGGGCGACACGATCAGCATCAGCTACGAGATGAGCGGTGATGATACGGATGCGCGCGGCTATACGTTTATGTATCGCCGTCCGTGGCTCGACAAGAAGGAGACGGCGGGCACGCTTCGTGTCTACAATCGCACGTACGAGTACGATGACTACGATGAGAACGGCAACCACAAGGAATCCTTTATGCGCAAATACTCCGGCGGTGAGTTTACGCTGAGCCGTCCCATGAGTGAGTATTCGACGAACTTTGTCACACTGCGCAACCGTAAGGATAAATACGTCAAGCATACGGAGATTGGAAATGCGGGGGACCGCAGCAGGAACAGCGGGTGGATCCACGATAATTTTGGTACGACCCGCAGCATCACACTCGAGCACGTGACGGATACACGCGACAATATCTACGAACCGACGACGGGGGCACGCGCCTCTCTCTCGGCGGAGTTCGCGGGCTTTGGCGGTGATTTCTCCTATCAGAAGTACATCGCAGGAGATGCACACTATCTCAAAGCGGGACGCGCACAGGTCTTTGTCATTCGCGGTCAGTACGGTATCAGCAAGGGGACGATCTCCGAGTACAGTCAGTTCCGCGTCGGCGGGCAGGATACCATCCGCGGCTATCGTGAGGATCAGTTCCGTGGGACACGCATGGCTCTCGCCTCGCTCGAGTACCGTTTCCCGATCGTGTCCAAGGTGACGGGCGCGCTCTTTACAGACTACGGCGGAGCATGGACGAGCGGCTTTATGCCGGAGCATCTGCACGGGAGCGTGGGTATCGGCCTCGGCCTCAACACGCCGATCGGGCCGCTGCGTCTTGACTACGGCCGTGGCTCGCAGGGCGGCCGCGTGCACTTCCGCGTCGGCGGCACGTTCTGATGAAAGCGGCGCATCTCTTTGTGTGCGCCCGCACATTCGTGCTTCTCTTCTTTGCCGTTTTGGGGCTGTACGCCCATACATGTGCCGCAGCGTCCTCCCGTGTGGAGGAGACTGCGGCTATTGTCATGGGAAAGCAGCAGATTCCCTCCATCGTGCGTGCACGCATGGAGCACACCGTTGCCGCAATCGCGGCAGAGCGCATGGAAGGACGCGCAGTGGCGGACATTTCGGCGGCGGAGGAGGCGGAGATCATCGGCACGGTCTTTGATCGGCTGCTCGTCGGCTATACGGTGACGGGGGTTGTGGTGCGCCCCGCGCAGCGTACCGAGGTGGAGATCTGCCTTGCACCGTGGACGGATACCATTCGGAGTGTTCAGGTGGATACGACGATCGAGGGGATGTCGCCCGCAGTAGAGGAACTCGTGCGCAGTGATCTTGCAGATGTCAGCACCGTCTTTTCGGATGCGCTCGCAGGGCTGCCCGTCGCGGCGGCGGACTGGGCGACAGGCGCGCTGAAACGCAGTTTGGCCTCATATATGGATACGCACTTGCCGGAGTTTCGCGCGGACTACGATATCGATGTCGATGAAGCTGCGCGCGTACATCTGACGGTCTATCCGCGTCTGCCCGTCGTGCGGACGGTCGATCTCTCCATGCGTTCGGACACCGTTCCTAACGTTGCACTGCTCTCGCGGCGTGCAGCAATGGAGGCAGCGGTGAATCACCTCGTCGGTGTGCCGGTCGACTTCGTCGCACGCCACCGCACCGTATTTGAGCAGCAGCTCGCGGACGGACTGGACACAACGGCGGAGTTTCGTCGGCTGCATCTCACGTCGCGCGTGACGATCACACCGGCAGAGCGCATGGCGGTCATGAGCCGGACAGATACGACGCGCTATCGTCTGCGCCTAACGGGCTGGGTCGACATCGGCCGCGCGGGAGAGCAGCACGGTGGCGAGCGGCGTGATCTGCATGTGCGTCTGCACGCGGGACAGATGATAAGCGCGCACGATGAGGTCTATGTGGAGACGGATGCAGCGCCCGAGGATGTGCGGTTTGATTGGCGTGTGGGCTATGCGCGTGCCCTGTTTCCCCGTTTGACAGGGGAACTGCGCTATGATCTGCGCGAGGACCGGCTGTCGCTGGCGGGGCATTATGAGCTCCATCCGCGCTGGCTCCTGCGCTATGAGAAGTGGACGGATACGGGCGCATGGGAGTGGGAGCTGCGGTACAAGCTGCATGACTTCATGAGCATTGCGGGCATGGTGGACCGCAATGACGCATGGCTGCGCCTGATCGGACATTTTTGAGGAGAGGAGGGATGAGGACGGTGAAGCGGATCTCGATCGTGGTTCCGGTCTACAACGAGGAGGAGAATATCGCGTATTTCGTGCAGTCTGTGACTGCGGTCATGGAGCAGCTTTCATACACGTATGAGATGCTCTTTATCGACGACGGCTCACGCGACCGCAGTCGAGAGATCCTGCTGGAACTTGGCACACGCGATCCGCGCGTGCAGTCGATCTTTCTGGCGCGCAATTCGGGGCATCAGCTCGCGCTTACCTGCGGCATCGACCATGCGGACGGAGATGCGGTCATCACCATGGACGGCGATCTGCAGCATCCGCCGGAACTCCTGCCGGTTCTGCTTGCAAAATGGGAGGAAGGTTATGATATCGTCCAGACGGTGCGCCTCACGACGGAGGGCGCATCGCTCTTCAAACGGCTGACCTCGAAATACTATTACCGACTGCTCAATGCCCTCTCGGATGTGGAGATCCAGGAGGGCGGATCGGACTTTCGCCTGATGGACCGCAAAGCCGTGCTCGCTCTGCGCCGCTATCGGGAGCACGCGCGCTTTATCCGCGGCATCGTCGGTGCGATGGGCTTTCGCAGGACAACGGTGGAGTTCGTGGCGCATGAGCGTTTTGCGGGACAGTCAAAATTCTCCCTGCACAAGATGATCTCGTTTGCACTGGACGGCATCCTCGCTTACTCGGTGCAGCCTCTGCGCGTGGCGTTCTATGCAGGAGTGCTGTCTGCGCTGCTGGCCGTTCTGCTCTTCCTCCACGTCCTCTTTGAGACGCTGAGCGGGGCGACGGTACCGGGGTGGTCGACGATCGTGGTGTGCAGCCTTTTCTTTGGCGGCATGCAGATGATGCTGCTCGGCATCTGCGGTGAGTATATCGCACGCATTCTGCAAGAGGTGAAAAATCGGCCGCTCTATTTGATCGCGTGCGATAATCGCCATCGGAGCGGACAGCGGGAGGAGGAAAGCGAATGAATGAGCGGCTCACCGGTGCAGCGGCGATTCTATGTCTCGTGGCGCTGTATTTCTGGGGCAACGGCACCCTTCCCGTGACGGCACCCGTCGAGGTGAACTACGCGCAGACGGCGAGGGAAATGCTTTCTGCAGGGGATTATCTTTCTCCGCAGATCTATGGAAACTACTGGTACGATAAGCCGATCTTCTTTTACTGGGAACTCCTTGCGGCATTCTCCGTGTTCGGTGTGACGGATTTTGCCGCGCGCTTCTTCCCGGCGCTGTTCGCGGCGGTGGGCCTCCTCCTGACCTACTGCTTTGCGCGGCGCATCTACGACGAGCGTACGGCGTTCTGGTCGGTGCTCATCCTCGGGACGAGCGTACTCTATGCCGTTCTCGCAAAGCTTATCCTCACGGACATGAGCCTCTTTGTCTTCTTCGGCGGGACGCTTGCGGCCTTTCTGATCGGCTACTATGAGCAGAGGCGGGGGTATTTCTACATCGCTTACGTCTGTGCGGGGCTGGCTGTCCTCACAAAGGGGCCGGTCGGCTTTCTCCTGCCGGGGCTTGTCATCCTCGTGTTCCTGCTCGTGCGCCGCGATCTCTGCGCACTTGGACGGATTTGTCTCCCGACGGGACTGCTCGTCTTTGCAGCGGTCTGCGCACCGTGGTACATCTATATGTATCTTACGCACGGGGCGGACTTTGTGAACACCTTCCTCGGCATTCACAATGTCCTGCGCGCGACGGTGTCCGAGCATGCGAAATGGGATGTCTGGTACTTCTATCTTGGTATCTACTTCCTCGGGATGTTTCCGTGGAGTTTTGCCCTGCCGCTCGCGCTCTATCGCGCGTGGCGCGTGCGGCCCTTCATCGACGTGCGCACGCAGTTTTTGTTGGCATGGGCGATTGTCGTGCCCGTGTTCTTTCAGCTTATGGCGACCAAATATCCGACATACAGCTTCCCCGCATTCCTGCCGACGGCGATTCTGACGGCGCGTCTCCTCACGCATAACTCCCGTGTACTGAGGAACGGAGCAGTCCTCGGCATGGGGCTCTACCTCGCTGTGGTCGTTGTCGTGTCGAACTACTCCGACCGTGACGGGCACTTCAGCGGAAAGGGGGCGGCAGCACTCCTCTCTCAGACAATGCGCGCGGAAGATCTCCTTGTCTGCTATGGCGACTACACGGCGACGATACCTTACTATACGGGGCATCCGATGTATGCACTCGCGACACGTGAGGAGATAGCGCAGCGTGCGCCGAAGGAGATGAGCTGGAACAGCAAGAATGTCATGCCGTTCCTGCCTATCGACGAGCTGCCTGCGGACAGGACCGTGTATCTCGTCGTGGAGCGGCACGCATTCGATGCATTCGAGGAGAACTTTGCGGGACAGAACTGGGAGGAACTCGGCACGCTGCCCGCAGAAGGCCGGGCGAAGCTGCGCGTCTACCGTCGTGCAGTGCATCCGTGAGCACTTCTTTTTTAGCGATATGGTTGAATACGCACGCAGAATGGTGTATGATAAAAGTGTATTTTGGAGGGTTCTACGAAGAAAGAGGGATTGTCATGATGAAAGTCAGCAAAATTGGGCTTGTCGCTGCGGCCTTCGCAGCTTCGTCGATGCTGATCACAGGCTGCGGCGGCGCAAAGACAGCGGACCGTGCACCGATGCCCGGCGCACTGCAGGGGGAGCGGGATGCACAGAATGTCATCACGAAGGAGAACTTTGATACACTCCCGTCGAATCTGAGCCTCAGTGATCTGGAAGGCATGTATGGAAAGGCGACATTCATGCAGCAGAGCATTGTGGATGGTGTCTACAGCTCCATCTATCGTTTTCAGGATGGCCCCAAGATCGTGGACGTGACCTTCGCACATGAGAACTGGCTGAACAATCCGCTCAGCTGCCCGAAGATCGTGGACATGGAGTTTTCTGAGATGCCGATGGTTGGTTACCGTGTTGTAAAATAATATTGAACTGCGTGACGCTCTTTGTTATAATAGGAGCATTCGGTCGGTTGGTCGACCGACAGGTCTGACAGAAAAGGAGATTTATTCATGATCAAATTGCAGCAGAAGCAGGTTAAGATTATCAGCATCCTCATCGCCGTTGTCTTCGTCGGCTCGGTAGTTGCACTTGCGCTTACGCAGAGCGGCTCGGGCATTGCCTCGGCGGCGACCTCCTCCGTCGGCGTGGTGGACTATCGTCAGGTCGGCAGCCAGCACCCGCAGCTCGCGGCGGCAAACGCCGAGATGCAGAAGGCATCGCAGGATGCACAGGCGGACTTTGAGGCGAAATCGGCGAACATGAACGATCAGGAAAAGTCGGACTACTACCAGCAGACGATGCAGCGCCTCCAGCAGAAGAACGAGGAGCTGATGGAGCCCATCGAGAAGAGCATTCAGGATGCCGTCAAGAGCGTAGCTGAAAAGAAGGGGCTCTCGGTTGTCATCGAGAAGGGTGCAGTCGTTTATGGCGGGCAGGACATCACGCAGGATGTCGTCAAGCAGCTGAGCAAGTAATTCGCAGAAAATGCGCATATGTACCGGGCAGAGCGCTGCTCGGTACATTTTTGTAAACGGATGAATCCTTGGGGGTGCGCCGGTGGGAAGACTATGGCAGACAAAGCGCAGGGAGATTCTTGCAGGCAGTGTATGCCTCCTCATCGTTCTTGTTGCAGTGATTTTCTTCCTGCCGAAGCGCGAGAGCCCTGCGGAGAAGAGCGATATTGCCGTCATGCGGATGGAGGAGGTGCTTGCGGCACATCCGTCCTATGGGCACCTCTGTGCCCTGCGTGCCGAGGAGCAGACACTCAGACTGCTGGTGCGTGATCTTCCTGCACAGCCCGATCTCACGCCTCCGGAGACGGATTCCGCACCGTTTGAGGATTCTGTCTGGCAGAAGAATGCGCAGGTCGTCCTCTCGACGCGCGTAGAGCTCGAGCGTGAGCAGAAACGTCTGACCGAGGTCTATCGCAAGCAGACGGAGGAAGACTACGAGGCGCGCAGGAAAGCGATTGATGACGAGTATCTGAATGCCATTCTGAACATCAACCTCAAGATTGACAATCAGCGTGCGATGCACGGCCCACAGGTTTCGGAAGAGGAGCTCGTCCGTGAACGCGCACGATGGGAAGCCGAGCGCGACGCACTAAAGCAGGAGCGCGGCGAGCGGCAGATGGCGCTCTATCGGCAGTGGCAGGAGGAGATCCGCGCGCGCGTTGCCGCACGGATCGAGCCGCAGCAGGCGGCGTGGACCCAGCGTGCACACGCGGTTATCGACACGCAGAAGGCGGAGGCGGAGCGCCTAAAAAATGAGGTCGGGGAGCGCAGTGCAAAGGAGATGGAGCGTGCACGCGCCGCGCAGGAAGAAAAGTCGGAACGCGCCGCCCGTATCATGCGGCTCACCTCTGTGCATGCGGAGGCAGAGGCCCTCACGGCGGAGATCCTGCGCGACGTGCGCAGCCGCGCGGCCAAGATCGCCATCCAATACCATCTTTCCCTTGTGCTTGCTTCCCCAGAGGCGGACAGCGTGACACTGCTGCAGGACACCGAGGCATTTGCTGTGCCGTACTATGTGCCGATCATCAGCAGTACGGCACGCGATGTGACGGCCGAGATGGTGCGCGAGATGCAGAGCATCGCGGCAAAATAAAATCCCCCCGCTTCTTTATGGATTGAAAGGACTTTATGCAGATGAATTATTTCAGCAAGGCGGCAGCCGCCGTTCTTCTCACCGCAAGCGCACTCGCTGCCGGCTGCGGACAGGTGCACGTCGCCACGTTGAACGTTGCACGCGTACAGGAGGAGGCCCCTCAGATCAAGTCGGTGATCACCGAAGCCAACGAAAAGCTCATGGAGGCGCAGCAGGAGGCACAGGCGAAGTTCGCGTCCAACCCGAACATGACGGCAGAGGAGGCACAGCAGCTGCAGATGGAGACCCAGCGCAAACTGGCGGGGCTGAACCAGATGTATAGCATCCAGCTCGAACAGAAGCTGAATGTTGCGGTACAGGACATTGCGAAGGAGAAGCATCTGGACGTTGTGATGCAGGACGGTGCACAGCCTTATCCAAGTGTACTCGTGGGCAGCACGGATATCACCGATGAAGTGATCGGCAAACTCCAATAAAGGGGCAGGAAGCATGGAAAAGACAGTCAATGAGATCGCAGAACTCATCGGCGGCGCAGTCAGCGGTGATGGTACGCGCGTGATCCGGCGTCTTGCCGCGCTCGATGAGGCGGGGGCAGGGAGCCTTGCCTTTGCGGTACCGCCCCACATTGAGGAGGCGCGGGCAGCAAAGGCGGAGGCTCTGCTTCTGCCGACGGGAACGGAGGGATTTGACGGCACGGTCATCTTCGTCGAGGATCCGAAGGCCGCCTTTGCCAAACTGCTGACCATCTATACCCCGCCGACGGAGCATGCCGTCGGGGTGAGTGATGAGGCCTATATCGGAGCCGATGTTCGGCTCGGGGCGGGCGTAACCATTCTGCCCTTTGCCTATATCGACGACCATGCCGTGATCGGTGCGGGCGTGACTGTTTATCCCCATGCCTATATCGGACAGTACAGCGAGATCGGCGACCACACGGTCATCTATCCGAGTGCGACCGTGCGCGAACACTGCCGCGTCGGAGCACGCTGTACGATCCACAGCTGCGCCGTGATCGGTGCGGATGGCTTCGGCTTTACGACCGAAGCGGGGGTGCATACAAAGGTGCCGCAGGTCGGCGGCGTTGTCATCGAGGATGATGTGGAGATCGGCGCACACGTCGGCGTCGACCGTGCAACCCTTGGTGCGACCGTCATCGGAAAGGGCACGAAAATCGACAACCTTGTGCACATCGGACACAACTGCAATATCGGTGCGAACTGTCTCATCGTTGCCCAGACAGGCATCTCCGGCTCGACAAAGGTGGGGCACAATGTCACGTTCGGCGGACAGGTCGGTACGGTCGGGCACATCAGCATCGGGGCGAATTCGGTCTACGCGGCACGCTCCGGCATCATCGGTGATATGCCCGAGGGCGTTTTCTGTGCAGGATTCCCCGTGCAGCCCCATGCAGAATGGCTGCGTGTACAGGCGGCGATTCGCCGTTTGCCGGAGATGGTAAAAAAAATAAAAGCCCTCGAAAAAGAGATCGAGGAGCTGCGTGGGAAGGACTGAGATGCTCTCCTACTATGCGATGAAGGTGCTCAGCTGCCTTGTTTGCCTCCTGCCGCACGGCGCTGCGATGGTGTTCGGTGAGTGTGTTGCGCGGCTTGCATGGATCTTTGTTCCGACAAAACGCAAAATGCTCGCAAGGGAGCAGATCATGCGCTGTCTCGATGTTCCTGCGGCGGAGGCCGCGTGCATTGCACGCACGAGTGCGCTTCGCTTTGGACCCATGTTGATGGAGGTACTCCGCTTTCCTGTCATGAAGCAGTGTATGCGTGACTACGTTACGATCACGGGTGCCATGGATGAGGTGCGCGCAGCAATCGCCGGCGGACATGGTGCGGTCTTTGCCACCTCACACAGCGGCAACTGGGAGCTCATGGGCGGCGCATTCGCCTGTGCGGGGCTTCCCATCGTCGGCGTGGCAAAGAGGCAGAGCTCGGCGGGGATGGATCGTTTCATCAACGAGTACCGTACTCTTGTCGGCATGCACATCACCTATCGTTCGGGTGTGCGCGAGATGTTCCGCATGATTGATGAGGGCTGGGTCATTGGTCTTATCAGCGATCAGGATCCGTCGCTGCGCGACGGCGTTATCATCGACTTCTTCGGGCAGAGGACGAACGCATTTACAGGAGCCGCTGCGATTGCGCGGCGCTGCGGCGTGCCGATCTTCCCCGTCTATATCCATCGTGCGCCGAACGGGCATCATACCCTGACCGTCGAGCCCGGTATCATGGTCGAAAAAACGGACGACCGCGCGGCAGATGTAAAGCGTGTGACACAGATCATCAACAAACGCATTGAGGAATGGATCCGAACATACCCCGAGGAGTGGTTCTGGCTGCACGACCGTTGGAAATCCGTGCGGGAGGAATCAATGTGAAAAGGGTGTGTTGTACGAGGCCGTTGGCTTCCTACAACACACCCTTTTATGGTGCCGCAGTCAATCGTACCGCATGAGAGCGTCAATGGAGACGGTGCCGCTCTGTGCGGATACCTCCTGCTGCGGCGTATCGTCTGCCGTATCTGCAGAGGGGGCGGCCTCCTGCGTGAGGGGGGCACGCGCAGCGATGCTGCCGAGAATGGCACTGGCTGCGGGCTCGTTTTCATCCGTCGGCGCAGGTGCGGCATTCAGCGACTCGAGGGGCGTGAATGCCACCTCCAAGGTGTCGCCGGTGCGGATCGGACTTGTAAAGTCCGCTTTGTTCCCATTGACGAGGATGGTGAAGGTGACGCGGCTGGTCGCGGGCGGCGGCGTGAAGCCGACTGCGAGCAGTGCCTCGCTCACGTTCGCACTGCCCATGCCCTTTTGATAGACGATCACGGCACCGTCCTCGACCACGGTGCCGGCGGTTGCCTCATGTCCGTTGATCGAGAGGGAGAACCCGGAGGCGGGCACGCGGTGCTCCCTGCCCTCATAGGTGATGGTCGCGTAGGAGGCCGCAGAGAGGTCAAGCACGGATTCAACGGTTGGAATGGCGGTTTCTTCGTACTCGATGACATCGCCCTCGTGCAGTACGGTGGAGAGCGGCGCGGGAGCATCGTTCAGTGTGATCCGTGGCTGGGTGGAGAAGCGGCGTGCTTCGCCGTTGAGCGTATAAGAGATCCGCCGTCCTGTGGGCGGGAGGTTTGCCGCGCGCAGCACCTCACCCAATGTGCGCTCACGACGCGAGACGATCACGTCGCCATCGCGCAGGATGGGATCTCCCTCGGGTGCGATCTCGTTGACGAGAATACTCGCAGTAACGGTCGTCTCCTCGCCGTTGAGGGAGACCATATAGCTGTCAATCGTGCCGATGATCTCACTGAGGCGCACCTCGGGCTGCGTGCCGTTCTCACCTGCGACGAGCTTGATGCGGCAATCGTCGTGGATGGGCGAGTCGAGGCTCGCGCTCTTACCGTCGATTGTGATCTGTGCGAGCGTGCCCATCGTGCCGGGAAAGCTGCGCCGTTCACCGTTCACCGTGATCATGAGCCCCATGCCGGGACGTCCGTTGTACTTTCTGAGACTGATGCCGGCGGCAAGCAGGGCATCGGAGACGTTGAGCTCACGGAAGTTGAAGAGGCTGTACTCGATGTCGTTGATCCAGACGGCCAGGAAATGCAGCGTATTGATGGAGGCGATCTTCAAAATACCGAGCGGCGTGACTGCATCGGGGGCGTGGAGCTCTGCGGGGAGTTCCGCAACGCCGTCCACCTCCTCGGGCTGCCGCACCGCGACACGTGCCGCGGGAATGCCGAGTGCCGTTGCGACGAGCTCGGGCATCATGGGCGTGAGTGCGCCGCCGCCGACAAGCATGACCGCCTGCGGCGGCTCGCCGTTGAGTTCTAAGATCTGCTTTGCGATCGCATTTGCCAGGTTCTCAACCCCTGGGCGGATGGCAGTGACGACCTGCTCGGCGGTGAGTGAGAGCTTCATGCCGAGAATATCCGTGAACGAGACATCCTGTCCGTCCGCCGCCTTGCGTTTGATGTCCTCCGCGATGTTGAAGTCGAGGAGGTACTCGCGTGAGATCGCCTCCGTGATCTCATCGCCCGCCATCGGCACCATGCCGTAGGCGATGACTGAACCGCCGCGCGTGATGGCGACATCTGAGGTGCCTGCACCGATGTCGACGAGGACGAGGTTCAGATGGCGCATCGTGGGCGGAATGAGCACGTTGATGCCTGCGATCGGCTCAAGGGTGAGTGCACGCATCTCAAGGTGTGTCTCGCGCAGCGCGGACTGCATGGAGTCCACGACCTGACGCGGGAGAAAGGTCGCGATGACCGTTGCCTGTGCATGCCTGCCGCGCTGACCGACGAGCGTCTTGAGCTCATTGCCGTCGAGGGTATAGCGGATCGTGCTGTAGCCGACGCAGTAGTAACGCGTCGGATCGTCGACCGTATGGGAGTGCGCGAGCTTTCGCTGTGCTGCCTGTACACCTGCGAAGTCGAGGTCGCGCTGCTGTGCGGGCGTGATCGTGCCCGTGATGTCCTGATCCGCCTCGGCGGTCATGGTGTAGAGTGCGCGCCCCGCCGCTGCGACCGCCGCACTGTTCAGTGCGCCTGTGCGTTCGGTGAGGCGGCGCTTGACCTCGCGGATGATGGCGGCGACCTGCGGCACGTCGTGAATCTGTCCGTCGAGCATGGCACGCGTCTTGTGTTCCAAGCGCTCGGTGGCGAGGATGTGGAGGAGCCCCTCCCGCTGCTCGGCGACGATGCCGATGACGCTGCGCGTGCCGATGTCGAGCGCGAAGACGAGTTCCGTTGGGCGCTCGCGGCGCGGTGCGGCCTGCACGGCACCCGCATCGCTCTTCTTGGGGCGGCCGCGCTTTTTCGCCGACGTGTCCTCCGGCTCCTCCTGCACGCGTTTTTTCGGGCGGCCGCGCTTCTTCGCGGGTGTGTCTGTGTGTATTTCTTCGTTTGTCTTATCCAGATCCGGCATTTCGATCTCCCTTGAAAACTAACGTATACTATTTTACTTATTCGTTTCTTTTCAGAAAAATCCTGCCGTGCACCGCATACAAAAAGGTCAGAACGGAGCCGCCGCGCGGGCAGTTCCACTCTGACCACAAGAGAGGGGTCTGAAATGCCGTATGACTTATATGTCTATACCTGCGTAAAGCAGGTGGGTACCCTAAGTCCGGCTGGCGCGTTCACCGAAGCGCATCGCGTTTACCGGAATCAATTCGGGTTCCCTAAAAGATCTGTAGGTTAGACATTGCTAAGGCATACGCACATCTAAGGCGCACCTTCTTGGCATTATGATAGCATAAAAAAAAATCAGCCGCAAGACTTGACAAATTGAGGAGCAACAATTTGTTTCAACAATTTGAAATCTGTCTTTTCGGAAAACTTCATCGAAATATGTTCCCCCTCTTTTCCTTGAGAAAATCCCGTGCTATAATATACGTGAGAATATGGAAAGTTCTAACTTACAGGGAAAGCTGGTGCGATGGAGATGGCAAATGTTCGTGACGCGGTGAATGCAGTCATCACCGCAATAATGGCGCAGAAGGATTACCTCACGGCGGTGGATGCGAAGACCGGCGACGGGGATCACGGTCTGAACATGGCGCGCGGGTTTACGGCGGCGGAGGAGCGCCTCGCGGAACTGCCTGCCGATGCACCGGTTGAGGATGTTCTCCACCACATTGGGCGCGCATTTATCGAGAATGTCGGCGGAGCGGCAGGCCCCCTCTACGGCATTGCATTTGTGCGTGCCGGCGAAGCGGTGAATCATCAAACACGGCTCGATGTACACAGCTTCGAAAGGCTCTTTACCGCAGGGATCGATGCGATCCAGCGGCGCGGACATGCCGAACGCGGTGACAAAACCATGCTCGATACGCTCATCCCGATCCGCGATGCATTCCGAACGGAGAATGCGGACGGGAAGAGCCTGCGCGAGTGCCTTGAGGATGCCCTGAACGCAGGTCGTGCGGGTGCGGAGTACACAAAGACGATTGCAGCGCGACGGGGACGCGCTGCGCTCATCGGTGAACGCAGCATCGGCATCGAGGATCCGGGTGCGATGAGCTCGCTCATTATGTTCCGCGCTCTGTGCAGTTATCTGCGCGGCTGAAAAGGATTGGAGACTGGGGGAAATACGTTGACAACTACGGAGATACGCACCCGTTTTGCACCGAGCCCGACGGGCTATATGCACATCGGGAATCTGCGCACGGCGCTCTACGCCTATCTGTTTGCGCGTGCAAATGACGGGACATTTATCCTGCGGATTGAGGATACCGACCGGAATCGCTACGTTGCGGATGCGGTGGACTTCATCCGCCGCACGCTGGATGCGGCGAAGATCGTGCCGGACGAGGGCCCCGACGAGATCGGCGGAGATTACGGCCCCTACGTGCAGAGCGAACGGATGGCGATCTACAAGGAATACGCCGAGCAGCTCGTGGCGAGCGGGCACGCCTACCGCTGCTTCTGCAATCATTCGGAGGAGGCGAAACCCGAAGACGGAGAGAAGTCGTTCGGCGGCTATCCGCGTACCTGCCGTGACCTCAGCGCGAAAGAGGTGGAGGAACATCTTGCACGCGGCGAGGAGTACGTCATCCGTCAGAAGATGCCGCTCGTCGGAGAGACGACGTTCTACGATGTGCTCCACGGCAATGTCACGATTCCGAATACGGAGCTTGAGGATCAAGTGCTCCTCAAACGCGACGGCATGCCGACGTACAACTTTGCAAATGTCATTGACGACCACCTCATGAGGGTGTCGCATATCATCCGTGGGACGGAGTTCATCACCTCCACGCCGAAGCATGTCCTCCTCTACGAGGCGTTCGGCTGGGAGGCACCCGTGTTCGTCCACCTCGCGCCCGTCATGGGGCGCGACGACGCGACGGGCAAAACGAGCAAGCTCTCGAAGCGCCACGGCGCGACGAGCTTCGACGATCTCGTGAAAATGGGCTATCCCGCCGAGGCAATTGTGAACTATGTCGCACTGCTCGGCTGGAATCCGAAGACGACGAATCAGGAAATCTTCTCGATGGATGAGCTGATCGAATCATTCTCGCTCGAGGGGCTTTCGAAGTCGCCTGCCGTCTTTGACTATGACAAGCTGGGCTGGATGAGCGGGGAGTACTTCAAGGCGATGACGGATGAGGAATTCGCCGAAGCGGCACGTCCCTATGCAGGGGAACTGCCCGCACATCTCGCAGAGCAGTGGGGAGCGATTGCACGCCTCCTGCGGACACGCGTCACGAAGCTCTCCGACGTGCACCCCGCGATCGCGTTCCTCATAGAGACACCGCCCTTTGATGCCGCACTCTACGAGAACAAACGCAACAAGGTGACCATCAACGCGGCAAAGGAACTCCTGCCTGTGCTCATTGAGATTCTTGCAGCGCTGCCTGCAGAGCGGTGGGAGAATGATCTGCTCTACGCACTGCTTGAGGAGTGCATTGAGCGTGAGGGGTGGAAGAAGGGCACGGTCATGTGGATCCTGCGCATTGCCGCAGCGGGACAGGCGGTCACGCCGGGCGGCGCGACGGAGATCCTTGCCATCCTCGGCCGGGAGGCGGGGCTTGCACGCCTGAAAGCCGCCCTGGCACAGCTTTCGGCATGATGTATGACGTAAAAAAGTGCTTGCGTTTTTCCTGATTCCATGATATAGTATCTCCTGTTGACATATGTGGCGCCTTCGTCAAGTGGTTAAGACACCGCCCTCTCACGGCGGGTTCATGGGTTCGAATCCCATAGGCGTCACCAACGGTAATAGATAGGAGCTGCTGTGCAGCTCCTTTTGTGTTTATGGGGGAAGGGTGCAGTGCTGCTGTGCCCAAGAGGAGAATGCTATGCTTTTTTTATCCATGCTCCTCATGGGAGGCATCATCGGCTTTGTCGGTGCAGGCGGGAGCGGTGTCATCATCACACTGCTCGTGGTGGGCTTCGGTGTTCCGATTCATCAGGCGCTCGCCGTCGCGCTCGGCTCGATGGCATTCACCACGCTCTCGGGCGCGGTCAGTCACTACCGCGAGCGCGAGGTCGTGCCGCTGACGGGCGCTGTACTGGGTACGGGCGGGCTCGTTGGGGCGCTCATTGGTGCCGTCCTCTCAAACCACATCGAGGCACCGAATCTGAGCCTCTTTACGGGGGTGATGCTGCTCTCCAGCGCGTTCCTTCTCTATCTGCGTATCTATCAGGCACAATGGCTGGCGCGGCAGATCAACGTGCGTGAGGAGCTCCTGATGGGGCGGCAGCTCTATCTCTATGGGCTGCCCGTCGGTTTCGTCTGTGGCGTGCTCTCGGGTGCG
>ERZ773043.243-NODE-243-length-31187-cov-7.164718_pt1 | contig 31187 bp, 23 predicted proteins | sample MGYA00580636_ERZ773043 | MGnify/ENA primary metagenome ERZ773043 (study PRJEB29015, sample SAMEA2737992) | human oral metagenome | biome: human oral; feature: human-associated habitat; material: dental | place: China | collected 2065 ...
AGCCCCTGCAGAGGTACCGCTGACCTCCCCTGGCGTCGCGGCCGCGCCTGACGAACTCGGTGCACCCGCAGTGCGGGCATGCGTCCGGCTCGCCTCCCGGCGCGGCCAGCTCCTCGGCGATCATCTGCCTCAGGTCGGCCGCGAGCGCGACTTTCTCGCTGTGGCTCAGCTTCCCCGCGAATTGCCGTATCATGTCAAGCATGGGTCCTCCTCTATGCTGCCTGTCAAGTCAACTGCAACTATAGGGGAGGATCCCGCCCTCTGTAGGTCAAATTCGGGTTAATTCATATCCACGATGGTCTAACATAGAATAAGCTTTTGCCTGATACCTCGCGCTCTTTCCGCGCTTGCTCCCGCGCGCGCTTCCTGCGGGCCTTGGCGCGCTCGTCTTTCTCGGCCTCCTGGCAGCGCTTGCTGCAGTAGACCTTGGTGCTCTTGCGCTCCTTGTCGGCGCTGAACAGCCGTCCGCAATGCTTGCATATGCCCAGCTTGCCGTGCGAGTGATGCAGGCCGAAGGTGTACCAGATCCGCTCGAGGTAGTTGTTGAACTGGATGCCCACCGAGCCGACGTCCCTGCCCGACTTGTCGTCGTGGACGACGCCCCAACCGATGAACGACCGGGCCAAATGGATCGACACGAGCTGCTGGACGATCAGCTCGGTGAGCGACTGCTGCGTGGTCAGGACCTCGGGATTCGGAGAGAAATCGCCCCTCCTGACGTCGGCGCCGCTCATCACGAACGCCGCATGCTCCAACCCTGGCTCGCAGGGTGTCTCCAAACAGCCGTAAACGGTGAAGCCGGCATCGCTCGTCCACCTTCCGAACGCAACCGCCCCATCGCCGAACGGGATGGGATGGAAGGAATGCCCGAGCATGTCAGCGGGAGCCTCGAGCATCGCGCGGTACGGCTCGGGAATCGCATCGCCGAAGCCCTTGGCGGCTGCCCACGATATGGCGGGCTTGCGCACGTGGATCCCGTCGCAGTTCTGCTCGACCGTGTAGACGACCTCCCCGTCGAGCGCGTCCTCCGACGCCCGGGGCGGATCCGCGAGCGTCGCCTCGGCGCGCACGGCGAAGTTCAGCACGCGCGCGGACGCATACCAGGCAGAAAGAGGCTCCCGGACCACGTCCGCTTCGCCATCAGCACACGCGTGCCCGAACAGCGGCCCGAACTCTCGGGCGAGCTGCAGCGCCTCGCCTGCATCGGCGTATGCGTAATCGATGTCGTCGTCGATGGAAGCGGAGAAGCCGGAGGAACCGGGCCTCACCCTCGCCGTCTTGAGGGCAAAGACCCCGGCGGGCTTCACGAGGTTCGCCAACCGCAGGAACGCGTCCCCGCCTTCGATTGGCGCGTCGCCTGCCTGGGACCCGTCGAACGCGAACACGAGCTCGTCGTCTTCGATGACGGCCTCGAAGCCATTGTTAAACCGGCCGTATGCGGTGTTCAGGACCAGCACGGGCCCACTCCTTTTCCAAGAAAACCGATTGTCACTGCAAATTCTACTCTTTGCAGTGTCTTATCGAGGGCAGAACATGGGGATGGAGGCGAATCGGCCGACACGGAAAGGAGATGAGGACGAATGATGCGAATCGGAGAAGACCGGCTGCTCTCGATTGCCGCCGTGGTCGAAAAGACCGGATTCTGCCGCACGGTTGCTAGCGCGCTCATGGACGAGACGGGCAAAGCGATCGTCCTGCACAGGCGCAAGTACATCCTGGAAAGCGACCTGCTGTCGCACTTGAAAAGCCTGGCGGGGGCATATGGGCAGTTCCTGGGCGCAGAGGAGGTGCGCCATGAAGATTGAGTTCGAGGACGCACTCTTCGGCAAGCACCTCGAGAAGGCCCTCGACGACAAGCCCATCGCCCATTTCAGCCTCAATGCGCTCGACGAGCTCGTGGGCGGAGTGCGGCCGCGCATGACCATCATCGCCGGCGAGCCGGGAACCGGCAAGACAACCCTTCTGCTCCAGCTGGCGGACGATATCGCCAGGCAGGGCATGCCGGTGCTGTTCGTGAGCCTCGAGATAGCGCCGCCGCAGCTGATCGCGAAATCGCTTGCGCGCCTGAGCGGAGGCGAGCTCTCTGTCGCCGATATCAGCGGGACCGCACTGCAGGCGGATGGGATGGACGCCCGGCAAGAATCCCTTTCGCGCGCCATCAGGCGCTACCAGCAGTCCATCGCGCCCCATGTCGCGTTCGCGACCGCTACCGACGCCGTGGAGATCGGGGCCATGGTTTCCGAATGCGAGCAAATGCGCAAGGCGAAGCCGGTGGTGTTCCTGGACTACGTCCAAGCCCTCACGGATAACACCGCGGATGCCGATGAGCGCCTTGCCATCAAGGGGATCGTCGGGGCGCTCCGCCATACCGTGAACTCCTTCGAGGTGCCGCTCTTCGCCATCAGCTCCGTGAACCGCTCGAGCTACGACAAGCCCGCCACCGGGCTCAGCTGCCTTGGGGGAAGCAGCGCGGTGGAATACTGCAGCGACTCCGTGGCGTTTCTCGGCATAGACGGCAAGGGGGCGGAGCGCCGCTCAAACATGTCACGGTCAATCCGGCCGCTCAAGCTGACGATGCTCAAGAACCGCTATGGAACCTGCGGCGAGGCAACGCTTATGTACGATGCTGAACATGCGACGTTCTCGGAGGCGTCATGAGTGCGCCCGCCGACAGCTCCTCCCTCGCAGAGAGGGCACGGCAGGTCCGTGAAGCGAGCGCGATTTTGGAAACGGGGCGCGATACATGGGCGGGCGCGTCTGTAACAGCAAGTAACTCATCATGTGATACGCGTTGCGATACACCTGATGAGAAGGCCGCGCCCGACGCGGTTCCGGACGGAGTCGGCGGGCTGCGGGCAGCCATCCGCAACGTGTTGCGGCCGCTCGCGGCGAAGCCGCTCGAAGCGGATGCGGACCCGGGCGAGCCCGAGCCCGACGGGGGCGGCCCCGTGCCCCGAATCCAGGAACCCGTCGACATGGAAGAGGCAGCCCAAGCGACTCGCACGATAAGCGTGCGCATGACCGAGGACGACTTCCGGCTCTTGCAAGAACGCTGCCGCGCCCACGGCGTGTCGCGATCGGACTACATCCGACAGCTGGCGCGCGTCGACGCCGTCGTGGGCGACGTCGGATCCCGGCGCGTGCTCGTGCTCGACCGTACGACCATGCTCGCCGTGGCCAAGGAGATGCGCACGTGGGGCCGCCACTACAACCAGGCGGTTCACGCGCTCAACGTCATGGCCAAGTACCTGCGCAACGCCTGGAACGTCGACGGCGACGAGGTGTCCGACCAGCTCGTCCACGTGAGGGCGAAGCTCGATGACGTCGAGCGCGGACGCCAGGACATCGCAAGCCGCATAGACGAGCTCTGCTGCCTGGATGTCATCAGGGGAAGGTGATCGCCTTGCCCCTGATGAAATGCATCAACGGCCACACCGGCTGCGCCGCAGCCGAGCGCTATCTTGAACGCAACGGGCGCGCCATCGGGCACGACTTCATCAACCTGGACTGCATGGAACGTAGCGACGGCGAGGCCGTCGGCTGGGCGGCCGAGATGGACGAGCTGCGGGCGCTCTACGGCAACGGCGAGCCCTACCGCGGCAAGCCCGCCATCACGTACCGCCACTACATCGTGAGCCCCGACCCCGCCGACGGCATCGACCTTGAGCGCCTGCGTGAGCTCGCAGTCACCTGGGCACAGAAGCACTTCGGCGCGTACCAGGTGGTCATCGTCTACCACGACGACAACGAGCACCGCATCCCGCACGCGCACGTCGTCGTCAACAACACGAACGTCGAAACGGGCAGGCGTCTGCACGTCCCGCAGCCCAAGGAACTCAACCGCGACCTGCAGCAGGTGGCGCACGAGCGCGGCCTCGGCTACCTGACGAACACGCCGTCCGTCTTTAACCGGCGCGCCAAGGGCAGTGAGGCCAGGACCGCACAGCGCGAGTTCAAGGGCAGGGCCGAACGGCGGATCGAGCGCGAGGGCGGCTACAGCTGGGTCGCCGACATACGAGAGCGCGCCCGGATCGCACGGGCGCTCAGCAACGACGAGGCAAGCTTCCGGGAGCTGCTCGGGGTCATGGGCGTCGAGCTTTCGCTCAACTCGCCCAACGCGCCCCGGCGCGATTACCTGTATGCGTTTGCCGACCATCCGGGCCGCAAAGTGGGCGGCGAGAAGCTTGGCCGGACGTACGGCAAGAAGGCGCTTGAGTACGAATGGGCGCGCTTTTTCCTCCTCAAGGACGGCGCCGACTCGAAGATAGCCAAGGAGGCCATTCTCATCAAAGACCTCAATGAGCTTCGGGAAATGGCGAGAACCGTGGAGACGCTCAAGGACCATCGCTTCGCATCGATTGACGGCATAGACCGGGCAGTGGTCGTCCTCGAACACCGCCTGAAACACGCGGAAACTCAACAGGAAAGGACCGACCTGACTGAGAAGATCGAGCGGTTCGGACAGGCGCGTCGGTTCGCCGTCGAGCACAACTTGCTGCCCGCGAAGGATCCCGAATACGTCCGGACCCACCCCTACAGTCAGCGGTCATCGACGTCGTGGAGCGACAGCTCCAGCTCGCATCGGAGCTCGAGCTATCAAGAGCACTCGATCGAACGAAGCAGGGACGATCGGGCACGGTGAGACAAGTAATCCATAATGCACGCAGACAGGTGAATTGCTCCATCTAGTTAGCAAGTTGTGCCCGTCTTAAAACCTCTGTTGCGGATGTATTCACTAGGACTTTCGGCCTGGATAGTCTCTCTTTTTGAGGTGCCCGAGGTACTTGTCCAGCTCATAGAGCTTATCAATGCACAACTCTGCCACCTTTCGAACATCCGCTAGGTCAAGCCCAATGTGATGAAAGAACATCCCACCATCTTTCTTCGAGTAAGCGTAGAGAACGATATCGGTTTCCCCCAACCTATCAACGCGCTGTAGGCCATTTGGCGTTAGTTTGCGGAAGTCGAAATCGAACGCTTCAAGCAAACTGCTTTTGTTGCGCATATCGATGCAAACATAGGTGCCATCAAGTCCAAATGCACCGTGCCGGTCAGTCTCGAGCGGATGGGCGTTAGCAAATGATCGCACTGCGAGAAAGTACTTGCGCATCCTGTCAAGCTTGTCTTGTTGCGTGAAACTGAATTCAGCAACAGTATCGGTTTTGTAGCATAACAGCACCTTTTCTACGGCATCGTTTATCCAATCGACAAGCGTTATCGCAAATACGATATCCTCGCGAGAAAGGCATGTCTTGTCCGAAATGCTCTCATTGAAGTCTTGAACTGCGTAGTTGACCTTTTGGATATAATCCCAATGCAAAGCGTTATCCGTCTTGCTATTCAGAGGCCATTGCTTCTGCAAGCCACGATGACTGTTGTTTCCGAGGTTGTCCGTTCCAGTAAGCGGCTTTAGCGGAAGCGGCATCGTCAGCACCTTTCTTGCTCGTCGGTTCTCGATAGTGCGTATTTTATTATCCACCCATGCATTAATGGGTTACTGTCTGCAAAGTGCAATTGTTTTGGCTGCGTAATGCACAGTCTCGTTATACCCAACCAATTATTAACTAGATGTATACTATGGTATACGCGTGCTTGAGTTGACAACCTCCTAGCAACGGGACATCAGGAAGTCGAGGGAGCTCAGAGAGCAGTACGAATGAGAGCAGGTAACGAAATGAAAAAGGCAATGACATACGATGCAGCCGAGTTCCTCGAAACAGACGAGAATATCGTCGCCTACCTCAACGCTGCGCTCGACGACGGCGACCCCGCGCTCGTCTCCGCCGCACTCGGCGACATCGCCCGAGCGCGCGGAATGACTCAGCTCGCGAAAGATACGGGCATCACGAGAGACGGTCTCTACAAGGCTCTGTCGCCGACGGGCAACCCCTCCTTCAGCACGGTCCAGAAGGTCGTAAAAGCCCTTGGCTACAAACTGGTTGTGGCGCTTCCTGCCTAAACTTCAACCTGAAAAGCATCAGTCTCGCCAGATATCAGCTTTGGCATAGGCGAACAATACCCGCATTTTCCGGCACGGGCATCTTGTCAACGCAACATTAATTGCCTTTGAATATTACGTCCAAATTACTTAGGACATTTTTTAGGAAAGGTACTTGACACTTGTGACAGAGCTGATTTATATTGTGTCCAGATCGCTTTGGACTCGACTTAGACAAGTCCCAATCGAAACGTACGAGGAAACGAGAGGAGGCGAGAACACAAGAATCGTCAGAAAAGGGAGGAGGTATCCAACGAGTACAAGAATGAAACCGCACCAAGAAGAACAGCGCCCGCTCCAGAAGGGGCGGGCACCAAGCCAAGCCAGATTATACCAACAGAACCGCTAACGCGAAAGGATACGAATGAACGACAACACCACAAAGCTCGAAGAGCTCTGTACTATCAAGACGGGAGCGCCCACCAGCCGGGCGAAGAAGATCGCCGAAGGAGTGGAGCCCAAGGACGTCAAGGTCCTCCTGCCCCGCGCCATGCAGGACGGTTCCATCATTGACGAAGAGCTCGCCATCGAAACGGTCGGCGAAGTCAAGGATGAGAACTTCACGCACGAAGGCGACGTCGTAATCAAACTCTCCACCCCCTACGATTCGGTCTACATCGACAAGGATCACGAGGGCATCATGATCACCTCGTTCGGCATGGTGCTGCGCAAGAAGGAGGATGCCGAGCTGGACATGCGCTACCTCTCCATGTTCCTCAACCTCCCGCAAACCAACGCCGTCCTCCAAGCGGTCAGCACCGGCCAGAGCACCGCGATGGCGATGCTCAAGCGCCAGACGGTGGCCGACATCGAGGTTCCGCTGCTCCCAATCGAGCGTCAGCAGATGCTTGCGAGCCTATTTCAGGCGGTGCAAGAACGCAAACGCGAGTACGCCAGGCTCATCGCACTCGACGACGAGCTCGTCACGAGCGAGATGACCAAGTCCATCTGGGGAGAGGAAGAGTAGTCATGCGCAAGAAAGTCGGATTCAAGTTCGCTTCGCTGTCCGTGTCCACTCCGGATGGAAAAGAACTGGCCCCAAAGCTGCAGGAACTTCTCTGGGACTACCTGGGCAAGATGCGCCCGTTCGAAACGAACGAGTCGCTCGACCTCGCCGTGTTCATGCTGTACTGTTCGTACGTCTCGCGCAACGCTGACGAGCTCGGCCTCGAGGATTTCGACCCCAACTACTCCATCGACGAGGCGGTCGACAACCTCGGGAACAAATACCTCGCCACAGGGTTCGTTGACTACTACGCGGGAATGGCATCCGAAAACCCAGCGTTGCCCGACCTTCGGGGAATCGATCTGCGGGCGCGCGATCTTTCCAAAGGAATCACGACCTGGGCCAAGTCTCTCGAAGCAACAGGGCTCAGCCTCATGGAGGGCGGCGGATGGGAAACGGCTGCTGCCATCCAAGCCGTGCTGGGGGAAGTTCTAGCCTCGGATACGTGGGGTAAAACCGCAGGCGAGTTCTCATCTCCTCTCCCGATTGCCGATCTTGCGGCGAGGCTCGCGGATGTCAAAGGCAGGAGCGTGCTCGACTTCGCCTGTGGCGATGGAATGTTCCTCGCTACTTCGCTTTCCAATGGAGCTAAGACGGTTTACGGCAGGGACATCAACGTTGGTGCCATCATGCGGGCACAAATCATGTGCTTCTTCGCCGATCCAGCGCGCAGCCACGACATCAAGGCAGTCAACGCGCTCTCAGCCGCATCCGCCACGGCCCCAGTCCAACGAGTGCTCGTAGCGCCTCCGATCGGGATGCCGCTGCGCGAGTACGACATCGTCGACCCTGGCTATTACGGCGATACGCTCTCCGGGCTCATGGGCGATGGCGCTCCGCATCCCAGAAACTTCGAGGACTTCTGCGCCGCCAGGGCGCTCGAGTCGCTTGAAGACGGCGGCATCGCCGTGCTCCACGTCTCGGCCAGCTTTCTGTTCCACCAGCACAAAGGCCGGGCAGCTCTGCGAAGCGCAATCGTCGAGAAGGGCTACCTGCGCGCGGTCATCGAGCTGCCCGGAGGCTGCGTGCCCGGCACAGGCGTCAAGAGCGCGATCCTCGTGCTCGAGAAGAAAGAGTCTGATGGTAGCGTGCTTATCGTGGACGCGGACAGCAAAGAGCTCACTGACAAGGGCTATTTCGTAAAGGGCAGAGGCAGGTGCGAAATCACCGATACCGGCATCGACTGGATCGTGCAAACCGTGAAGAATCGGGAGGAAATCTCCCTCGTCTCGACGGTCGCCACCCGCGAGCAGGTTCTCGACTCTGGAAGCAACCTCTGCTACTCAGCGTACGGCAGCGTGTGCGACTTCGACTCCATCCTCGATCAGACCCGCTCCACAAAAGACATCATGGGCGACATAAAGTCAGCCCAGGCGAGCATCGACTCCCTAAGCGAGCAGATCGTTGATATCCTGGATTCCATCGAAAAGAAAGGCCGTTAAGCATGCCTATCAAATCCGAGCAGCAGCGCAACGAGCTGCACAAGACCATCTGGTCCATCGCCGACGACCTGCGCGGCAGCGTCGACGGCTGGGACTTCAAGCAGTACATTCTGGGTACCCTGTTCTACCGCTTCATCAGCGAGAACCTGTGCACCTACCTCGCCGAGCAGGAGGGCGACCCCTCGTTCGACTACGCAAAGCTCCCCGATGCGCAGGCTGAGTACGGCCGCGAAGAGACGGTCAAGGAGAAGGGCTTCTTCATCCTCCCGAGCGAGCTCTTCTCCCGCGTGCTTGATACCGTCGACAAGGACGGCATGGCCATAGATGAGGGAGGCGATGACCTCAACGAGATCCTCGTGAAGGTCTTCGCCAACATCGAGGGTAGCGCCGTGGGGACCGAGTCCGAGGAAGCCCTCAAGGGCCTCTTCGCCGACTTCGACCCCAACAGCCCCAAACTCGGCAACATCGTCATCGAGCGAAACAAGAAGTTGGTCACGCTGATCACCAAGATCGCCGGCCTGAGCTTCGGTGGCACCTTCCAAGACAACTCCATCGACGCATTCGGCGACGCCTACGAGTACCTCATGACCATGTACGCGTCCAATGCCGGCAAGTCGGGAGGCGAGTTCTTCACCCCGCAGGAGGTCGGGGAGCTCCTGGCCCGCATCGCCATCGGCAACCGCACCAGCGTGAATAAGGTCTACGATCCCTGCTGCGGCTCGGGTGGCCTCCTGCTCAAGTTCGCGAAGATTCTTGGCGCGGACAACGTGCGCAGTGGCTTCTTCGGCCAGGAAATCAACCTCACCACCTACAACCTCGCCCGTATCAACATGTTCCTGCACGACATCAATTTCGACAGGTTCAGCCTCGCCCGCGAGGACACGCTCAAGCACCCCGCCCACTGGGACGACGAGCCCTTCGACGCAATCGTCTCCAACCCGCCCTACTCCATCAAGTGGGAGGGCAAGGGCAACCCGCTCAACATCAACGACCCGCGCTTCTCACCGGCAGGCGTGCTCGCTCCTCCCAGCAAGGCCGACCTCGCCTTCACGATGCACATGCTCTCCTGGCTCTCCACCGAAGGCACGGCGGCCATCGTCGAGTTCCCGGGCGTGCTCTACCGCGGCGGTGCCGAGGGCAAGATTCGCGACTACCTCGTGCGCAACAACTTCGTCGATGCGGTCATCCAGCTGCCGGCCGACCTCTTTTTTGGCACCACGATCGCCACCTGCGTACTCGTACTCAAGCGGTCCAAGGCCACGAGCGACATCCTCTTCGTGGACGCGAGCACGGAGTTCCAACGCGCCGACGCCAAGAACAAGCTCAAGCCCGCCAACATCGACCGCATCGCGTTGGCGGTCATCAACCGTGTCGAGGAGGAGAACTTCTCTGTGCTCGTCTCCAACGACGACGTGCTGGCCAATGACGCCAACCTCTCCGTGTCGAGCTACGTGGAGAAGCCCGATGACCGCGAGGAGATCGACATCGACGCCCTCAATGCCGAGATTGCCCGCATCGTCGCCCGCGAGCAGGAGCTGCGCGACGCCATCGACGAGATCATCGCCGACTTGGAAGGCGGTGCACGATGAGCCGCATTGATGACCTGATTGAGCACCTGTGCCCCGATGGGGTTGAGTATCTGACCCTTGGTGAGATTGCCAAGTATGGAAGGGACCGTATTCCAGCAAAGGAAGTAGCCGAAGGCTCCTGTGTCGGCGTGAACGAGCTGCTGCAGGAGTACCGAGGCCGCAGCTACGAAGTCCATGCGCCTACCGAAGAACGCTGTATCGCATTCCATCCCGGCGATATCCTGCTGGGAAACATAAGGCCGTACCTCAAGAAGATGTGGCTTGCAGACTGTGAGGGCGGCACAAATGGCGACGTACTTGTGATTCGCGTCAATGACACAACCGAGGTGGCGCCGGAGTTCCTCTGGCAGGTGCTTGCAGGTGGTCTCTTCACTGAGTACAACATTCGGCACTCAAAAGGTGCAAAGATGCCACGTGGTGACAAGAAGGCGATTCTTGATGCGAGGATTCCCGTTCCACCGATGGAGATTCAGCAGGAGATAGTGCGCGTGCTAGACTCCTTCGCGGAGCTGGTAGCGGAGCTGGAGGCTCGTCGTAGCCAGTTCGACTACTACCGTTCCCGCTTGCTTTCATCATCAGATTCTGCTGCTTTGACCACCCTTGGCGCTATATGCTCGCGAATCTCGTCTGGAAAATGCAAGATGAAGTCGCAAGATGGAGTGTTTCCCGTATACGGTTCTACAGGCATTATCGCCTCTACTGACAATCCCGCCTATCACGGCGACAAGCTTCTTGTTGCTCGCGTTGGGGCAAATGCGGGCTTTGTCCACCAGGCTACTGGCGACTACGAAGTCTCCGACAATACGCTCATCCTCGAGCATGGAAAAGGTGTTGATATCAGGTATCTCTACCATGTTCTTGTCAATGCAAACCTGAACCAATATGCCAAGGGTGGTGGCCAGCCACTTATCACAGCAGGGTTTTTGAAGAGCTTTGAAATCAATCTCCCTCCTGTAGAGGAGCAACGCAGGCTTGCAACCATCCTTGACAAGTTCGATGAGCTGGTAAGCAACATGACAAGCGGCCTCCCTGCGGAAATCGTAGCCCGCCAGGCCCAGTATGCGCACTATCGTGACAAGCTCCTGACGTTCAGGGAGAAGGTGGCATGATGCGTACCGTCGCGCTGCGATTCGCAGAGAACTTCGCACCGGAGTGCGGCACGATCGCCGCACACCAAGCGATCATCGACGAGCATGGCTTTGTTTGGTACGGCAAGCTTGGAAGCCCGGTCTCTGCGAAGGTCGCGGGCGAGATCCTCATGGAAGACGATCCGCGTATCCTTCTCATCCACAGCGGCGGCGTGGAACGCTGGTGGGCGCATGTTGAGGCCATCAAGCGCGAGACGCCGGAGCTGTCGGGCATCCCAGCCTACTACAGGAACCGAGCCGACGGGTTCAACTGCTGGTTCAAGGTAGTTCGTTTCGAGCGTGCTGACGCTAAGGTCATGTCCAGCTGCTTCGTGGCGTCGAGCGGCAAGATCCTTACCGAGGCCTCAAGGCACAGCATGAGCCCGTATTTCATTATCGACTACAAGCAGAAGCCGCAAGAGGAAGCATCATGAGTGAAGGAAACACGCCGCACGTCTCCGTCGAATACGATGGCAGCAGCGTGCATTACTACAGCATCGAGTACAACGGCCATGCTGACGACACGACTTCGGATACAACAGACGTCATGTCAGAGGAATCCCTGGTCGACGATCTGCCTGCGTCCATGGACTTCGAGGTTATGGCCTTCGGCGGCCAGGCCACGGTGTGCGCCACCGCCCCAAAGCAGGGGCGGCGCTCCACGGCCTACCAGAGCGAGGCCGAGCTGGAGAAGGCCTTCATCGCCCAGCTACAGCGCCAGGCGTACGAGTACGTCACGTTCTCAACGGAGGCCGAGCTCGTGGCCAACCTGCGCCACCAGCTGGAGCTGCTGAACGGCTTCACGTTCACCGACAAGGAGTGGCAGCGCTTCTTCAAGGGATGCATCGCCTCGGAGAACGAGGGCATCGTCGAGAAGACGCGACGCATCCAGCGAGACCACGTGCAGGTGCTCCACCGCGACGACGGCACGGTGAAGAACGTCCAGCTCATCGACAAGCGCAACGTGCACAACAACCGCCTGCAGGTGATGAACCAGTACGCGCAGACGGGCACCTACGACAACCGCTACGACGTGACCATCCTCGTGAACGGCCTGCCGCTCGTGCACGTGGAGCTCAAGCGCCGGGGCGTCGCCATCAAGGAGGCCTTCAACCAGATCGAGCGCTACCAGCGCGACAGCTTCTGGAGCGGCTGCGGGCTCTACGAGTACGTGCAGATCTTCGTGATCTCCAACGGCACGCACACCAAGTACTACTCCAACACCACGCGCTGGAGCCACATCGAGGAGTCCAAGGGCAAGAAGAAGAGTGGCAAGAAGACGTCCAACAGCTTCGAGTTCACGAGCTGGTGGGCCGACGCCGACAACGTGCCCATCTACGACCTCGTGCCGTTCACGTCGTCGTTCTTCGCCAAGCACGCAATCCTCAACATCCTCACGCGCTACTGCGTTTTCGACGTGGACGAGCGGCTGCTCGTCATGCGCCCGTACCAGATCGTGGCCACCGAGCGCATCCTCAACCGCATCCTCGTCTCCGAGAACGACAGGTCCATGCTGGGGACGCTCCGTGCGGGCGGCTATGTGTGGCACACGACGGGCTCCGGCAAGACGCTCACGAGCTTCAAGACGGCGCAGCTGGCATCTGCCATGGCCGGCGTGGACAAGGTCATGTTCGTGATCGACCGCAAGGACCTCGACTACCAGACCATGCGCGAGTACGACCGCTTCGAGAAGGGCGCGGTCGACGGCTCTGAGTCTACGGCGGTGCTGTCTAGGCAGCTCGCCGACCCGGACTGCCGCATCCTCGTCACCACCATCCAGAAGCTCTCGGTCTTCATCAAGAAGAACAGGAAGCACCCGGTCTACGCGAGCCACGTCGTTATCATCTTCGACGAGTGCCATCGCAGCCAGTTCGGCGAGATGCACCAGGCGATCACGAAGCACTTCAAGGCGTACCACCTCTTCGGCTTCACCGGCACGCCCATCTTCGCAGACAACGCGAGCTCCTCGGGCAACCCCAAACTCCGGACCACGGAGCAAGCCTTCGGCGACAAGCTGCACACCTACACCATCGTCGACGCCATCCGCGACGGCAACGTGCTGCCCTTCCGCATCGACTACATCCAGACCATCAAGAAGCGCGAGGACTTCCCCGACCAGAAGGTCTACGACATCTACCGCGAGGACGCCTACAAGGCACGCGAGCGCGTAGACCTCATCGTCAACTACGTGCTCGACCACTTCGCGCAGAAGACGCGCCGCAGCTCGAGCTACCTGCTCAAGGACCAGCGGGTCATGGGATTCAACTCCATCTTTGCCACGGCATCCATCGACATGGCCAAGGTGTACTACACGGCGTTCCGGCGCATCCAGGCCGAGCGCGGCGGCGAGCAGCTCAAGGTCGCCCTCATCTACAGCTTCGGCGTGAACGGGGACGACGAGGGCAGCGGGCTTCCCGACGAGAGCTTCGACGTGGAGAGCCTCGACACGCCCGACCGCGACTTCCTGGCTGCCGCCATCGCCGACTACAACGCGATGCTCTCGACGAGCTTCGACACGTCGGGCGACGGGTTCCAGAACTACTACAAGGACCTCTCCGACCGCATGAAGAACCGCGAGCTCGACATGGTCATCGTGGTCAACATGTTCCTCACCGGATTCGACGCCACCACGCTGAACACCCTCTGGGTGGACAAGGACCTCAAGGACCACGGGCTCATCCAGGCGTTCAGCCGCACCAACCGCATCCTCAACAGCGTGAAGACCTACGGCAACATCGTCTGCTTCCGAAACCTGGAGGACCGGGTCAACCACGCCATCAGCCTCTTCGGCGACAAGGACGCGGGCGGCATCGTGCTGCTCAAGCCATACGCCGAGTACATGGCAGAGTACCGCGACAGGCTCGCCCAACTATACGACCGCTTCCCGCTCGGACAGGTGATATTGGGCGAGGAGGCCGAGAAGGCGTTCATCCGCCTGTTCGGCACCATCCTGCGCCTGCGCAACGTTCTCACGGCCTTCGACGAGTTCGAGGCCGAGGACCCGCTGCCCGCCCGCGACGAGCAGGACTACCGCAGCGTCTACACAGACCTCTACCAAAAGTGGCGCAAGGACAAGGAGGAGGCTACCATCATCAACGACGACCTCGTCTTCGAGATCGAGCTTCTCAAGCAGGTTGACATCAACATCGACTACATCCTGATGCTCGTGCAGAAGTACCACGACACCAACTGCACCGACAAGCTCATCATCGCCGACGTGGAGCGCGCCATCAACTCCAGCTACGAGCTGCGCAACAAGCGCGACCTCATCGAGCGCTTCATCGACAGCCTGGAGTCGAGCGAGGACGTCACCGCCGACTGGAAGAAGTACATCGCAGAGCGCCGCGAGGAGGAACTCGCGGCCATCATCGCGGACGAGTCCCTGGATGAGGCGGCCACGCGCGAGTTCGTGGCCCGCTCGTTCGCAGAAGGCGAGGTGCAGGAGACCGGCACCGAGATCACAAGGCTCATGACCAAGAAGCCCAGCCGCTTCGCTCCGGCCAACGCCTATGCCGACATGAAGGCAAGGGTCATCGAAAAGCTCAAGGCGTTCTTCGAGCGGTTCTCAAACATGGGGTCAGAATGACCGTTCATATCATTAGCTCTAGCCAACGAGGTGATACATGCCCAAGGCATTAACGCGTTACACAGTACTTCTATCCGCTCCTGGTGATGCAGCGCATGAATGCGAAGTCGCAGATAAGGAGCTGCAGAAGATAAACCGCACGCACAGCAGTGAAACCGGAATAGAGTTCTACCCGACGGACTGGAGAAGGGACTCGCGTGCCGACAGCGGAGATGAGCCGCAAAAGCTGCTAAACAGGCAAATCGTCGATGACGCTGACATAATCCTCGCCATCTTCAAGGAGCGCTTTGGTACGCCGACAAGCCAGTACGGCTCGGGGACCGAAGAGGAAATCATGCTCGGAATTGAAATGGGCAAGACGGTTCTCGTGTACTTCTGGGAGCCAGACAATGGTTTCGTGCCGAAGGATGCCGGCCAGTTCGCAAAGATTGCCGAGTTGAAGAAGAGGTTGCAAGACAAGACGGTTTACAAGACTTTCGTTGACGACGCCAAGCTAGAGCGTTTGATAAGTCATGATTTCACGAAGCTGCTTTTCGAGCTGGAAGGCGGGACGATATCTCCGAAGCCACAGCTTGCGCTTGCGGGGATAACGGAAGATAGTGAAATCACGCAAGGCTCGGTTTCTGTCGTATGCCCCATCGTGTCAGGCAGGCTGAACCCAGCCGCTTACGACGGGGCAGTCAGGACGGCATATGAGAGCGTGCTCTCAATCAAGCTCCCGCATAAGCAAGAAGCAGAACGCTATTCCGCAGTTAGGAGCCCTCTTGCCTCGCCTGCGATTTCCTCAGTCTTATCACCGCAGTTGAATGGGTTGTCAGCGCAATTGTCACCTGGTACTTCCATTTTCCCCTCAAGCCCAGTGGTGCCTTCACAAGCAATACGCGACCTGGTGGCAAGCGAGTTGGAATCGCTTGGCCTCAGCACAACGGAAGAGCTCTTTGACCTTGGCGAGCTGCGGGAGAGCGAGCAGTACATTCCGACAGGCATCAATTCTTCGCAGAAGATGTTGTTCGGCAGCGATGCGGAGAAACGGAAATACGAGTCGTTGCAGACGTTGATTCGCAAGTGCGAGCTAAGACGTGATTTCGCAGCTTTCCTAAGGGCGAATACGAGCGTTGGTGCTGTGTCGCTCGTAATAAGAAACGACGGTGGGTCTCCAGCACATCATGTGAATGTGGACATTGAGGTTCCCGGAGAAGCCTGCGTCCAGCCACGAGAGCTGATAGCTCCGTCTGATTCTCTGATGGCGTATGGAATTGACACGCAAGAGAACTGCGAAAACATCATCAACCACATATTCGGCATCGATGAGACTGCAAGCTTCAAGCCGTACGAAGATTCTTGCGTAAGGTCTGAATCAGGGGTGAGAATACCACCAACATTGATTAGCCCACCGGCGAACCCGCTTTACGGATCGCGCTATCTTGAGTCTTCTGACTTTGACGATTTAATCAGTTATACGTTCGGAGACTACAAGTTCATTCCCAACGAAAAAGAGCATGCGGTACTGATACGGCTTTCCTTTGACAGGCTGCAGCAATGCCGTTCGTATGCATTTCCGACACGAGTCCTTGTTCGTGATACCAAGATTGCAAGCATTCGCTACTGGATAACGGCGGATGAGATCGAAAAGACGGTTGAGGGCGAACTCGTGGTAATCAAACCAATAAAGGAATAGCTGTTTTCGTTCTATAGTCCCAATTCGTGCGTATATGGCGTTCGAAGTCCTTGCAGCATCACCTGGAGGTGTTTGCTTCGTTGCTAGGATGAGAATCCATACCGGCGACCACTGCCATTTCACTGCCGTTGGCGGCGTTCATAAAATCAACGGATTGTTTATTCACCCCCCATTCACACCCAGAGGGCGATTTTCGGTGCAGAAAAAGAAAGCAGGTCAGAAGCTATTATGCCTCTGACCTGCGTTTTTGTTGGTCGCGGGGGGCGGATTTGAACCACCGACCTCCGGGTTATGAGCCCGGCGAGCTACCAGACTGCTCCACCCCGCAGAGTCTGGGCGCATCAACTGCGCAGGACGATTACTATATGCCCCAGACCGACCAAAGTCAAATGACCGATGTTCTCATATGTGTTTCTTCACAATTCGCAAGGCCCGTGGTCGTCTTTGCGCACTATCCTGTTCTGCATTCGCAAACCCACTTAGGAGAGTCCATGGACCTCGATCTCAGACGTGCGCTCAAGAGCCAGCCCAAGGAGGGCATAGGCGCTCCCCTCTTCCCCCTGACCACGATCTGGGGAGAGAGGCTCCTTGCCGCCACCCCTGGCGACGGCACCGTCCCCTGGCCAGAACACCCGCGCCCGCAGCTTGCCCGCACATCTTGGCAGACGCTCAACGGCTGGTGGGACTACGCCTTCGTCTCGCTCGGCTCGGCCCAAGAAGCCCGTAGCTCCTGGCGCAACGCCGCGATGCCCATCTCCTGGAATGGCAAGATCCTCGTGCCCTTCTCGCCAGAGGCCCAGCTCTCGCACGTCGGCCGCCAGCTCAAGCCAAATGAGCTCCTTTGGTACCGACTCTGCTTCGATGCAAGCCGACCCCTGCCGGGGCGCAGGCGCATCCTGCACTTCGAGGGCGTGGACTGGGCCTGCGCGGTCTATCTGAACGGCAAGAGACTCGCCGAGCACAGGGGTTGCTACCTGCCCTTTGACATAGACGTAACGTCCGCCGTCAAGGACGGAGAGAACACCTTGGCCGTCTGCGTCTTCGACCCGAGCGACACGGGCACGCAGCTTCGCGGCAAGCAGCGACTCGTGCGGGCCAACATGTGGTATACGGCTCAGTCCGGCATCTGGCAGAGCGTCTGGATCGAGGACGTCCCCAAAGACCACGTCCGACAACTGCAGGTGCGTGCCAACCCGGACGATGGCACCATCTCGGTCACGGCCCAAGTCAGCCACCCTGGCAGACGCCTGGTCCTCTCGCTTAAGAGCGGCCGGTCGGCGATGGGACCCGTCGCCAAAAAGCACGAGGCGACGGTCAGGCTGCGCGTCCAGGACCCCCAGCTCTGGGAACCGGACAACCCTCGCCTCTATGACCTCACGCTCGGCTATGGAGAGGATGAGGTCACGAGTTACTGTGCCTTCCGCTCGGTCACGGTCGAGCCAGACGCCCAAGGCACGCCCCGCGTCATGCTCAACCACAGGCCTGTCTTCCTGAGGGGGCTGCTCGACCAGGGCTACTGGCCCGACGGGCTTATGACCCCGCCCTCGCTCGACGCCCTGCGATCCGACGTTCAGAGCGCTCATGACCTGGGCTTCAATTTGCTCCGCAAGCATGTGAAGGTTGAGGGGGAGCTCTGGTACTGGCTCTGCGACCGCATGGGCATGCTTGTCATACAGGACATGCCCACAGGTGGCGGCAGCTACGACAAGTGGCGCTCGATCAACACGCCCACGCTCTTTAGGCGCTCATGGTCGCGCTTTCGGGACGACACGCCCTCCCACTGGCGCAAGCTCGCAGCCGACGACAACTCCTATCGTAGGGAGTGGCAGCACACCCGCGACCTGACCGTGCGTCGCCTCTCCGCCCATCCCAGCGTCATTGCCTGGACGCTCTTCAACGAGAGCTGGGGGCAGTTTGACTCCTCCGGCCAGGCGCAGCGCACCAGGGAGCTCGACCCCACGCGTCCCGTCATCGCGGCAAGCGGCTGGTACGACCAGGGGGCGGGCAACTTCGTAGCCATCCACAACTACTTCAGAAGCCTCCAGGTCTATCCACATAAGGATGACCGCGCCTTCATCCTCAACGAGTTCGGCGGGCTCAGCCTTCGCGTGAAGGGGCACTGCTCACTGGAGACCTCCTACGGCTATGACGTCTTCGAGGACACAGCAGCATTTCGACAAGCAGTCTCCAGGCAGCTCGCCCAGGCAGACGCGCTCGAGCCAAGGGGGCTCGCAGGCTTCGTCTTCACCCAGCTCACAGACATCGAGGAAGAGACCAACGGGCTTCTCAGCTATGACCGCCGGGTGAGCAAACTCCCTGTCCCCGGGACAGACCCGCGAGCATGTCCCGCGTACCCTTCAGAGCCAACAGCGCACTCACCGCGCCACAGCGACCGCACACCCAAAAAATGAGTGCGGTTTTGCCTACCTTGTGTAAGTAAGTTAATCACAGGGTTCTCGAGTCACACAACAGGAGGCGAGGTGGCACATGGACATCACGACAGTGGCCAAGATGGCGGGAGTGTCTCGCGCCACCGTGTCGCGCTACCTCAACGATGGCTACGTCTCGAGCGAGAAGCGCCGCGCCATCGCACGCGTCATCAAGGAGACCGGCTACATACCCTCACGTCAGGCCAAGCAGCTGCGCACCGGCAAGACCAATCTCGTGGGCGTCATCATTCCCAAGATAAACTCCGCCTCGATCTCGCGGATGGTGGAGGGCCTGACCTCTCAGCTCAACGACTCCCAGTACCAGATACTGCTGGCCAACACCGACAATGACGAGAAGCTCGAGGTCGATTACCTGCGCCTCTTTGCCGAGAAGAGCCACGTGGACGGCGTCATCCTCGTGGGCACGGTACTCACGTCCGCGCACGAGCGCGCCATGGACGAGCTGCGAGTACCGCTCGTGGTCCTCGGCCAGGACATCGAGGGGCGATCCTGCGTCTACAACGATGACTATCACTCGATACGCGACATCACGACACTAGCCCTCGACCACGCCACGAAGCCCGCCTACATCGGCGTCACGGAGCGGGACCTAGCCGCAGGAAGGGCCAGACACAGGGGCTTCCTTGATGCCTGCGAGGAGTACGGCCTCGAGGTGTCCGCAAGCGCACAGCTCATCGCAGACTTCACGGTGGAGTCGGGCTACCTCAGCTGTGAGCGGCTGCTCGAGTCGCATCCCGACGTGGACACCATCATCTGCGCGAGCGACTCCATTGCCTTCGGCGCCATGAGCTGCCTGCGCGAATACGGCAGGAGCATACCTGACGACGTGCAGGTGACGGGCACGGGCGACTCTGAGCTCACGCTCGTGGTCACGCCCGCGCTCACGACCGTGCACCACCACTACAAGACGGCCGGCAAGGAGGCCGCGCGCATGCTCGTCGACGCCATGGGCAAGACGACGCATATCCCTTGCGAGATACGCCTGGGCTACGAGGTCCTCGCACGGGGATCGATCCGTTAGGGACACCCGTAAAGCTCGGTTTAGCCGACTGCGGGGCCAGCCCCTACGGCACCATGCTCATGGCCTGCCAGGCCCGATCCGCCTCGCGTTTTTCGGGAACGTATCCACCGTCCCCCTCCGACGCAAGGCTATCCATCGCCATTCGCCGCCTATATGCCGCCGTTCAGCTATGCCCTACTCCTTTAGGACCCACATCCTCTCAGTTGTGAAGTATTCTTGAATATATGAGAACGATTCCATGGCTGCGAGCCGAGTATGCCACCAACTATGGAATCCTTCGATAAGAGCGTGTGAGAACGATTCCATATGCAGCGTTCAGACAAGGGGGACTCAATGGCACTTGATCACGCACAAGCCGCTAAGGAGATTCTGGAGGCGGTCGGCGGCCCGGGCAACATCGTTTCGGCAGCGCACTGTGCCACACGCCTGCGCTTGGTCATCGCGGACGACTCCAAGGTCGACCAGGAGAAGGTCGATGACGCCGTTGGCGCCAAGGGCAACTTTAAAGCTTCTGGTCAGCTCCAGGTCATCTACGGGACAGGCACCGTCAACAAGGTCTACGACGAGCTCTGCAAGCAGGGCAACATCTCCGCCGCGAGCAAGGCCGACGTCAAGGAGGCAGCCGCACAGCAGCAGAACGGCTTCATGAAGGCCATCAAGGTGCTCTCTGACGTCTTCGTACCCATCATCCCCGCCATCGTCGCATCCGGCATGCTCATGGGCATCATGGGTGCCATCCAGTTCATGGGCACGCCCGCCCCCGACGGCGCGGGCCTCTTTGACCTGGACACCACCAGCGTATGGTGGCGCATCGCGGCGCTCGTCAACGCCTGCGCCTTGGCAAACCTGCAGATCCTGCTCGGCTTCTCGGCAGCCACGGTCTTTGGGGGCAACCCCTACCTTGGCGCATCGCTCGGTGCCCTGCTCATCAGCTCCGACTTCATCAGCGCCTACAGCGCCTCCAAGGCCCTCTCCGACGGCACGATGATCACGCTCCCGGTGATACCAGGCCTCTACAGCATCGACTGGATAGGCTACCAGGGACACGTCATCCCCATACTTGTGGGCGTCTGGATCCTCTGCTTCTTCGAGAAGCGCCTGCACAAGGCCGTACCCGAGATGTTCGACCTCTTCGTGACGCCGCTCGTGTCCGTCTCGGTCGCCGCCTACATCACGATCCTCTTCATAGGCCCCATCTTCGTCTGGCTCGAGAACGCCATCCTCGGCCTGCTGTACTTCCTGCTCAAGGTGCCCCTGGGCATCGGCTACATCATCATCGGCCTCATCTACTCGCCCTCCGTCGTCACGGGCCTGCACCAGATGTACACCGCCATCGACGTCTCCATGCTCGCCCAGCCCGAGAAGGTGACGTATTGGCTGCCCGTCGCGTCCGCCGCCAACATAGCGCAGGGCGGTGCCTGCCTGGCCGTTGCGCTCAAGACCAAGACCGTCAAGACCAAGAGTCTCGCGGTCCCCTCTGGCATCTCCTGCCTGCTGGGCATCACCGAGCCGGCAATCTTTGGCGTCAACCTCCCCAAGGTCAAGCCCTTCGTATGCGGCATGGCCGGTGCCGCCTGCGGAGCCTTCGTCTGCTACCTGACCCAACTCGCCGCCACCGGCACGGGCGTGACGGGCATCTTCGGCCTCCTGCTCTGCGTCAAGCAACCCGTCCAGTACATCATCATGTTCGTCGTCGCCTTCGGCGTGGCCTTTGGCCTCACGAGCGCCATCTACAAGGACGAGGACAAGCCCAAGAAGAAGGTTGCCGCTCCCACCCCCAAGCCTGAGACTAGCACCAGCACCACTGCGGCCCCCAGCGCCAAAGCAGCCGCAACCACTGGTCCCGAAGCCATCGTCTCGCCCATGGCAGGCGAGGCCATCTCGATGACCGCCGTCTCCGATCCCGTCTTCGCCTCCGAGGCCATGGGCAAGGGCGCGGCCGTCGAGCCCACCGAGGGCAAGGTGTACGCACCCGCAGACGGGTCCATCACCATGGTCGCCGAGACCGGTCATGCCATTGGCCTGCTCTCTGAGGGCGGCGTCGAGATCCTGATCCACATTGGCATCGACACCGTCAACCTCAAGGGAGGCCCCTTCACCGCCAAGTGCCAGGCGGGAGAGAGTGTCAAGAAGGGTGACCTCCTGATGGATGTCGACCTGGGCGCCATCAAGGAGGCCAACCTCCCGGCAACGACCATGGTCATCATCACCAACACCGATGACTTCTCCTCCGTCGAGGGTCACACCGGCACCGTCAAGGTTGGCGATACCCTCATCGACATCAAGAAGTAGGTCCGTCCCCCTGACCGGCGACCTCGGTCAGCACACCTGCGGGGGCGGTCGCAGTTGCGATCGCTCCCGCATTTCTCTGATACGGCAGCATCCGACGTAGGCGTCGGTGCTGCGGAAAGGAGCACCATGTTCTCTGTCACAGCCCTCGGCGAGCTTCTCATCGACTTCACCGACGCGGGTACCTCAGCTGCAGGCCAGAAGCTCTTCGAGCGCAACCCCGGCGGCGCGCCCGCAAACGTCCTCGTGGCCCTCGAGCGCCTCGGCAAGTCCACCGCCTTCATCGGTAAGGTGGGGCGCGACATGCACGGCGAGTTCCTGAACGCCACTCTCGTCGCCAACGATGTCAACTGCGACGGCCTCGTGCTCGACCCCAACTGCTTCACCACACTCGCCTTCGTCGCGCTCAGCGAGGAGGGCGAGAGGACCTTCTCCTTCGCCCGCAAGCCCGGCGCAGACACGCAGCTGCGCCCCGAGGAGCTCAGGCGCGATGTCATCGAGAATAGCCGCGTCTTTCACGTGGGGTCACTCTCGCTCACCGATGAGCCGGCACGCAGCGCCACCATCGCCGCTCTCGACGTGGCCAAGGCCGCAGGCGCCGTCATGTCCTATGACCCCAACTACCGCGACTCCCTCTGGACGAGCGCCGAGGTGGCCTCTGAGCAGATGCGCTCCATCGTCACGTACATGGACCTCATAAAGATCAGCTGCGAGGAGACCGAGCTGCTCACCGGACGCTCCGACCCCACCGAGGCCGCCCGCATCCTCCTTGGTCAGGGCGCACAGGTGGTCTGCGTGACGCTCGACGACGAGGGCGCCCTCGTGGCGACCAAGGACGGCAGCGCGACCGTGCCCAGCTTCAAGGTGGATGCTGTCGACACGACCGGGGCGGGTGACTCCTTCTGGGGAGGCTTCCTCTGCGCCTTCGTGGACGCCGACATCAGGCCCGAGAACGTGACCCTCGACGACGCCAGAAGCTTCGCCCGCTTTGGCAATGCCGTGGCATCCCTCTGCGTGCGGAGGCGCGGTGCCATCCCCGCCATGCCCACCCTCGACGAGGTCGAGAAGGTCCTGTCCTAGCTGTTCTAGACGTCAACCGACCACGGCAGAGCGGCCCTCTCGCGACCGCGACGCGCAAAAGGAGCACGATGGCAATCAAGCGCACGTGGAGCCCCAAGCACAACTGGCGCCTCAGGTTCCACCTCCAGACCGAGACCGGCGACATAACCGACCCCAATGGCCTCTGCCAGCTCGATGGCACCTACCACTACTTCCACCAGCACCGCAGGCTCTGGCCCGACGCCGCCCATGGGTGGGGCCATTGGGCCACGAGAGACTTCGTCAGCTGGAAGTGGCTGGGTTCGCCCATCATGCCCGACCGGGAGCTTGACAGGAACGGCTCGTACTCGGGCTCGGCCACCGTCCACGACGGCAGGATGTGGTGCTACTACACCGGAAACCAGCTGCTGCCGGGCGAGCACGACTACGACTACTCGGGTCGTCTCGCCAACGAGACCCTCGTCGTGAGCGACGGCTCCACCTTTGGTGAGAAGCGCCTGGTTTTAGGCAATGAGGGCTACCCCGCCTACTGCTCCTGCCACGTGAGGGACCCCAAGGTCTGGAAGCAGGGCGGCTGCTGGCACATGCTGCTCGGTGCACGCGCTCGGGGCGATCGGGGCTGCATCCTTCTCTACAAAAGCCCCGACGGCCTCAGCTGGAGACTCGAGGGCTCCGCGACCAACCTCGGACGGCAGCCCTTTGGCTACATGTGGGAATGCCCCAACCTCGCCACGCTCGGCGGGCGCGAGTTCCTCTTCGTGTGTCCTCAGGGCGTGGGCAAGCGGCCGACAAGCCTTCAGAACATACATAATTCGGGTTACATCGCCCTCGACGGCAGGCTCATCGACCTTATGGCGAAAGACCCCGGCCTCATGGACGCGGACGGTCCCTACCCCTGCATCGACGAGGCGGGGTTTGTCGAGCTCGACTTTGGCTTCGACTTCTACGCCCCCCAGGTCTTCGAGGACGAGCGGGGACGCACCATCCTGGTCGGGTGGGCGAGCCTGCCCGACATCGAGACCCAGTACGACAACCCCACCCGCGAGTGGACCCACACGCTCACCCTGCCGCGCGAGCTTAGCCTCAACGAAGGCGGGCGCGTCTGTCAGTGGCCCGTGGCCGAGATCGACGCACTGCGCGGTGAGCTGGTTGAGTTCACCGGTGACGTCGCAGGCCTCACGGGGACCGTCGGCTCATCTTCCTACGACGTGTTCGACCTCACGGGAGCCGTAGGCGCGCGCTTCGCGGGCACCGCCGACATCTGCGTCACGCAGATCGAATCCGGAGACGCTGTGCTGCGCCTGAACGACGACCTCGAGCTTTCCATCATCGGCAACCTATGCGAGCTGGCCTTCACGAGCCCCGCCGGCGCCTACCGAAGCGTCAGACGCCTTCCCCTCTCGGCGCTTACGGCAGGCCGCATCAGGGACCTGCGCGTCATCGTGGACACCTCCATCGTCGAGATCTACGTGAACGGCGGCGAGGTCACGATGACAACTCGGTGGTATCCCGAGAGCGTGGACGAGCTGCGTGTCAGCTCCAGTCTCAAGGGCAGACACCAGGGCTGGGAGATGGGCTCTTGCCACTTTGCAGGCATCGACAGCTAAAACCATGGCACGCAGGCGTTGCAAGGCTATCTGGACCGAACGCCCCGGAGCTCTGGTTCGTACATCCCGGGGCGTTCAAGCTGGGTGTGCCCACGCCTTGGGCTGCACTGTCCCATCGGCCGCGTCATGACTCGCCAGCAGGCACCTCTCATTCATACGGGATCACAAAGTATGCCGCCGTGTGTCTCCCATGAGTGAGGTGCATATTTTTCCAACCACGTCCTACGACCTGCATGCCCGCCCTATAATCTCAACGGCATTTCTCTGAACCATTACCTAAAACCCAGCATCGAGTGCGTTTCTGAGGAGAACGATGTCCAAGCAATTCTGGAACCCGTCGTTTCACATCGAGCCAAGACAGGGCTGGCTCAACGACCCCAACGGCCTCTGCCAGTTTCGCGGACGCTATCACGCGTACTACCAATACGCGCCCAACTGGCCGACGGACGAGCTCAAGTACTGGGGTCATGTGGTGAGCGACGACCTCATCAGCTGGGAGGATCTGGGGGTGGCACTCGCGCCTGACATCCAGCTCGACCGCAGCGGCGTCTTCTCGGGCTGCACCTGGGTGGACAAGGGCGGCGCGCCTGACGGCGGTGACCTCATGCGCGTGTTCTACACGGGAAACGTCGTCGACACCTTCGACGACGAGCGCGTGGACTGGGGGCGAGAGGCCAACCAGATCATGACCACGAGCGAGAACGGCCTGCACTTCTCGCCCAAGAAGGCACTTCTCACTAATGCGGATTACCCCACAAGCTGTACCCTGCATGTGCGCGACCCGAAGGTCTGGGAACAGGACGGCTGCCTGCACATGCTGTTGGGCGCCCGACAGCGGGGGCCGCTCGACACAGACAATCCCGATGCTCGAGGCGACTTTGGCAGTGTGCTCGTCTACGACTCCCACGACAAAGGCGAGAGCTGGCGGCTGCGTCGCACCATTCTGCCCAAGAACACGACGGTGGCACACCTGGTCTTTGGCTACATGTGGGAGTGTCCCAACGTCATACGCATGGGAGACAGGGAGTTTCTGGCAGTCTGCCCCCAGGGGCTTCCCTCCGAGAGCTATCGTTGGCAAAACCTCTGGCAGGCGGGGTACTTCCCGCTTCCCGCGCACGAGAAGATCATCGACATCGACGCCGTCCCGCTCGACAACTTCACCGAGTGGGACCACGGCTTTGACTTCTACGCACCCCAAATCTTCACGGACGAGAGGGGCCGCACGATCTCGATCGGCTGGATGGGCACCTTCGACCACAGCTACACAAGCGTGCCCGAAGGCATGGATCGAGCGCATACGATGACGCTCCCGCGCGAGATAACGCTTGGCGCAGATGGGCTCTTGCGCCAACGGCCGGTGACAGAGCTTGACAACTACCGCGGAGAGGTTCGCGCGCTGCCCTGCGACAAGAGCCTCGTGTCTGACAGCCTCGCGGCAGACGTCATCCTCAAGCAGATTGAGGACGGCGACGCGCAGATCTGGCTCAATGACGTCTTGGAGATCTTCATCGAGAGCGGCAGCTTCGGCATCCGCTTTGCCCAGACCGAGGCGGGAGAGCTGGCCTCGGCTGGGCGACGGATCCGCAGTATCAGGCTTGAATCTCTCGACGATCTGCGCATGATCGTGGACGGCTCGACCATGGAGGTCTATGTCAATGGTGGTGCCGAGGTCTTCTCCACACGCTGGTTCCCCCTAAGCGACAGGCTCACCATCAGAAACTCGTTTCGTGCTCGCTCGTCCCTCGTGTACCCCCTTATCAAGCCGACCCGATAGTGCCCGTCGACGCCCGCCCGTCGATGCCCGATAGTGCCCGCCAATCTGGCGGGTACCTTCTTGGGAGCGTTTGCCCAGTTGGCAGCTCTCCGTTAGTGCCCGCCGATCTGCGGGGCACTATCTATTGGCCCACGACGTCTGGCTGACCTGGTACCTCCCGGAAGGTCAGTACACACCTTCGTTATCGATGGCGTCGTAGCGATTGATGCGCATGAGGATCTGCTCGAGGTCAAGCATGCCCCAGAGGGTCACGCGCCGGTAGCTTCCCTTAACACGCACGCGCAGGTTCTCGTAGCCCAAAAGCGACTTTGAGCGGTGCCACTCCATGCTCTCGATCTCATCGTATCTGATCGTCCTTCTTGTCCCGATCGGCGGCGTGATGTGCATGCAATCGTCGTAGGTCACGACCTTGTAGCGATGCAGCCAGGTCCAAATCAGGAGAGAAACGCCCAAGAAGGACAGGAAGAACGCGAGGAGGACGTGGCTGTTCGCCCTGAACACGCCGACGTTGCAGAGCCATCCGAGAACCACGCCAAGGAAGCCCATGAACACCATGATCATAACGAGGGTGTGCGTCAGCGTATTGGAGACGCGATAGGTATCATGATGGCTATGGTGACGCTCGACGATGTCGTTCAGGAGCGTCCACTCAAGCGCCGAGACGAGAGCGGGTATGCCCAGTGCCGGCACGATGAAGACGAGGTCACTCATAGAGTGTCCTCTCGCCGTATATCCTGCACCACATACCTGGATCCCCAACCCATATGCGCAAGCGCCTCCTCGCGACGGATCGTTGTGTCGCACCCTCCTCATGGTTCTTCTCCATACTATGAGGGTAATCGAGCTGAAGCTGTCCCCAAAGGGGTGTACAGGTACACGGGGTCAGCTTTTCCGTACACGGTCAAGCGGCGGGGCCAACGGTATGTTTTTGCCCCTGAGCGGTAGCATCAATGACGCTCGCGCTGCCCGCCACGGCATTCCTGTTGCTGATGCAGCATGGGCGACGCTCGTCTTCCTCGAATGGGCATCTTGATGCGCTGCGTGCTCTTGACGCCTCGCGCACATCGGGCGTTCAACGAGAGACGCATGTTGTACCCACAGCGTCACCTAAAGGAGCGATGCAAACACGGCTCGCACTACCAGGCGACTGTGGGGATGAAGGCCCAATGCCCCACAACCTACCCCACCAGGTGGCGGCGCACGCGGTCGAGCTCATCCTCGCCAAGGCCGCAGGAGAGCAGGTAGCCCCTCACTGAGCCACAGCCATCGAGCAGCGCCTGGTACACGGCGGACATGGTGTGCATGAGCGTGCCCGCCCCCATGACGCCAACCGAGCGATCATCGGGAGCACAATCCTTCCCATCGAGCAGCTCCTCCACCCTGTCGGCATCGGCAAAGGAATAGAGGTAGTCGCGCAGGATATCCTCCCTGCTCGCCTCACAGAGCCCCAGCACCAGCATGGACGTAACGCCAGTGCGGTCCATACCAGCCGCGCAGTGAAAGAGGACGCACTCATCGTCGGTAGCCTTAGCCATGAACGAGAAGATCTTGCGCACGACCTTGCGGTTCTCAAGCATAGAGAGGTAGCCGTTAGCCATGTAGCCCTCGGTGTCATCAGGCAGCTTAAGGTCGTGTGCGTGCATGTCATAGGAGTGCAGCTGCGCATGCAAGCTGCGGACGCCCCGGTCCTTGGCCAGGCGATCGGGGGCATGAGTGACCTCCCACTGGCTGCGAAGGTCGACGTCCATCGAGACGCCGTAGTCACGCAGGGCAGCTATGTCAGTGCTACTGAGCCCGTCGGTATCGCCAGAGCGCACGAAGCGGTGGTAGAGCGTCTGACCATACGGCGTGGGGTAGCCACCCAGCTCGCGCACGTTATAGCCAGAGGGCACATCGAGGACGCGACCCTCAGCGAGAGGAGCGCGGGACCGCACGGGATCATCACCGGGAAGCTCGGCGCCCTTCTTGCCAAAGAGGTCCCTCAACCAGGACAACATCGCAGCCCCTTCCCAAGCGCCTGCGCCATTGGACTCTGACCCCTGGCACGACGCAGCTCTTCTTCACGACGCGGACGATGGAGTCTCACGTCACCCACCCCACCGCAATCCTACCTCATCGTGGCTTTATACGCACTCTCACGCGCGATGGTTGCTTTCCACGGGTGGGCCAGATGCCCTTGGACGTCGACGGCGGGTGCAGCCTTGCGGGTGGCCCTGCCCGGCACAGTCCCGCGCAACGATGGATCGCGTCGGGAATCGCGACGCGCGAGGGACCTGAGGCCGCCGTGCTGCCGTCCGGTGCCGCCCTCTCCCGATGGCCCCGAGCCGCGTGCGATCCGGTGCCGCCCATCTCTTTGATGACCCTCGAGCCGCGCTGCCTCACGGGCGCCACTCGACGGCGGCGAGTGGCAGGCAGACCGCGCACTCGGTGGCGCTGAGTGGCGCGGAAGTCGGCATATGTACAGTTGTCGTGAAATGCTGTGCCACTCGGTGGCGCCGGGTGGCACGCGCATCGCGCACTCGGTGTCGCCGAGTGCGCGGTCAAGCCCCGCAGGCCCGGCGCCCGTGTCCCACGCATCCCTCCAGGGACACATAGCGCGAGGCCATGACGCCCAATAGGGATCACGAAAGCACCATCTCAATGGATGCGGCCTTTGGTGGCACATGCCAATCCGTATCGAAAAGCCCCTGCAACCGGCACCCTGTAGCCTGGTAAGCTCACACCTGCCAGGAGGCCTCCCGCTTGACTCCGGCGTCACGAGCTACGGTCTCATGAGCCAATCGCGAGCCGCCCACACCTTCATGCCACCGACGGAAAACGAGTCTGCCCCCCGCGTGACAACGTACCGCCGCCTTTTGGCTATGCCCAGGTCCCCGCCAACCACCGGTAGATGTCGCAGGAAGTCCTTGCGAAACCCGACCTGCGACTTAATCTCTATCAGCTCCCTGCCTGCGGGATCGCTGTCATCGACCAGGCCAACCTCAATCTTCGAGTCATCCCTGTAGAAGAAGAGTCGAGGAGTCCGTCCCGCGTTGAGATGCCGCTTTGCCGTCTCTGTGACTATGAGGTTCTCGAAGATGGCGCCGCGCATCTCGCTGTCTCGCAGCTGTTCGGAGGTCTCGACGCCCAACAGGTGGCATAGGAGGCCAGTGTCACAAAAGTAGACCTTGGGCGTTCTTGTAAGACGCTTCCTGAAGTTGGCATGATACGGCTGTAGCCTGAAGATGGTGTAGCTTGCCTCGAGTATCGAAAGCCATGAGTCGATAGTCGCTCGCGCGACACCTAGGTCGCTCGCGAGGCGCGATACGTTTAGGAGCGATCCGCACGACTGTGCGCACAGCATCAGGAGCCTGCGGAAAGGCCCCTTGCTACGCGCATCGACGTACTCCGACACATCTCGTTCAACATAGGTTGAGATATAGTTCTCAAAATAGACGTAACTAGGGGTATCAACGTCGTAGAGACGCAGATACCCTCCGCGCAGCATGAACCCATCTGGCGTCACCTCGCTTGATACCAGAGCTACCTCGCGATACGAGAGTGGCATGAGCCGCACCAGCCCGATGCGCCCCGCAAGGGATTGAGTGATACACCTCAGCAGGAGGTAGTTCTGAGATCCCAAGAGGATGTACTGGCCTACCGTGCCACGCTCGTCGGAAACCACCTGTATGGCATTGAAGAGCTCTGGCACGCGTTGCGCCTCGTTGATGATCATCCTAGGGGGTCGCTCGTGAATGAAGTCGGACGGACCTGCCATCACGCGCTCGTAAGTGGGACGGTCCTCGAGATTCACGTATGCGTAGTCGGAAAAGAGGCTCCTGACGAGCGTTGACTTCCCGCTCTGTCGAGGCCCCGTGACCGAGACCACGGGAAACCACGAGGCGTTGTCAAGGACGAATCCTGCAACGTCACGTTTGATCATACCGACCCCCAACGGGATGATTCTCATCCCCAGCGTGTGATGGAAGCATTACCCTATTTGCAAAGTATCAATTACCATAATTGCCATGTATAGCGTACCCCATTTGCAAACTATGGTAGGCCATGGCTATGCTGACATGGATATCGCTCGACTCAGACTGCATCCCTATTCTCAGCCATTGGCAGGTCTTTTCGCATGGCGAACGGATCGCAAATCGGGTGCTCAGGTAATGCAGGCGCCTGCTAAGGGAACATCTCGTTCCGCCTCTCACTAGGTAAGCCGGGCCTGAGCCGGGGGGCGACCTCTGCGGCGCGAAGCAGCAGGCCGTGCATGGGGCCCTCCTCCCAAACGGTGAGGTAGGCCGCAAGCCCCGTGTCGTCACCGGAGCGCCCCACGGCGATCCCGCCCCTCTCGCACACCTGGCCGCAGAGCCGGTCCCTGCCCCGCACGTAGCGCCACAGCTGCGGGGACCACGTGTCCGACAGGGCGAGGAGCAGGGCGGCGGCGCGGCCGGGACCCATGCTCTTCCACATGGCCCCCCAGAGCCCGAAGGCGTCGATCCGCGTGCCGCTCCCGTAGCGCAGCTCGTAGCGCCAGAGACCCGCCGAAGCCGCCCCTGCGGCGCGCAGGGACGCCGAG
>ERZ773043.244-NODE-244-length-31171-cov-5.390024_pt1 | contig 31171 bp, 28 predicted proteins | sample MGYA00580636_ERZ773043 | MGnify/ENA primary metagenome ERZ773043 (study PRJEB29015, sample SAMEA2737992) | human oral metagenome | biome: human oral; feature: human-associated habitat; material: dental | place: China | collected 2065 ...
TCGCGGCAAGTGACGCGGTTGCCCGTCCAGTTATGGAAATACTCGTGGGCAACGACACGGTCGATATTCTCAAAATCGGTATCCGTCGCCAGATCGGAGCGCGCCAGCACGTACTTAGTATTAAAGATGTTGAGGCCTTTGTTTTCCATCGCCCCCATGTTGAAGTCACTAACGGCAACGATCATGTAATGGTCGAGATCGCACTCCAGGCCAAAGCGCTGCTCATCCCAGCGCATCGCCTTTTTCAGCGCCGCCATCGCGTGCCCGCACTGGTCAAGTTTTCCCGGTTCGACGTAAATTGCCAGCTGTACCGTGCGCCCCGATGCCGTCGTGAACGTATCGCGCAGCACATCAAGCTTGCCGGCAACCATGGCAAAAAGATAGCAGGGCTTACGGAACGGGTCTTGCCAGACCGCGTAGTGGCGGCCGTCCGGCTCATCGCCCGCCGCAACCGGGTTGCCGTTGGCAAGCAGCACGGGAAAACGCGCCTTATCGGCATGCAGCGTCACCGTATAACGCGCCATCACGTCCGGCCGGTCGGGGAACCAGGTAATGCGGCGGAAACCCTGCGCCTCGCACTGGGTGAAATAGCCGTCACGGCTGCGGTAAAAACCGGACAGCGCCGTATTTGCATCCGGCTGGATACGCACGAGCGTTTCCAGTGAAAAACGCTCCGGCAGATCACCGGACAGCGTCAATGACTGCGCCGTCAGTTCGTATTCATCCGGCGCCAGCGCCCGACCATCACAGCGCACCGATAACGTTTCCAGTGCTTCGCCATCGAGCCGCAGAGGCTGTCCTGCTTTGGCCTCTGGGTTGCGGCGACATGCCAGCGTCGCAGTGATGCACGTTCCATCCGCGCGGATATCGACATCGAGCCTCACTTCATCAATCAGCCACGGCGGCGGCGCATAATCGGCCAGGCGAACAGGAGAGGAAATCGTATCGTCAGTGTCGTGCATGATTGCTCCGAGAAATTATAAAAATGGGCCCAATGATAAAGCCAGGCGGCGATGACGACCGAAATATCGAGGCATCAGAAAAAGCCCGCCGGAATAGCGAAGGGCGCGGGAACAGTGCGCAATCCGATGGAAAGCGAGACCCCACTCCTACCCATGCAGCCAAAAATTATGGAGAAAACAGCCGCTGTCGCTGGTTCCAAGATCGTCAGATCGGTCAACGCCTGCGCCATCCTACGCCGATCCCTTACACCGGGAAAAAGTTTCCAAATAGTCTCCAAACACTGCGGTGATTTAACGAAGGGCGTGCATGAGCGATGCAAGCACAGCTGCTAGCGTGTCAATCCGGCAACCCAAGCCACAGTAAAAACTGGCTGCGGCAAGACAGAAGACGCATAGTCGCCCTCCTCGCGCACCAGACGGGATGCATGGCATATGCAGACCCGATAGCCGCAAAAACAAACGGTTATCTTGAAAATTGGCGGCCGCAGATTTAGCGGGCGATCGGCTTGTAGCGGATGCGTTTTGGCTTTGCGCCCTCCTCGCCCAGCCGCTTTTTCTTGTCCTCTTCGTATTCCTGGTAGTTGCCGGTAAAGAAGATCCATTGCGATTCGCCTTCGGCGGCCAGAATGTGCGTGCAGATGCGATCGAGGAACCAGCGGTCATGGCTGATGACGAGCGCACAGCCGGCAAATTCAAGCAATGCGTCTTCGAGCGCACGCAGCGTTTCCACGTCGAGGTCGTTGGAAGGTTCGTCGAGTAGCAACAGATTGCCGCCCGTCATCAGCGTTTTTGCCAGATGCAGGCGACCACGCTCGCCGCCGGAGAGTTTGCCGATGATTTTCTGCTGATCGGCGCCCTTAAAATTGAAGCGGCCGATGTAGGCGCGGCTGGGCATTTCAAATTTGCCGATTTGCAGGATGTCGCGCCCATCGGCGAGTTCCTCGAAAACGGTCTTGTTGTCCGAAAGGTTTTCCCGGCTCTGATCGACGTAGGCCATTTTCACCGTCGGGCCGATGACAATCTCACCGCTGTCGGGCTGCTCGGCGCCGGTGATCATGCGGAACAGCGTCGACTTGCCGGCGCCGTTCGGCCCGATGATGCCGACGATGGCGCCGGGCGGGACAGTAAAACTCAGGTTGTCGATCAGCAGCCTGTCGCCAAAGGCCTTGCTCACGCCCTTGAATTCGATCACCTTATCGCCCAGCCGCTCGGCGACGGGGATAAAGATTTCCTGCGTTTCGTTGCGCGCCTGGTATTCGTGGCTGGACATTTCCTCAAAACGGGCCAGGCGCGCCTTGCTCTTGGCCTGCCGCGCCTTGGGGTTGGAACGCACCCATTCCAGTTCCTGCTTCATCGCCTTCATGTGAGCATCGAGCTGTTTCTGCTCCTGTTCGAGCCGCGCTTCTTTCTGCTCCAGCCAGGAAGAGTAGTTACCCTTCCAGGGAATACCGTGGCCGCGGTCGAGTTCGAGAATCCACTCGGCCGCATTGTCAAGGAAGTAACGGTCGTGCGTCACGGCGACGACGGTGCCGGGAAAGCGCACGAGATACTGCTCCAGCCATTCGACGGACTCGGCATCCAGGTGGTTGGTCGGCTCGTCGAGCAGCAGCATATCGGGCTTGGAAAGCAGTAATTTGGCGAGCGCGACGCGGCGTTTCTCGCCACCGGAAAGATGCTTGATGGACGCCTCCCACGGCGGCAGGCGCAGCGCATCGGCGGCGATTTCCATCTGGTTTTCCGTATCCGGGCCGGCAGCGGCGATGATGGCTTCGAGCCGCGCCTGTTCTTCGGCCAGTTTATCGAAGTCGGCGTCCGGTTCGGCGTAAGCCGCATACACCTGATCCAGCCGCGCCTGCGCATTGATGACTTCACCCATGCCGCTCTCAACTTCATCACGTACGGTTTTTTCCGGGTCCAGACGCGGTTCCTGAGGCAGATAACCGATTTTGATGCCGGCCAGATGCTGTACTTCACCGTCGTATTCTTTGTCCTCGTTGGCCATGATACGCAGCACGGTCGACTTGCCTGCGCCGTTGAGGCCGAGCAGGCCGATTTTGGCGCCGGGGAAGAAGGAGAGGGAAATGTCTTTGATAATCTGCCGCTTAGGCGGCACGACTTTGCTCACGCGGAGCATGCTCATAACGTATTGCGCCATGACGAACCTTGCCTGAAGTAAAAGGATTGGATGATTGAAAAAGCGAGGAAAAGCCGTGAAGGGCTGGAGTTTACCCGAGCCGCGCCGGTTTGTACCGCTGGCGCGGCGGCGCGGCTTTTGCGCTATCTGCCCTGTTTTGATGCGCTTGCCACCCACACCATCTGTGGCACCTGTGGCTACGGATAAACACTCCCAACCCGATCTAATGCGAATGCGCCACCCAAGCCACCCGCCGCTTGTCCGCATGTAGCGGGCATTTCCGGCCACCCTGCCCTGAAACGCCCATCCAGCAAGGGCTACAAAGGAGGCTAGCCGGAAAAGCCCAAAAGACACGGGCTACAGCAAGCCAACGCACCGCTGGCCAAGCAATATCCCGTGCAAAGGCAAAGCAGCACGCCACGGCTTAATCGTGCTGCGCGGGGAGTTTCTTGCTCCTGTTCTTGCGCATTCTCAGGTTAAGCGTCTCGACGGTCAGCGAGAAAGCCATGGAGAAGTAGATATATCCTTTGGGCACATGGTAGCCAAAGCCATCGACGATGAGTGTCAGACCAACCATCAGCAGAAAAGACAATGCCAGCATCTTGATCGTCGGGTTGGCCGAGACGAATTCACCGATAATCCGGGCAAAGAGCATCATCAGGCCGACGGATGCCACGACGGCGGCGATCATCACCTCGACGTGATCAACAAGGCCGACAGCGGTGATGATCGAATCCAGCGAAAAAACCAGATCGATCATGATGATCTGGAAAATAATGGAGGAAGCCGTCACCTGCCCGGTACTGGTTGCCAGATGCTCTTCCTCGCCCATGACCATCTGGTGAATTTCCTGCGTACTTTTCCAAAGCAGGAAAATACCGCCGCCGATCAGAATCATGTCGCGTGCGGAAAAGCTCTTGCCAACAAAGGAAAACAGCGGCTCTGTCGCACCAACGATCCAGGAAAGAATCAACAATAGGCCGATACGCATGAACATGGCCAGAAACAGCCCGAGCTTCCGGCTTCTTTCCCGCGTCTCACGTGGCAGCTTATCGACGAGGATCGAAATGAAAATAATGTTATCGATCCCCAAAACCAGTTCAAGCACCGTCAGGGTCAGAAATGCGATCCACATCTGGGGATCGAGCAGAATGTGCATGGTTAATGCCCTTTGAAAATATTTTGGCCGCCAGAGGCAATTCACAGAAGCAATTTACTGTGACGGCATTTCATCAACGGCGGATTCTAACGGCGACAGCGCCATGAGAAAAGAGGCAAAAAGCCTTCGGAAAGAGACGCCTGTTTTTATCCTGATTCCAATTTACCCGTTCCGCCCTGCCGTTTCGCCTTACCTCTCTCCTGATGCCATTCGGTCAATCATGTTTCATCCGTGCCTTAAAAATTGAACGTACTTTTCAGGCATCGGATTGCGCATTCGGAAACGCCTGATCGGATTAAATCGGATGAATTTTCAGCCGGCCAGATATCGTCCGGTTTTGCCGATGCCCTCGCCGGCAGCAATCGTTGCCTTGGCGAACCGGCCAATTTCAGGATTCTGACCCTTCTGTGCGCCCAGCGTACATTCAGGCATCCACCGGGCTGGCGTATGCCGCAGCATCAAGCCATGCGTCGACATCCGCGGCGTTGTCCGGCTTCAGCCGGAATAACCGGATCAGTATACGCATTCCGGTTGCTGCATTCCGGTGAATCCACAACGGTGGTATAGGTTTCGACCACCAGCGCATATACATCGGAAGCGGCCTTGACCGACTCGACGGCGGCGGCTCCCCGCCCGACCGCCAGTCCCTTGCTAACGTCCGGCAATTCGATGAACACGAGACCGCCCAGCAATTCCTGGGCATGGCCGGTCATGCCGATGGTCAGCATACCGTTAGCTTGAAAAGCGCCCATTCATGACTCTGCGTGCACTCCAGGTCAGCGGGAATATTAATGCCAAATATCCTTAAATAATATATAAAACAATATATTATATATATTACTTAATAAATTACATTAGAAATATTGGGACCGTGTCGCGCACAAAACGGGCCTGCCGTATTCGTTATGAACACCACGTACTGCCAAACACCCCACCCGCCCTGGATAGAAAACAAAAAGCCTTCCATGCGCCTTTATTGCGGTTGAATTGGGCGCCGGCAACTCGACTTTTGCCTACCGCCCGGGAAATTTCGGCTTGCGTTTTTCACGGAACGCGCGGATGCCTTCCTGATAGTCCTCGCTGTCATAGACAACCCGCCGCATTCCTTGAATACGCTCGAACAACTCAGGCGACACAGCATGGGCGCTGGAAAGCATATGCAAGGTATTTTTCATGACACTGATGCTGAGCGGAGAATTCATGGCGATGTGCGCAGCAATATTTTCGACAAAGGATTCGATCTCATCTGCCGGCCTGACATAATTGACGATACCGAAATTAAAAGCCTGGTCGGATGGCAGCGGCTGTGCGGTAAACAACATCTCCTTGACGATCGGCAGCGGAATCATGTTGAGCAGGGTCAGCAGACCGCCAATGTTGTAGGGCACACCCATCTTGGCGGGCGTGATAGTAAAAGTGACATTTGGCGTGATGACGAGAATATCGCAGGCCATGGCGACTTCGCAGGCGCCGCCCCAGACGCTGCCCTCAATCATGCCGATGACAGGCGCCGGACATTCCTGGATGGTGCGGATCAAGAGGCGCAGCGGGTCATTCCAGCCCAGCGGGTCGCGTTTGCCGCCAGGCAGCTCGCTGACATCGTGCCCGGCCGACCAGACCCGGGCGCCCGGACGAGCACGCAGGATGATTGCGCGGACTTCCTGACGGCGGAAATCCCTGAACGCCGCAATGATTTCATAGACGAACGCTTCGCTAAGCGCATTGCGTTTTTCATCGTGATTCAATGTGATGATGCCGGTAAAACCGCGCGTTTCCGTAATGATGTGCGCCATAAGAAGCCTCCTTTGTGACGGTTCTTTTACCCTTGCATTTTGCCTGTGATGCGGAAGCGTACGGAGAAACGGCATCCGCCAGAACGGCACCGAAAATTTTCGTCTGAAAATAAACTCATAAAGATCAAAGAACTACTCGCTATCACCGTACAGCATTCCGCGACAAACCTCCGTACACACGCTGACGCTCTGCCGATGCCTGCTAGGCATTTTGCCGTTTTTCTGTCGCCTTTCCGCCCTTTTTTCACCGTCATTTCCGGCGCCTGTTCTGGCGCACCGGATTGGGACGGAAAGGATTGATATGCCGGGGTGAAAAGCCCGGATATGGTACCATCGCGCCTTCAGTTTTTCCCCGGTTTTCCGCATCTTTCCGCCGTGTTTGTTGCCGATCTTCACTGCCACTCTACCGCCTCTGACGGCCTGCTTGCCCCCGCTGATCTTGTCCATCGCGCGGCGGATAACGGCGTGACCCTGCTTGCGCTGACCGATCACGATACGCTGGACGGTTTGCCTGAAGCGCGTGCAGAGGCGGAACGGAACGGCCTGCGTTTCATCCCTGGCGTCGAGATTTCCATCGAATGGTCGGGCGCCCAGGTTCATGTGCTGGGCCATGATTTTGACGCGAACAACGCCGCGCTGATCGCCGGTCTGGCCTCGATTCATGACGGCCGTATCGAACGCGCCCGCCGCATGGCTGCCGCACTCGCCGCCATTGGCCTTGACGGCTGTTTTGAAGGCGCCATGCGCCATGCCGGCAACCCCGGACTGATCAGCCGCGCACACTTTGCCCGCCACCTCGTCGAACGCGGCGTATGCAAGGATGTACGCAGCGTTTTCGAAGCCTATCTGGTCCCCGGCAAGCCTGGTTATGTCGAACACCGCTGGCCGTCGCTCCAGGATGCGGTCGATTGGGTAAATGGCGCCGGTGGCCTGGCCTCGATTGCGCATCCGACGCGCTACAATTTCACGCGCAGCGCATTGCGGCAGTTGCTCAAGGAATTCAAGGCTGCCGGCGGGCGCGGGCTGGAAGTCGTCTCCGGCGCCATGCCGCGCGAGAGCATTGCACAATGCGCCCGTCTGGCCGAGACACTGGGCTTGGCGGCCACCTGCGGCTCGGATTTTCACGGCGCCGGGGAAAGTCTCACCGATCTGGGACGCATCGCCCCTTTGCCGGACGGGCTGACACCTATTTGGGAGCTTTTCCGATGAGACGCTATTTGACGGTTCATCCCGACGATCCGCAACCGCGCTTGCTGGCGCAGGCCAGCGAAACGCTGCGCACCGGCGGCGTCGTGGCGATCCCGACCGATTCCTGCTACGCGCTGGCCTGTTGTCTGGGCGAGAAAGCGGCAATGGACCGCATCCGGCAAATTCGCCAGCTTGATGAGCGCCACCACCTGACGCTGATGTGCCGCGACTTGTCGCAAATTGCTCAATTTGCACGCGTCGACAATGCCCAGTATCGCCTGCTCAAGGCAACCACGCCAGGCAGCTACGTATTTATTCTCGAAGGCAGCCGCGAGCTGCCGCGCCGCGTGCTGCACCCTAAACGCAAGACGATCGGCCTGCGCGTGCCGGATCACACGCTTGCGCAGGGGCTGCTGGCAGAATTGGGTGAACCGCTATTGACCTCGACCCTGCTCTTGCCGGGCGATGAAACGCCATTGACCGAAGGTTGGGAAATCGACGACCGGATTGGCGATGCGCTTGATCTCACGCTCGACGGCGGCCATTGCGGCATCGAACCGACGACGGTGATCGACCTGACCCATTTGCCGCCACAACTTGTGCGTGCGGGGCGCGGGCCGCTTGCGCCGTTTGGTTTGACTCTCGCGGAAGAATAAAACGTCATGGATCTTTCCGACACCCTGCAAATCATTCTGGTCGCCGCCCCGCCGGCCATTCTTGCCATCACCCTGCACGAGGCGGCGCACGGTTACGCCGCCCGCCATTTCGGCGATCCGACGGCCTGGCAGGCCGGACGCATCAGCCTCAACCCGCTGCGCCATATCGACCCGATCGGCACACTTTTGCTGCCGCTGCTGCTCGCCCTGTTCAAAAGCCCGATCCTGTTCGGCTGGGCCAAACCCGTGCCGGTCAGCATCCACCGCCTGCGCCACCCCAAGCGCGACATGTTATGGGTCGCCGCAGCCGGCCCGGCAGTCAATCTACTGATGGCCGTCGGCTGGACGGCATTGCTCAAGCTCGACACGCTGATCCCGTACAACATGCTGAGTCAGCCGCTGGCGCTGATGTGCCAGGTCGGCATCATCATCAACCTATCGCTGGCGATGCTCAATCTGTTTCCCCTGCCGCCGCTCGATGGCGGACGCATTGCCGTCAGTCTGCTGCCTGAACCGCTGGCCAGCCAATTCGCCCAACTTGAGCGCTGGGGATTTTTCATCCTCATCGCGCTTCTTTATTTGGGTGCACTCGACGTAACGGTCTGGCCGCTGGTCGATGCCCTTGAGCGGTTCATTCTCTCCCTGTTCGCACTGACGTGAATCTAACGCCCCTTGATTCCGAATCCGGCTTAGGAACAGCGGAAAGCAGCATGCAGGAACACGCACACACCCCGGAAACGCCGGAAATGCGCACGGCACCGCCGGTTGCGGCATCTTTCGCCGCCATTGTCGCGCCGGCAGAGGCCAGTGCGCCGGTTGCCCGCATTTACGGCGAACCGATGCAGCAGATGCCGCTCGATCTGTACATCCCGCCGGACGCCATGGCGGTGATGCTCGAAGCCTTTGAAGGCCCGCTCGACCTGCTGCTCTACCTGATTCGCAAGGCGAACATCAACGTTCTCGACATCCCGATGGCGCCGCTCACCGAACAATATCTGACCTACGTTGAGGCGATGCGCGCGCAGAATCTCGAACTGGCGGCCGACTATCTGGTCATGGCGGCCATGCTGATCGAAATCAAGTCGCGCATGCTGCTGCCGCGCCCGAAAGTGCCGGAAGGCGAGGACGCCGAGGACCCGCGCGCCGAGCTGGTACGGCGTCTTGTCGAATATGAGCAGATGAAGCTGGCGGCGCGCCGGCTCGACGACATGCCGCAGGCCGAGCGTGATTTCGACTGGGTAGACGTCTGGGTCGAAAAATCGGCACAACGCCGCCTGCCCGACGTGCGCCCGGAAGATCTGCACGCAGCCTGGCAGGCCGTGCTGCGCCAGGCCAAACTGCATATGCGCCATACCATCGCGCGCGAAGAACTGTCGGTGCGCGAGCACATGGGCCAAATTCTGCGCCTGCTGCGCGACAACGGCGGTTTTGTCGAATTTACTCACATGTTCGATGCCGCACGCGGCCCGCAGGTTGTCGTCGTGCACTTCATCGCCATGCTTGAACTGGCGCGCGAACGCCTGCTCGAGATAACGCAGGAACACCCTTTTGCCCCCATCTACGTGAGGTTGGCTGATGGATGACACTCCCCCAAAAACCGTGCTTCCCGGCACAACACCTTCACTGAAAGCCGGCAAAGCAGATCAGCCCGAAGCGGCAGCGATCCCGCCGGCACAGGAAACCCCGCATCCTCCAGAAATTTCGGAAACCCCGGAAAGGCGCGCTGATGCCGAAAATGCTGCACAGCCCGCTGATCCGGGCACGGACCTGAATGCGGCGCCGGAGGCGCAGAACGAAATGCCCCCCCTAGAAGCAGAAGCCTTTGCGCTCGAAATGTCGCCGCCTGACCCGCCGGACAACGCCCGCGAACTCAAGCGGATTCTGGAGGCCGTGCTGCTCAGCGCAGCCGACCCGCTGAGCATGGCGGATCTGCGCCGCGTCTTTGACGGCGACATTGGCGCCGATGTTCTGCGTGTCCTGCTCGACGAACTGCGCGCCGAATGGGCGGAGCGGCCGCTCGAGCTGCTTCAGCTGGCAAGTGGCTGGCGCTTCCGCACGCGCGCTGAGTTCATGCCCTATCTGGAAAAACTCAATCCGGAAAAGCCGCCGAAATACTCGCGCGCCGTACTCGAAACCCTGGCCATCGTCGCCTATCGCCAGCCGGTGACGCGCGGTGATATTGAGGATATTCGCGGCGTTACAGTCTCCTCGCAGGTGATCAAGGCGCTCGAAGAACGCGGCTGGATCGATGTTGTCGGCCACCGCGACACCCCGGGACGCCCGGCCCTGCTGGCAACGACACGCAAATTTCTCGACGATCTCGGCCTGCGCAGCATTTCCGAATTGCCGCCGCTTGAAGCGATGATGAACCACGAACTGGATCTATCCCATGCCCAATGATTCCAAAGGCCGCGCCGGCAGACCGGCAAGAAAGGCCGGCGCAGGACAATCCGCACAAAAAACCGCCCCAAAGCGCGGCAACCATGCTGGGCAAGCAGCCTCGCGCGAAAACATCCGCGCGGATGAGCGCCTGGCACAGGCACGTTCTGCCCGCTCAGCGAAAGCCTCAAAACCATTCCGCCAATCAGACCGCCCTCGCCGGCAACCTGAGCATCACGAGCACCGTCCGTGGTATGAAGAACCCAGCGAACGCAACCATTACGGACATCCTGACGCCCCGTTGGTGCGCCGGAATAAAAATAGCTCGCCCGATAAGGCAGCACGAAAGGCGCGGCCAAGTCACCGAAATGACCGGCAAGATGACGGGCAGGATCGCCCGCCTCAGCAAGCCCGACAGAAACCACCGCAATCGGAAAGATCAGAACGGCCGGCATGGCGGGGGAAACGCGACAGAAATGATAGGCACGACAGGCACGATAGGAACGACAAGCCGGCGCTGGCGGACAAGCCGGATCGCCCGGAAAGCCCGCGCAATTTACGCCGCACGCCGACAGAACACCGCTTTCCGCCCTGCCACACGGCAAATGCCGACCTGGCCGCCGCATCTGCACGATCCATTCAGCCCGACCCGGCCGCCTCACACGGAGACAGTGGCCGCGGCAAAAAAGGTCGGCGCAGAAATTTCCGGGAACCGCAAGGCACGCCGGAACGCTTGCACAAACTGCTCGCCCAAAGCGGCCTCGGCTCGCGCCGCAAAATGGAAGAATGGATTGCCGCCGGCCGCGTAACGATCAACGGTCAAACGGCGATACTCGGCCAATCGGCCTATCCGGACGACCGCGTCAAGATCGGCGGCCGTCTGGTCAATCTGCGCTTCTCCGGCCGCCTGCCGCGCGTCATTCTCTACCATAAGCCGGAAGGCGAAATCGTCTCGCGCGATGACCCCGACCACCGTCCCAGCGTTTTTACTGCATTGCCCAGACTCTCCGGCGCGCGCTGGATTGCGATCGGTCGTCTCGACTTCAACACCAGCGGCCTGCTGCTGTTTACGACTTCCGGCGAACTGGCCAACCGCCTGATGCACCCGCGCTACGAACTCATCCGCGAATACGCCGTGCGCGTGCTGGGCGAACTGACTCCGGAAGCACAACGGCGCCTCATCGACGGGATCGAACTGGAAGACGGCATGGCGCAGTTTGCCTCGCTGCACGAAGACGGTGGCGAAGGCGCCAACCGCTGGTATCGCGTCTCGCTGTACGAAGGGCGCAACCGCGAAGTGCGGCGCATGTTTGAATCCGTCGGCGTCACCGTCAGCCGCCTGATGCGGGTGCGCTACGGCCCCTTCATTCTGCCGCCCCGCCTCAAACGCGGCCGCGTCGAGGAACTGGACGAAGCCACCGTCCGTCGCCTGCTGGCGGAGTTCGGCATGGCTCAGGATTTACCGCAAGCACGGCCAGCACAGCGCCCGCGCCGCGGAAGGCGTTAATACAGTCAATTCCACAAGGGATGCCCTGAAGCCCGTGTAAACAGGGCGTCTCCGGGCATCCTGCCCGGAGATCCTTTATCCATCAGGGTTTCAGAGGCACCCCGCCGGAAACGCCCTATCCGCGCGGGCTCCCGGGGCGCCCTTTTTCCGTGAGTAGACCAGGAATCGAGGCAAGGCCAGTGAAAGAGAGAGCACAATGAGCAAACTCATCCGCAACAGCACGGCTGAATTTTTAATCTTTACGGCACAGCATAGCGACCAAAGCCTGAGTGTCCGCTACGAAGCGGGTGAAATCTGGCTCACACAAAAAATCATGGCGGAGCTTTTTGCTGTGGACGTGCGCACCATCAGCGAGCATCTGGGCAACATCTTCAAAACAGAAGAATTATCGGAAGACGCAGTTATCCGGAATTTCCGGATAACTGCCGCTGACGGCAAAACCTACGCCGCCAAACATTACAACCTTGATGCCGTTATCTCCGTGGGCTACCGCGTCAACTCCATCCGCGCCACCCAATTTCGCCAATGGGCAACGCGCATACTGCGCGAATTTGCAAAAAAAGGCTATGTACTGGATAAAGACCGCATGGAAAACGGCGCTTTTCTTGGTGAAGATTACTTTGAACGCCTGCTGGAAGAAATTCGCGAAATTCGCCTTTCCGAGCGTCGTTTTTATCAAAAAATCACCGATATTTACGCCACCGCCGTGGATTACGATAAAAACGCCCCCACCTCCAAGCGCTTCTTTGCCAGCGTACAAAACAAACTGCATTACGCCGTACACAGGCACACCGTTGCCGAGCTGATTATCCAGCGCGCGGATGCCTGCAAACCACACATGGGGCTCACCTCTTGGGCAAAAGCACCGGACGGCAAAATACTCGCCAGCGACACTATTACCGCCAAAAACTACCTGACGCAAGACGAGCTGCAAGAGCTTGGCTTAATCGTCAGCGCCTTTCTTGACCTGGCCGAGCGCCGTGCCAGACGCAAAATCCCCATGACCATGGAAGACTGGGCAAAACGCCTGGATCGTTTTCTGCAAGGTGATGATTTAGCCGTTTTAGAGAACGCAGGCACAGTCAGCGCAGAAACCGCGCACGAACACGCCCAACGCGAATACGGCAAATTCCGCCCAATACAAGACGCACAATTTCAAAACGACTTTGATAAAGCGCTTGCCGCCGCAAACCAAGTCAAAAAAGACAAATCATAAGCACGAGAGGGATGCCCTGAAGCCCTTGTAAACAGGGCATCTCCGGGCGCCCTGCCCGGAAATCCTTTATCCATCAGGGTTTCAGAGGCACCCCGCCGGAAACGCCCTATCCACGCGGGCTTCCGGGGTGCCTCGGTAAGTGGAGACGTGCCGTGGGAAGCCGCCGCGGTAAGCGGAGCTGCGCCGCGCGCCCTCAAGCCGCGCAGGTAAAATCTGCCGAATCAGGCCGGGCGGCAATGCGCGGCGATGAAGCGCTTGACGGCGTCAGCATCCACATTCATAACCTCGACCCGCTGCGGCAATGCTTCAATGCCGCGCATGCTTTCAGGGCGCGGCGGCGCAATACCCAGCGCTTCGGTGATCGTTTCCTCAAATTTGGCCGGCTGCGCCGTTTCCAGCACCAGCGTCGGCATGTCCGGCCGGCGATGCTCCGCCGCGACCTTGAGTCCATCAGCCGTATGCGTATCCACCATGACGCCGTAGCGTGCGTAGATGTCGCGGATCGTTCGCAGGCGGTCGGCATGCGTACTTTTGCCGGTGACGAAGCCAAATTCCGGCAAATGGCGGAAATGGTCGGCATATTCCGATGAAGCCAGGTCAAAACTACCGCCAGCATCCACTTTCGCCCATAAGGTACGGATGAGGCCCGGGTTGCGCCCGACCAGATCAAACACGAAGCGCTCAAAATTGGACGCCTTGGAAATGTCCATCGACGGGCTTGAGGTGACGAAGGTTTCCGTCGTCGATCGGGGGCGATAGCAGCCGGTACGGAAAAATTCGTCGAGTACGTCGTTTTCGTTGGTTGCCAGAATCAAGCGACCAATCGGCAGGCCCATCATGCGGGCAATATGGCCGGCACAGATATTGCCAAAATTGCCGGAAGGCACGGCAAAAGCGATCTCGTCGTCATTATTGCGCGTGCCGGCGAAATACCCCTTGAAGTAATAGACCACCTGCGCGGCGACGCGCGCCCAGTTGATCGAATTGACCGCGCCGATACTGTATTCGGCCTTGAAGCAGGCGTCGTTGAACACGGCTTTGACGATATCCTGCGCGTCGTCAAACATGCCGCGCACGGCGATGTTGAAGATGTTCGCATCCTGCAACGAGTACATCTGCGCGCGCTGGAAGGCGCTCATCCGGTTGTGCGGCGAAAGCATGAAGACACGGATGCCGCGTTTGCCGCGCATGGCGTATTCCGCTGCCGAGCCGGTATCGCCGGAGGTGGCGCCGAGGATATTGGTCGTCTCTCCCCGCTTCATCAGTACATATTCAAAGAGATTGCCGAGCAGCTGCATGGCCATGTCTTTAAAGGCCAGCGTCGGCCCATTGGAGAGTTCAAGCAGGCCCAGCCCCGGCTCAAGCCAGTGCACCGGGGTGATTTCGGCGGCCTTTTCCGGCGCGCGACCATTGCAATACACGGCTGCCGTGTAGGTTTTGTCGACGAGCCGCTTGAGGTCGTCCGCAGGAATGTCGTCGATAAACTTGGAGAGGACAGCAAAGGCCAGGTCGGCATAAGACAGTTTCCGCCAGGCGTCCAGCTCGGCGCGCGTGACGCGCGGGTAGGCTTCCGGCAGGTATAGCCCGCCATCCGGCGCAAGGCCGCCCAGAAGAATTTCGGTAAACGTCTTTTGCGACGGGATTGACGAATTATCCCGGGTCGAGACATAGCGCATGATGGCTCTCCGAATGATTACGATTACATCAGCGATTCAAGCCGCAAGCGGATGATTTCGCCAAGCACCGTAGGCAGCGTGCCGATTCTGGCAATCGCGGCATCCACGTTCTTTTCGCGCGTTTCATGCGTGAGCATGATGATATCCGCCTGGTCTTCGCCTTCATCCGGTTCGCGCTGGAACATGGCATCAATCGAAATTTCCTGGTCGGCCAGGATCCGTGTAATGTCAGCCAAGACGCCCGGTTGATCGGCGACGCGAAGGCGCAGGTAGTAGCTGGTAATGATGTCTGCCTGCGGCAAAATCGGCAGGTCGATCACGGCATCCGGCTGAAACGCGAGATAAGGCACGCGATGTTCGGATTCGGTGGCATGCATGCGCGTAACGTCGACGAGATCGGCGATGACTGCCGAAGCGGTCGGCTCGGCGCCGGCGCCCTTGCCGTAATACAGCGTCGCCCCGACGGCGTCGCCTTTGACCAGCACGGCGTTCATCGCGCCTTCGACGTTGGCGATCAGGCGTTTGGCCGGCACCAGCGTCGGATGTACACGCAGTTCAACGCCCTCCGGCATGCGCTTGGTGATGCCCAGCAGTTTGATGCGATAGCCGAGCTGCTCGGCATATTTGATGTCGACCGCTTCCAGCTTGCTGATGCCCTCAATGTAAGCCTTGTCGAAGTTCACATTGTTGCCAAAGGCAATTGCACTCATCAGCGAGATTTTATGCCCGGCGTCAATGCCCTCGACATCGAAAGTCGGGTCAGCCTCGGCATAACCCAGCCGTTGCGCTTCTTTGAGCACTTCGGCAAACGGCAGGCCTTTTTCACGCATTTCGGTCAGGATGAAATTGGTCGTGCCGTTAATAATGCCGGCGATCCATTCGATGCGGTTGGCCGTCAGCCCTTCGCGCAGCGCCTTGATGATCGGAATCCCCCCCGCCACGGCGGCCTCAAAAGCGACGATCACGTCTTTTGCACGCGCGGCGGCGAAGATTTCATTGCCATATTTAGCCAGCAGCGCCTTGTTGGCGGTCACGACATGTTTGCCGTGCTCGATCGCCTTCAGCACCAGCTCGCGCGCCACGCCATAGCCACCGATCAGTTCGATAATGATGTCGACCTCCGGATCGGCAACGACGGCAAACGCATCGTCAGTCAGGCGACAGGCGCCGCCGGTGACCCGGCGCGCCAGTTCGAGGTTTTTATCGGCGACGACGGTAATTTCGATCGGCCGGCCGGCACGGCGCGCAATTTCATCGGCGTTGCGCTTGAGTACCGCGTAGGTGCCGCCACCTACCGTGCCAATTCCCAGCAATCCTACCCGCATTGGTTTCATTCCAACCCTTTCCTAAAGCAAAACGCGGGGATATGCATCCCCTCACGAAAATAAAAATGATGCGCCCGGCTCCGCTGCACGCCGGAATCGAGCGCCAGCACGCCGCACCCTAATTGCCGGGCGCGCGCTTCCAGCCAGTTAAGCATCGTTTTGCCCGCACCGCGCGAACGGCGGGACTCATCACTCACCAAATCGTCGACATACAGGCGACGTCCTTCATAAGTGTTCTCGATTACCCGCCAGACGGCAACGCAGATGACTTCTTCCGTTCCTGTTTCCGTTCCCGCCGCCACTACCACGCACATCCGGGCGCCAGCCGCAAGTACCTGCGCCATCCTTCCCGCATAATCCGCTGGCAGCCCCGGCCGCAGCTGGCGGTGGACGGCTTCGGCTTTAATTAGCCAATCCGATGCAATGATCTGCCCGGAGGCATCACCAATTTCAATGATGCGCATCTCAGCGCCCTGCTCCGTAACGTTTGCGGTAACTCTCCAGAAAGCGGGCAATGCGTGTAATCGCTTCGCGCAGGTCTTCCTCGTGCGGCAAGAAGACCAGCCGGAAATGATCGGGATACGGCCAGTTGAAGCCCGTCCCCTGAACCAGCAGGACACGCTCGGTCAGCAGCAGCTCCTTGATAAACTCCTGATCGTTCGTGATCGGGTACATTTCCGGATCAAGACGCGGGAACATATACAGTGTGGCCTGTGGTTTAACGCAGGTGACGCCAGGAATCGCCGTGATCAACTCGTGGGCCAGATCGCGCTGGCGGCACAGCCGCCCGCCCGGTGCGACCAGATCGTCGATGCTCTGATAACCGCCCAATGCTGTCTGAATGCCATACTGCCCAGGCACATTAGCGCACAAGCGCATTGAGGCCAGCATATCCAGCCCTTCGATGTAATCGCGCGCCGCGCTCCGGTCGCCGGAAACGAACATCCAGCCGGCACGATAACCGCAGGAGCGGTAATTCTTCGACAGTCCATTGAGGCTGATCGTGAGCACGTCCTCTGACAGTGAAGCGATCGCCGTATGCTTGACGCCGTCGTACAGCACCTTGTCGTACACCTCGTCGGCATAGACGACCAGGCCATGCTGACGGGCAATCACCAAAATTTCCCGCAGCACGTTTTCAGGATACACGGCGCCGGTCGGGTTGTTCGGATTGATGATGACGATCGCGCGCGTATGCGGCGTAATCTTCGCGCGAATATCATCGAGATCAGGCAGCCAGCCATTGTTCTCATCGCACAAATAGTGTTGCGGCGTGCCGCCCGACAGGCTGACTGCGGCCGTCCATAGCGGATAATCAGGCGCCGGCACCAGCACCTCGTCCCCCGTATTCAACAAGGCATTCATCGCGATGGCAATCAGCTCGGATACGCCGTTACCAATATAAATATCATCCAGCGTCACCCCTTTGATATTTTTCTGCTGGGTGTAATGCATGACGGCCTTGCGCGCAGAAAAAATCCCCTTGGAATCGGAATAACCGGCGGCATTGGGCAGATTCCGGATCATGTCGAGCTGGATTTCTTCCGGTGAATCAAAACCAAAAGGCGCTAGATTACCGATGTTCAGCTTGATGATTTTGAGACCTTCATCTTCCATGCGCTTGGCCTGCTGGAGAACAGGGCCGCGAATGTCATAGCAGACGTTGGCCAGCTTGTTTGATTTAAGTACGGGTTTCATCACATTTACCTTCACCACCGGACAAAAAACGACGCCCGCCAGAGTATGTTGCGGAATATCGCACCCGATGCGAACCCATCCGCAAAATGCGCGGCCTCAAACCTCAATCTGGCCGTGCGATCGAACGATCACTCATGGCATGCGCCGGAAAGTTATAATCTTACTTGCTCACTTCATGTGCCGCAATTTCCGGCATTATTTCGACACCATTGCGTTGCAACTCATGAATATCGAGGTTACGGAAAATCTGCGGCAGCCGCCCTCCCTATCCACGCGCATTGGCCCTGTTGCAGGCTGTCCCGCGTCCTGAATAAAATTCCACGTTCCCGATACACGCCACCCACTGCACTACACTCATGAAACGTATCGCCCTGAAAATCGACGTCAACACCCGCCAAGGCGCACTGACCGGTGTGCCGGCGCTGCTGGCCCTGTTCGATCGCTATCAGGCATCGGGAACCTTCTTTTTCTCATTCGGCCCGGACTGCGGATTTCAAGCGCAGACCACTCTGCTCAGAAATTGCCTGCGCAGCATACGTCTTCATGGTCACGATCCACAGGGCGCCGACATTAGTAAAGACTGCGGCCACATTTTGCGTGAGACGCTGGCGGCCGGATTTGAAATCGGTGTCGGCGCATGGAACCAGGCTGCCTGGGAGAAAAACGTCGCGACGGCAGACGCGGCCTGGATCACAACCTCCATGCAGCGCGCACAGGCAGAATTCACCGCCCTTGTCGGTGAACGTCCGGCCGCCATCGCCGCGCCTGGCTGGTGTAGCAGCCGACGCGCACTGCGCCTGACACAGCGCCTTGATTACGCTTACGCCAGCGATTGTCGCGGCAGCCACCCTTTCATCCCGATCGTCGAGGGGGAGATCATCGCCTGCCCGCAATTGCCCACAACGCTGCCAACGCTCGATGAAATTCTTGTCATCGACCCAACACTATCGCCGGAACAGGCTGCTGAGCGTATTCTGCAACTCTCAAAAGTCATTCCAGGCGACCATGTCTGCACCCTGCGTGCCGAAATTGAAGGCGACTATTTTGCCGATGCCTGCGAGTACCTGCTGCGTGGTTGGCAAACTGCCGGCATTTCGCTCATCGCCTTGCGCGATCTCTATATTTCCCTGGATCTGGAGGCACTCCCCCGGCACGCCGTCGTATTTGACGAAATCCCCGGCCGACCGGGAAAACGAATGATCCAAGGGGATCTGTTTCCCGCCCCCTTACCGCCCACCTGACAAGCCGAACCGGCTTATTCACGGGTATTCACGGACATTGGCAAAAAACCAGAACGACAGAGCAAAAAAAACGGGCGGCTCAAGCCGCCCGTTGTCACACCACAAGTCCTTCAGCAATCTAGTCTGATCATGTGCCTATACATGCTCAGTCACGGCTGCCGGTAAAAGCCATCAGCAGGTTAAGCAGATGGACGAAGATATTGTAGATATCCAGATAAACCGCCAATGTCGCTGAAATGTAATTGTTTTCACCGCCATTAACGATACGGCTGATGTCGTAAAGGATATACGCGGAAAAAAGCAGCACGCACACAGCGGAAATCGTCAGTGACAGTGCCGGAATCATAAAAAACCAATTGGCAACCATTGCCAGCAACGTCACGACCAGGCCGACAAACAGGAATTTTCCCATGAAGCCGAAATCTTTTTTTGTCACCGCGGCAATGCTTGCCAGCGTAAAAAAGATCGCCCCCGTGCCGCCCGCGGCCGTCGCAATCAGCGTCCCACCGTTGGAAAAGCCCAGCGCGACCTGCAGGATGCGCGAAAGCATCAACCCCATGAAGAAGGTAAAGCCCAGCAAAAGGAGAACGCCCAAACCGCTGTTTTTGGTGCGCTCAATACCCCACATGAACGCAAACGCAACGCCCATAAACATCAGGAAAGACACCCCCGGGCTACCAGCAAAGAAAGAAAACCGCATCTTCACGCCAATCAGCGCGCCGATGACCGTCGGCACCATCGACAAAGCGAGCAGCAGGTACGTGTTGCGCAAAACACGGTTCTGCTGCGCAGCGACCCGAACGCTTTGACTCGTCATCACATCATAATGTTGCGACATAAAACGATCTCCCGTAAAAAAACCTCGCCTAAGCGAAATGAGGGCAGCGTACGGTAAGTCACACAATGCAGGGGTAACAGTCTGTAACGTGGTATGATGCGACCCGCCTCACGGAAAGCGCCAGAAGTCTAGAAGCGCGCCGGGCGAAAAAACAGGCCGAGAGATATCCCGGAATCCAACAACCTTAGCAGTAGAAAATGGGAATACGGTGGGTTGGCAGAGCGGTTGAATGCACTAGTCTTGAAAACTAGCAAGGATTTACGTCCTTCCAGGGTTCGAATCCCTGACCCACCGCCATCACAACAAGAACAAAAAGCAGGCGAGCAATCTTGCTCGAAACAGTTGAAAAACCCGGCTGAAAAGACGTTCAACTCATTGATATTCAACGTCAATTGACCAAGCCAACTCATCGTTCCGATGGGGCGAATGCCTGGATACACCGATAACCCGCATCACCGAGCCGTTCCGCACCAGCGACTGCATTCCCGCATTCCCACATCCCCGTATTTCCACACGCCCGCACATTTTTCCAGATCGTCTCGCTTCCCTGCTGTGCCTGTTCCGTAAGGAAGGCGCCGATGCCAAAATAGTCTGTGTCGGGCAAATCAACCGTGCAGAGATCGTCGGTCAGAATGTGCAGCAATCCGAATCCGTATCGACAGGGAAGTACTGTCGCTGAAAAACAACATCATCTAAGCAAACCGGCCCGAACTGCACCTGTCCAGTCAATTCGAGTTTCTGAAGAACCCGAGATTTCCGAAGAACCACCAGGCAGTGAAACACGTAGTTTTATCGGTTTTTGCTACGCAATGTACGCTTCCGCCCCGCAGCATAAGGCCATTCTCATCACTCATGAATCTTTTTAATCTACACTTTCGCGCAGTTTCACGACGCAACCCTTTCTGACGCAACCCCTTCTGCGCGATCTCGACCTCACCGGATTAAACAATGACGCTACTAATACGCCCTGCCCGAGCGGAAGACTGGCCTGCCATCTGGAATATCGTCGAGCCGACGATTCGTGCCGGCGAGACCTATGCGCTCGATACCGAGATGAGCGAAGAAGCCGGCCGCGCTTACTGGCTGGGGTCGGATAAGGAAACCTTTGTCGCCGAGTCAGAGAAGACCGTGCTCGGCACCTATTACCTGCGGACCAACCAACCGGGCGGCGGCGCACACGTCTGCAATTGCGGCTATATGACGCATCCCCATGCCACGGGCCGCGGTATTGCACGACAGATGTGCCTGCACTCTCTCGAATACGCCAAAACGCGTGGCTATCGCGCTATGCAGTTCAATTTCGTCGTGAGCACCAATGAACGCGCCGTCCGGCTCTGGCAATCTCTCGGTTTTCACATCGTGGGCCGCCTGCCGCTTGCCTTCCGGCACCCGAAATATGGCGATATCGATGCGCTGGTCATGTTCCGGCAGTTATCGGCAACAGACTTGACACCGCGGACTTCCTTGCCTCATCCTACATAAAACTCCCGTTCTATCGACGATATCATCCAATTTCTGAAAAGGCGATCCAATGTCGCGCATCTTCAATTGCCTTCTTTCGGCTATTGATTTTCTCCTTTCGGTCATTGGGATGGTATGCATGATAAGCGGCCTTATTCTGATGCCAAGAATGCCGATTGCGGCAGGTATTGCCTTTGTTTTAGGGATTCCCGCATTTATTTTGGGAATGGTCCGGGATAACCGGCGCACCAAACAGATCAAATCGACCCATCAAGCACATGTCGCCCGCCGTGTAGCCGAACTGACCCAGCGGCCATGGGCGCCTAACCAATCGCTGGTAATTACCGGCAATACTTTTAACGCATTGGTAATTTCTATATTATCGATGTCAATACCTATTTTTATAATCTACGAAGAATATACAAGCATTTCTCCCAATTGGAAAATAATTATTTTATTCATATTATTTTTTCTATTATTATTAACTACTGCTATTCGATGCTTTATATTACTTGGCAAGCCTATCTGTAAATTCTCTAAAGATAAAATCAGTATCCCAGTATACGGAGAAATTAACTGGAAATATATTGATAAAATTAGTTTAAAAACAAAAATAGGAAGAAAAACACTTTATTTTCTAAAACTTTATCTCTCTGATAGCCCAGAATTCTTAAAAACTATTTGCCAGATTAACCGCCTTATGGCTTTATTAGTTCTAGGGTCAATGCGCTGTAGAGAAGTTTCTATTAGTATTACTTCAGCCAATGAAGATCCAGAAGTCATTGCTAAAGTTGCTATTTATTTGTGGCATCAGGCTACCGAAACTGTATATGACTATGATCCTGAACTCTTAGATATCTATAATGAAGTCGGACAATATATCTCTGAATTCTGGAAAAAACATCCAACAGGTGAAAGAAATAATAAATTTTATTCTGATATGAAACAGCTTGATGCTGATCTGGAAAAAATTTATTTAAAAGGAAATAGAAAAAAGAATTTTTCTTTGGATATGAAGCAACTCGAATCAGACCTGGAAAGAGACGTGCCCAGATGGAAAGAAGTCGCCCAAAAGCAGGACCCAGCATCAGGATAAACATTCGCAACAAATATTCGTATTTCCCTCACATTTTTTATCGCCTTTCATGTCATCTATGCCATCCATCCCTGAATCCTTACTTGCCGCCCTGAGCGGCGCTAGGCACGTCGTCGTTTTCACCGGCGCGGGCGTCTCGCAGGAAAGCGGCATTCCAACTTTCCGTGACGAGTTATCCGGCTTGTGGCAGCGCTATGACCCGCAGGAACTGGCAACGCCAGAAGCCTTTGCGCGACAGCCTGATCTCGTCTGGGGCTGGTACGAATTCCGCCGCCGAAACGTCATGCTGTGCTCGCCGAATGCCGCGCATCGAACCATTGCCGCAATGGCCGGCGTCTTTCCACGGTTTACGCTGATTACTCAGAATGTCGACGATCTCCATGAACGCGCGGGCAGTCAGAAGGTTCTGCATCTGCACGGCAGCCTGCTGCAACCGCGTTGCCACGAATGCGCCCGCGCCTACCCCATGCCTTCGGGAATTCCCGTAGAGCCGGCAACAGGCTGGCGCATTGAACCGCCATGCTGCCCGGACTGCAACGGCCACATTCGCCCCGGCGTCGTCTGGTTTGGCGAGTCGCTACCGGAAAACGCCTGGCAGGCCGCGCAGGATGCCGCGCAATCTTGCGACATGTTTTTCAGCATCGGCACATCGGCCGTGGTCTATCCTGCCGCCGCCTTGCCTGAACTCGCCGCCCGGCGCGGCGCCCGCCTCATTCAGATCAACCCGTTGCCAACGCCGCTTGACCCGCTGGCCGCGCACAACCTGCACGGCAAGGCCGGTGAAGTGCTAACGCAGCTTTGGACAGCGTTTCGCGCATAGGGCTTGCACGCTGCCGAAGGCAGGCGGATGCAAGCGATCGTCAAGTACAGTATTCCAGTTTATGTTTTTTGATGCCCTGAAGCCCTTTATTTACGCGGAACCCAGGGCGTTTTATGTTTTCTGCCCTGCTTTCGCGGGTCTCGGAGCTTCTTTTTTACCCCAACGCTTCACTGCGCTTTTTCCAGTTTTATCGACTTTTTGGCGTCTTTTTCAGCTTCCGGCGCGGGCGCGTCCTCGACCTCCAGCCCCCAGTCGCCGTACAGATACCAATCATCCCCCAGCAATTCGGCGGGGTGCTGGGTGCGGTCGGAACCGTTGCCGCAACCCATCGCCTCTTTCGAGCAATACCTGTCGCATCCCCAGCAGATTCGCTCAGGGTGTTTGGGATGCAGGGGAAATTTCCTCGCCATATGTCTATGTCTATTGCTACGTATCGGGGCGCCGTGGCTGGCAGACTCGGACACTATACGCCTTCATCTAGAAAATTAGAGCAGATCCCGGAAAGCCACTATCCACGCGGGCTGGCGCGCCGCTGTAGCCGCCTGTTTACGGGGCTTTCAGCGGCATGCCATTCGCCCTCCCGGTAAAAGCCATGCTTAGGAGTCACCCCCGAAAGCCACTAACAGAACCAGCGCAAAAAACAAAGCGGCAAATAAAAATACGACCAGCAAAGCGATGAGAATCTGACTCATGATGAAGCCGCCGATGCTATAACCCAAGCTGGCTTTGGGAATCGCGCCGGATAATGCATTCCCGGCGACCCAGATCGAATACAGCCCCAGTGGCAATATCAGTAGCGGCGGCGCGTCAAGCAGCATCAAGCCGATGCATAGCGTATCCGCTACCAGGCATGAGGCGGCCAGCAGATTGAACAAATCGCCCCGACCGTCCCAGCGGCCGTCGCGCTTAAGCCACCAGCGCAAAAAACCGAGGCTGACAAGAAAAGCGCCCCATATCGACAACATCGCCATGCCAAACATCAACCACGAAGGAATAATCAGCGCCTCCGGGTCTGACCAGACGCGATCGGAATCCAAGCCGGCCAATAGCCCAAGGAATGTAATCGCCAGCACGGCTTGCCAGCGCGGAAAGGCATAGCGCTCGAACGGGAATTTCTGAAGGAAGAATAACGGAAAAACAACCGACGGCATGGAAACTCCGTTTAATAAATCATACAAAGAATATTGATATGCCTCATCAGCCAAAAAACCAATTCTATCCACACAAAAGTAACTCTATCACCACCATTAGTGTGCAAAATGAAAAAAACAGAATATGAACAAACCAAAATAGAAACGATCCCGTTCCGGGATCGTTCCATTGAATAGACTTCAAATAATCAAGAAATTTCTTTTGTAGCCTAGACATAACCATACTACCTAAAATTATTCTACCTAATTGGATATTATTTACCCAATTAGGATAAAACAACTAGTAAATTTTATGGATTTAAAGTATGGTATTTCTTACTTTTCATATTTGTCAAGGTTTATAACCTAGCCGGAAATTTCAGTAAATAGACACTGAATTTTACTGATCACCTGAAATTCGTATCACCGCAGACTCCCTAAAAAACTGCGGAAGTGTCGACGTTTCGACGCTTCCGCAGCGCGGGTCGTGCAGCCGCAAGTTATTAGGCGGCCTCAGAATGACTTCCGATTACTTCCAGAGATTGGCAATCCCCTGCAACGAAATCCAGCCGGCCCAGGCGGCAGTCGCCGCCGCCAGAATACCGAAGATTTGCAGCCACATCGGGTGCGCGTAGTCACCGACGATTTTCCTGCTTTTCGCCGCCACCAGCATCACGCCAAGCGTCAGCGGCAAAATCAGGCCGTTGAGTGCGCCCACCAGCACCAGCGTCTGAACCGGCCGGCCAAATACCACGAATACGATCGTAGAAAAGGCAATGAACAACATGATGACGTAGGTGTTATATCTTTCGACCGCCGCCGACATCGAGCGCAAAAAGGAAACGCTGGTATACGCCGCGCCGACAATGGAAGTGATTGCTGCCGCCCAAAGGACGAGGCCAAAAAACTTGTACCCCAGATTGCCTGCAGCATGCCGGAAAACGGAAGCCGGCGGATTGGCCGGGTCCAGTTTCAGACCTGCGGCCACGACCCCCAGCGCCGCCAGGAAAATAACGACGCGCATGACGCCGGTGATCAGGATGCCGGTCACGGCGGCGCGGTTGACGCGCGGCAGGTTTTCATGCCCCGTCACGCCCGCGTCGAGCAGGCGATGCCCGCCGGCAAACGTAATGTAGCCGCCGACCGTACCGCCGACCAGCGTAATCGTCGGCAACATCAGCGCGGCGTAATCATTGGGGAAGATGGATTTGACGATTGCCTCGCCGACCGGCGGATTCGAGGAAAACATCACGTAAGTGGCGAGCAGGATCATCAATCCGCCCAGAATTTTGGCGACCCGGTCCATCGCCAGGCCCGCTTCTTTCGAGGCAAAAATACCAATGGCGATAACGCCCGAGATAATGGCGCCGGTTTCAACGCTGATACCGAACAGCACATTGACCGCCATGCCCGCTCCGCCCACATTACCGATGTTGAAGGCCAGCCCGCCGGCGACAATCAACAGCGCGATGAGGTGTCCTAGGCCGGGAAGGACCTTGTTGGCGATATCCTGACCGCGCATACGGCTCATCGTAATCACACGCCAGACGTTCATCTGCGCGCCGATGTCGATTACGATCGAAGCCAGAATGGCAAACGCAAAGTTGGCGGCGAATTTTTCGGTAAATACGGCCGTCTGCGTCAAAAATCCCGGCCCGACCGCCGAGGTAGCCATGATAAACGCGGCGCCAAGCAGCACCGACCAGTTGGTTTTGCCTTGCGTTTCGGCCTTGTGGATGACAGGTTCTGCCATATTTGTCTCTCTCCCTTCAGCAAAAATTCGTAGGGTCATGAAAAAAGTTCATTGAAAGGCAGCCTTGGAACATTATTTTTCCCCACGCAAGAACAATGCGTTCCGCCACTGCGCCGTGTTGCGAAGGCGCGATCATAACTCTTCTCATGCAGCTTCAGAAGCATCTTGTGCAATTCCGGAAGCCAGATGACTCTATTTCTCGCTGGATGCGACACAAAAAGCAAATCACATGATCTGCGCGCATAGATCTCTGCGGATTGCCCAAGTTTGCCACCGAAACAGGCAGAATGAGCGGGCTGCCCAATGCCCACAGCCTGTACCGGATGTGTCAAAATATCGCCCGCACCGTCCCGCCTTTATCGACATGTAGCCCCGTAAAACCGGGCCGTTTAAGCGATAGCGGACACGGCGCCGGCGCGGGCATTTTCCCAACGCACGCTTTTGGCCAATCCGACAAATTTGACGATTCAGACAACCTGACCTTGACGCCGCGCAATCCCTGCCCGTATGACATCCGCCGCTCCCCGCCTTGAACTGCACAACATTACCAAGCGCTACCCGTCCGTCGTCGCCAACGAAAATGTCAGCCTGACGATCATGCCGGGCGAAATTCACGCGCTGCTGGGCGAAAACGGCGCGGGTAAGAGCACGCTGGTCAAAATCATCTACGGCGCGGTCAAAGCGGACGCCGGCACCATCCGCATGAACGGCGAAGCGGTCGATATCGCTAACCCCGCGCAAGCGCGGCAGATGGGCATTGGCATGGTCTTCCAGCATTTCTCGCTGTTTGAAACGCTGACCGTCGCCGAAAATATCGCCCTGGTGCTGGACGAACCGTTCAACCTGCCGAAGCTTTCCGAGCGAGTCAAAGCCGTTTCCGAGCGCTATGGCCTGCCGCTTGACCCCGACCGGCGCGTGCACAGCCTGTCGGTCGGCGAACGGCAGCGCGTCGAGATCGTCCGCTGCCTGTTGCAGAACCCGCAGCTCCTGATTCTCGACGAACCGACATCCGTGCTAACGCCCCAGGCTGTCGAAAAGCTGTTTGAAACCCTGCGCCAGATCGCCTCCGAAGGCGTCTCCATCCTTTACATCAGTCACAAGCTACACGAAATCCAGGCGCTGTGCGACAAGGCAACGATTCTACGCAACGGACGTGTCACCGGCGCCGTAGTCCCGCGCGCAGAAACATCGGCATCGCTGGCGCGCATGATGATCGGCCGCGATCTGCCGGTCTGCCAGGCGCCGCCGTACACGGGCGAACGGCGGCCGATGCTGACCGTCGAGCACCTGAGCATTGATGCCGAAGGCCCGTTCGGCGTTTCCCTGCACGATATTTCGCTCACGCTCAATGCCGGTGAAATTCTCGGCATCGCCGGCATTTCCGGCAACGGACAGGGCGAGCTGATGGCTGCACTCTCCGGTGAGCGGCCGGTCGGTAAGAAAATTATCCAGATGGACGGCACCCCCATCGGCCACCTGAATGCCGGCCGACGCCGCGCCAAAGGGCTGGTCTACGTGCCGGAAGAACGCCTGGGGCGTGGCGCCGTGCCGCCGTTCTCGCTGAGCCGAAATGCCCTACTGACCGCACACCGGCAAGGCATGAAACAGTGGGGGCTCGTTCATTACGGCAAGGCGCGAGACTACGCCCGCGCATGTGTCGAACGCTTCGACGTGCGCGGCGGCGATGTATCGACCAACGCCCGTTCGCTTTCCGGCGGCAATCTGCAGAAATTTATCGTCGGCCGCGAAATCATGCTGCGTCCCAAGGTCATGATCGTCGCCCAGCCCACCTGGGGGGTCGATATCGGTGCGGCGAGCGCGCTGCGCCAGGCATTGCTTGATCTTTCCCGTTCCGGCGTCGCCCTGCTCGTCGTCTCGGAAGAACTCGAAGAACTCTTTGAAATCAGCGACCGCATCGCCGTGCTCGCCCAGGGGCGGCTTTCGCCCGCACGCCCCAAGACCGCGCTCGACGCCGAAACGGTCGGCATGCAGATGGCCGGGCTGTTTACGCCGCCCGCAGCGCCGCAAAGCACGGCGGATGCCCAACCGGAAACGGCTACAGATGCCGCCAATCATGCATCTGCTTGAACCTCGCCCCTACCCTTCCCGGCTGATGCGCTGGCTGTCGCCGCTCATCGCCGTCATCGCCACACTGGTGACCGGCTCGCTGCTTTTTCGGGCACTCGGCAAACCACCGCTCGAATCCTTCCATATCTTTTTCATTCAACCGCTGACTAGCAGCTACGGCTGGAGCGAACTGCTGATCAAGGCCTGCCCGCTGATCCTGATTGCGCAAGGGCTGGCGCTCGGCTTCAAGGCGCGCATCTACAACATCGGCGCCGAAGGCCAACTGATCGTTGGCGCGCTGGCCGGCGGCGGCGTCGCCATTGCCTGCGAAGGCAGCGATTCCGCCTGGATTCTTCCGGCCATGGTGCTGGCCGGCGCACTGGGCGGCGCATTCTGGGGCGCGATTCCCGCCCTACTCAAAACGCGCTTTAACGCGCAGGAAACGCTGACAACGCTGATGCTTGCCTATATCGCCAACTACCTGCTCGCCTATATGGTCAACGGCCCGTGGCGCGACCCGGAAGGCATGAACTTCCCGCAGTCGATCATGTTTAGCGATCCGGCGCTGTTCTCGCCCCTGTTTGAGGGTTTGCGCGTTAACACTTCGGTCTTCATCACCCTCTTTGCCATCCTCGCTTTTTGGGCTTTCAACGCGCGCAGTTTTTTGCACTTCCAGATCGAGGTTGGCGGCTACGCGCCCGCCGCTTCGCGTTACGCCGGTTTTTCTGCCAACCGCACTGCCTGGTTTACGCTGGTGCTTTCGGGCATGGTCGCCGGCATCGCCGGCGTCGGTGAAATCGCCGGCCCAGTCGGCCAGCTCAATCTCAACATTTCCCCCGGTTACGGCTTTGCCGCCATCATCGTCGCCTATCTGGGGCGTCTGCATGCGCTCGGCATCATCGCCGCGGGTTTTTTGATGGCGCTGCTCTACCTCGGCGGCGAGGCCGCACAGGTCGCCCTGCAACTGCCGGCGGCAATTACGGGGATTTTCCAGGGCATGCTGCTTTTCTTTCTGCTCGGCGCCGACGCCTTCGTCGATAACCGTCTGCGCCGGCCGCTCGCCGCATGAACACGACTGCATAACGCCATGATCGAACACATTGTCCCCATTCTGGCTGGTACGCTGGCCGCTGCCGTACCACTGATTTTCGCCGGTCTGGGCGAACTCGTCGCCGAACGCACCGGCGTCATCAATCTCGGTGTCGAAGGCATGATGCTCGCCGGCGCCATTGCCGGATTCGCCGCTGCCGTAGAAAGCGGACAGGGCGCGGCCATTGGCCTGCCAGCCGGGGCGCTGGCCGGCGCCGGCATGGCGCTAATCTTTGCTTTTTTCGCACTACTGCTGGCCGCCAACCAGGCGGCCTGCGGGCTGGCGCTGACGATCTTCGGCATCGGGCTGTCGGCCTTCATCGGTCAGCATTACATCAGCTATAGCCTGCCTGGGCTAAAGCCCTTCGCCATTCCGCTGCTTTCCGACATCCCGCTGCTCGGTCCGATACTGTTTAAGCAGGATGCTGTCGTCTACCTGTCGATCCTCACGTTCGCCGTCATCGCCTGGGGGCTGGCGAAAACCCGTCTCGGCCTGTTGCTCAAGGCCGTTGGCGAATCACCGGAAGCCGCGCACGCCATCGGCTATCCGGTCATTGGCATCCGCTTTGGCGCGACGCTTTTTGGAGGGGCACTGGCCGGCATCGCCGGCGCTTACCTGTCGACCGTCTATACGCCGCTGTGGGTGCAGAACATGAGTGCCGGCCGCGGCTGGATCGCCGTCGCGCTCGTCGTTTTTGCCTCCTGGAAGGCCGAACGGCTGATGCTCGGCGCGTATCTGTTCGGCGCCGTCACCATCCTGCAATTTCACGCGCAAGGGCTGGGCATTACGATTCCCGTGCAACTGCTCGCCGCCTTGCCCTATCTCGCCACCATCATCGTACTCGTCGTCATTTCGCGCGACCGCCGCGTGCTCCAGAACAACCTGCCCGCCTCGCTGGGCCGCTCTTTTCTGCCCTGAACCGCCTTAATGACGACGCTGCTGCTCAAGGATGCCGATCTGCTGGTGACGATGGATGCCGACCGGCGCGAAATTCCGGGGGGCGGCGTTTTTGTGCGTGATGGCGTCATTGAAGCGGTCGGCCCATCCGCCAGCCTGCCGACGCAGGCCGATGAAACGCTTTCGCTGGCCGGTTGCCTTGCCCTGCCCGGCCTCATCAACACACACCACCACATGTACCAAAGCCTGACGCGGGCATTGCCTGGCGCACAGGACGCCGAGCTGTTCGCCTGGCTGCGCCGCCTGTATCCGGTCTGGGCGGGGCTGACGCCGGAAATGATCCGCGTCTCGACGCTGACGGCGATGGCCGAACTGATCCTTTCCGGATGTACGACGAGCAGCGACCATCTCTACCTTTATCCGAACGGCGCGCGGCTCGACGATTCGATTGAGGCCGCAGCGCAGATCGGTATGCGTTTTCACGCCGCGCGCGGCAGCATGAGCGTGGGAGAAAGCCAGGGAGGTCTGCCGCCCGACCGGCTGGTCGAAGATGAAAACACCATTCTCAAAGATACGCAGCGGCTGATCGAAACCTGGCACGACCCGGCGCGGCACGCCATGCTGCGCATCGTCGTTGCGCCCTGCTCGCCTTTTTCGGTCAGCTGCAGCCTGATGCGGGAAGCCGCGCGCCTGGCGCGCGCGTACGGTGTTTCGCTGCACACGCATCTGGCCGAGAACGACAACGATGTCGCTTACAGCCAGGAAAAATTCGGCATGACGCCGGCAGCGTATGCCGAATCGCTCGGCTGGACGGGCGCGGACGTCTGGCATGCGCATTGCGTCAAACTCGACGAGGCCGGCATCGACCTTTTTGCACGCACGGGAACCGGCGTTGCGCATTGTCCGTGTTCGAATATGCGTCTGGCCTCCGGCATCGCGCCGATTCCCGCCATGCGTCGGGCAGGCGTTCCCGTCGGCCTCGGCGTCGATGGCAGTGCCTCGAACGATGCCGCGCACCTGCTCGGCGAAGCACGCCAGGCCATGCTCCTCGCCCGCGTCGGCAGCCAGCCCCATGCGGGGCCGGC